>Ga0335069_10014476_pt1 | contig 11043 bp, 9 predicted proteins | sample Lox_Sample_11_FD_206714 | JGI IMG/M metagenome (GOLD analysis project Ga0335069, IMG submission 206714) | Soil microbial communities from Loxahatchee National Wildlife Refuge, Florida, United States - Lox_Sample_1.1 | ecosystem: Environmental > Terrestrial > Soil > Wetlands | place: USA: Florida... | reverse complement strand
AGGCGCGACCGCGCTCGCGCCGGAGCGCACACCGGCAACCGCCACGAGCGCGAAGAAGGAGGGGTCTCCAAGGGGAACCATGCGGTTCCCCTTGGCCCTCAGACGGTGACGCGCTTCAGCTCTTCGATCGACGTGAGGCCCGCCGAGATCTTGGAGACGCCGTCGTCCCAGAGCGTGCGCATGCCGGTCGTCAGGGCCGCCCGCTCGATCTCCTCGCGCGTCGCCTTCGAGGCCGCCAGGGAGGCGAGCTCCTCGGTCATCGCGAGCAGCTGGTAGATGCCGATCCGGCCCTTGTAGCCGGTCTGGTTGCAGCGCGGGCAGCCCCTCTTTCGGTAGAAGGCCATCCCGTCGCTGTCGGGCGAGACGCGCGCGTCGAGGAGCTCTTCCCGCGACGGCGTGTACATCTCGCAGCAGTGCGCGCAGAGCTTTCGGGCGAGGCGCTGGGCGAGCACGCCGGTGACGGCGGCGCCGGTGAGGAACGGCTCGACGCCCATCTCGTTGAGGCGCGTCAGCGCGCTCGGCGCATCGTTCGTGTGCAGCGTGGAGAGCACGAGGTGACCGGTGAGGGCGGCCTCGATCGAGATCTTGGCGGTCTCGCCGTCGCGGATCTCGCCCACCATCACCACGTCGGGGTCCGAGCGCAGGATCGACCGCAGCGCCGCCGCGAAGGTGAGTCCCGCGCGCGCGTTGATCTGCACCTGGTTGATGCCGGGGAGGCGGTACTCGACCGGGTCCTCGACGGTGATGATGTTGATCGACGGGTTGGCGATCTGGTTCAGCGCCGCGAACAGGGTCGTCGACTTGCCGGAGCCGGTCGGGCCGGTGACGAGCAGCGCGCCGGTCGGGCGGGTGACGATCGCCGACAGCGTCTCTCGCATGTCCTCGGAGAGCCCGAGCTCCTCCAGCGTCGGCGGCTTCTTCGATTTGTCGAGCAGACGCATGACCACCGACTCGCCCTCGACGGTCGGGAGGGTGGCGACGCGGATGTCGAGCATGCGGCCGGCGGCGGCGGCGTTGAGCGAGATGCGGCCGTCCTGCGGCTTCCGCCGCTCGGCGATGTCGAGCTTCGCGAGCACCTTCAGGCGCGTGGTCACGCCCGCGGCCATGCGCTTCGGGATGCGCTGCACCTCCTGGAGCACGCCGTCGATCCGGTAGCGGACGACGAGCGAATCCGCCTCCGGGGCGAAGTGGACGTCGGAGGCGCCGTCCTCCGCCGCCTGGAAGAGGACGGAGTTGACGAGGCGCACGAGCGGCGCGTCGGAGAGGCCGTCGTCGGCCTCGAGGTCGGTCTCGTCCTCCTCGACCGCGACGTCGAGGTCGGCTGCGTCGATCTCCTCGACCGCGAGCTTCGCGCCGCTCGCCCCGGACGCGCGCGAGAGCTTGTGGATCTCGACAGAGATGTCGTCACGGGACGCGACGGCGAGCTCGAGCGGATGTCGCGTCGCGAGCCGCAGCTCGTCGATGCTGTGCAGGTCCGCCGGATCCGCGATGGCGACGCAGACGCGGCCGTCCTCCCCCAACGCGTACGGGACGGCGGTGACGCGCTCCAGGACGTGAAGGGGGAAGAGCTTCACGGCCTCCGGGTCGATTCCCGGCACCTTCTCGCCGTCCACGGTGCGGACGAGGGTGGCGAGGTCGACATGCGCCAGCTGGTGCTTCAGCGCCAGCATCCGGGCGATGCCGTCGCCCGACGCAACCCCTTCCTCGACGAGCGCTGCGCCCAGCGAGCCCGTCTGCTGGGCCCGCCCGCGTGCGAGCGCGAGCCGGTCCTCGGGGACGAGCCTCGTGGCCGAGAGGAGGTCGACGACGAGCTCGACCGACTCGTTGATCCCGTACGGCGACGCGCCGAGCTGCCCGGGCTCGGTGCCGGCGGTACGGAGCGACGGAATCTCGGTTTCCCGGTCGTTCACAGCGTCGAGAAGGTTGCGGACGTCACGTTCGATCCCTCGAACGAGTTATCGGCATCCGCCGGCGGACCCCTTAGCGGAAACAGCTCATTCGCCGGAGGGGGTCGGTCACCTCCGCGAATCCCCCATGCCGGGGGAGGCCCCGATCAGGCCGCCTCGCCCGGCCGCGAAGCGCGGCCGGCTTCAGGGGTCTTACGCGCGTGCCAGCGAACTAGTGGGACAGGCCCCAGTAGGCGGCCATGATGGCGGGCCCTGCGAAGAGGGCCACCACCGATCCGAGCGCGAGGAACGGCCCGAAGGGGATTCCCATCTTCCGGCCGGCCTGCCCGTGGCGGGCCAGCAGCCAGATTCCGGGGACGAGCGCCGCCACCATGCCGATCATCAGCGCCACCGGGACGGTGCGCCCGAGGGCGGCGCCCATGAGCAGGGCGAGCTTCACGTCGCCCATCCCCATCCCCCTCGGATACGCGAGCGCGGCGGCGAACAGGAAACCCGAGGCGCCGACTGCGGCGAGCACCCACTCGGGGCTCGGATGCAGCGCGGTGTTGGCGACGAGCACGACCGCCGCCGCCGGCAGCACGATCCGGTTGGGGATGACGCGGTACTCGAGGTCGGTCGCGGACACGGCGACGAGGGCGAGACAGAAGAAGGCGGCGAGGGCGGCGTCCGCGGTCGGGCCGAACTTCCAGACGCAGCCCGCGACGAGCAGCGCCGTGACCAGCTCGACGAGCGGGTAGCGGGCCGGGATCCGCTCACTGCAGGAGCGGCAGCGGCCGCGCAGCGCGAGCCACGAGACGAGCGGGACGTTGTCGTACCACGCGATCTCGTGGCCGCAGCTCATGCAGGCCGAGCCGGGGCTGACGATCGACCGGTGTGCCGGGACGCGGGCGGCGACGACGTTCAGGAAGCTGCCGAGGCAGAGTCCCGGCGCCAGGGCGAAAGCCGCGATCGCGAGATCCATCAGGACTTCGCCTTCGCTTCGACGTAACCCAATGCCTGTGCGGCGACGTCGGCGCTCTGGGTGCCGATCCCCCACACCGCGTCGGCGTGGCGGTCGACGGCGATCAGCGTCCGGAGCGCGTCGGCGCCGTGCCACCAGCCGAACTTCGCGCCGGTGACGATCCAGGCGTTCTGGTAGAGCCAGTACCTGACGTTCGACGCAGTGCGCCTCGGGTGTGCGGCCAGCCAGCGGCCGAGCATCTGTGCGCGGTTCGTCAGCGGCATCTCGTCAAGCGGCTCGGTCTTCGCGCCGGCGACGACGAAGGCCGGCGGACGCGTCTTCGGCCACGCGGCCGTCGACGCCGTCGCCGCCTGCTTCGGCGGCGCGGCCGTCCGCTGCGGAGCGGTCGTCGTGGCGGGAGCGGTCGTCGTGGCGGGAACGGTCGTCGTCGCGGGAGCCGTCGTCGTCGCGGGAGCCGTCGTCGTGGACGTCTCCGTGGTGACGCTGACCGTCGTGGTCGGCGCGGTCACCGTCGGCGTCGTGTCCACCGTCTCGGCCGGAGCGACGGCGGTCGCCGCATACGGCGACGCGTCCTCGGCGAGCCCCCTCTGGCCGTAGGTGCTGTTGCGGCTGAGCTTGAGGCGGACGAGAGGAGCACCCGTGTCGTAGACCTTCGTTCCCGGCGCGGGCGACTGCGCGATGACGGTGTTCGACGCGAAGCCGTGCACCTTGCCGACGACGCGCCACGCGAAGCCGTCGTCCGCCAGGGTGCTCTTGGCGAAGACGAACGCCTCCTTGCGCACGTCGGGAACGACGAGCTTCGTCGGCACTGCGGCCTTCTTCACGGGCGGAAGCGGGCCAACCTTGGGCACGCCGCGGGAGGCCGCCCACGTGACGCCCGCCGTGAGCACGATTCCGAGAACGACGAGCGCGGCGGCGCGAGGAACGACCCCAGCCGGGATCTTCTTCAGGTCCATCGCCCCAGATGTCGGCAGAAACACGCCGAACCTCAAGGGCGAGGGCGGTTGAAGTAGACGACGCCGCCCGCGGGTGCGGCCGCGGGAGCGAGGTCGAACGACCCTGCCTGCGCGGACGGGACGACCGCGAACACCGGGGCGCTCGTGGCGGCGACCGTGTCCGTCGACGTGCTCACCGACGACGTGAAGCGGAGCGCCTGCGTCGCCACCTCCGGGGTCGGCGCGTCCTGCCAGCTGAAGGCGACGCCCGCGAAGGACTGGAACCACGCCTCGTCCTGCGGATAGCTCGTGGACGGATCGAGCTGCAGGTGGAGATGCGGCCCGGTGGCGTCGCCGGTGGAGCCGACGAGCCCGACGGGAGCTCCTGCGGCGAGCGACGCGCCCGGCACGACCGTCGGCTCGAGGTAGGACATGTGGCAGTACGTCCACGTCTGGCCGTCGAACGTCCGGAGCGTGAGGCCGATGCCGCAGCTCGGGTCGGGCTGCGTCCACGAGCGGAGGACGACGGACTGCGCGATCGCATAGACGGGCGACCCGGCCGGCGCGGCGATGTCGGCGGCCGGATAGTCGTGGTGCGTGTGCGCGACCGAGACGATGCCGGGGCCGCCGCCGACCGGGAAGGCCCAGCCGTCCTGGAAGCTCGCGGCGCCGAGGACGGACGACGCGCCGGCGGCGAACGACGCGGGCGCCGAGGCCTGGCGCGCCTGGACGAGCGCCGCCTGCGCCGAGCTGAGCGCCGCCGCCGCACGGTCGACAACCGCCTGCGCGGCGACGCGCCGGCTGCCCGCGATCCCGGCGTTCTTCTCGTACTCGAGCCGGTCGGAGAGGAGCGACGCCGTGGCTGCGAGCTTCTGCCAGTGCGCCTCGACGCGGGCGGCGGCGCGCACCGGCGCGCGTGCGGCGACGAGCCGGTCGCTCGCCTGGGCGACGGCGTCCTGGGCGGCGATGAGATTCTGCTGGAGCCGGTCGAGCGAGAACGCGACGCCGCTCCCCTGCGCGTACAGGTTCGACAGCGACAGCACCTCGTTCACATACCAGTCCGCGTGGTTGTACGAGAAGACGGCGCGCGAGATGTCCGAGGAGCCGCCCGCCGCGGCGAGGTACCGGGCCGCCGAGTACACGGCGTCCTGCGGGTTCCACGGGTCGGCGATGCCGTCCCCGTTCGCGTCGATGCCCCAGCGCAGCCAGGTCGACGGCATGAACTGCATCCACCCGATCGCACCGGCCGAGCTCGGGCCCATATTGCGGCCGAAGTTCGACTCGACCTTGTTGATCGCCGCGAGCACCTGCCACGGGATGTCGTAGGCGGCGCCCGCCGACTGCCAGAGGCCGAGCAGCTGGCCGTACGAGAGCTGGACCGGCGCCGCCGGCGGCGTCGAGAGCCGAGCCGGCACCGCCACCGTTCCGGGGACGTTGGGCAGGTCCGCGCTCGGCAGAGCCAGCGGCGACGAGGGGATGACGGTGAACGTGTCGGCGCGAGCGGTGCCGGCGAGCACCGCCAGCGCCAGCGTCAGCGCGATCGGCGCGAAGCGGCGCATCGGCTCAACCCGCCGGAGCGACGCGCAGGCCGAGCCCGCCATCGGGCTGCTGCGGCTGCTGCGGCTGTGCGACCGTGACCTCGGCCTGCTTGGCCGCTTCCTCGGCCGCGGCGTTGTCGCTCGCGCGCTTGCGCTTGATCGCCTGCTCGAGCGCGACGAGGAAGTCGTGCCGGTTCGTCGCCGCGTTGGCCGCGATCTCCCGGTCGACCGTCCCGGCGAGGACGTGCTCGATCAGAGCCTGCGTGAACGTCTGCATCTGGAAGAACTCGCCCTCGGCGACCGCGTCGATGATGTCCTCGGACCTGCCCTCGCGGATCAGGTCGGCGATGCGGGCGTTCATGACCATCACCTCGACGGCTGCGACGCGTCCGCCGTCCTCCTTCGGGAGCAGGCGCTGGCTGATCACGCCGCGGAGGACGCCGGCCATGACCGAGCGGATCACCTCCTGCTTCTCCGGCGGGAAGAACTCGATCATGCGGCCGACGGTCTCGGCCGCGTCGATCGTGTGCAGCGTGGAGAGGACGAGGTGGCCCGATTCGGCCGCCTGCAGCGCGGTCTGCGCCGTCTCGGCGTCTCGGAGCTCGCCGATGAGGATGACGTCCGGATCCTGGCGCAGCGCACGGCGGAGCGCCTGGCCGAACGACTCCGTGTCCAGGCCGATCTCGCGCTGGTTGACGATGCAGCCCTGGTCCGGATGGAGGATCTCGATCGGGTCCTCGATCGTGATGATGTGCTGCCGGCGCTTGCGGTTCATGAAGTCGATCATCGCGGCGAGAGTCGTCGTCTTCCCCGATCCGGTCGCGCCGGTGACGAGGATGAGCCCGCGGTGCTCCTCGGCGAGCTTCTGGACGCCGACCGGCAGGCTCAGCTGCTCGAAGCTCGGCACGGTCTTCGGGATGACGCGGAACGCGAACGAGATGGCGCCGCGCTGGCGGTAGGCGTTGACGCGGAAGCGCGGCAGGTCGCCGTCCTGATACGCGATGTCCAGGTCTCCCGCGTCGCGGAAGAGCTGGAGCCGCTCGGGCGAGCGGGCGCCGACGATCTCGAGCGCGCCCTCGAGGTCGGCGTCGGTCAGCGCGGGCCAGCCGTCCAGCACGCCGAGCTCGCCGTCCTTTCGGACAACCGGCGGCTGCCCGAGCTTCAGGTGGACATCGCTGGCGCCGACTTCGACGGCGCGCGTGAGCAATCCGTTCAGATCCATACGGCCTCGAACGAGGGATCGGCTGTATCGGCCTGAAGCTTTAGACCGCGACTGCGCGGTAGTCCCGGCCGGGATCGCCCGCGCGGCGCGCAACCGCATAGATGAGCCGAATCGCAGCGTGCTCGAGCCCCCGGGCGGCACCCGGACGGTCGAGGTCGCCCACGAGCAGCTTCTCCAGCGTCCGGAAGGTGGCGGGCAGCGCGGCGATGGCGAAGGTGGTGCGCGGGAAGCGGTCGAAGGCGACGTTGGCGCCCCAGCCCGCGGCGGTCAGCGGCGTGATCCGGCGCGCGACGGCCCGCTCGTAGGGCTCGAGGCCGCCGGTGCGGCCGGCCAGCACGTCGAGCGCCGCCTCCGCCACGAGCTGCGAGCTGAGGAACGCCTCGTACATCCCGTCGCCGGAGAACGGGTCGACGAGCCCCGCCGCATCGCCGATCACCGCGGCCGTCCCGCGGGCGAGCCGGCTCGCCGGCGTCCGCATCGGCAGCCGGTAGCCGCGCATGTCCGTGGCCGCGTCCGGGTCGATCCCGTGCTCCTCACACAGGCGCCGCAGGTGCGCGCGAAGGTGCGGCCCCTCGCTCGCATAGCCGCCGACTCCGACGTTCGCGTGGTCCCGCTTCGGGAAGACCCAGCCGTAGCCGCCGTGGATCACGCCCAGCTCGAGCACCATCACGCCGCCGTAGCGCGAGCGCGGCACGGCCGAGTAGGGAACGTTGGCCTCGAGCGCGACGCCGTGCATGACGCCCTCGGCGAGCCCGAGCGAGCGCGCGGCGGCGCCGTTGCAGCCGTCCGCGCCGATCACGACGCGGGCCCGCACCTCCTCCCCGTCGACCGTCAGACCGTCGAAGCGGATGTCGGCGACCTTCACGCCGTCGCGCACCTCCGCGCCCGCGGCCGCCGCCTGCCGGAGCAGGAAGTGGTCGAGCCGGCTCCGCCGCGTCATCAGCGCAAGCGGCTTCCGCGCCCGCCGCTCGAACCGCCGCCGGTAGTTGAGCCGGCACTCGAGGCGCTCGACGCGGTCCTCGACGACGGGATCGATCGAGAACGGCAGCACGCGCGCCGCGCGTCCGGTCACGCCGCCGCCGCACGGCTTGTCGCGCGGGAAGACGGCCTTGTCCACGAGCAGGACGCGCGCGCCGGCCGTGGCGAGCCGGTAGGCCGCGGTCGACCCGGCGGGCCCCGCGCCGACGACTGCGACGTCGAACGCGCTCACGCCCTCAAAGCTACAATGCCGTCCCCCTGGGGGTGTGCCCGAGCGGCCAAAGGGAACGGGCTGTAAACCCGTCGGCTCAGCCTACGGAGGTTCGAATCCTCCCGCCCCCACTCGCTTTCCGAGCCCGCGAAGCGGGCTCGCTCGCTTAACGGGGGAAACCAGGTTTCCCCCGTTTGCCACGGTCGCCAAGACCGCCGTCGTGGCGAAAGCCGTCACACCCGGCCCCGCCCCGGTCGCAAAGACGGCAGCCGCCGCCGACGTCACACCCGGCCGAGGCCGCCGCCGGATCTAGCCGAGTTTCGCCGTCGTCCCGATGGGATGACGGAACAGCCGACGTTCCGCCGTAGGGTCCGCCCACGCATGCCGATCGACGTCCGGCTCGACCCGTGAGCGCAGCACCCTCGGACGGCTTCCCGCGGGAGCGGTGGATCCGCCGACGGGCAGAGCGTGCGGTAGCGCGCAGGCACGTGCTCACGTTCCTCATCGTGGCGATCACAGTGCTGGCGGTCGTGACCGGCGTCGTCGCGAGGCTGATCGACCGCAGGGACTTCCACAGCTTCGGCGACGGCATCTGGTGGTCGATCGTCACGCTCGGGACGGTCGGCTACGGCGACATCGTCCCGCACACGACGTGGGGTCGTGTCCTGGGCAGCATCGTCATCGTCTGCGGCGTCACGTTCATCGCCTTCCTGACTGCGACCGTCACCTCTTTGTTCGTGACCGTCGACCAGCAAGAGGCGCTGGCGAAGGTCCACGAGCTGCGCGAGGAGAGCGACGAGGACACGCGGGCGGCGCTCCGCGCGATCGACGAGCGGCTCGCCGCCATCGACTCGAAGCTCGACCGGGTAACCGGAGCGCCACAGTGAGCCGTGTCTCGAAGCTGTTCGTGATCGATCGCAAGGGGATCAACGTGCCGCGTGGCCTGGTGGCGACGGCGGTCTTGCTGGTTCCGTTCGTCGTGCTCGCGGTGTGGGGCAGCGAGAAGTACTGGCTGAGCGTCTCCTTCGGCGCGCTGTTCGTCGGGCTCAGCGACCCCGGCGGCCCGTACGCCGTGCGGCTGAAGACGATGGCCGCGGTCGGGTTGGTCGGCGCGCTCCTGACCGCGCTCGGGTTCGGGATCGGCGGCGGGCCGTGGGCGATCGTCCTCGTCGTCGCGGTCGCCCTCACGTTTCTCAGCGGCCTGGCGATCAAGTTCGGCGCGCACACGTACACGGCGGCGCTGATGCTCCTCTCCTGGTTCCTCGTCGCCATCTCGGTTCCGGCGGGCGAGCACCTCTCGCCGGCGCATTCCGGCTGGTGGCAGCAGGCGCTCGCCTGGCTCGTCGGCGCGACCGCGTGGATCGCCGTCACCGCGATCGGCTGGCTCGTGCGCGGGCGCAAGGCGCAGCAATCGAACTTCCCGGAGATCCCGGCCGACGAGGGCGAGCGGGCCCTGACCCGGCCGGTGATCCTGTTCAGCCTGATCAGAGCGATCGCGATCGGGATCGCGGTGGCGATCGCGTTCGGGCTGCACCTGCCCAACGCCGACTGGATGCCGATCGCGACGCTCGTGGCGATGAAGACGACACTCGGCCAGGCCGCGTTCGCGTCGGAGCAGCGCATCGCGGGCGCGCTGATCGGCGCGCTCGTGGCGGCCGCGTTCCTCCTGACCGTGGACGGCGTCCACGCCCTCGAGGCCGTGATCGTCGTCGCCGCCGCATTTGCGGCATGTTTCCGGGCGGCGAACTACGCGATCTATTGCGCGGCGGTGGCAACGGTCGTCCTGATCGCGGAGGACATCCCCAACCCCTCGAACCTCGCGACCGAAGGCCGACGCGTGCTGTTTACCTTCCTCGGCCTCGGGATCGGCATCGTCGTGCTGCTGCTCGGGGGCCTCCTGCAACGGCGCACCGCGAGACCCGCACCGGCCGCCGCGCAGACCACGTAGGCGGAAAGGACCGGCTGATCGCATGGACAACACGGAGAACGCGGCCCAGCGCGGTCGAGTCAAGGCGGTGCTGCACTGGCTCACGGGTCGCGCGGACACGCCGGTGGGCCGGCTCGCGCTGCAGTGGTTCCGCACTTACTTCGAGGCGAGCCGCAACTCGGGATGTGCGGCGTCCATCTACTCGGCGTTGTCGGTGCTGCCGGCGGTGCTCGTTGCGATCGCGGTCTTCCACCCGACCAGCGGCGACACGAACCTCTTTGCGGAGCGCCTGATCGACCACGTCGGCTTGACCGGAGCCACCGCCAGCCTCGTGCGCGACACGTTCGGTAGCGCCTCGTCGAACGCGCTGGCGGCGTCGATCGGGGTCGTGATCAGCTTCCTGCTGTGGGGGATCGGCATCGGGCAGATCTACCAGGACGTGTACGCCCGGGCCTGGGGGATCAAGGTCGGATCGGTAGCCGACCAGGGGCTCTATGCGATCTTCTTCTTCGTGTTCGCCGGGTCGATCGCACTCGGGGTCGTCTCCGCTGCATCGCTCCGGGCGGCGGGCTGGCTCGTCATGGTGCCGGTCTGGCTCGTGGCCTCGACGGTGTTCTGGCTCGCGGTCCCTTGGTTCATGCTCCACGGCAAGGTAGGGCTTCGAGCATTGCTGCCCGGAGCGCTCCTCGCCACGGTCGTCCTCGGCGGCGCCCTCGCAACCTCGCCGCTCTTCCTGGCCTCTCCGCTGAACGCGAACGGCAGGACCTACGGCTCGTTCGGCGTCGTGATCACGTTCATCGGCTACGTGTTCATCATGATCACGATGTCGCTCGTCTGCGGGGTCTTCGCCCCCGTCTGGGCCGACTGGCGCCGGACCGAGAGGGAGCTCGCGTCGTGAGCTGAGCCCTGCTACGGGTCGACCGGCGCGCCGCCGGCCGGTTGGCCCGTCACCAGCTTGGTGCTCATCTTGATCGACTTGACCGCGCTCGTGGCGCCGGCCTCGAGCACGAGCCCCACGGTCAGGAAGACGATCCCGAGGACGAACAAGGTGCTGGAGCCGAGCATCAGCAGGCCGATCCGGCCGAGGAGGTACGGAGGCGAGCACACGACGGCTCCGAGCATGCCGCCGACCGCGGTCACCTTCAGCTTCTCGCCGCGCGCGTACGTCTTCTTCACGCCGATCAACCGCGCCGGGACGGACACGTAGCTGACCATCATGATCGCGACGACGATGCCGAGGCTGAGCGTGAACCACGGCAGTCCCCACCGGACGACGACCACCGTCGAGAACGCCAGGAGCAGCCCGATCCCGGCACCCCATCCCAGCACGGTGCGGCGATGGCTGCGTGCGTCGGCAAACGCCG
>Ga0335069_10014475_pt1 | contig 11043 bp, 3 predicted proteins | sample Lox_Sample_11_FD_206714 | JGI IMG/M metagenome (GOLD analysis project Ga0335069, IMG submission 206714) | Soil microbial communities from Loxahatchee National Wildlife Refuge, Florida, United States - Lox_Sample_1.1 | ecosystem: Environmental > Terrestrial > Soil > Wetlands | place: USA: Florida... | reverse complement strand
AGGCCGAGGAACCAGAAACCGAGAGCTTCGAAGGCGCCCGTGGGCGGCGTGAGGGTATGGGTCGCGAAGCCGAGATTCAAGATGCCGTACGCGATCCAGAAGGCGCCCCACATGCCGTGCATGGCGGTGGCGACGCCGTCACGCACGCGGTAGGCCCACATTCCGGCGAGGAATTGGGCGAGCCCGCCGAACATGGCGCAGAATGGCGCCAGGTAGAGCGAGGTACGATCGTTGCCGTACCAGTGCGCCATGTTCGCAGCCACCATGAACGTGGAAGCGGCGAAGCCGTACAGGCCGAGGATGGAAGGAGCGGCCAGCGGTTGCAGCAGGACTTCCGCGCGCGGCTCACCTTCGTTGCGATATTGAGTGATCGGAATTACCGGATTGCTAGCCATGGTCTCCTCTTTTCTTCGAGGCGATCCGAGCGTCATGTGGGCGCCCGGATTTGTTTAGCGGGCGTGCTCCTAATAAGGATGCGCGACAGTACTGGCGAGACGTCCGGGTATGGCGTGGGGTCAGGCGCTGCGGGCGCTTTCCGAAAGCGGACGAGCGACTCCGTCGAAAGGCAAGAAGACGACGAATACAGTTCCCACGCCGCGCCTGCTGCGTACTCGTATCAAACCTGAGTGCTTGCCAACGATGTCGCGACAAACCCAGAGTCCGAGACCGGTACCCAGGGTTCCTTTCGTGGTATAGAAGGGCTCGAAGATACGGCTGGCGATCTCCGGTGGAATGCCATAGCCCGTATCGGCGACGGTGACCTGGACGCCCTTACGTCCGGCACCATTGGTGACGGTCTTGGTGCGCAGCCAGAGACGGCCTCCAGCAGAGGCCATGGCGTCGAGAGAGTTGCTCAAGAGGTTCGTCAAAACCTGGCGCACCTCGCCCTCGAAGCAAACGAGCGAATCCTTGGACTGGAAGTCTCGGACGACCTCCACGCTCACGTTCCGCAACTTTCCGGCCAGCAGTTGCAGCACCGAGTCAAGCAAAGCGCCCGGGTTGCAACTGCTCGGGCGGCTGCTCTGGCGGTAGAAGCGTAACGTTTGCGTGGTGATATGGCTTACTCGCGCGAGTTCCTGGTCGGCCAGTTCGAGGTGGTTGCGAGTGGCAGGCGAGAGTTCCTGGTCGGCGAGCGCGATGTAGAGCAAGTTCATCACGCTTTCCAGCGGATTGTTGATTTCGTGTGAGATGCTGGCGGCGAGACGTCCGGCGGCGGCCAGTTTCTCGGAGCGCAGCAACGCCTCCTGTGCTTTCTTCTGCTCGTCGAGTTCACTCAAGACCAGCACGGCCGCGATCACCTTGCCGCTTTCGTCCAGCACGGGAGCCGCGCTGGCGCTCATCCAGGTCTCGCTGCCATCTTCGCGGCGAACCAGGTTCTCTTCCCCGCGGACGAACTCTTTGTTGGCCAGCGCGCGCGCGAGCGGCCAATCGGGAGGAGTGATGACCGTCCTATCTGGTCGCATCACGACATAATGTAAGTCGACCTCATCCAGGCTGCGGAGCGGAGCGCCCAGCATCTCCTCGAACTTGCGGTTGCTGAGGATGATCTGGCGGGAAGGGGCTTCCACCACGAGGATGCCGATTGGCGCATTTTCGAGAATGGTACGCAAGCGTGCTCGCTCGGAACGCAGCGTGAAATCGCGCGCCTGGATGGCGGTGAGCATCTCGTTGAACGCATTGACCAGGACCGAGATTTCGTCCGTCGTCCCGGTCGGGGTGGCCCGAATGGAGAAGTTCCGGTCGCGAGAGATCGAGCGCGCCGTTTCGGAGAGGCTCACAATGGCGCGCGTCAGTGTCCGCTGCAGCAGCGAAGAGAGGACGAACGCCGTCATGACCGAAATAAGAAGAATGACGAGGGCGATGGTGAGGAAGCTTTTGAGGCGGCGGTTCAAGATTGAGAAATCGGCGCGAATCACGAGCGTGGCAACCGGCTTCGTATCGAGCAACAACTTGCGGCTCAGCAGCAGTTGGTTGCCGTGGAACTCGTAGGTTGTGACTTGCGCGGTTTCGCGGGGCATGCTGTTGATGGCAAGCTGTGGAGTTCTCGCCCAACCGGCGAAGAACTGGCGATCGGTGGTGAACAGGCTAGCGCTCTCAACGGTGGGGTTCTTCTGGAGGGCGGCGATCGTTTGCCGCGCTGTTTCGGGATCGTCGAACACGATGGCGGAGATGCTGTTGGTGCCGACGACGTCGGCCTGCGTGGAAATCCCATCGACCAGGAAGCTGCGATAGCTGGAGCGATCGTAAGCCAGGAAGATGAAGGACGCGATCACCAGCGCGGCGGCGCTGGCGAGCGTGCTGAGGAAGATGAGCTTCTGAGGGATGGAGAGGCGCTTGAACATCACTCCCTCCCCAATCTGTTGTCAGGCAGCACTAACTTGGCCACTTTCAGCAATTCTGAACTGAGGGCCAATCCGCACTTTTCGGCAGCGCTCCGATTGATAACGAAGCGGACGCGGCCGTTGTCGTTGACGAACTGAATCGTTCCCCCTTGGCGGGCGAAATCGTTGATATCGCTGACTGTCAGTATCGGGCGCGTCCCTAGCAGGGTGATGTCTTGCTCAAGTCGCTTACTTTCGGAACTCCCCAGGAATAGGATGCGACATCCGAGGGTATCCGAAGCCGAGCGGATACGCCGGATCGCTAACGGCTCGCCGTCGATCTGTTCACCGTGGGCGATTTGGTCGAGGGCATTGCCGAACGGATCGTTTCCCAGGATACAGATGTCGAAATTGCCCGCGTTGTGAGGAGGCCAGCGGACGTATTTCGCGAAGTTGTAGACGTAGGCAGCTTCGACCTCGGACGCGGTGGGCTTTTGAGCGTGGGCGTCAACCACGGTGACAAGCACAACGAGGAGCACCAGCAGATGGCAGAAGAGCGTATCCGCGGGTATCCCAAAGCGAAGCCGGCGTGGGCAACGAACCTGGCCGCGGGCAGCAGAACTTGTGGGGAGGCTTCGCATTATCGGGTCCAGTTCATCCGGGGTGAAAGTTTCGTTCGCTTACTTAGAGACTTGCTGAGTAACCCCCTTTTATTTGGCTGCGGTGCTCGTCCACACGACCTTCGCGTAGGCCGCGCGTTTGATGCCGATTAGCTGCTGTGTTGGATCGCCGGTTCCCCACTCGTAATGGTAGGGCTGGAACAGGTTCTGCCCGTCGATGGATAGATCCCAGTGAGCAATCTTCCATCCAAAACGAACGTTCATGGTTTGATAAGCGGGAACTTTCTGCGCCGGGAGCGAACTTGCATACCAGTAGAACTGATCGAATTCGAAACCCTTCGGAAGATTGATGGTCGATTGGACTTCGACGGTATGTTGAGGAGTCGAGTGATCATAAGTACTCACGGAGCCGGTCGCGCTGATGTCTGAGGTGGCTCCGTTGGCGTAAGTGTTTATGCCGAGGTATGAGTACGAACCGGTGAGGCGCCACCAATGTGTCGCCTGGAAACTGGGAGCAATCTCGACCCCATTGGCCCAGCCGCCGATTTGGTTGGTGTAAGGAATGGAAACCAACAGGTGCGGAGGAGGCGGAGTAGTGGCGACCGAAATCTGTTCTGCGCCGAAGCTCTGCAGCGATCCGTAGGTGTTATGGAAGGCAGCGACGTCGACGTAGAACTTCTTACTGAAGAGCTGGCGGTAGCCAGCCTCGTAGGCCAGCATGGTTTCGTTCTGAAAGTTTGGATTGCCGAGCACCTGAATGGTGAGACCGGGAGTTACGCCCCGAAGGAGGTAACCGGTTTCCAAAGTGGAGGGAGTGCTGACCGCGCGCGACACGGAGGCCCAATAACTTCGCTTCTCGTTAGGCGCCCAGAGTACGCGTAGAGATGGCTGGGCATCGAAGCCACCGGGACTGGTGTCCTCGAATTTTGATCCGATGGTGACAGCGAGCCGGTTCTGGAAGAAATCGAGTTCGTCCTGAGCAAAGGCGCTGTAAAGGTAATTGGTCGCCACGTTGGGAAGGATCTCGATCGCGTTCGGAATGCCGATGAAACGATAAGGGCTCCAACGCGCCTCTCCGCCCCAACTGACATCGTTGTGCCTGCCGAACTTGATATGGTGCAGGAAGTCGATATCGATAGTGTTACGAGTTTCTCCGAAGGCGGGCCCAATACGGATCGTCCGGTCGAAATAGCCCTGAAGGTAGAAGTCCGAGCCGCCCTGGAAATGGTGGCGCCAACGGGCCAACAGATCGCCGCCCGAGACATCGTCATCCTGAGGAGAGTTCCCGACCAGGTGGGGCGAAACGCCGCCGTAGATATCGCCTTCGAACAGAATGGAGTTGTTCTGGGGATTCCAGTCGGTACGGAAACCGCCGCGCTCCTGATGCCACTGGTCGAAGTCCTGGTGGTTGGCGTGATATTCGTTCTCGCGAAAAAGACCGTGAGCGTATACCCGATAGGAGGCGTCGGCACCGATTTTCCCCCCGTACTGCACGGTATCGATGGTGCGGTCGACGGTGCCACCCAGGGCGGAAACCATGGCTCCCTGAGTATCGGCGGAGTTCTTGGTGATGATATTGATGACGCCGTTCACGGCATTCGGACCCCAGATGGTGGCACCCGGGCCGCGCACGACTTCGATCCGCTCAACGTCCTCCAGCGGCATGTCCTGAATGTCCCAATAGACGCCGGCGAAGAGGGGCGTATACACGCTGCGACCGTCGATCAGGACGAGCACCTGCTGCGAGAAGTTGTTTTGCAAGCCGCGGATGCTGATGGCCCAGTAATCCGAGCTGAAACGTCCGACCTCGACTCCGGGCGCAAGACGAAGGGCGTCGGCGATGGAGGTGACACCGGATCGGCGAATGTCTTCGCTGGTGATGACATAGATGGCTGCAGCTACGCGGTTCTGCGGGACGGGCTCTTTGGCGGTCGTTGTTACCTGAATTTGCGAGAGTTGCTCCAGGCTCATCTGCTTGAGGTTTTGGACTTCCTGGTCGGGGTACGTCGAGGCAATCTGCGCCGAGGCAGGGAGAACGCACAACAACACGCATTGCAGAAGCAGATTTCTGCCCCGGTTGGTCAACAGTGGCTCCGTTACTGAGGGAGAGTTGTGTGCCAGTGCCCTTAAAGGCGAAGACAGGTCAGGTTAGATGCAGAATGTGTCGCGAGAGTTGGTCAGGGTAGCGGGTTTTGGACGGCATTACCCATTGGAACTAAGCGTATCTTTAATGTCGATATCGTTTTACGATATGCCACAATAATTGGCATAACACGTGACGTTCGGACGGGCTCTTTCGGGGTAGGCCTCGGATGGAGGATGGACGTCTCGGGTTGGAGAAGGTCGTGGTAAATCCAACGGCACAATTCGACGCGCACCGGCCCTAAGTCTCTGGTTTAAGCTCACTTGCCAGGATTGGGGCTGCGGGGACTGCGCGCTCAACAAGGCGATCAGAGTAGCTGGCCAGACAACCTGCTGCTTGCGCCGCGCATCTGATTGATGCCATTCGAATCTGCAGGAACCTTTCCCCAAGGGGCCTGTGGGGTTGAGAGCCTTCACCGACAATCCACCAAGAGATCGTCCAGGAGACGACATGGACTCAGCAGCGCAAACATCAATAACCCAGGGCGGGACTGTGGAGCCTATGGCTCCAGTCAACGGCAATGGCGCCGCGACCGCCGAAGCGATGGAAGCAGGGTATTTAGCCGCGATTCTCGCCAGTCTACAAAGCATGCGGGATGGAGATTTCTCGGTGCGCCTGCCCGTTGCCTGGACGGGCGTGGCGGGCAAGATCGCCGATTACTTCAACGACATTGTGGCCGCCAACGAACAGATGGCGCGCGAACTGCGGCGCGTGGGACAGGTGGTCGGTAAAGAAGGCCGTACGCGCGAGCGGACGCGGTTCCAAGAGCCGCGCGGCGCCTGGGGCGAGATGGAAGCGTCGGTGAATACGCTGATCGAAGACCTGCTGCGACCGACGACGGAAGTCACCCGCGCGATCGCCGCTGTGGCCCAAGGAAACCTGAACCAGACCGTGCGGCTCGACGTGGATGGGCGTCCGCTGGAAGGCGAGTTCCTGCGGTCGGCGAACATCGTCAACACGATGATTCAGCAGTTGGGAGTGTTTACCGCTGAAGTTACGCGCGTGGCCCGCGAGGTAGGAACCGACGGCAAACTCGGCGGCCAGGCGCAGGTGCCCGGCGTCGCCGGCACGTGGAAGGACCTGACTGACTCGGTGAACTCGATGGCTTCGAACCTCACCGGGCAGGTGAGAAACATCGCGGAAGTTGCGACGGCAATCGCGAACGGCGACTTGTCGAAGAAGATCACGGTGGACGTCCGGGGCGAGATTTTGCAGTTGAAAGAAGCCATCAACACGATGGTCGATCAGCTGCGCTCGTTTGCGTCGGAAGTGACGCGCGTCGCCCGCGAAGTGGGCACCGACGGAAAGCTCGGCGGTCAGGCGGTGGTGCCCGGCGTTGCCGGAACGTGGAAGGACTTGACCGACTCGGTGAACGCCATGGCCGGCAACCTCACGGCCCAGGTCCGTAACATCGCCGAGGTGACCACGGCTGTGGCCCGCGGCGACCTTTCCCGCAAGATTACCGTGGACGTTAAGGGTGAAATTCTGGAATTGAAAGACACCATCAACACGATGGTGGACCAGTTGAACGCATTCGCTGGCGAAGTGACACGCGTGGCCCGCGAAGTGGGAACGGAAGGAAAGCTGGGCGGCCAGGCGGCAGTGCCCGGCGTCGGCGGAACCTGGAAGGACCTTACCGACAACGTTAACTTCATGGCCTCGAACCTGACGGGCCAGGTCCGTAACATCGCGGAAGTGGCGACGGCGATCGCGAACGGCGACTTGTCGAAGAAGATCACGGTGGACGTCCGCGGCGAAATCCTGCAATTGAAAGAAACGCTGAACACGATGGTTGACCAGTTGAACCGGTTCGCCGGCGAAGTGACGCGCGTGGCTCGCGAAGTGGGAACCGAGGGTAAGCTGGGCGGCCAGGCGAACGTGCCGGGCGTAGCCGGAACATGGAAAGACCTTACCGACAACGTCAACTCGATGGCCGGCAACCTCACGGCGCAGGTGCGTAACATCGCCGAAGTGACGACGGCCGTGGCGAGAGGCGACTTGTCGCGCAAGATCACGGTCGACGTGAAGGGCGAAATTTTGGAGCTGAAGAACACCATCAACACGATGGTGGACCAGTTGAACGCGTTCGCCGGCGAAGTGACGCGTGTGGCCCGCGAAGTGGGTACGGAAGGAAAACTTGGCGGCCAGGCGCAGGTGCCGGGCGTGGCCGGTACGTGGAAAGACCTTACCGACAACGTTAACTTCATGGCCGGCAACCTCACGGCGCAGGTGCGTAACATCGCCGAAGTGGCGACGGCCGTGGCCCGCGGCGACCTGTCGAGAAAGATTACGGTCGACGTCCGTGGCGAAATTCTCGAGCTGAAAGACACGATCAACACGATGGTGGATCAGTTGCGCGCGTTCGCGTCGGAAGTGACGCGCGTGGCTCGCGAGGTGGGAACCGACGGCAAGCTTGGCGGACAAGCGCAGGTGCCCGGTGTCGCCGGTACCTGGAAAGACTTGACCGACTCGGTTAACTCGATGGCGTCGAACCTCACCGGCCAGGTACGCAACATCGCGGACGTCGCGACGGCAATCGCAAGCGGCGACTTGTCAAAGAAGATTACGGTGAACGTCAGCGGCGAGATTCTGCTGCTGAAGGAAACCATCAACACGATGGTGGACCAGTTGAACGCGTTCGCCGGCGAAGTGACGCGCGTGGCTCGCGAAGTCGGATCAGAAGGTCGACTGGGTGGTCAGGCGAACGTGCCTGGCGTCGCCGGTACGTGGAAGGACCTCACGGACTCAGTGAACGCCATGGCCCGCAACCTCACTGGCCAGGTGCGCAACATCGCCGAAGTGACGACAGCCGTGGCGAGAGGCGACTTGTCGCGCAAGATCACGGTGGATGTGAAGGGTGAAATTCTGGAGCTGAAGAACACCATCAACACGATGGTGGACCAGCTCAACGCGTTCGCTGCCGAAGTAACGCGCGTGGCCCGCGAAGTGGGTACAGAAGGAAAGCTTGGTGGGCAGGCGCAGGTGCCGGGTGTCGCCGGAACGTGGAAGGACCTCACCGATAACGTCAACGTTATGGCCGCGAACCTCACCGGCCAGGTGCGTAACATCGCCGAAGTCGCGACGGCAATCGCGAACGGCGACTTGTCGAAGAAGATCACGGTGGACGTCCGGGGCGAAATTTTGCAGCTCAAAGAAACGCTGAACACGATGGTCGAGCAGTTGCGCTCGTTCGCTGCCGAAGTCACGCGCGTGGCCCGCGAAGTGGGGTCGGAAGGCCGGCTGGGCGGTCAGGCCAACGTGCCTGGCGTCGCCGGAACTTGGAAGGATCTCACGGACTCGGTGAACGCGATGGCCGGCAACTTGACCGGCCAGGTGCGTAACATCGCCGAGGTGACGACGGCCGTGGCTCGCGGCGACTTATCGCGCAAGATCACGGTGGACGTGAAGGGTGAAATTCTGGAGCTGAAGAACACCATCAACACGATGGTGGACCAGTTGAACGCGTTCGCTGCCGAAGTGACACGCGTGGCCCGGGAAGTGGGTACGGAAGGGAAGCTCGGCGGCCAGGCGCAGGTGCCCGGAGTCGCCGGTACGTGGAAAGACTTGACGGATAACGTCAACGTGATGGCGGCGAACCTCACGGAGCAAGTGCGCGGCATTGTGAAGGTGGTGACCGCCGTGGCGAACGGCGAACTTACCCAGAAGCTGACGGTGAACGCCAAGGGCGAAGTGGCGGCGCTGGCGGAAACCATCAACAACATGACGGATACGCTGGCGACATTCGCGGATCAGGTGACGACGGTTGCGCGCGAAGTCGGCGTGGAAGGCCGGTTGGGCGGACAGGCAAACGTGCCCGGAGCCGCCGGTACGTGGAAGGACCTTACCGGAAACGTTAACCTGCTGGCCGACAACCTGACCAACCAGGTGCGCGCCATCGCGGAAGTGGCGACGGCCGTGACCAAGGGCGACTTGACGCGGTCGATCCAGGTGGAAGCCAGCGGCGAAGTGGCGGAGTTGAAGGACAACATCAACACGATGATCGACAACCTTCGACTCACGACCGAGCGCAATACCGAGCAAGACTGGCTCAAGACGAACCTGGCGCGATTCACGGGAATGTTACAAGGGCAGCGCGACCTGGCGACGGTGGGCCGCATGCTGCTGTCGGAGCTGGCACCGCTGGTGAACGCGCAGCAAGGCGTCATCTACCAGGTGGATGCGGAGCAGCAGGGTGCGCTGATGCTGCTGTCGGCGTTCGCCAATACGCCCGATGGATACCCGCAGCAATTGCGGTTCGGTGAAGGGCTGGTGGGACAGACGGCAGCCGAAAAGCGCCGCATGCTGATCACGGAACTTCCGGCGACGGCGGTCCCGGTACGCTCCGGGCTGTTCGAAGCGGTGCCGCGTAACGTAATCGTTCTGCCGGTACTGTTCGAAGACCGCGTGAAGGCCGTCATCGAGCTGGCGTCACTCAGTACGTTCAATGCGTCGCAGTTGGCGTTCCTCGAGCAACTCACGGCATCGATCGGTATCGTGCTGAACTCGATTGAAGCGACGATGCAGACGGAAGCGCTGTTGAAGCAGTCGCAACAGCTCGCTATCGAACTGCAGACGCAGCAAAAAGAGTTGCAGCAGACGAACGAGCAGTTAGCGCAGAAAGCCCAGCAGCTTGCAGAACAGAACGTGGAAGTGGAACGGAAGAACCAGGAAATCGAGCAGGCCCGCCGCGCGCTGGAAGACAAGGCGAAGGAGTTGGCGCTGACGTCGAAGTACAAGTCGGAGTTCCTGGCGAACATGTCGCACGAGTTGCGTACGCCGCTAAACTCGATTCTGGTGCTCGGACAGCAATTGCTCGAAAACCCGGACGGCAACCTGACCGACAAGCAGGTCGAGTTCGCGCAGACGATTCACGCTGCCGGTACTGACTTGCTGAACCTGATCTCGGACATTCTGGATTTGTCGAAGATCGAGTCTGGAACGGTTTCGGTGGAGGCGGAAGAGGTGTTCTTCGGAAGCCTGCTCGATACGGTGTGCCGTCCGTTCCGTCACGAAGCGGAAAACCGGAAGCTGCAGTTCGAACTGGCACCCGATCCGAAGCTTTCACGGAGCCTGGTCACCGATTCGCGGCGCTTACAACAGGTGCTCAAGAACCTGCTGTCGAACGCATTCAAGTTCACCGAGCACGGGGGCGTGCGGTTGGCGGTTTCGGTGGCAGAAGAAGGATGGTCGAAGGACCATCCGGTGCTGAGCGGAGCCGGGAGCGTGATCGCGTTCGAGGTGAGCGATACCGGTATCGGCATTCCGTTCGAGAAACAGCGAATCATCTTCGAGGCCTTCCAACAGGCAGATGCGGGCACCAGCCGCAAATACGGCGGGACCGGATTGGGCCTGGCCATCAGCCGCGAATTGGCCAGCCTGCTCGGAGGCGAAATCCAGTTGCGCAGTACGCCGGGCAAAGGCTCGACGTTCACTTTGTACCTGCCGCAGACGTACGTTGGGCCGTCGGCCAGCGCGGCACCGGTCATTAGTGAGCAGAACGGTGCGGCGACGATCTCCCCGATACAACTGTCGGCGGCGACACGCGTCGAGCAAGTGGCGGAGGCGATCGAGGACGATCGCAACAACCTGCAGCCGGGCGATTCCACGCTGCTGATTGTGGAGGACGATCCGCACTACGCGCGAATTCTGCTGGACCTGGCGCGCGACAAGGGCTTCAAGGTGCTGGTCGCACTGAAGGGTGCGGAGGGATTGGCGTTGGCGCGGGAGTATCGTCCGACGGCGGTTTCGCTGGACGTGTTCCTGCCCGACATGCTGGGCTGGACGGTGCTCAATCACCTAAAGCAGGATCCGAACACGCGGCATATTCCGGTGCAGATGCTGACTTTGGACGACGATTGGCATCACGGCATGTCGCGGGGCGCGTTTGCGTTCGTCACCAAGCCGACAACGCCCGAAGGTTTGGACCAGGCGTTGACGCGGATCAAGGAGTATTCAGCTC
>Ga0335069_10014474_pt1 | contig 11043 bp, 13 predicted proteins | sample Lox_Sample_11_FD_206714 | JGI IMG/M metagenome (GOLD analysis project Ga0335069, IMG submission 206714) | Soil microbial communities from Loxahatchee National Wildlife Refuge, Florida, United States - Lox_Sample_1.1 | ecosystem: Environmental > Terrestrial > Soil > Wetlands | place: USA... | reverse complement strand
CGCATCGAGATTGCTGCATCGAGTGCACGCGCCAGCAAGGTAAGACTCTTATCGTTGTTCTGCTGATCTTGTGGTGTCTATTCAGGCGCGGCGAGCGGATCGTCTACACAGCGCAGCGCTGGTCGACCGCTTCGGACGTGTTCGACCGGGTGTTGACGGTGATCGACCGAGTTCCATCATTGAAGCGGCGGCTGGCCGATAAACCATCGAAGGCCGGCAACCGGGGCGTTATCAAGCTGGTGAACGGCGCCAAGTGTGAGTTCGGGCCGCGCTCACAGGATTTCGGCCGCGGTTATACCGAGGTTGACCGGGTCATTCACGACGAGTCGTATGATGTCGATCCGGCGCAGGACGCCAACCTTACAGGTGCGCAGTCTGCAGCGCTTAATCCTCAGACGGTTTACGTGTCGACGCCACCGGTGGCTGATGTGCACCCGAATTCGAAGGTTCTTGCGGGTTTGCATCGTCTCGGGTTGGCGAAGGCCCCAGATCTGTATTACGCGCTGTTCGCGGCGCCGCGGGATTTGGAGCGTGCCGATCCGCAGGCGTGGCAGTTGGCGCAGCCGTCCTACGGTATAGCGACTAACGAGCGGGAGATCCGTTCGAAGCTGCAGAAGGCCAAGACTGCCGCTCAACGCGCTATTTTCGACGCGGACTATCTCGGCTGGGGCGACTACCCGCCGGACGAGTCGGAGCTGCAGGCGCTGATCGACGCCGATCTGTGGGGGTCGCAGCGCATGACCGGCCCTGTGGAGCTGGTGGGGGCGGCCGCGGTGGCACTGCATCGGGCCCAGGACGGTGTGTGGCTCGTCGCGTCGGCGCAGCGCACATCGGAGGGCCGGGTGCATGTGGAGCTCGGGCCTTATGAGCTGGGGTCGAACCTGGCAGTTGTCGACAAGGTTGTGCAGATCGTCGCCGCGTGGGACCCCGTCTCGGTGGCGATGGATTCCAAGGGCGCGGCCGCGGCTCTGGTTCCGCATCTTGTCGGCGCCGGCGTCGAGCCGACACTGACTAACACCTCAGAATATGCGTTGGCGTGCGGAACGATCCTCGACGACGCTCAGGCCGGCCACTTGTCCCATTCGGGACAACAGCTGTTAGCTGATGCGGTGGCTTCACTGGCCAAGCGGGACCTGCCGGGAGGCGGATTCGCGTGGGAAGAGACCACAGTCACCGCGCCATGGAAGGCTGTGACGCTCGCGCACTGGGCTCTTCTGCAGTTCGGGCGCCAAAAGACGCGCAAGCCGCGTGCCGCGCCTGTGGCGATCACGTCCATCGGGCGTGACTCGCTGGAGTTGGACGTGATGAGCATGGCCATGTGACGTGGAAAGGAGTGGCGTGGCGACCAGAAAAGCCGCTCCTGTGGCCGAAATGGGCTATGTACAGGCCTTCCCGGGCATGCTGGCCGCGTTTTCGCAGTGGGACTGGTTCGAGGAGAACCCGGAGCTTCTGTGGCCGGCGTCGGTTCGGACTTTTACCCGGATGCCGCGGGAGGATTCCCGCTTAGCGTCGCTTTTGCGCGCTGTCGGTTTACCGATCCGGCGCACGGAGTGGTCGATCGACCCGAACGGCGCCCGCGACGAGATTGTCGAGCATGTGGCCGGCGATTTAGGGCTCCCGATCCGTGGGGATGAGCAGAGCCGGCCGAAACCGCCGCTTCGGGACCGTTTTTCATGGTCGCAGCATCTTCAATGGGCGCTGAAGTTCCAACAGTTCGGGCACTCCGTGTTCGAGCGGATATACCAGGTCGACGACGCCGGCAGAGCGCATTTGGCGCGGATGTCGCCCCGGCCGTCGTCGACGATCGCGTTCTGGGACGTCGCGCTGAACGGGGACCTGTCAGGGCTGCAGCAATGGCCGGCCGGAACACTAGGCTGGACGGGCGGCGTTTTCCCCGCCAGCCTTGGCGGAACGAAGATGATCCCAGGTAACCGGCTGCTGGTGTATGTGCACGACCAGGACCCCGGGGTGTGGGTCGGCAACAGCATCATCCGCCCCGCATATGGGAACTGGCGCTACAAGGTGGAGCTGCAGCGCATCGAGGTGATCGCCGCGCGGCGCCACGGGGTGGGCACACCCAAGATCAAGGTGTCTGAGGAAGAGTCCGAGGATCAGGATCGCCTGGACTTTTACGGGCAGATCGCCCGCGACTGGCGTTCGGGGTCCGATTCTGGTGTCGCGTTGCCGTTCGGCACCGACGCCGAGATCATGGGCGTCACCGGCACATTGCCTGGTGATCTGATCCGGCGAGGCATCGAATGGCACGACAAGCAGATGGGAATCGTCTGTTTGGCTCATTTCCTCAACCTGGACAGCGGCGGCAGCTATGCGCTTGCGTCGGTGCTGACTGATCCGTTCGTGGATGCGGAGAACGCCGAGGCGCAGATGATCCGCGACGCCGCGCAAGCCGGCATCGTCGAGGACATCGTCCAGGTGAATTGGGGCCGCGATGAGCAGCCGCCGATGCTGGCCTTTGAGGAGATCGGTTCGCGGCAGGAGGCCACCGCGGCGGCGTTGCAGCTGCTGGTCACGGCCGGGCTGCTGACCCCGGACCGCCGCCTAGAGGCGTTCGAACGACAAACCCTCGGCCTGCCGGCGCCCGACCCTGATTCGCGTGAACCCGACCCCGACGCCGGCGGCGCGCCGGCTCAGCCGGCGCAGCCCGGGCAGCCGTCGGTGGAGGCCGCGCCGTCGGCCGCCCAGGACGGCCCCACCAACCGGCGGCGCAGCCGTTTGACTATTCAACCGGATGGAGCTTTGACGCTGTGGTGATGACACGACCAGCCGCGGCTGACCGCCGCCGCTGGTACCAGATCAACAACTCGGCGAAAGGCGACACCCCGCCGGAAATCCTGATCTTCGACGAGATCGATTCATGGTTCGGGATTGCGGCCGCCGATTTCGTTCGGGACCTGGCCAAGATCGACGCGCCTGCGGTGACGGTGCGGATAAACTCGCCCGGCGGTGACGTGTTCGATTCCATCGCGATCCGCAACGCGCTGCGCGACCATCCTGCCTCGATCACTTCGATCGTCGAAGGCATCGCCGGGTCCAGTGCGAGCTTCATCGCCCTGGCCGGTGATGAGGTGGTGATGAACCGCAACAGTCAGATGATGCTGCACAACGCGTGGGCTGTCGCTATCGGCGACGCGGACGCGATGGCGAAAACCGCGGCGATGCTGGGCAAGCAGAATGCGAACATCGCCGCTATGTACGCCGAGAAAGCCGGCGGGACGGTCGAGGACTGGCTGGCGGTGATGGCCGAGGAGACATGGCTCACCGATGAGGAGGCTGTGGCCGCCGGCCTGGCTGACCGTGTCGCCGAGACCGGGCAGGACGCTGCGCGGGCTGCTGCACGCTTCGATCTTTCTGTTTTCAACCATGCTGGTCGGGAGCACGCCCCCCCGCCGCGCATCCCGTCGCTGCTCAACAAGTCTCCTCAGCCGAAGGCCGAGGTCAACGAGAATAAGGAGGGCCATGTGGCTACCTTGAAGGAAGGCCTCGCGCAGAAGCTCGGTGTCGCCGCCGACGCCGACGACGAGACCGTTTTGACGGCACTCGACGAGGCCCTCGCCGAACGAGCCGAAACTCCACCCGCATCCTCTGCTGCCCCGGCCGCGGAGCCGACGGTGGAGCAGGCCACACAGATCGCCGCGAAGTTCGGGCTCGCGGTCGTCGACAGGGCCAACTACGACAAGCTCGTCTCCGACGTGCATATCCTCAACCAGCAGCGCGCCGCAGCCGAACTGGCAAGCGACGAAACTGCTGTCGATGCGGCGATCAGGGAGGGACGCATCGCCCCCGCCTCCCGGGATAGCTTCCTGACCTATATGCGCGCCGACCGGGCCGGCGCCCGCAACGCGCTGGCGTCGATCGCCCCCAACACGATCCCGGTGACCGAAATCGGGCACGCGGTGGGCAGCGAAGACACCAGCGTCGACCCGCCCCTCGAGCACATGTTCAACAAGATCGTCGGCCGCACCGCCGGGAAGGAATCCTGACCATGGGTAACTACGCACCCAACTACGCCCCCGCTTTCCGGCGCACCTACACCGCGTCCGCGACGATCACCGGCGGCCAGCTCGTCGCGATCTCTGGGAACTACACCGTTGCACCCACGTCGGGTGCTACCGCCGCGTGGGTGGGGGTGGCCGAATACGACGCCGCCAGCGGTGCCGAGGTGACCGTCCTGCAGGTCGGTGAGCAACTTTTGATCGCCAGCGGCTCCATCACAGCCGGCGACCTGGTGATCCCGGCAGCCAGCGGGGCGGTCGCAGACCTCGGCGGCACCCCTTCGGCGACGCTCGACACGCAGATCGTCGGTGTGGCCCTGGCGTCGGCCACCAACGGCCAAACCGTCCCCGTCCTCCTCAAGTAGCAAAAAGCCCGCGCAACCCCGCCTGAAACCGGCTCGGGCGGGGTTTTTTATACCCGAAAACGCTGCGCAGGCAGCCCTTTTCAGAAAGTAGGGTCTAAATGGCCACCCAGATCGGTTTCCCGCCCGCAGCGCCCACGCTTTCGGGTGACCTGTTAACAATCTCGCGGTTCCTCAACGACCCCCTGTATGTGATGAGGGCGTTGAGGACCCTGGCCGAGCAGATGTTCGTGTCCAATAAGCTGCTCACCGGGCAGTACTTCACCCAATCAGGCGCGGTGCTCTACGAGCAGTCGGAAACGATTTACGCCGACCGGGTCCCCCAGGCCGTGGCACCCGGTGGGGAATACCCCAAGACGACGATCAGCCTAGGCGCCGCGCAGCTCGCCAACACCGTCAAGTGGGGCGAGGACGCCGAGGTCACCGACGAAGCCGTCAACCGGTTCAAGATCGACGCCGTCCGCCGGACGTTCATCAAGCTGGCCAACTCGCTGGTGCAGAACATCGACTCGGTCGCCATGTCTGCGATCTACTCCCAGATCAACTCAGGCAACACCACTGCGGCGATCGCATCGTGGACCGGCTCCGGGTCGACCCCGAACATCATGCGCGATGTCGCGCTGGCGGTGCAGAACATCCTCGCGTTCAAGCAGGGATACCAACCCGACGCGGTCGTGCTGGATCTGCCGCTGTGGGCTTACGTGATCTCAGACCCCACCGTGTTGGTGGCGCTGTCCCGTGAGCAGCCCGGCATCCAGCAATCGCCGGTGATGACAGGCTACGAAAACAGCGTCGTCAAATCGTTCCGGCTCGCCGGGATGACCTGGTACACGTCACCCAACGTGCCCGTCACCGGCGACGCGCTCGTGTTGGACACCACCCTGTATGGTGCGTTCGTCGACGAGACACTGCCGGCGCCCGGCTATGTCGCCTCACCGGATGACGATGGCTGGAAGATCCAAACGAAGACGATCCGTGAGGACAAGGTCGACCAGTGGCTGCTGCGGGCCCGCCGCACCACCGTCCCGATCGTGCAGGAGCCCCGCGCTGCGTGGCTGATCACCTCAGCGGGCGCCTGATGGCCTACCGCGTCCGATCGGCGCTGGTCTGCGCCCCCGACCCCGCCGGGAAAATTAGATACCACTACCAGGGCGCGGTCATCCCGTGGCTGTCCGACGACCGGGCCGCGCATCTGCTGCGGCTGGGCATGGTGGAGCAAACCGGGACCGATTTCACCCCGGAAACCGATGCCGGCTACGGGGTGAAACCCAAACGCACCGCGACACAAGCCGTGTGGGCCGAGTATGCGGTGTCTCAGGGCGCCGACCCTGACGAGGCCAAGGGGTTGACCCGCGACGAGCTGGTTGAGCTGTACAGCGAGAAATAGTCCCCGATGGGCATGTGGAAATCGCTGCTTTCGATCAGCCCGCCGCCGCCTCCGCCGCCGAGCCAAGCAGGCACATGCATCAGGTGCGGCGCTGACGCGGTCGGCAACGCGCAGCTGTACTGCAACGAGCACAAGCCGCTCTATGTTCAGAGGTTCGATTGACTCCGTTCCTGGACATCACCGACTTCGCAGCCCGGTTCATGCGACCGTTGACAGCGGCGGAAACGTTGGTGGCGACCGACCTGTTGGCCGTCGCCTCTGATTGGATCTATGGCAGGCTGCCGACGATCGCGCAAACCGACCCGGCCGCGCGCACAGTGGTGTTCGAGGTGGTTCGCGACGCGATCATCTACGGGCCGTTCGCCCGGCTGGAGTCGTTTCAGGACAGCACCGCGCACCGCACAGAGGCCGGCACACTGTCTCGGGATGTGGTGGAGGAGTTCATCACCGACCGCCATTGCCGTATTTTGGGGATCTCATTGAAAGCGATGCCGGTGGCCAACTTCCGGGCCGCCGTCAGCTGCACCTGGGGCGCCGACTACTGGGACCAGTGACATGCTTTTCGCGTTGGGCAATCAGATCATCGGGATCGTCTCCGAAGTTGATGTTCTCGACGGCAACGGGAACCCGATCCGCTCGGAGCTGATGGAACCCGAAACCGCCGAGCACACGGTGTGGAAGCAGAACTGCCTGTTGGAGGTTCAACTTTCCGCGATGCCCGGGCGGGTGGAGGACGTCACCGCGACGACCACCACAACCAAGCAGGTCGCGTGGGCGTTCTTTCCAGCCGACTCGGATTCATCGGGGATCACGCAATCCAACGTTCTGCGGCTGGTTGAGACCCTTCCATCGGGTGTGACGATCGCCGACCTGCCAGACGGTGTGACCATAACGACGATGCCCACCGGGGTTGTCGTCAAAGACTACGACGTGCGCGGCAACGGGGTAACCGAGGTCGACAAGTTCGGCGTCCCCGACTACGTGTTCTGCATGTGCGAGGCCCAAGGCGGCTGAACAATGGGCGACCCGTACGGCATCGGCACCGACCCCTATCCAGGGCTGGAGATCTCCCCAGAGACGGTGGCACGCGAGATCGAGGACTCCCCCGAGGTTCGGGACAGTTTGGAACGCCTCGGTGTCCAGGTCGCTGATTACGCCAAGTCGATCGCCCCGGTCTTCTCCCCGGACACATCGCACCGCAAAGAGCCCCCACCAGGGCGTGAGGTGGGTGAATACCGTGATTCGATCCACAACATCTGGGTGTCCACCTCCCGAGGTGTGCATCAGCGGGTGATCAGCGAGGACATGCTGGCGGCGTGGATCGAATACGGAACCGAGCACATGCCCGAATATGCAGTGTTCGCCCGCACCGCCGCGGCGTTCGGCGGCGACGGCCCCGTCTACCACGAAAGCCTGATCGAGGCACAGCAGCGGGTCCACGCCGAACGTGAGGAGCTTGACAGGGCCCGCCGCGAAGGCCGCAGCGGCCACGAAATCCTCGTCCAGCAGAAGAAACTGGACCAGGCGCGGATCGGACGCTCGGCCGTGTTCCGGGATGTGCGTCAACGCGCGTCGCGCGCCGGCCGGCAGGCGCGTTCGTGAGTGTATCCCGATCCTCGTGGCATCGTCACCCCGGGGTTCGCACCGGGACCGAACTGAGCATCGGTGAACGTCTGGCGGACAGGGTTGTCCACTTCATGGGCTCATGGGGTTTCGTGTTCTGGCAGACGCTGATCGTCGCGCTATGGGTAACTCTGAATGTTGTCGGCTGGTGCCATCATTGGGACGCGTACCCGTTCATCCTGTTGAACCTCGCCTTCTCGACGCAGGCCGCCTATGCGGCGCCGCTGATCCTGATCGCCTCGATCCGCAGCGACGCGCGCACATCCGAGGAGGCGCATTATGCGCGGGAGAACACCGAGTGCATCATCGCGCTGCTGAAATCGCTGGACGAGAAGTGAGCGTTCAGGCGTGAGTGCTCCGCTGTTCGGGTTCACTTTTCCGAATCCTCAGGCGTTCGTGCTGGCGTGGCTGGCACCGCTGGGGGCGTGCGGGTCGCGCCGCAACCCAGACGATCCGCTGCCGTTCCGAATGGTCACCACAATCACAGGCGAGGCCTGCGAATATTACGCGGATCCGGTGGTTTCGGTGCACACGTTCGGCGACGCCAGCGTCACCCAGGCCGACACCTACGCCAACCGTGAGGCCGACATAACCCATCGCCGGATGATGCTGCTCGCGGCCGATCCAACCCAGACGGTGACCGTCAACTCGGTCCCATACAACTGCAGCCACGTGCTTGTGAAAGAACTTCCAATCAAGGTGGATTACCGCGACACCACAGTCATCCGCTATGTAGCGCGCTACGAGCTGGGGTTCAGCCCCGTCCCAGTCACCTCCTAGAAAAGCCCGATATTCGCCGGACCGCCGGTTCATCGAAACAAGTTCGAAAGGGAAACAGATGTCCTCTCCTTTGCCGTCGACCGGCACCACCTGGTCAGCCTCCCCTGCCAGCGTTTTCCAGTGGAACCGGGTGCGCCGCGGTGGGCGCGTCCAGGTCCTGATCCGCGACTACGGTGGCGCCTCCACCAACCTCTCCCCAGCCGTTTTCGGCGGCCCGTTCGCCCAGGACGGCCAGATCCGCTCCGATCTGTTCGCGATGATCCCCTCACCGAGCCAGCCCGGCGTGTGGATTCCCAACCCCACCACTAACCAGGGCTTCTACCTGCTCGGCTCGCTCGACCCCAAGGGCGTCGACTTCAACCCTGACCTGACTGTCGACAAGTTGGAATCGCTGCAGTCCTACGAGACAGTGCGCTCCGACATTCAGAAAGAAATGTCCAGCCTTTCATTCACTGCGATCGAGTCAACCCCAGTTATCGACGTCTTGGACTTCAACCTTCCGCTTTCGTCGATGCTCACCGCAGGCCAAGCCGGCTACTTCCTTGGAAAACCCGCCGAGGCCAACCTGGTGGAGCGCCAGATCATGGTGATCCGCGCTGACGTGTCCGCCGGGCTGCCCGAATACACCGGCCGGGCGTTCCCCCGCGTCACGGTCGACAAGATCGGAAAACGCACCTGGGACAAGAAAACCGCCGACGCATTCGACGTGACGTTCGACCGCCTCCTAGACGAATGGTTCGTCAACACCTCAGGGCAGCCGATCACCACCGGGCTATGGCGCTCAGGCAGCGGGTGGGAGGCCTCCGGGGGCACCCCCGCGTTTTCGTCCACGGCTCCCGTCGCAACCGCGGTCACCGGGGCAAAGGCCACGATCGTGGTCGCCGAGCCGACCGACCCCAACCCGCAGGGCGTCACCTACACGGTTCAGCAACAGGTCGGCGGCACAGGGCCGTTCACCAACTCGACGCTGCAGACCGGAACCAACCCTTCCGGCGTAGGAACCGGCACGCTGACGTTCACGGTCACCACTCTTACTCCGACCAGCACCTACAAGTTCCAAATCACCGCGTTGGGCAACAACAACGAGTCATCGGTGTCGCCGGTGTCCAACAGCATCACCGCTACCTCCTAACCACTGACGCAACCGTTCCGCTGGGCGGCCCTCCGGGCTGGGCCGCCCAGCGGGGCTTCAACCTAAGCCCGAAAAAAGCCCGGACAGCCCGAAAGGAACCACCATGCCCGAACCACACGCGGCGGCCGGCCTGACACCGGTGAGCCCCGACGACGCGCTCGAACAACTCGCCGAATACTGGGGATTCGACGGGTCGTTTCCCATCAAAGTGTCGGATGGCGCCGTGTTCTGGGTGCCCACCATGGGCGCTATGGACGATGACCAGCTGGCCCGCTATCAGGAGCTACAGCACAGCCTGCGTGGTTTCGACCACGAAGAGGTCGAGGTCCGAAACCCGATCACCAATGATGTCATCATCAACCCGAAAACCGGTGCCCCGCTGGTTAATAGGGTCATCATTCAGCCGCACCAAAAGGACGGCGTGCTTGTCAAGCCGCCCTATGAGGTGCGGCTTTGTGTTGCGTTATGGGGCAAACAAGGCTACGAACGCTACAAAGCGGGCGGCGGCCGGGCGGCCCTGGTTCCCCTGATCTGGCGGCGGATGGAACGCGAGTTTGACAGGCGGCTCGCTGAGGACCCCAAAAGCGGTCGAGGCGCTGTGGGAGATACGCCGGTTCGCGACTCAGATTGAGTCCGACCTGTCGCGATACCACAGCCGCCGCATAGCGGAGTGGTATCGCGGCGACATGAGCAGCCGCGAACTGCTGGTGCTGCTTCGGTTCATGGACGACCGCGGCGCCTACAAAACAGCGTTGCGGGGCGGCGAGTGGCCAGCCGAGATCCAGATCGCCAAAACCACCGCCAACGAGGTCAGCAAGCTACGCGCCAGTTACCACAACGCCCACGACGACAGCTATGAGCCGGCGTTGTGGCTCTCGCCCGGCGAGATCGCTGAGCAGGCCGCAGAGAACGCGGCCGGCCAAATATTGCAGGCCGACATGTACAGCCAAATGTTTCCCTCTATACGCGAAAGACGGTGATCCGTGGCAATTTATCTCGACTTGTTGTCACGGTTCCACCACCCTTCCGCTGATCAGGCCTCCTCTGAGGCTAAACGGTTCTGGGACAGCGCCGGGCGCGGCGCGGGTGAGGGATTCTCCCGCGCGCTGGGTGAGGGCATGGCCTCCAACAACGCCGAGGTCCGCAAGGCGATCGAGGAATATACGGCGCTTTATCGCAAGTTGGAGGATGCGAGCTCGCGGGTGCGCAGCGAGCAATCCAAATGGGATGACATGCAATCCCGTTCGTCGGTGCGGATTTCGTCGGCGCGCCAAGAGATGGAGCGCCTCAACAACGCGAAACGTGACGAGGCCAACCTGCTAGCCGTCACCACCGCCGGCTACGGCAAGGTTGAGGCGGCGATGCGCCGCGCCCAGGACGCGGCGCGCGGGCCCGGCATAGGCGGGTTCCTCGGCGGGGCCGCCGAGGGTGTCGGCCTGTCGAACGCCCTTACCGGGGTTGCCGGCAAGCTGACCGGGATCGTCGCGATCGGCACCATGATGGGCCAGACCCTGCACGAGGCGTTCGACATTGGTGTCGAAAAAGCTGAGGAATTCGGGGAGAAGATCTTCGAAGTCGGCCAAGAGTGGGACGAGATGGCCAAGAAGATCTCGTTTCAATCCGGCCTGTCCGGCGGCGGTTTGAATCAGATCACCTCCGCGGTCGGGGAGCTGGCCAGAACCACACCTGTCGCGTTGGGCACGATCGGCAGCGCAGCCGCTGACGTGTCCAGGGATCTGCACTTGA
>Ga0335069_10014473_pt1 | contig 11043 bp, 10 predicted proteins | sample Lox_Sample_11_FD_206714 | JGI IMG/M metagenome (GOLD analysis project Ga0335069, IMG submission 206714) | Soil microbial communities from Loxahatchee National Wildlife Refuge, Florida, United States - Lox_Sample_1.1 | ecosystem: Environmental > Terrestrial > Soil > Wetlands | place: USA... | reverse complement strand
CTCCCTCGGGACGCCGAGGACCGGCTCGTTCTGCAGTTCGGCCAGGGCGAAGTTGTCGGACACCTCACGGAACACCTGGGAAAGCGGAGTGTTGAGGGCCCCGCAGATCGCGGCGAGCAGTTCGGAGGAGGCTTCCTTCTGTCCGCGCTCGACCTCTGACAGGTAACCGAGGGAAACGCGCGCCGAGGCGGAGACTTCGCGCAGCGTGCGACCCTGCCGCAGGCGCAGCCGACGCAGCACGTCACCAAGCAGCTGACGGAGCAGAACCATCGTCGCACTCCCTTCCCGAGGCCGAAACCGCCGGCACCTCCACGGTACCTGGACTAACCGTAAGTCCGCGAGATCATGCCAGTTCGTGTTCGCTGCCAACGTAACACTGTAATCAGTAACTCTCTTCCCGAAGCCTGCCGAGGAGTAGCCCCAGGGCATGCTCCACCGTCAGTCTACGTATCTCGTGCCTGTCCCCGGCCAGCGCGATCGTGCGGACCACCGTGTCGTCGGCGACGCTGACCGCGATATGCGCGGTACCTACCGGCTGGCCGTCGGAGGGCTCGGGCCCGGCGACCCCGGTGGTCGCCAGCCCGTAGGTCGCGCCGAGCCGGGCCCGGACCCCTTCGGCCATCGCCGCCGCCACCGGCGGGTAGACCGCGCCGTGCCTGCGGAGCATCATCGCGTCCACGCCGAGCAGATCGGCCTTCAGTTCGGTGGCGTAGGCGATGACCCCGCCGCGGAAGACGGCGGACGAGCCGGGCACGTCGGTGAGGGCAGCCGCGACCAGCCCGCCGGTCAGCGACTCGGCCACGGCGACGGTCTGGCCGCCGGCCCGCAGCAGGTCCAGGACCTGGCCGGCCAGCTCACGTGCCGCCTCGCCCGCGGATGAGCCCGGTGACCCCGACTCCACCACCACGATCATCCCTCCCCTAGCCCTGAGCCCTCACCGGCTGCGGCCGGTCCCGAACGACGGAGCCGCATCGCCTCAAGCACGTAGTCGACGCCGGTCACCACGGTAACCACAACCGCCGCCGCCATGAAGAGCTGACGCACGATCGCCGGCGGGCTCAGCGTGGCCGGCAGCACGTACAGGCAGATCGCGATGACCTGAAGAAGGGTCTTCAGCTTGCCGCCGCGGCTGGCCGCGATCACGCCCCGGCGGATCACCCAGAACCGCAGCGCGGTCACCCCGATCTCCCGGAACATGATCACGCCGGTGACCCACCATGGTAGTTCGCCGAGCGCGGACAGGCAGATCAGGGCCGCCCCGGTCAGCGCCTTGTCGGCCACCGGGTCGGCGATCTTGCCGAAGTCGGTCACCAGCCCGCGGCTGCGGGCCAGCCGCCCGTCGAGCAGGTCGGTCACCGACGCGACGCAGAACGTGGCGAGCGCCGCGAGCCGCCAGGCCGTTCCGCCCGCGAGCAGGCAGCCGACGAACACCGGGACGAGAACGATGCGAACCATCGTGAGGACGTTCGCGACGTTCCAGAGCCCGGCCTCCTGGGTCACCGCGGTTTCACGTCGGCGATCAGGTCGACTCCCTCGGAGCCGGTCACCACGGCGCGGACCACGTCGCCGGCCGCGAGTTGAAGGGTCGGGGTCAGGCTCCTGACCGTGGTCACCCCGTCGACCTCGGGGGCCTGGTGGGCGGCCCGGCCCAGGAAGCTCCCGGACGGGCCGTCGTCGGCCTCTTCCTCGATCAGCACGTCCAGGGTCTCGCCGAGCCTGCTCTCGGCCCGCTGGGCCATCAGCTCATCGGCCAGGCCGGCGAACTCCTCGACCCGGCGGGAGATCTCTGCCTCGTCCAGCTGGCCGGGCAGCGACGCGGCCTCGGTGCCGTCCTCGTCGGAGTAGCCGAAGATCCCGATCGCGTCGAGCCCGGCATGGCTCAGGAAGAGCTCGAGCTCCCGCAGGTCCTCCGCGGTCTCGCCGGGGAAGCCGACGATGAAGTTGGACCGGACGCCGGCCTGCGGGCTCTGCTCCCTGATCTGGCCGAGCAGGGCGAGAAAGCGCTCCCGGTCGCCGAACCGCCGCATGGCCCGCAGCACCCGGCCGCTGGCGTGCTGGAACGACAGGTCGAAGTAGGGGGCCACGCCCGGCGTGGACGCGATCACCTCGATCAGGCCGGGACGCAGCTCGGCGGGCTGCAGGTAGCTGATCCTGACCCGCTCGATCCCCTCGGTCGCGGCCAGGTCGGGCAGCACCTCCTCGAGCAGCCGCAGGTTGCCCAGGTCCTTGCCGTAGGAGGTGGAGTTCTCGCTGACCAGGACCAGTTCGCGCGCGCCGCTGGCGGCCAGCCAGCGGGCCTCGGCCAGGATCTCGGGCGGGCGCCGGGAGACGAACGCGCCGCGGAAGGACGGGATCGCGCAGAAGGAGCACCGCCGGTCGCAGCCGGACGCGATCTTCAGCGGCGCGACCACGCCGCCGGACAGCCGCCGCCGGAACACGCCTCCGCCCGGGCCCGTCCACGGCGCAGCCGGGTCGACCGTGCTCGACGACCATCCCTCAGGGGAAGTGGCGGCGGAGGCCGGGCGAGCGGCGGCGGGCGGCTGACGGTCGGCGGGGGTGATGGGGAGCAGGGTGCGGCGGTCCCTGGCGGTGTGCGCGGGGCGCCTGCGGCCGGCCAGCACGTCGTCGAGCCGGGCGCCGATCTGGCCGTAGTCGTCGAAGCTGAGCACCTGGGCCTCGGGCAGCTCGCCGGCCAGCTCGGCGCCATAGCGCTCGGCCAGGCAGCCGACGGCGGCGACCTTGGCGCCCGACTCGGCGGCCGAGAGCAGCTCGGCGATGGACTCCTGCTTGGCCGCCTGGATGAAGCCGCAGGTATTCACGAGCACCACGCTGGCGACACCGTCCGAGGTCAGCTCCCAGCCGGCCGCCGTCAGCCGGGCCGCGAGCTCCTCGGAATCGACCTCGTTGCGGGCGCAGCCGAGCGTGACCAGGCTGACCGTCCGCGGGGCTGACGGGGAGGGGGCGGACTCGGACTTCACAGGGCCAGAACGTGGAGACACACGCAGAGCCTACCCAGGGGGACCGGGTAGTCGTCGCTAGCCGGACTGCGGACTGAAGCTCAGCGTCTCCGGATTGTTGACGTTCGTGGACTGGCGCTTGCCGTCCACCGTGAGCACCACCCCGGGGGGGTTGCCCATCTCCAGCTTCACCGCCTCTTTCTCGGTCCAGGTCATCGAGGAGCCCGCCGGGATGGTGCCCATGTAGATCTGCGCTCCGGTGCTGCTGGTCAGCAGGACCCAGCAGTCCTCGTTGGCGGTGAGCTGGATCACCAGGTCGGAGGGCCTGGGGGTGGGTGAGGCCGAGGGATGCGCCGACGATTTCGCGCTGGCGGTGGGCCGGTGGGTCTGGACCGCGGCCGGCTTGCCCCCGCCGTGGTGTGACACCAGCCGGTAGACACCGAACCCGATGATGGCGAGCAGCACCACGGCCACGATCATGCTGAGGCTGGGCGAGTGCCGCTCGCGGATCTTGAGCGGCCTGGACGGCTCGAAGACGTCGGCGGCCCTGATCGCCCCGGGCGGGCCGTGCTCGGCGTCGTAGGCGCTGATCAGCGGGGCCGGGTCGGTCCCGACGGCGCTGGCGATGCTGCGGATGTGACCGCGGGCGTAGAAATCACCGCCGCAGGCGGAGAAGTCGCCCTGCTCGATGTCCCGGATGATCGATTCCCTGATCCGGGTTTCGTGGCTGACCTGGGCGACGGTGAGACCGGCCTGCCGGCGGGCGTCCGCCAGGGTGTCACCGATGCTCACGCCCGCCTCCACGTGCTCATGACTCGCTACCAGAAGAAGAAATGGGTCCATCCCCGAGTACGGGGGCCATTACCAAGTGTAGACAGCTCAAGATCAGGGATCGGTGAAGTCCCGGCGGCAGTTCGAGGACTATCCGCCGCGCGATGCCAGCCGGCTGGGCGGCGTTACCCGCCGCGCGGTGCTGGCTGGATGCGCGGCATTAACCGCCGCGCAGGGAGTCAAGGGTTTGCTCGAGGTCCTCGGGCCTGACCAGGACGTCGCGGGCCTTGGAGCCCTCGCTCGGCCCGACGATGTCCCGGCTCTCCAGCAGGTCCATCAGGCGGCCGGCCTTGGCGAAGCCGACCCGCAGCTTGCGCTGCAGCATCGACGTCGACCCGAACTGCGTGGTGATGATCAGCTCGGCCGCCTGGATGAGCAGTTCCAGGTCGTCGCCGATATCGGAGTCGATCTCCCGGGACTTCTCCGGCGCGGCCGCGACGTCCTCGCGGTAGGCCGGCTCGGCCTGCTTCTTGCAGTGCGCGACGATGTCCCGGATCTCCTTCTCCGACACGAACGCGTTCTGCAGCCGGATCGGCTTGGACGCGCCCATCGGCAGGAACAGCGCGTCACCCTGCCCGACCAGCTTCTCCGCGCCGGGCTGGTCAAGGATGACCCGCGAGTCGGCCAGGGACGAGGTGGCGAAGGCCAGCCGGGACGGCACGTTGGCCTTGATCAGGCCGGTCACCACGTCCACAGACGGCCGCTGAGTGGCCAGCACCAGGTGGATGCCGGCCGCCCGGGCCAGCTGGGTGATGCGGACCACGGCGTCCTCGACGTCGCGCGGGGCCACCATCATCAGGTCGGACAGCTCGTCCACGATGACGAGCAGGTACGGGTACGGCAGGTAGACCCTTTCGCTGCCGGGCGGCGGCTTGAGCTGGCCGGCCCGGACGGCCTTGTTGAAGTCGTCCACGTGCCGGAACCCGCTGGCGGCCAGGTCGTCGTAGCGGCGCTCCATCTCGCCGACCACCCAGTCCAGCGCCTCGGCCGCCTTCTTCGGGCTGGTGATGATCGGGGTGATCAGGTGCGGGATGCCGTCGTAGATGGTCAGCTCGACCCGCTTGGGGTCGACCAGGATCATCCGCACCTCGTCCGGCGTGGACCGGGTCAGGATCGAGGTGATCAGACCCCCGAGGCAAACGCTTTTGCCCGATCCAGTAGCGCCCGCAATCAGCAGGTGCGGCATCTTGGCCAGGTTGGCCACCATCACCTGGCCTTCGACGTCCTTGCCCAGGCCCACCACCATCGGGTGGTGGTCCCCGACGGCGACCGGCGACTTGAGCACGTCGCCCAGGCTGACGACCTCCTTGTCCGCGTTGGGGATCTCCACGCCGATCGCGGACTTGCCCGGGATCGGCGAGATGATCCGCACGTCGGCGCTCTTGACCGCGTAGGAGATGTTCTTGGACAGCGCGGTGACCCGCTCCACCTTGACCGCCGGGCCGAGCTCGATCTCGTACCTGGTCACCGTGGGGCCCCGGCTGAACCCGGTGACCTGCGCGTCCACCTGGAACTGCTCGAGCACCTCGGACAGCGCGTTCACCACGATGTCGTTGGCCCTGGTCCGCTGCCTGGGCGCTGTCCCCGGCCGGAGCAGCGCGGTGGGCGGCAGCGTGTAGGCGATCGCGTCGCCGGCGGTCAGCGTGAGCTGCTCGGGGTTGCGCAGCGGCGCCGTCGGCTTCGGGACAGCGACCGCGGGCTCCGCGGCTTCGGCCCCCGGGGCGACCGGGGACGGCTCGTCGTGCGTGCCGAAGCCGAGCGCCTCGATCAGGCCGTCGCTGCCGTCCGGGCGGCGCTTGGCAGCGCGCTTCTTGTCCTGGTCGACCAGCGGGGTGTCGTACGGCTTGACGTGTTCGCCCGCCTCGAGGGCCGGGCGGAGCCTGATCTGCCTGGCGATCTGGCCGCGTGCCCGGCGGACCGCGCTGCCGGCGCCGGCCTCGTAGTCCTCGTCGATCTCCAGGTCGTCGTCCTCGCCTGGTTCGGGTTGCGGCGCGGCAAGCCCGAACATCACGCGCAGCTCGCGGAGGCGGGCCGGGACGCGGTGCAGCGGGGTGCCGGAGATGAGCAGGAGGCCGTATATCCCCAGCAGCGCGAGCAGCGCCGCCGCGGCCCACGTGGTGAGCGCGGAGGCCAGCGGGCCGGACACCGCGTAGCCGAGATAGCCGCCGGCCGCGTGCATGGCGCGCGGGCCGTCGGACGGATGCGGCGTGCCCTTGGCGATGTGGATCAGGCCGACCGCGGCGAGCAGCAGCGCGGTCCAGCCGATCGTGGCCCGGATCGTCTCGGTGTTCCGGTCGGGGTGCCGCAGGAACCGCCAGGCCAGCAGCAGCGCCAGCACGGGTAGCGTCCAGGAGAGCGAGCCGAACGCGGTGAGCGCCGCGGTGTGGATGGACCGGCCGGCCGTGTTGCCCATCCGGAACCACAGGCTGGCCGCGAGCACGATGCCCGCCCCCAGGGTGAGCAGCCCCACCCCGTCGCGGCGGTGATGCGGGTCCAGGTCGCGCGCGCCGTGGCCGATGGCCCGGAAGGCCCAGCCGACCGCGCCGGCCACCGCCAGCCAGGCGGCCGCGATCATGTGGCCCGTCCAGAAGACCAGGATCACGACGGGATCGCGGGGCTTGGCGGCCGGACGGCCCTTCGCCGTACCCGTCTTCCCGCCCGATCCCCGGCCGTTCTTTTTCTTCTGACCCGAACGGGCCGGGGTACTCCGCCCCGGTTTACCGCCTGCCCCGCGACCCGGCGACTTGGCGGGCGACTTGACGGCCGTGCTGCCACGGCCGGACGCCCGGGCGGAGCGGGGAGGCGTCTCGGGGGCAGCCTCGGCCAGCCCGCCGTTCGGACGGGCAGATCCGTTACGGGCACGGGTCGCCATACTCACAAACGTAGCGAGAACGCGGGGCGGTCCCAAACACCCCAGGGCGCGTGTCTGCTTACGGCGCGACCATGTAGCAGTAGCGGCGGGAGTCGCGGAAGCCGCAGCGGAGGTAGAGCGCGGGGCCCGCGGCCGCGCGGAGCAGCCACTCCCCCAGGCGTTCGGTCTCCGGCGCCTGCCAGTGCCGGGCGGCGGCCCGTTCCCGGGCCAGGTAGTTCAGCTTGACCCGGCGGCCGAAGTAGCGCAGCCGGACCTTGAACGCCGCCGCCACCACGTCCATCAGCTCGTCGTCCGCGCTGTCCAGGACGCGCAGTGCCTCGGCGCGGGCGGGCAGTTCCCGGGCCAGGGCCTTCTCGGTCAGCGTGTCCAGCCAGGTCATCAGTCCTCCTCCCCGGTGACGTTATCAGGCGCGCCATCGTGGCGGCCGGCGCGGTAATGTCAGCGCATGCGGGTCGCGATCCTCGATGACTATCAGCAGGTTTCACTGGCCAGCGCGGACTGGTCCCCGGTGCGCTCGCTCGCCGAGATCGACGTGTTCGCCCAGCACATCGCCCGGACGGAGGCGCTGGTCAGCGCCCTGGAGCCGTACGACGTGATCGTGGCGATGCGAGAGCGGACGTACTTCGACGCCTCCCGGCTCGGCCAGCTGCCGCGGCTGCGGCTGCTGGTCACCACGGGCATGTCGAACCCCTCGATCGACCTGGCCGCGGCCGCGGAGAACGGCGTCACCGTGTGCGGCACCAGCGGCATCGGCACGTCGACGGCCGAGCTGACCTGGGGGCTGATCCTCGCGCTGATCCGGCACATCCCGGAGGAAGACCGGCGGATGAAGATATCCGGCCGGGCCGGCGGCGCGGCGCTCGGCACCAGCGGCGGCTGGCAGCAGACGATCGGGACCGGCCTGGACGGCAAGCGGCTCGGCGTGGTCGGCCTGGGCCACCAGGGCCAGCGGGTGGCCGCCATCGGCCGGGCGTTCGGCATGAAGGTGGTGGCCTGGAGCCAGAACCTGGATCCGGAGGCGGCCAGGAAGGCGCACGCCAAGGCGGTCAGCAAGGAGGAGCTGTTCTCTTCCTCCGACGTGGTGACCGTGCACTACAAGCTGAGCCCGCGCAGCGAGGGCCTGGTCGGCGCGGCGGAGCTGGCGCTGATGAAGCCGTCCGCCTACCTGATCAACACCTCCCGCGGTCCCCTCGTGGACAGCGCCGCGCTGCTGGCCGCGCTGCGGTCGGGATCGATCGCGGGGGCGGCGCTCGACGTTTACGACATCGAGCCGCTGCCGCTCGCCGATCCGCTGCGGTCCGCGCCCAACGTGGTACTGACGCCGCACCTCGGCTACGTCACCGAAGAGACCTACCAGGTCTTCTACGGCGACGCGGCCGAGGACATCGTGGCGTTCGCCACGGGCTCGCCGGTGCGGGTGCTGGCCGCTTCGTAGCTTTCCCTCTGGTCCGGCTTGGCCCAGTCCGGGTCGCGGCCGGACAGGGCCAGGGCGCGGTCGAAGGCGGTCGCGCCATCGTGCACGGCTACGGCGCCATCTCCGCGCTCAGATTCGTCGTGTCCATGGGCCCGAACGTACCGGGAGCGGGGTTCGGGAGTCTTGAACAAACGCGACAGATTACGCTGATCAGGTGCCTGATTCCGCCGCCGGGACGATGGGCCGCGGCGTGCTGCGCCCCGATCTCGCAGCGTCGCGCTTCCGGCTGAGCCGGCACAAGCCGTCGGACCCGCTGACCCCGTTCGTGGAGTACTACTGGGTCCCGCGCTGGGATCTGCGCGGGAAGCCCCCGTACGAGCAGACGATCTTGCCGCATCCCGACGTGCACCTGGTCTTCGAGGCGAGCGGAGCCGGGATCTTCGGCGTCGACCGCAGGCTGTTCACGCGCTCGCTCTCCGGCGTCGGCCTGGCGTTCGGGGTGCGGTTCACCGCCGGGGGGTTCCGGCCGTTCTGGCAGGCGCCGATCTCGCAGCTGACCGACCGGGTGGTCCCGGCGGCGCGGCTGTTCGGGCCGCGGGCGGAGAAGACGCGGCAGGCGATCATGTGCAGCGCTGCTGGTCGCGCGGGTGCCGTTTCCGGCGATGGCGCCGGCTCCGATGACGAGGAGGACGCCCGGATGATCGGGTACGCCGAGGCGCTGCTGTGTTCGGTGCTGCCGGAGCGGGACCCGGTCGCCGAGCAGGTCGCCTCGCTGGTGTCGCACATCACCGCCGACCCCGGGCTGCGCCGGGTGGACCAGTTGTCCGCCGCGTCCGGGATGACCGCGCGCAGCCTGCAGCGACTGTTCGCCGACTACGTGGGCGTCAGCCCCAAGTGGGTGATGCGCCGGGCCCGGCTGCACGAGGCCGCGGAGCGGGCCGGCAGCGGCGAGCCGGTCGACTGGGCGCTGCTGGCCTCGGACCTCGGCTACGCCGACCAGGCGCACCTGACCCGTGACTTCACCGTGACGCTCGGCGTCTCGCCGGCCCGCTACGTCGCCCCGTCCACGAGCTGATCCTGGCCCGAGTGACTCTGGGCGACATCGGTCAGCGCCTCGCGGAACAAGGCCGACCCCTTGTTCGGCCCGGCGGTGAGTTCCTCCATCAGGTCCGGCACCGGGCAGTTGCCCTGCCGGACCGCGTCGGCCACCACCGCCCGGACGTCCCGCAGGCTGGTCATGTCCCGGACGGTATCGGCGACGGCACGCGGGAGCAGGGTGTAACGTACCGGGCCGGCCCGCCAGGTCCGGCTGGGCAGCCGGGTCGTCCGGTGCAGGCGGACGAACGCCTGGTTAAGGCGCTGCCGGCTGGCCGGAACCAGCACGTCGACGACGTCTGACGGGTCCGTCCTGATGTGGTGGCAGCGCAGCGCCGCCGGTCCCGTGATCACGCTGCCGTCGCCGGCGTACAGCAATGCGGCCATCTCCTGCTGGAGCGTCGTCGGCGCGCCGGTCGCGGCGAGGTAGATGCCTGGCAGCAGGATGCGCCACGGCCCCCCGGAGCGCAGGCGATGCGCGAGCGCATGGTTGGTCATGCCGACGGCCAGTGCCTGATGCCGGGCGATCACGTCAAGTTGCCGCTCCAGGACGCGGCTGAGCGCGTCCTGGTCGAGTCGTTTCGATGGAGCCATGCGGACATCATGCCGAAGAAATCTGACCAGCGGAGCGCAGGAAAGCCGATCCTTATGATGGGTAAACCTCGCAAATGCCGCAAAACGTGCGTACTCGGGGCTAGGCCTGGATTACCACGGGGATGATCATGGGGCGGCGGCGGTAGTTGTCGCTGACCCATTTGCCGACGATGCGGCGGGCCAGCTGGCTGATCTGGTGGGCTTCGGTGATGCCGTCGGCGGCCGCCATGGCCAGTGCCTCTTCGATCCTGGGCAGGACTTCGCCGAAGGCGGCGTCGTCGATGCCCGAGCCGCGGGCGTGGATCTCGGGGCCCGCCACCGTCTTGCCCGAGCTGGCGTCGACCACGATCACCACCGAGACGAAGCCCTCGTCGCCGAGGATGCGGCGGTCCTTCAGCTGCGATTCGGTGACCTCGCCGACGGTGAGGCCGTCGACGTAGACGTAGCCGCACGGCACCGCGCCGGCCACGCTGGCCTGCCCGGCCACCAGGTCGACGACGACGCCGTCCTCGGCGATCACGATGTTGCTTTCCGGGACTCCGGTCAGCGCGGCGAGACGGGCGTGCGCCTGCAGGTGCCGCCACTCGCCGTGCACCGGCATGAAGTTGCGCGGCCGGACCAGGTTGAGCACGAAGAGCAGCTCGCCGGCCGGGGCGTGCCCGGACACGTGTACCAGCGCCGAGGCCTTGTGGACCACCCGCGCGCCGAGCCGGGTCAGCCCGTTGATCACCCGGTACACCGCGGTCTCGTTGCCCGGGATCAGCGACGAGGCCAGGATGACGGTGTCCCCGGCGGCGATCCTGATCGGGTGGTCGCGGCCTGCCATCCGGGACAGCGCCGACATCGGCTCGCCCTGGGAACCGGTGGAGATCAGCACCACGTCGCCGGGCGGCAGCTCCTCGGCCTCGCGCAGGTCGACCAGGAGCCCGCCGGGCACCCGCAGGTAGCCGAGGTCACGGGCGACGCCCATGTTGCGGACCATGGACCGGCCGACGAAGGCGACCTTGCGCCGGTGCTTGACGGCCGCATTGAGCACCTGCTGCACCCGGTGCACATGCGAGGCGAAGCAGGCCACGATGATGCGCTGCTCGGTGCTGGCGAAGATCTCGTCGAGCACCGGCGCGATCTCGCGCTCCGAGGTGACCACGCCGGGCACTTCGGCGTTGGTCGAGTCCGCCATCAGCAGGTCGACGCCCTCGGTGCCGAGCCGGGCGAAACCGGCCATGTCGGTGAGCCTGCCGTCCAGCGGCAGCTGGTCCATCTTGAAGTCGCCGGTGTGC
>Ga0335069_10014472_pt1 | contig 11044 bp, 13 predicted proteins | sample Lox_Sample_11_FD_206714 | JGI IMG/M metagenome (GOLD analysis project Ga0335069, IMG submission 206714) | Soil microbial communities from Loxahatchee National Wildlife Refuge, Florida, United States - Lox_Sample_1.1 | ecosystem: Environmental > Terrestrial > Soil > Wetlands | place: USA... | reverse complement strand
CCTTCGAGGAGGGCCGCGCCCGCGAGCAGCTCGCCGCGGGCGCCGACCCCGACTCCGCCGACGTGCGCACCTGGCAGGAGGACGAGAGCCCGTACGAGCGCCTCGCGCAGGGACTGCGCGACCGCGGCATCGCGGCCGGCCGCCTCGGGCTCGAGGAGAACGTGCGCTTCGTGTTCGCGGACGGCATCGCCGCCGCGGCGCCGCAGCTCAAGCTCGCGAGCGCGACCGCGGTGACCGCCGGCTGCCGCATGATCAAGAGCGATCACGAGATCGCGCTGATGCGGCTCGCCGCCGAGGTCACCCTCGCGGCCTACGAGGCGGCCTACCGCTCGATCCGCCCGGGCATGACCCAGCACCAGGTGGGCGAGCTGTCGCGGCTCGCGCACCGGCAGCTCGGCTTCGAGGGCGCCGCCGACCTCGTGCTGGTCGGCGAGGCCTCGGCCTTTCCGCACGGCTCGGTGGCGCCGCAGCCGATCCGCGAGGGGGCGATCGTGCTGTTCGACGGCGGCTGCGACGTCGAGGGCTACAAGTCCGACATCTCGCGGACCTTCGTGCTCGGCAAGCCCACGCCGAAGATGAACGAGGTGTTCGCGACCGTGCTGCGGGCCCAGTCGGCGGCGCTCGCCGCGGCCCGGCCCGGCGTCGAATGCGGCGCGGTCGACGCGGCCGCGCGCGCCGTCGTCACCGCGGCCGGCTACGGCCCGGACTACCGCCGCTTCACGCACCGCGTCGGCCACGGCATCGGCATGGACGGCCACGAATGGCCGTACCTGGTGCGCGGCAACGCGACGCGGCTGGCGGCGGGCATGACCACCAGCAACGAGCCGGGCATCTACCTGCGCGGCGAGTTCGGCGTGCGGCTCGAGGACGACATGCACGTCACCGAGGCCGGCGCCGAGCTGTTCACGCCGCAGAGCCGCTCGCTGGAGCAGCCCTTCGCCCGCGCCTGAGGCGCGAGCGCCTCAGCCGCCGCCGAACAGCCGGCGCCGCGCGGCGCCGAGCTGGCGCAGCTGCGCGCGGGTCAGCCGCGGATATCGGAGGCCGAGCGCGCCGATCGTGCTGCTCAGGATCGCCGCCACCAGCGCCCGCGCGACGTACTTGTGGTCCGCCGGGATGACGTACCACGGCGCCCAGGCGGTGCTGGTCGCGCGCAGCAGGTCCTGGTACGCGCCCATGTACTCGCGCCAGTAGGCGCGCTCCTCGAGGTCGGCCAGCGAGAACTTCCAGTGCTTCTCGGGCTCGGCGATCCGCTGCAGCAGGCGCCGCTTCTGCTCCGCCTTGGAGACGTTGAGGAAGAACTTGACGATCACCGTGCCGTTGCGCGCCAGGTGCCGCTCGAAGCGGTTGATGTCGTCGTAGCGCCCGGCCCACAGCGCGCCGCGGCGGCCCGGCGCCGGCAGGCGCTCGGCCGCGAGCAGCTGCGGGTGCACCTTCGCGATCAGCACGTCCTCGTAGTAGGAGCGGTTGAAGATGCCGATCCGGCCGCGCTCCGGCACCGCGAGCCAGTAGCGCCACAGGAAGTTGTGCTTGAGCTCCACGGGCGACGGCCGCTTGAAGGCGTGCACCTCGCAGCCCTGCGGGTTGACGCCCGACATCACGTGCTTGACGATGCCGTCCTTGCCGGCGGCGTCCATGGCCTGCAGCACGACCAGCACCGCGTGCGTGTCGCTGGCCCAGAGGAGCTCCTGGGCCCTGGCGAGCTCGGCGCGATTGGCCTCGAGAAAGGCGGCGGCGCGTTCCTTGACGCGGTCCGGCCCTACCGAGGCGAACTCGGGGCCGCCGTTGTCGGCGGGGTCGAGGTCGCGCAGCCGGATGCGGCTGCCCGGTGCCACCTGGTAGCGCTCGATCAGCCGCCGGTATTGCTTCGCCATGCAGGAACCCTCCGCGTCGGTCCGGCCGCCGCCGCGCCGCGGGCGCGGCCGGCCCCCAATGCCGATCAATAGCGCGGATCGCGCGCCGGCGAAAGCGCTGGCGGCTCCACAGCCGCCGCGCGACACTGGCGCCCCGCCCCGCCCCGCCGGCCGCCGCCCGATGACCGACGACCCGACCGCCGCCCCGGATGCGCCGCGCCGCGCCATCCGCTCCTTCGTCAGGCGCGGCGGGCGCGTCACGGGCGCGCAAGAGCGCGCGCTCGCCGAGCTCTGGCCGCGCTACGGTGTCGCCGCCGGCAGCGAAGTCCTCGATCTCGATGCGCTCTACGGCCGGCGCGCGCCGCGCACGCTCGAGATCGGCTTCGGCGACGGCGAGACGCTGGTCGCGCTCGCCGCGGCGCACCCGGAGCGCGACTACCTCGGCCTCGAGGTGCACGCCCCCGGCGTCGGCCACTGTCTGCTGCGCGCCGCCGCCGCCGGGCTCGCGAACCTGAAGCTGGTCCGCGACGACGCCGTCGAGGTGCTCGGGCGCTGCATCGCGCCGGGCGCGCTCGACGAGGTGCTGATCTACTTTCCCGACCCGTGGCCGAAGAAGCGTCACCACAAGCGCCGCCTGGTGCAGCCGGCGTTCGTGGCGCTGCTCGCGACGCGCCTCGCGCCCGGCGGCCGGCTGCGGCTCGCGACCGACTGGTCGCCGTACGCCGAGTGGATGCGCGAGGTGCTCGACGCGGCCGAGCCGTTTCGCAACGTTGCCGGTACCGCGGGCTACGTGCCGCGCCCGCCCGAGCGGCCGGTGACCAAGTTCGAGCGCCGCGGCGCGCGCCTCGGCCACGCGGCGCGCGACCTCGAGTATCTGCGCCGCTGACTCAGGCGAGGCGGAAGGCGCCGCGCAGGCCGTCGATGACGAACTGCACGGCGAGCGCCGCGAGCACGACGCCGGCGACCCGCGACACGACGTTCGCGCCGGTGACGCCGAGCACTCGCATCACGAGCGGCGCGGCGAGCATCACCAGCAGCGACGCCGCGACCACCGCCGCGATCACCAGCACGAGCCCGCCGTACAGCAGCGGCTGCGGCCGGGCGGCGCCGAAGGTCAGCAGCACCGTCGCGATCGAGCCCGGTCCCGCGATCAGCGGGAAGGCGAGCGGAAACACCGAGATGTCGGCGCGGCGCCGGGTCTCGGCCTTCTCCGCCGGGGTGGTCTTCTCCTCGCGCGCGAACACCATGTCGAGCGCGATCAGGAACAGCATCAGGCCGCCGCCGATGCGGAAGGCGTCGATGCTGATGCCCATGATCGCGATGAACCGGCCGCCGCCGAGCGCGAACGCGACCAGGATCGCGAACGCGATGACGCTCGACTTCAGCGCCATGCGGCGCCGGTAGGCGGCGCTGCCGCCCTCGGTCATGGTCGCGAACAGCGGCGCCATCGACGGCGGGTCGACGACCACGAACAGCACCACGAAGAACCGGACGAGCTCGTCGAGCATGGCCCCACCGTGTCCCGCGAAGAGCATAGCAGCCGCCCGCGCCCGATCAGTCGGCGAAGGCCTCGCCGCGCACCCCGGGCGCCAGCAGCACGTAGCCGCCGGCGACCTCGACCGGCACGCGCCGCAGCGAGGCGCCCGCGCACGGCCCCGCGACGCACAGCCCGGTCGTCAGCTCGAACAGCGCGCCGTGCGAGTGGCACAGCAGCAGCGACCGGTCGAGCGTCAGGAAGTCGTGCGGCCGCAGGTTCAGCGGGTGACCGGCGTGCGGGCAGCGGTTGACGTAGGCGTGCACCTCGGCGCCGCGCCGCACGACGAGACCGCTGAGCGGCCAGTCGCCGCGCCCGACCCGGAACGCGCGCGAGCCGGGATCCTCGAGCTCGGCGAGCGCGCACAGCACGCGCTCGACGTCGAGCTCGGCGCTCATCGGTCGAGGTCGAGCGCGCTGACGCGCGCGCGCATCAACCAGAGCAGCACGAGGCCCGGCAGGCCGCACAGGAAGGTGACGACGAAGAACGGTGGCCAGCCGATGCGCTCGACGAGGTAGGCGGCGGCCGGCCCCACCGAGCTGCGCGCGAGCGCCGACAGCGCCGACAGCGCGGCGAACTGGAAGGCGCTGAAGCGCACGTCGCAGAGCGCCATCATGAAGGCGCCGAACACCGTCGCGCCCATCGCGCCGGCGAGGTTGTCGAAGCCGACCGCGACGATCATGACGGCGAAGTCGCGACCCGCGAGCGCCAGCCACGAGTACAGCAGGTTGGTCGCCGCCTGCAGCACGCCGAACACCAGGAGCGACCGGTACAGGCCGAGCCGGGCGTAGGCCAGCCCGCCGATCGTCGTGCCGATCAGGATCGCCGCGATCATCGTGGTCTTGGCGACCGCGCCGACCTCGGCGGCCGTGAAGTGCACGCCCTTGATCAGGAACGCGGTCGACAGCGACAGCGCTGCCGCGTCGCCGACCTTGTAGAGCACGATCAGCGCCAGCAGCGCGGCGGCGCCGGGGCGCGCCATGAACTCGCCGAGCGGCTCGATCAGCGCCGCGCGCAGCGTGCGCGGCGGCACGACGGTGCGCTCGGGCTCCGGCGCGAGCAGGGTCAGGACCATCGTGCCGCCGGCCAGCGCCGCCATCAGCAGGTAGGTGTCGCGCCAGCCGATGAACTTCGACAGCACCAGCGCGAAGGCGCCGGAGACGAGCGTCGCCAGCCGCCAGCCGAGCTGCACGGCGGTCGAGCCGATGCCGCGCTCGTGCGCGCGCAGCGTGTCGGTGCGGTAGGCGTCGATGACCACGTCCTGCGAGGCCGACAGGAACGACAGCAGCAGGGCGAGCGCGGCGACCGTGTAGATCGCCTCGTTGGGCGCCTGCAGCCCGAGCAGGCCGGTGGCGAGCGCGATCCCCGCCTGGAACAGCACGATCCAGCCGCGACGGCGGCCGAGGAACGGCGGCACGAACCGGTCCAGCAGCGGCGCCCACAGGAACTTGAACAGGTACGGCATGCCGACCCACGTCAGCCAGCCGATCGTCTTCAGGCTGATGTCGAGCGAGGCGAGCCACGCCTGCAGCGTGCCCTGCGACAGGTTGAAGGGCAGCCCGGAGGCGAAGCCGAGGGTCAGTGCCGCGGCCACCCGGCCGTTGCCGAGCACGTCGGCGAGCCGCAGGCGTGCGCTCATGCGCCGCCCTCAGAGGGCATGGTCGTAGTCGAGCACGAGCGGCGCGTGATCGGAGAAGCGCGTCTTCTTCCAGATGCTGGCGGAGCGGATGCGGCCGGCGAAGTCCGGGCTGACGACGTGGTAGTCGATGCGCCAGCCGACGTTCTTGGTCCAGGCCTGGCCGCGGTTCGACCACCAGGTGTACTGCTCGGCGCGCCCGTCGACGGCGCGAAAGCCGTCGACCCAGCGCTTGGGCACGAACAGCTCGTCGAGCCAGGCGCGCTCCTCGGGCGTGAAGCCGGGGCTCTGCCGGTTGGCGCGCCAGTTCTTGATGTCGATCTCGCGGTGCGCCATGTTCCAGTCGCCGCAGAGCACGACGTGGCGGCGGCTGCGGCGCAGCCGGTCGAGGTGCGGGCGAAACTCCGCGAGGAAGCGCAGCTTCGCGAGCTGGCGCTCGGGGCTCGAGGAGCCGGACGGCATGTACAGCGAGATCACCGACAGCGCCCCGAAGCGCGCCTCGAGGTAGCGCCCCTCGCGGTCGAACTCGGCCGAGCCGAAGCCGCGGATCACCTTGTCCGGGCGGCGCCGCGCGTAGATCGCGACGCCGCTGTAGCCGCGCTTCTCGGCGTGCAGCCACTCGCCGTGGTAGCCGCGCGGCCGGAACACCGCGGGCTCGAGGTCGACGTCGCTGCAGCGCGTCTCCTGCAGGCAGACGACGTCGAGGTCCTGGCGCGGCAGCCAGCGGTAGAAGCCCTTGCGCTCCGCGGACCGGATGCCGTTGCAGTTGAGCGTCGCGATGCGCATCCGCGGGATCATAGCAAGCAGGCCGGGCGGCTTGTCCGCGTGCGGCTTTCGGCGGACACTGGGCGCCCCTATGCAGCCCTTCCAACGCGACTTCCTCGAGCTCGCGCTCCGGCTCGGCGTCCTGCGCTTCGGCCGCTTCACGCTCAAGTCCGGCCGCGAGAGCCCCTACTTCTTCAACGCCGGGCTGTTCGACACCGGCCGCGCGATCGCCGGCCTCGGCCGGGCCTACGCGGCGGCGCTCGCTGCCGCCGCGCTGCCGTACGACATGCTGTTCGGGCCCGCCTACAAGGGGATCCCGCTCGTGACCGCGACCGCGGCCGCGCTCGCCGAGCAGCACGGTCGCGACGTGCCGTACTGCTTCAACCGCAAGGAAGCCAAGGACCACGGCGAGGGTGGCCGCATCGTCGGCCGGGCGCTCGCCGGCCGGGTGCTGATCGTCGACGACGTGATCACCGCCGGCACCGCCATCCGCGAGTCGATCGACCTGATCCGGGCCGCGGGAGCGACCCCGGCCGGGGTGCTGCTGGCGCTCGACCGCGAGGAGCGCGGCCGCGACGGCACGCACTCGGCCGTCCAGGAGGTGCGCGACCGCTACGGGCTGCCGGTGGTCTCGATACTGACGCTGACCGATCTGGTCGCCGGGCTCGAGGCCGGGGTGGAGGGGGTCCCGGCCGCGGCGCTGGCGGACCTCAAGGACTACCGGGCCGAATTCGGGGCGCGCGCCGATCCGGCCGCCGCCGCCGCCGGCCAAGCGTGACGCAGCTCTCGAAGAGCGGTCGCCGAGGGTGCACAATCCCCTCCTCCCACGGCACACTCGGCCCGGCATGACCCGCGCGACCCTCCGTGTCCTCGTCTGCCTCGCGGCCGCGGCCGTGGGCGCCGCCGCGGGCGCCGCCGGCACGCAGCCGCGCGACCCGAACAGCAAGCAGCCGACCGTCTACAAGTGGGTGGACGAGAAGGGCGTGGTCCACTACGGCGACGCCGTGCCACCGCAGTACGCCGACCAGGACAAGACCATCCTGAACTCCCAGGGCGTGCCGGTCGGCACGATCCCCGGCAAGCGCACGCCGGAACAGGCCGCGGCCGAGGCGGCGCAGCGCAAGGCCGAGGAGCGGGCGCACGAGCTCGCGCAGCAGAGCCGCCAGCGCGACCAGAACCTGCTCGCGACCTACCTGTCGGTGGAGGAGATCGAGGCGCTGCGCGACCGGCGCGCCGAGATCCTCGATGCCCAGGCGCGCGTCACCAGCCAGTACCTCGAGCAGCTGCGCGGCCGCCAGAAGCAGCTCGAGCAGCAGGCGCTGCACTTCAAGCCGTACAACACGGCCGCGAACGCGCCGCAGCTGCCGGAACGCCTGTCCGAGGACCTGGTGCGCACCACCGCCGACATCGCGACCCAGCAGCGCAACCTCGAGGTCAAGCGGCAGGAGCTCGAGAAGCTGAAGGCGCAGTTCGCGAGCGACATCGCCCGCTTCAAGGAACTGAAGCGGATCGAGACCGACTACAACGGCAACGCCGCCGCCGCGCACAACTAGGCGGGGGCGCCGCCCGGGCGTCGTCAGCCGCGCCCGGAACTGCCGAAGCCGCCGGCGCCGCGCTCGCTCGCGGCGAAGCTGTCGACCACCTCGAGCCGCACCTGCACCACGGGCACGACCACGAGCTGCGCGATCCGCTCGCCGGGCTCGACCGTGAAGGCGGCGGCGCCGCGGTTCCAGACCGACGCCATCACCTGCCCCTGGTAGTCCGAGTCGATCAGCCCGACCAGGTTGCCGAGCACGATGCCGTGCTTGTGGCCGAGGCCCGAGCGCGGCAGCAGCACGGCCGCGAGGCCGGGGTCGTCGAGGTGGATCGCGAGCCCGGTGGGCACGAGCTCGGTGCGGCCGGGCTCGAGCACCAGCGGTCCCGGCAGGCAGGCGCGCAGGTCCAGGCCCGCGGAGCCGTCGGTCGCGTACGCCGGCAGCGGCCAGTCCCGACCGAGGCGCGGGTCGAGGACGCGGACCTGCAGCGCCCGCACGCTCAGCCCGCCACCGGGGCGAGCTTGGCGAGCGGGCGGCGGGCGTCGCGGTAGCGCTCGGCCACGAGCGCAATGAACTCGCGCGCCAGCTCGCTCTTCGACTTGAGCGCGAGCTCGCGCCTGCCGCCCGGCCAGAGCACCAGCAGCGCGTTGTCCTCGCGGTCGAAGGCGCGCTCGGCGCCGACCTCGTTGGCCGCGATCAGGTCGAGGTGCTTGCGCGCGAGCTTGTCGCGGGCGTGCTTCTCGACGTCGGTGGTCTCGGCCGCGAAGCCGATCGTGAACGGCCGGCGCTCCAGGGCCGCGACCGAGGCGAGGATGTCCGGCGCCTTCTGCAGCGACAGCTCGAAGCAGTCGCTGGTCTTCTTGATCTTGTCCTTGGCGCAGCGCGCCGGCGTGTAGTCGGCGACCGCGGCCGCGCCGATGTAGACGTCGGCGCCCGCGACCGCGGCGTGCACCGCCTGGTACATCTGCTCGGCGGTCTCGACGTCGACGCGCCGCACGCCGGCCGGGGTCGCGAGCGCGACCGGGCCGCTGACGAGCGTGACCTCGGCGCCGGCGTCGCGCGCCGCGGCGGCGACCGCGAAGCCCATCTTGCCGGAGCTGCGGTTGCTGATGAAGCGCACGGGGTCGAGCGGCTCGCGCGTGGGACCCGCGCTGATCACGACCTTGAGCCCCCGCAGCGGGCCCGCGAGCTCGCCCGCGAACACCGCCGCCGCCAGCGCCTCGGCCTCGAGCATCCGGCCGGGTCCGGTCTCGCCGCAGGCCTGCTCGCCGCTCGCGGGTCCGAGCAGGCGCACGCCGCGGGCCGCGAGCGTCGCGGCATTGGCCTGGGTCGCCGCGTTCGCCCACATCAGCCGGTTCATCGCCGGTGCGACCCAGACGGGCGCGGCGGTCGCGAGGCACAGCGTCGCCAGGAGGTCGTCGGCGCGCCCGCCGGCGAGCCGCGCGAGGAAGTCGGCGCTCGCCGGCGCGACCAGCACCAGCTCGGCCCAGCGGGCGAGCTCGATGTGGCCCATCGCCGCCTCGGCCGCCTCGTCCCAGAGCCCGGTACGGACCGGCCGGCCCGAGAGCGCCTGGAAGGTCAGCGGCGTCACGAAGTGCCGCGCGCCCTCGGTCATGACCACCTGCACCTCGGCGCCGCGCTCCTTGAGGCGCCGCACGAGCTCGGCCGCCTTGTAGGCGGCAATGCCGCCCGTCACCCCGACGAGGATGCGGCGTGGCGCGGACGCAGGCGCGGCTTCGACCATCAGCCGATTATCGGCCGGGTCCGCCGGCCGTTCAAAGACCCCCTGCCCCCCGGGCGAGAACCAAAGGTTATGGGCCGGCGGGGCGGACTGTGCGATTCCGCACAGTCCGGCCAGATACGGCGCTCGGCGCGCGCAGGCCGCGGCCCGACACTCTCGCCATGCGCATCGACGACTGGCCGGCCGAGGAACGGCCCCGCGAGAAGCTGCTCGCGGGCGGCGCCCGGTCGCTGTCGGAGTCCGAGCTCCTGGCGATCTGGCTGCGCTGCGGGACGCGCGAGGCGAACGCGGTGGACCTCGCCCGCGCGCTGCTCGCCGAGTTCGGCTCGCTGCGCGCGCTCGTCGGCGCCGATGCCGGCCGCCTGTGCCGGCACCGCGGCATCGGCCCGGCCCGCTACGCGGCGCTGCAGGCGGCGCTCGAGATCGCGCGCCGCCACTACCTCGAGGCGCTCAAGGCCGGCCCCGCGCTGACGAGCCCGCGGCTCGCCGGCGACTACCTGCTCGCGGAGCTCAGGGACCGGGACTACGAGGTGTTCTGCTGCCTCTACCTCGACAGCCGCCACCGCCTCACCGGCTTCGAGGAGCTCTTTGCCGGCACCATCGACGGCGCGAGCGTCCACCCGCGCGAGGTGGTCAAGCGCGCCCTCGCCCGGCGCGCCGCTGCCGTGATCCTGGTCCACAACCACCCGTCCGGGGTCGCCGAGCCGAGCCGCGCGGACGAGCTGATCACGACCCGGCTGCGCGACGCGCTGGCGCTGGTCGACATCCGGGTCGTGGATCACCTGATCGTCGGCGAGGGCGCCTGCGTCAGCCTCGCCGAGCGGGGCCTCTTGTAGGCCGCGCCGGGCGGCGGGCGCGTTGCGAGGGGTTTGCATCGGGGACCGGCCGATGGTTAAATATGCGGCTCTCCGGCCCAATGCGACCGGTCCAGGACCAAGCCCATGTCACGAGTCTGCCAAGTCACGGGAAAGAAGCCGATCGTCGGCAACACGGTGTCGCACGCCAACAACAGGCGTCGCCGGCGCTTCCTGCCGAACCTGCACACGCAGCGCTTCTGGCTGGAGGACGAGCGGCGCTGGGTGACGCTCAAGGTCTCGACGCGCGGCCTGCGCACGATCGAGAAGCACGGCATCGCCCAGGTCGTCGCCGAGCTGCGCGCCCGCGGCGAGCACATCTGACGGGCCGGCTGAGGAGTCTCCTTCGATGCGCGACAAGATCAAGCTCGTCTCGAGTGCCGGCACCGGCCACTACTACACGACCACCAAGAACAAGCGGCTCCATCCGGAGAAGATGGAAGTGCTGAAGTACGACCCGCGCGCCCGCAAGCACGTGGCGTACAAGGAATCGAAGATCAAGTGAGCGAGCGGCGCGCGGCCCGCGGCCGCGCGCCCGTCGCGTCCCGGCTCAGCCCGCGGGCGCCATCCCGGCCGATACCAGTCGGTAGCCCTTGAGCGCGCGGGCGAAGTCCTGCAGGCGCTCGATGCGGCTCGCCTCGGCCTCGCGGATCCACTCGACGAGGTGCGCGGTCAGTCGCTCGTTGTTGCCGATGCGCCCGCTCCACAGCACCGCGAGGCGGTCGCGGAACTCCGTGACGGTCCGCAGCGCCGCGTTCTCGGCCAGCAGCTGCTGCAGGCGCGCCCGCGCCGCCTCGTCCAGCATCACCGGGTGGCGCACCAGCAGGCGCTTGACGCGCAGGCTGAGCGTGCCGGCGCTGCGGGCCACCTCCGCCTTCAGCACCGGCAGGGTCACGCTCTTCGTGTAGTTGCGGATCACGTCCATGCGCCCGGTGATCACGGTGCGCACGGTGTCGAGGTCGACCACCGGCCGCGGCTCGTCCGCCAGCGCGCGCGGCGCCACCTTGCGGACCTTGGCGAGGCCGAGCGCCGAGTACAGCTGCAGCCACAGCCAGCCGATGTCGAACTCGCCGCGGCGCATCGAGAAGCGCGCCGACGACGGGAACGCGTGGTGGTTGTTGTGCAGCTC
>Ga0335069_10014471_pt1 | contig 11045 bp, 7 predicted proteins | sample Lox_Sample_11_FD_206714 | JGI IMG/M metagenome (GOLD analysis project Ga0335069, IMG submission 206714) | Soil microbial communities from Loxahatchee National Wildlife Refuge, Florida, United States - Lox_Sample_1.1 | ecosystem: Environmental > Terrestrial > Soil > Wetlands | place: USA: Florida... | reverse complement strand
CGGCGAGGCCCTCGAGGACGTCGCGACCGCGATCAGCTTCGCGCCGCCGCACCTCTCGCACTACCAGCTGACGCTCGAGCCCGGCACGGTGTTTCACGCGCGCCCGCCGGCGCTTCCCGACGAGGACACCGTCGAGGCGATCCAGGCCGCGACGCACGCCAAGCTCGCCGCGGACGGCTACCGGCAGTACGAGGTGTCGGCCTGGGCGAAGGCGGGCGCCGAATGCCGGCACAACCTCAACTACTGGCGCTACGGCGACTACCTCGGCGTCGGCGCCGGGGCCCACGGGAAGCTCACGGACGCCGCGGGCGCGATCACCCGCACCGAGAAGGTCAAGCAGCCGCGCGAGTACCTCGAGCGCGCGGCCGGCGGGTCCTTGCTCGGGACCACCGCTGAGGTCGCGCCCGCGGAGCGGCCGTTCGAGTTCATGCTGAACGCGCTGCGGCTGACCGAGGGGTTCCGGGTCGAGGATTTCGAGGGCCGGACGGGCCTCGCGATCGGCTCGATCGGCGAGGCGCTCGAGCGGGCGAAGGGTCGGGGGCTCCTCGAGACGTCCAGGGACGGGTTTCGGTCGACCGCGCTCGGCCAGCGGTTCCTCAATGATCTGACCGCGTTTTTCCTGCCGGGTCCGCGCTGACGGGCGAGCCCTGAATCGCGCGTCGGGCCCGCGCCGACGCGCCGCGCGCGGCAACGCCCGGGGCTTGACAACGTTCGCTTTATGTCGGATCTGACCGTGCCCGCGGCCTGACTTGTGCACACGGGAACGGGCTTGCCGCCAAAAGTGTGGACTAACGCACGATTCCTGCCAATCAACGTCAGAAGAGACGATTCAAGTGATTGAAAATCCGCATCTTTGTGGGGTGTTTACTTTTTAAACAAAACGACACAAAAGGCATTTTTTTGCTTTTCCTGCCGCGCCGGCACCGGGTCGTCCACACAGTTATCCACAGGAATTGTGGATAAGGCGGGCCGGGGCTTCTGATTCGGTTTGTTACAGCCCTGACTTCAGATTGTCATGTGGCTCCGAGCGCTAAATGCCTGCATTGGACACGTTTTCTTCGAGCCGCGTATTTGATCGCGCGGCGCCGAAGCGCCGCGCCGGCCGGCGATCTTGCGACACCTGGCACTCGGCCCTATACTTCGCGGCCCTTTGACCGAGACCGAGCAGCCGAGCGTCCCATGAAGACCGGCATCCACCCCGACTACAAGACGATCACCGTGACCTGCAGCTGCGGGAACACGTTCCAGACGGGCTCGACGCTCGGCCACGACCTGCAGGTCGAGGTCTGCTCGGCGTGCCACCCGTTCTACACCGGCAAGCAGAAGATCGTCGACACCGGCGGTCGCGTCGATCGCTTCCGCAAGAAGTACGCGGCGCAGGCCGCGCGCTAGATCCGGCCCGACTTCGATTCCCGACGCCCGGCCCCGGCCGGGCGTCGTCGTTTGGGGCGCGGCGAACTTGCGCCCCGGTGCCGGGTCTCACCGGCGAGCACGCCCGGCGTTCGCTAAGCTTCCCTTTCCGATGCTGACGCTCTCGACCCGCATTCCGGCCCTACTCGTCACCGCGCTCCTCGCGTTCGCGGCCGTTCCCGCGCATGCGATGTCCGAGGAGGCGGAGATCAAGCAGGGCCAGAAGATGCACGCCGAGATCGTGCAGTCGATGGGCATCTACAACAACCCCGAGCTGCAGGAGTACGTCAACGCGGTCGGCAAGAAGCTCGCCGAGCACAGCGACCGCCCGAAGCTCGCCTTCACGTTCACGGTGCTCGACCTTCAGGAGGTCAACGCCTTCGCGACGATGGGCGGCTTCGTCTACATCTCGCGCGGCATCCTGCCCTACCTCTCCAGCGAGGCCGAGCTCGCGGCAGTCCTCGGGCACGAGATCGGCCACATCACCGCCAAGCACATGGCGCGCCAGCAGACGCAGGGCACGATGGCGGGCATCGCGGGCATCGCGACCGCGATCCTGACCGGGCAGCCGGCGCTCGCGCAGCTGACGAACGTCGCCGGCGAGGCGGTGGTGCGCGGCTACGGCCGCGACATGGAGCTCGAGGCCGACCGGCTCGGCGCCGAGTACCTGGCGCGCAGCGGCTACGACCCCGAGGCGATGATCCGCGTGATCCGCACGCTCAAGGACCAGGAGCGCTTCGAGGTGGTCTCCGCGAAGCAGGAAGGCCGCGCGCCACACATCTACCACGGGTTGTTCGCGACCCACCCCGACAACGACACGCGCCTCAAGCAGGCGATCACGCAGGCGAACGTCGTGCACGCGACCGGCAAGACCGAGAACGAGGCGGACTTCCTGAGGCGCCTCGACGGTGTCGCCTGGGGCACGAGCGCCGAGCAGGGCGTCGTCCGGGGCTCGCGGATGTACCACGCGGCGATGGGCTTCACGGTCGCGTTCCCGAGCGGCTGGGTCGTCGACAACGGCCAGGAACGCATCCTCGCGACCTCGAAGCAGAAGGACTCGATGATGATGGTGCAGACGGCGCCGATCCCGCCGAAGCTGCAGGAACCGCGCGTCTTCGTGCTGCAGGGCCTGATGGGCGGGCAGGCGCTGCGCGACGGGCAGGACCTCGAGATCAACGGGCTCCCGGCCTACACGGCGGTCGCGCGCAACGCGAAGACGCCCTACGGCGTCAAGCCGGCGCGCCTCGTCGTCGTCAAGTACGCGAACCTCTACTTCGTCTTCATGGGCGCGAGCCGCAGCAGCGGCCAGGTGCCGGACGGCGACCGGCTGTTCCTGTCCTCGGCCGAGACCTTCAGGCGCCTGCGCGGCGACGAGCTCGAGCGCGCCGAGCCCGACCGCATCCGGATCATCGAGGCCCCGCCCGGCGCGACGCTCGCGATGCTCGCCGAGGGCTCGCCGCTGAAGACCTACCCGGTCGAGACGCTGCGGCTCTTCAACCGGATGTACCCCAAGGGCGAGCCGACGCCCGGCCAGCTGATCAAGGTCGTCCGCTGAGCGTATCCGCTTGATTCATAGGCTCGGGCCGCCGCCCGCCGGGCACCGGCGTTGTGGTTCGTTGCCTTGATTCTTGCGCTGCAGCGTGACAGGCTGCCCGCACTCAAAGGGCGCTCCGATGACGACCAGAAAGTTCACGCTGACCGACGCGGCGACTGGCAAGACGAGCACGCTCGAGGCCCTGCACCCGACGGTCGGCGCCGACGTCCTGAACATCGCCCCGCTCGCGAAGGACCACGGGGTCTTCACCTTCGACCCGGGCTTCATGGCGACCGCCGCCTGCGAGTCGAAGATCACCTACATCGACGGCGACAAGGGCGTGCTGCTCTACCGCGGCTACCCGGTCGAGCAGCTGGCGGCCAAGAGCTCGTTCATCGAGGTCGCGTACCTGTTGATCTACGGGGAGCTGCCGACCGCGCTCGCGCTCGAGGAGTTCAAGCACAGCATCACGCGCCACACGATGCTGAACGAGTCGCTGCTCAGGTTCTACAACGGCTTTCACTACGACGCGCACCCGATGGCGCAGGTCTCGGCCGTGGTCGCCTCGATGGCCGGCTTCTACCACGAGTCGCTCGACATCCATAACCCGCGGCACCGCGAGATCTTCGCGCACCGGATCCTCGCCAAGATGCCGACGATCTCGGCGGCGGCCTACAAGCACATGCTCGGGCAGCCGTTCATCTACCCGCAGAACTCGCTCGATTACTGCGGGAACCTGCTCAACATGTTCTTCTCGGTGCCGTGCGAGCCGTACGTCGTCGAGCCGGTCGCCGCGAAGGCGCTCGACCTCTTGCTGATCCTGCACGCCGACCACGAGCAGAACGCGAGCACCTCGACGGTGCGGCTCGCCGGTTCCACCGGCACGAACCCCTACGCGGCGATCTCGGCCGGGATCGCGGCGCTGTGGGGCCCCTCGCACGGCGGCGCCAACGAGGCGGTGCTGCAGATGCTCGAGGAGATCGGCACCGCCGATGCGATCCCGAAGTTCCTGGCGCGCGTCAAGGACAAGAACGACGTCACGAAGCTGATGGGCTTCGGGCACCGCGTCTACAAGAACTTCGACCCGCGCGCCAAGATCATCCGCGAGGCCTGCCACCAGGTGCTCGAGAAGGTCGGGCACCCGGACAATCCGCTTTTTGAGCTCGCGCTCAGGCTCGAGGAAATCGCGCTCAGGGACGACTACTTCGTCTCGCGCAAGCTCTACCCGAACGTCGACTTCTACTCCGGCATCATCTACAGCGCGCTCGGCATCCCGCGCGACATGTTCACGGTGATGTTCGCGATCGCGCGCACCGCGGGCTGGGTCGCGCACTGGCAGGAGATGATCGCCGACCCGACGATGCGGATCGGCCGGCCGCGCCAGCTCTACACCGGCCCCGCGGCGCGCGACTACACCGACATCGCGTCGCGCTGACCGACCAAGGTCGTAGGCACTAGGGCGTATCGCCCCGCGCCCGGCCCCGGTGCAGACTGGAGTCGGCCGCGAGCGCGCGGCCGAGGGGGCACGATGAAGAGCTCGGCGTACCGCGACGCCCACCGGCGCTCGCTCGAGGATCCGGCGGCGTTCTGGGCCGAGGCGGCCGCGGCCATCGACTGGGACCGGCGCTGGGACCGCGTGCTCGACTCGTCGAACGCGCCGCTGTACCGCTGGTTCCAGGGCGCCGAGCTCAACACCTGCTACAACGCGCTCGACCGCCACGTCGCCGCCGGGCGCGGCGAGCAGGCGGCGCTCGTCTACGACAGCCCGGTCACCGGAACGGTGCGCCGCTTCAGCTACCGCGAGCTCACCGATCTCGTCGCGCGCTTCGCGGGCGTGCTCGCCGCGCACGGCGTCGGCCGCGGCGAGCGGGTGATCCTCTACATGCCGATGGTGCCGGAGGCGGTCGTCGCGATGCTCGCCTGCGCGCGCATCGGCGCGGTCCACTCGGTGGTGTTCGGCGGCTTCGCGCCCGCCGAGCTCGCCAAGCGCATCGACGATGCGCGCCCCGCGCTCGTCGTCTCGGCCTCCTGCGGCATCGAGGGCCAGCGCGTCATCCCCTACAAGCCGCTGCTCGACGAGGCGCTCGCGCTCTCCTCCCACCGCGTCGAGCGCTGCGTGATCCTGCAGCGCCCGCAGGCCCAGGCCGAGCTGCGCGCGCCGCGCGACGTCGACTGGCAGGCCGAGATCGGGCGGGCGAAGCCCGCGCCCTGCGTCAGCGTCGCGGCCACCGATCCGCTCTACATCCTCTACACCTCCGGCACGACCGGAAAGCCCAAGGGCGTCGTCCGCGACCACGGCGGGCACGCGGTCGCGCTGCGCTACTCGATGCAGGCGGTCTACGACATCCGGCCCGGCGAGGTGTTCTGGGCGGCCTCCGACGTCGGCTGGGTCGTCGGCCACTCCTACATCGTCTATGCGCCGCTCCTGACGGGCTGCACGACGATCCTCTACGAGGGCAAGCCCGTCGGCACGCCCGACGCCGGCGCCTTCTGGCGCGTGGTCGCCGAGCACCGCGTCAATGCGCTGTTCACGGCGCCGACGGCGTTTCGCGCGATCAAGAAGGAGGACCCCGAGGGGCGGCTGATCGCGGGCCACGACCTCGCGTGCCTGCGCACGCTGTTCCTCGCCGGCGAGCGCTGCGACCCGGACACGGTGCTGTGGGCCGGGGAGCGGCTCAAGGTCCCGGTCGTCGACCACTGGTGGCAGACCGAGACCGGCTGGCCGGTCGCCGCGAACTGCCGCGGGCTCGAGCCGATGCCGATCAAGCCGGGCTCGGCGAGCGTCGCGGTCCCGGGCTACGACGTGCAGGTGCTGGACGACGCGGGCCGGCCGGTGTCGGCCGGGACGATCGGCAACATCGTGATCCGCCTGCCGCTTCCGCCGGGGACGCTGCCGACGCTGTGGCACAACGACGCCGGCTATCGCGAGAGCTACCTCGCGCGCTACCCGGGCTACTACCTGACCGGCGACGCCGGTTTCATCGACGCGGACGGCTACCTGTCGATCATGTCGCGCATCGACGATGTCATCAACGTCGCCGGGCACCGGCTCTCGACCGGCGCGATGGAGGAGGTGCTCGCCGGGCACCCGGACGTCGCCGAGTGCGCGGTGATCGGCGCGGCCGACGCGCTCAAGGGCCAGCTGCCGGTCGGGCTCGTGGTGCTGAAGGCCGGGGTCAGCCGCCCGCACCCGACGATCGTCGCCGAGCTGGTCGAGCGCGTGCGCCAGCAGATCGGCGCCGTCGCCGCGCTCAAGCACGTCACGATCGTCGCGCGCCTGCCGAAGACGCGCTCCGGCAAGGTGCTGCGCGCGACGATGCGCGCGATCGCCGACGCGCGTGATTACAATGTGCCGGCGACGATCGACGATCCGCGGATCCTCGACGAGGTCGCGGTCGCGCTCCGGGCACTGGGGTACGGGTCGGGCAGCTAGCCTCCCGAGCCGCGCCGGCGACCGCCGGCCCCGCCGGACCGCGCGCCCGGCCCGCCCGGGTGTCAACCGGGCGAGGCAACGTGCGACCGACAAATGTGAAGGCGATCGGCCTGATGCTCGTCGGCGTCTTCGTGTTCGCGCTGATGGACGCGGGACTCAAGGGCCTGTCGACGCATTACCCGGCGATCGAGGTCACGACGCTGCGCGCCTCGGCGTCGCTGCCGTTCCTGCTGGCGTGGATCGCCTGGTCGCGCGCCTGGCGCCGGCTCGGCGTCTGGAGCCCGCTGCTGTACGCGGTGCGCGTCGCGCTCGGCATTCTGATGCTGGTGGCCTTCGTCTACTCGGTGTCGGTGCAGCCGCTGACCGACTCGTACGCGGTGTTCATGAGCGCGCCGCTGATGGTCGCGGCGCTGTCGCGCGTGTTCCTCGGCGAGCGCGTGCCGGCGCGCCGCTGGCTCGCGATCAGCGCCGGCCTCGCCGGGGTGCTGATCGCGCTCAAGCCGCGCGGCGCGGGGCTGGTGTCGGTCGGCGGGCTGGCCGCCGCGGCGAGCGCTACCTGCTATGCGCTCTCGGTGCTGCTGATCCGCGTGCTCGGGCGCACCGACTCGAACTTCGCGATGGTGTTCTGGTACGTGCTCGCGCTCGCGCTCGTCGCGGGCGGGATCGCCGCGCCCGGCTGGCAGCCGGTCGCGGCCGGCCACTGGCCGCTGATCGCGTTCATCGGCGTCACCGGCGCGATCGGCCAGTTCCTGTTCACCGCGGCCTTCCGGCTCGCGCCGCCCTCGACGGTGGCGCCGTTCGAGTACACGGCGCTCATCTGGGGCGTCGGCCTCGACTACGCGGTCTTCGGCCACGCGCCGCTGCCGCGCGTGCTGCTCGGCGGGGCGATCGTCATCGGCGCCGGCATCTACGTGATCTGGGACGAGCATCGCGCGGCGACCGAGCCGCTCGCGGCCACGCGCTAGCGGCGAGCGCCGCGATACCAAAGTATCGCCTCCCCCCGACCTTGGGCTGATTCCGGGGCACCGCCCCCGGGTCGACACTCGCCGAACCGCCGCACGACCCGTTCCGCGGCCCCTCACCCATCGGGAGTCACCCCATGAGCACCGCCGTCCCGCTGACCGAGTCGAAGCAGCTCGCCAACGACCTCAGCCACATCGCGCCGGCCAACAAGGCCTTCCTCGCATCGGCGCGCGCGCTCCTGATCGACGGCGCCTGGGTGCCGGCCGCGAGCGGCCGCACCTTCGAGGTCCGCGACCCCTCGAGTGACCGGGTGATCGCGCGCTGCGCCGAGGGCGATGCGCCCGACGTCGACCGCGCGGTCGCGGCCGCGCGCCGCGCCTTCGACGACGGCGAGTGGGGGCGTGCCAGGCCCGTCGAGCGCGAGCGTCTGATGCACCGGCTCGCCGACCTTCTCGAGCAGCACGCCGACGAGCTCGCCGAGCTCGAGGCGATCGACAACGGCAAGTCGGTCGTCATGGCGCGCCACGTCGACGTCAAGCACGCGATCGAGGTGTGGCGCTACATGGCCGGCTGGCCGACCAAGATCGAGGGCAAGACGCTGCCGATCTCCGGCGCGCTCCTGCCCGACATGCAGTTCGCGGCGTTCTCCCGCAAGGAGGCGATCGGCGTCGTCGGCGCGATCGTCGCCTGGAACTTTCCGCTCTTGCTCGCGACCTGGAAGCTCGCGCCGGCGCTCGCCGCCGGCTGCACCGTGGTGCTGAAGCCCGCCGAGGAGACACCGCTGACCGCGCTGCGGCTCGGCGAGCTCGCACTCGAGGCGGGCCTGCCGAAGGGCGTCATCAACATCGTCACCGGCATGGGACCGACCGCGGGCGCCGCGCTCGCCGCGCACCCCGGCGTCGACAAGGTGACGTTCACGGGCTCGACCGAGGTCGGGCGGCTGATCGTGCAGGCCTCGGCCGGCAACCTCAAGAAGGTCACCGTCGAGCTCGGCGGCAAGTCGCCGGCGATCGTGCTCGACGACGCGGACCTCGACGTCGCGATCGCGGGTGCCGCGGGCGCGATCTTCTTCAACCAGGGCCAGGTGTGCTCGGCGGGGTCGCGGCTGTTCGTCGCCAAGCGCCACTTCGACCGGGTCGTCGCCGGCGTCGTCGAGCAGGCCAAGGCGCTCAAGCTCGGGCCCGGCCTCGATGCCTCCGCTCAGCTCGGGCCCCTCGTCTCCGCGACGCAGCGCGAGCGCGTGACGAGGTACCTCAACGAGGGTGCCGCGGGCGGGGCGCGCGCGGCGACCGGCGGCCGGGCGCTGTCGACGCCGGGGTACTACGTCGAGCCCACCGTGTTCGTGAACGTCAGCGACCAGATGTCGATCGTGCGCGAGGAGATCTTCGGGCCGGTCGTCGTCGCGCAGCCCTTCGACGACCTCGCCGACATCGCGCGCATCGCCAACGACTCGATCTACGGCCTGGCGGCCAGCATCTGGAGCCGCGACGTCGGGCGGGTGTTCCGGCTCGCGCCGAAGCTGAAGGCGGGGACCGTCTGGGTCAACTGCCACAACGTGCTCGACCCGGTGATGCCGTTCGGTGGCTACAAGCAGTCGGGCTGGGGCCGGGAGCTCGGCGGCGAGGCCGTCAACGGCTACCTCGAGAGCAAGTCGGTCTGCCTCAACGTCACCGGCTGAGGGACGGCGGCGCGCCGGCCGGGGCCGGCGCGCCGCGCGTGGCATCATGAGGACCGGCGACCCGGCGGAGGTCGAGCGATGGACAACGCCAGTGCCTTCATCGCGGCCCGCGACCAGCTGATCGGTTGCGGCTCGGACTACGCGCGCGCGCGCGCCAATTTCCGCTGGCCGTCGTTCACGCACTTCAACTGGGCGCGCGACTACTTCGACCGGATCGCCGCGGGCAACGAGCGCGCGGCGCTGCGCGTCGTCGACGACGCGGGCCGCGACGAGTCGCTGAGCTACGCCTTGCTCGCGCGCCGCTCGCACCAGGTCGCGAACTTCCTGGCCGCGCACGGCGTCGGTCCCGGGGACCGCGTGCTGATCATGCTCGGCAACGTCGTGCCGCTCTGGGAGGCCATGCTCGGGGTCATCCGGCTCGGGGCGGTGATGATCCCGGCGACGACGTTGCTGCAGCGCGACGACCTCGTCGACCGGGTCGAGCGCGGCCACGTCAAGGCGGTGATCGCGGACGCCCCGCTCTGCGCGCGCTTCGACGGCGTCGCCGGCGCCCCGGTGCGCATCGCGGTCGGCGCGCCGGTGCGCGGCTGGACGTCGTTCGAGGACAGCGCGGGCGCCCCCGCGCGCCACGTGCCGGCGGCGCCGACGCGGGCGGATGAGCTCATGCTCCTCTACTTCACGTCCGGCACCACCGCGAAGCCCAAGCTCGTCGCGCACACGCACGTGAGCTACCCCGTCGGACACCTGTCGACGCTCTACTGGCTGGGGCTGCGGCCCGGCGACGTGCACCTCAACCTGAGCTCGCCCGGCTGGGCCAAGCACGCCTGGTCGTGCCTGTTCGCGCCGTGGAACGCCGAGGCGACGGTCCTCGCCTACCAGTACGAGCGCTTCAGCGCGCGCTCGCTCCTCGACCAGCTGGTGCGCGCGAAGGTCACGACCTTCTGCGCGCCGCCGACCGTGTGGCGGATGCTGATCCAGGAGGAGCTCGGCCGCTGGCCGGTCAGCCTTCGCGAGGTGGTCGGCGCCGGCGAGCCGCTCAACCCCGAGGTCATCGAGCAGGTGCGCGCCGCCTGGGGACTCACGATCCGCGACGGCTTCGGCCAGACCGAGACCACCGCGGTCGTCGGCAACGCGCCCGGGCAGCCGGTGAAGCCGGGCTCGATGGGCCGGCCGCTGCCGGGCTACCCGGTCGTGCTCGTGACGGTCGACGGCGCGCTCGCGGACGAGGGCGAAATCTGCCTCGACCTCGGCGCGCGCCCGATCGGCCTGATGCAGGGCTATCTCGACGATCCGGAACGCACCGCCGAGGCGATGCGCGGCGGTTACTACCACACCGGCGACGTCGCGAGCCGCGACGCCGACGGCTACCTGACCTACGTCGGCCGCATGGACGACGTGTTCAAGTCCTCCGACTACCGGATCAGCCCGTTCGAGCTCGAGAGCGTGCTGATCGAGCACGGCGCGGTCGCCGAGGCCGCCGTCGTGCCGAGCCCGGACCCGCTGCGGCTCTCGGTCCCGAAGGCCTACATCGTGCTCGCGGGCGACGCGCGCCCGGACGCGGCGACCGCGCGCTCGATCTTCGAGCACGTGCGCGCGCGGGTCTCGCCGTTCAAGCGCGTGCGCCGGCTCGAGTTCGCGGACCTGCCGAAGACGATCTCCGGCAAGATCCGCCGCGTCGAGCTCCGGCGCGCCGAGCAGGCGCCGCGCAGCGGCGGCACGCGCCGTCCGGGCGAGTTCTGGGAAGAGGATTTCCCGGAGCTCAGGTCCGGGGCGAGCGGTTGACGACGCCGGTGGCCCAGGGCGACGCGCCGATCGTCCGCTTCAGGAGCGCCGCGCCCGTCGCCGCGGCCGCCGAGGCGATCGCCGCCGGCGCCGCGGGCTCGGCGCTGACCGTCCTCTTTGCCTCGGGCGACTACGCGCTCGGCGAGCTCGGCGCCGCGCTCGCCGCGCGGGGACTTGCGCACGTGATCGGGGCCGCGACCGGCCGCATCATCGGCGCCGGCGGCGTCGAGCGCCACGGCATCAGC
>Ga0335069_10014470_pt1 | contig 11046 bp, 7 predicted proteins | sample Lox_Sample_11_FD_206714 | JGI IMG/M metagenome (GOLD analysis project Ga0335069, IMG submission 206714) | Soil microbial communities from Loxahatchee National Wildlife Refuge, Florida, United States - Lox_Sample_1.1 | ecosystem: Environmental > Terrestrial > Soil > Wetlands | place: USA: Florida... | reverse complement strand
CTCGGGGTGCTCCGGCCCCTGGTTCCGCTCCCGGTCCGCGAGCGCGGTCTGGAACACGGCGATGGCGTCGGCGGACTTCCCGGCCGACTCGTAGGCCGCGGCGAGCCGGTCCCGGGCGACCACGGCGTTGGCGTGGGCGGGCCCGAGCAGCCGGGTGCTGGCGGTCACCATGGACTTCCAGTACGCGATGGCCGAATCGGCCAGCCTGCTCTGCTCCAGCGAGAGCCCGGCGCGGAACAGCAGCGGGTGGGCCTCCGGCTTCCACAGCATCCCGCCGTCGCTGGCCTGCAGCGTCGCGACGCAGTCCCGCATCGCCTGCTCGAGCTGGGCCTGCTCGACCAGGTCCCGGGCCGTCGGCGCGTCGCCCTCCGGCCAGGTCTCCAGCAGCGCGTCCGCGGCGGCCAGCACGACCTGCTCCAGGTCGGCGGGCGGCAGGTAGGCCCGGACCGCGGCCTGCACGCTGGCGTGCATCTGCACGGTGCGTACCGGGCTGACCGGGTCGATGGTGACCAGGCCGGCCTGGGCCAGGTTGTTGATGGCGGCGCGCACTATGTTCTGATCGGTCGCGCCCCCGGTGCTCGGCCGGCCGGCGATGTAGCCGCAGGCGGCCGGGCTGGTCAGCACGGCGCCCGGCACCCCGTGGTGGTCCATCATCGCGGCCAGCACCAGCGTCGGCCAGGCCAGCCCGGCCGGCGGCAGCTCGTGCGCGCACTCCGCGGCGATGGACCAGGCGGCCAGGACCGCCGCCGAGACGCCCGGCACGGCGGGCATGTGCGGGATCCGTTCGGCCAGCTGGGCGCGGTATTCCCGGCAGCCCTGCCTGCGGGCGCTCATCACCGCCGTGGCCTGGGCCAGCCCGAGCGGCAGGCCGTCGAGGTCCTCGCCCAGGTCCAGCGCCTCGATCCGCTGGTCGGGATAGTCGGTGAGCCTGGCGGCGACGTAGTCCAGCGCCTCACGGCGGTTCAGCCCCGGCACCGGGACGACGCGCAGGTCCCTGCCCTCCAGCAGGGGCCCCTCGAAGGCGCTGGCCGGCAGCTTGGTGGTGATCAGCAGCCGGCCGGACGGGCCGGCCGGCCACAGGTCGCCCAGGTCGCTCGGCTCGGCCAGGTCGTCGAGGACCAGCGCCCACGGCCGCCGGGTGTTGGCCAGCCAGGACACGAAGCGGGCCGCGGCCACCTCGGCCACCTCGTCCGGCTGGGTGGCGTCCACCGTGTTCGCCGCCTGGGCGAAGCCGGTGATGATCGAATCCCGGCTGGCGGCGTTCACCCAGACCAGGATCTCCACCATGCGGGTGTTCCACATGGCGTGGGTGAATTCCACCGCGAGCTGCGTCTTGCCCGTGCCGCCCTGGGCGGCCGGCGCCAGGTCGGTATCCGCGCCGTGCACCAGCACCACGGTCTCCCCGGGCCGCATGCTGCTGCCCAGGTCGGGTCCGCTCTGATCGCGCGGGAAGTAGGCGTCGGCGAGCGGCGGCACGGTCCCGGACAGCAGCACTCCCGATCCTTGCCCAGACGCGGTTCCCGGTTGCTGCGCGACCATGATGGACAGCCTCTCTCGCCCCCTGTTTCCCTTACTTGGTTGAATCCGGTAATAATCCAGGTCACGGGCCTCCGCCGGCCGCATGATCCGATGTAGCACGCATGATAATCACGTATTCCGCTTGATGGCCATATGTCGGCATAAGTCACACTATGCGACTAATAAGCAGAATCTTGTAACTATATGTACACTCTCCGTGTCGAGCTTCGCCTTGCGAGTCTAGTGCGAGCTAACTGCTCGTTTCCGGCTTTAGCCGGATCTGGTCCCCTTCGCTCCCTCATTTCCCCCGCCCGGCCGGTCAGGACCGGCTGGCGGCCTCGAGATTATCGCGTGCGGTCCTGGTCAGCGGGTGATCCGGGCCGAGATAGCGCTCGCCGTCGGCCAGGGTCCGCTGCAGCAGCGGGACCGCTTCCGCCGGCCGCCCGCCCGCGAAGTGCGCCGCGGCCAGGCTGGACCGGGTGGTCAGCGTCTCCGGGTCGCCCGGCCCCAGCATGCGCTCGCTGTCGGCCAGCGCCTGCTCGTAGTGATGGATGGCGTCGCCGAGCCGGCCGGCCTGCTGGTAGGCCGCGGCCAGGCTGGCCCGCGCGGCCCGGGTGTCCGCGTGGTCGGGTCCCTGCACCCGCTCCCGGTCGGCCAGGGTGCGCTCGTAGGCCGGGAGCGCCTCCCGCAGCTGCCCGGCCGTGCGGTAGGCGAAGGCCAGGCTGGCCCGGGCCGCGATCGCGTCCGGATGGTCGGGTCCCTGCACCCGCTCCCGGTCGGCCAGCACCCGCTGGTAGAGCGCGATCGCGTCCTTCGGCTTCCCGCTGCGGCGGTAGGCCGCCGCCAGGCTGGCGCGTGCCGCGATGGCGTCGGGGTGATCGTGGCCGCTCGCCGCCTCGGCGTCGGTGATCAGCTGCTTGTACTGCTCCACCGCGTCCTTGGGCTGCCCGTTGGCCAGGAAGGCGGCGGCCAGGCTGTCCCGGGCGGCCAGCGTGTTCGGGTGCCGCGCGCCGAGCAGCCGCTCCGAGTCGGCCAGCAGCATCTGGTACGCGGTCAGCGCCTCCTTGCCCCGGCCGGATGCCTGGTACGCGTCCGCGAGGCTGGCCCGCGCGGTCAGCGTGCCCGGGTGCCCGGGCCCGAGCTGGCGGCCGGCGGCGTCCGCCAGCTGCTCGTACAGCGCGACCGCCTCGGCGGGCCGTCCGGCGCTCGAGTAGGCGTGGGCCAGCCGCCCGCGGGCCGCGATGGTGTCCGGGTGCTCGGAGCCCAGGTTGCGTTGCCGGTCGGCCAGCGCGCTGGAGAACACCGCGATGGCGTCGCCGAACCGGCCGGCCGACTCGTACGCGCTGGCCAGCCTGTCCCGGGCCGCCACCGCGTTGGCGTGCGCGCTGCCCAGCAGCCGGGTGCCGGTGATGAGGACCGCCTGCCAGTACGCGATCGCGGCCTCGGCCGGCCCGCTGGCCTCCAGGCTCAGCCCCTTGCGGAACAGCACCGGGTGCGCTTCCGGCTTCCACAGCGTGCTCTGCTGCGGCGGCGCGGATTCCGGCTTGAGCTGAGGTTCCGGCCGGGAGTGGTGGCCGCCCTCGGCCGGGCGAGGGAGGGCGGTGTCGGCCGCCCACAACGCGCCGGTGCAGTCCCGCAGGGCCTGCTCCAGCTGTGCCTCCTCGACCCGTCCCTGCCCGACCCGGGCCTGCCCGGACCGCGTGTGCTCGAGCCCGGCCTGCCCGAGCCCGGCTTGCCCGGCCCCGGCCTGCCCGAGCCCGGCTTGCCCGGATCCGGCTGCGTCGGCCTCCGGCCACGCCTGCAGCAGGGCGTCCGCCGCGGCGAGCACCGCCTGCTCGTAGTCCGCGGGCGGCAGGTAGGCCCGCACCGCGGCCTGGACGCTCTGGTGCATCCGGACCGTCCGGGCCGGGCTGGCCGGGTCGATGCTGACCAGGCCGACCCGGGCCAGGTTGGTCACGGCCGCGCGGACCAGGGCCTGGTCCGCCGCGTCCCCGGCGCTCGGCCGCCCGGTGACGTAGCCGCAGCCCGCCGGGCTGGTCAGGACGGTGCCGGCGATCCCGTGCGGATCGAGCATGGCGGCCAGCGCGAGGGCCGGCCAGGCCGCGCCCGCGGGCGGGAGCTCGTGCGCGCACTCGGCGGCCAGCGACCAGGTGGCCAGCACTGCGGGGGAGACGCCGTCGACCCGCACCCCGGTCATGTGCTCGCGCCGCTCACCGAGCCGGCCACGGTACTCCCGGCAGCTCAGCCGGTTCGCGCTCATCACGGCGGCGGCCTGGGCCAGCCCGAGCGGCAGCCCGTCCAGGTCCTGGCCCAGGTCGAGCGCCTCGGATCGCTGCTCGGGATAGTCGGTCAGCCGGGCGCTCAGGTACGCGAGCACCTCGCGGCGGCTGAACCCGCCCACCGGGGCGATCCGCGGCCCGGCCGCATTCTGCGGATTCTGGCCCGGTCCCGGCGGGGGAGAGCCCCGCCAGCCCCGGAAGACCGCCTCGGGCAGCCGGGTGGTGATGACGACCTGCCCGGCCGAGCCGGAGGGCCAGAGGTCTTCCAGGTCGGCCAGGCTGGCCAGGTCGTCGAGGATCAGCGCCCACGGGCGCCTGGTGCGCGCCAGCCAGCCGATGAAGCGGCTCGCGGCGTCCTCGGCGGACAGCTTCTCGTCGGCCGCGCCGACCGTCCGGGCCGCCTGCGCGAAGCCGGTGATGATCGACTCCCGGCTGGTCGCGGACACCCAGACCAGCGCGTCGACCGCGCGGGCGCCCCACAGCGCGTGGGCGAACGCCACCGCGAGCTGCGTCTTGCCGGTGCCGCCCTGGGGCCCGGGCGCGACAGCGGTCTCCTCGCCGTGCGTCAGCACCACGGTGTCGCCCGGGTACAGGCCCGCCCTGAGGTCCAGCCCGGTTTCCGGGCGCTGGTGGAAGAAGTCAGCGAGCGGCGGGACGATCCCTGACAGCTTGACCTGAGAATGCGGCGGCGTTCCGGTGCGCTCCGCAACCACGTTGACAGCCTCTCCCGCGTTGCCTCGGCGGCCAGGCCGGGCATCCTGACGTGGCCGCTCCTGTAGTCTTCAGGCAGGTCGGCCACTACCCGCAGTCATGGCCGCCCACGACGAACGCGATCCCGCCCGCCAGCCCCCCGGCAGCCTCGCCGAGGGCCCTGGGTGGCGAACGCACCGTTCAGATGCACGTGCATCTGAGTCCGGTATAACGGAATGCTAGTAGCGATTCCCGGGCCTGACCATATGTTGGGAAAAGTATCGGATATAGCCCCGGATGAAAGCTTCCAATGGGCCCCGTCGTGGCTCGTCAGACCGAACAGGCGCGTCTGCCCCGACGCTTCGTTATGAACCCGAGATTGGCCGCCGCAAGCAGCCCCCGCGATCCGCGGACCCTCCGTACCCGTACAATCGATTGCGCAATTCCGTTCCGCCCCTGGCGCCAATCCCCGCACTCCGCCCCCAATGCGCCAACCCCAGACCAATCCCGCCTCGCCGCCGCGGCGCCGATCCGCCCCGCCCCGGTCGCCAATCTGCCCCTGCCGCCGCTCCGCCTTGCCCGCCGCCGCCCTACGCCGTCTGCACGCCGGTCCGCCCTGCGGCGACACCATCGTCCTTGCCCCGCCCTGCCCGCCGCCGCGCCGTCCTGCGCGCCATCCGCGCCGCCCGCTCCTGCTCCGCGCCGCCCGCCCGGGTTGCGCGCTGTCCTCTCGCGGGGTGACATCTGAATGTCACCGAAATAGCCAACGAGTTCATTTCCCGGGAATAAATGCCCAGCTCACGATAATGGCGGTCAGTGAACGCAGAACTCGTTGCCCTCTGGATCGCGCAGCACCACCGAGTCGCCCCAGATATCCGCGTTTTCCCAGGCGAGACTGGCGCCGGCCCGGACCAGCCGCTCTACCTCCTCGCTGACCAGCCGCCTGCGCTCCTCACCCCGGATGCCACGAGGCGCCACCTGAATGTCGAGGTGGACGCGGTTCTTGGCCGCCTTGCCTTCGGGTACCCGCTGGAAGTAGAGCCGGGGACCCTCGCCCGCCGGATCGATCCGCGAGGACACCTCGCCGAACCGCTCTGGGGGTATCCCCGCCGACCGGGCGAACTCCTCCCAGCTTTCGAAGCCCTCCGGCGGCGGCTCGGTCACGTAGCCCAGCGCCAGGCCCCAGAATTCGGCGAGCTTCTCCGGCTCGGCGGCGTCGAAGACCACCTGGATCTTGGTGTACATGATCACCCTCCTCATTAGCAGCGCCGTCATACTGCCACAGGCAACGACCAACGCGGACAGTTCCCGCCCGCGAGGGTCCCGCCCGATAGGCCCGCGAGTCCGTCCGCGACCGCCCGCGCGAGCACGGCATGATGGGCAGGTGCCCCTCCGTCAGGCCGCCAGCCGCTACCCAAGCGAGGAACCAAGCCGATGATCGATCTGGAGATCGCCGACGGCGTCGCGGTCATCACGCTGAACGCGCCCGCGACCAGGAACGCCCTGAACGAGGAGATGGCCGGGCAGTTGGTCGCGGCCTGCGACGAGGCCGGCCGCGACCCGTCGGTCGGGACCGCGGTCATCAGGGGCGCCGGCGGCACCTTCTGCTCCGGGGCCGAGCGCGGCCACCTGGACGAGACCGGCCGTGACCCGGCGGAGGAGCGGCGGTACGCCGCCCTCGGCGGCATCTACCGGGCCTTGCCTTCGGAACAGGTCGAGGAGCGAGCCGCCGAACTGGCCCGCCGGGCCGCCCGCGACCCGCAACTGGCCAGGAAGGCGACGGCCAGCCTGCGGACCGAACTCGGGCCGCCCCGCCTGCCGTGGGCCGCGGCGCTCGAGGTCGAGCGGGGGCCGCAGCTTCGGTCCCTGCGCCGCAGGGTTCCGCAATAGCCTGGTTCCGCAATAGCTAATCCGGGTCATATCCAGCTAGCCGGGGACGCCATTAAGCGCATCGCATTGACCGGACCAGGGCCGGGGGCCGAGGCCAATTCGGCGGCCGCTTCGCCATGTCCAGGGCCGAAACCGCAAAAGATCTCCGCCGCCCGCCAGGCAATGACGCCCGCCGGGCAGGCAATGACGCCCGCCTGCGGGCAGGCAATGACGCCCGCCCGTCGGCCGGGCAATGACGCCGGGCCCCCGGACAATGATGCCGGGCCGGCCGGACAATCATGTCCGCGTCCGCGGCGTTCTTCGCGTCCCTCACGCCCCGGCCACATTTCCTCGGTTATGCTGTCGGCCAGCGACCGGGCGCATACACTCCCAGCAGGCAGCGGGAATCGAATCCGCCCAGGCCGCTGGCTATTATATATTCGCGGCCGTATCCGGAGGTGCAGGCACCCGTGCCCTTCTCGCAGGAGCGTCGTCAGGATCAGCCTGAGGCCCTGCTGTCCTACATCGAGACGCGAATCAAACAGGCGGTTGTTTCCGGCGAGCTAAAACCCGGGGCCAAGCTATCACCCAGCGCGGTCGCGGCCGACCTGGGCGTATCGCATATACCGGTGCGCGAGGCGCTGACCTCGCTGGCCGCGTCCGGATATCTCGAGCACAAGCCACGGGTAGGGTTCTTCGTCCGCGCCCTGTCGCCGGACGACCTGGCGGATATTTACCACTGGCGGGAGATACTGGAGCGCGAGGCATTCCAGATGGCGATGCCCAAGCTCACCGCCGACGATATCGAGGAAATGCGCAGGCTGCACGACGAGATGCGGAAGCTCGGCGCCCCGGAGCAACGGCGCGAATACCTGAACCTTAATCGCCAGTTTCATTTCATCGCCTTCCGCCGGGCGGGCAGCGACCGGTTGCTCCGCTTCCTGGACTATCTCTGGGATGTGGCCGCGCCTTATACCTTTACCGGCCTGGTGAACACCGAGGACTCGGATCGGGACCACGAGCGGATGATGGACCTGTTCCAGGCGCGCGACGTGAACGGGATCAGCGAGATGATGACGCGTCACCGTGGCATCGCCGTCGAGGCCGTCGCCCGGTGGGAAGCCCAGTGGGAAGCCCGCGAGCAGTCCTGATCCCGCGCCAATGTGATTACGGTGAGTAAGGGATGGGGGGGTTGCCGTCGGTGGTTTCCAACTATTCTCGGCCGCCGCTCGTCCACATGGCCGACCGGTTCTCCACAGCCCTGGTTCCCCGTCTGCTAAGGCGACTCCGCGATCGTGTCCACAGCCGGGAGATGGTTTTCCCCGCCTCGTCCACAGGGAGGCCGGCCTTGTGCACATGGCGATCCACAGACGTGCGGAGGTAGCGTGCTTTTTCCTGGGCAGTGCGTATGAAAAGCGAATGCGCCGGGCTGGGGCTCAGGTAGGGGTTCTGGGGCTGGGGCGCGCGGCGAGGCGGTCATTATGAGCAGAGCCGGCGACACGGCGATCGCGGCGGAGGTTCAGCATCGCCGCAGGGTCGTCGTGGACGTCATCCTGTTGCTGATGAAGAACGGACGCATCCTGTTGCGAGAACGGGCCAACACCGGTTACGGCGACGGCGCGTACGAACCGCCGACGGGCCAGCTGGCCGATCGGGAGACGATCGTCGAGACGGCGATCCGGGTCGCCGCGGCCGAGGCCGGCATCGCCATCCGCGCGGAGAACGTGTCGCTGGCGCACGTCATGCATGACGTGTCGGGCAGCGGGCGGATCGCCTTCTTCCTGACGGTGTCCGGCTGGCAGGGCGAGCGCGCCGTGCCGGGCGACCGCGGCGTGCCAGCTGACCGCGGCGTGCCGGGCGACCGCGCCGTACCAGGCGGGCGCTGGTTCCCGGTCGGGAACCTGCCCACCAACATGCTGGACCGGTCCCGGGTGGCGCTGCGGAATTACGCCGAGGGAATGCGCTTTTCCACCTACCCGGCGTTCGGCCCGGCCGGCGCCGGCGGGCTGGCCATGGACGGGCTGGCCATGGACGGGCAGGCCATGGGCGGGTCCGCGCTGCCCGGCGCCCGCCACTGGGCGTCACCCAGCGCCGCCTGGCAGGACGCGTTCAGCGCCTGAATCCAGGGAAACCCGCCGGACCCGAAGCCAGGACCGGGGTCCGGGCCCCGAAGCCGGGCCCGGGCGCCAGACCCCGGAGCCAGACCCCCGTATAGGCTGACGAGGATGGCCGAGATCCTGAACGCGCACGGCTCGAAGAACGACATCTTCGTGGCCGCGATGACGCCGCGCGACTTCGCCTCCGAGGACGACCTGCGCGCCTTCGTCCGGCGCCTGTGCGACCGGGCCGGCCCGTTCGGCGGCGACGGCGTCTACTTCTACGACGCGGCCCCGGCCGTCCCCGAGGCGTGGTTCTTCAACCCGGACGGCTCGTCGGCCGAATTCTGCGGCAACGGCATGCGCTGCCTCGGCCGGGTCATCCTGGACCGGCGCGGGGCCGACCAGGCGGTCATCCGCAGCGGCCAGGCCGAGTACACGGTCCGCCGCGGGGCCACCACCCCCGAGGGCGTCCGCCAGATCAGCCTGGAACACCCGGCGGTCGACTTCGACCCGCAGAGCCCTGTGGTAAAAGACCGGAACCCGCTGACCGCGGCCCGGCTGACCGAACTAGACCCGGCGCTCGAGTTCACCGCCGTCACCATCGGCAACCCCCACCTGGTCGCCATCGTCGACAAGTACGTCGAGTCCGATCTGATCGGCATGGGGGAGCGGGTGGCGGCCCGCCCGGACGTGTTCCCGGCCGGGGCCAACCTGTCGGTGCTGCTCCCGCTGGAGCCCGCCGAGGTCTTCGTCCGGACCTTCGAGCGCGGCGCCGGGCTCACCGCCTCGTGCGGCTCCGGCATGGCCGCCTCGCGCGCGGTCTACTCCCGCGTCAGCCGGATCGCCCCGGAACACGAAGTCATTGTCCGCAACGCCGGCGGGATGGCCACGGTCTCGCTCAAGGTCCGCCAGGCCCGGTGGCACCCGGTCCTGGAGGGCAACGCCACGTTCGTCTACCGGGCCGAGGTCGATCCGGCCGCGCTGGCCCGCGGCGACCACGGGGCCGGGGTCGGAGCCGCCGCCGGCGACCGCGAGTTCCGGCCCGGCGAGGACCGCGCCTACGCCGCCCTGGAGGAGCGGAACGCGGCCCGGCTCCGCGCGGCCGGCGTGGAGGCCGCGCCCTAATGACCCGGTAACCCGAAGAACCCAGCAACCCGAAGAACCCAATAAGATCACGTACGCCTCGCGCGTCTCCGCCGCGAACAGTCCGGCCACCGGAAGCTGCCCCCTGATCAGCCCCTGCTCGCAGGAGTACCGGACGAACGTGCGCAGCGTCTCCTCGTTCCCGGCCAGGCCGTAGGTCCAGAAGTCCGGGCCCATCACGTTCCGGGTCCGCTCCGCGGCGTGTACAGCGCGTCGATCTGCCCGGTGGCGAGCAGGTCCGCCAGCGTGGCCCCGGCCGGGATCGGCTCGATCTCCACGCCGGGCGGCGGGTCGTGCGCCAGTTTGGCCACCCGCCCCGGCTCGTGCAGCCCGCCGGTGCGGTACCGGACGGCGGCCACCGGCAGCCCGTGCCGTTCGGCCAGGATCCCCCGGATCCACACGTTGGCGGTGAGCTGGTACTCGGCCACGCCCACGGTCCGGCCCGCCAGGCCAGCCGGCGCGATGATCCCGCTGGCCGCGCCGACGTAGATCCCGTGGTGCCGGAACGCGCGGGAGACGAAGGCCGGGATGGCCACGAAGGGCGCGCCCGCCTCCAGGCTGATCAGGTAGGAGGACAGCGACATCTCGGCCGCGTCGAAGTCCCGGTGCCGCGTCATCCAGAAGAACGTCTCCTCGACCGGCAGCGCCAGCCAGGTCAGGTCGACCCCCTCGGGCCGGATGTCCCCGCAGGCCAGTGCCCAGGTCCGGTCGTAGGCTCCGCAGGCCAGGCTCAGCGGTACGCGCATCGGCACAAATTGATTGAACAACAACTATCGCGGCCGTGATATACCACCACAAAGATCTTTTTTCATACCTAACGGACTGGCTTACCCGTATCGCCCGCGCCCCTCGGTCACCTGGGCTGGCGCACCGTCAGGGCGTCCGGGCCCACCGAGACGCCGAGCGTCCGGCCGGGGGCGACGATCTCGCCGTCGACCTGCCGCGGCAGTTCGGTCTCCGCGCTGATGAGGACGCGGCGCGCCTGGAACCGCTCCAGCGGGCGGTCCCGGCGCGCGCTGCGGGCCAGCACCCGCCCGGCCACGTGCACCCAGCCCCAGGTGCCGGAGGGCGCCAGGATGCCCACGTCGAGCCGCCCGTCGTCGAGCCGGGCCCCGGGCAGCAGGGTGAACCCGCCCGGCAGCAGCCCGGCGTTTCCCACCACCACGCAGCGGGCCCGCCGCCGCAGCGGCTCCCCGTCATCCAGCCGCACGGTGAAGTCACTGGCCGGCCACCACAGCTGCGTCACCCCGGACATCGCGTACGCCACCCAGCCCAGCCGCCGCTTGGCGTGCGGCCACGCCGCCCCGACCACCGCCGCGTCGAGCCCGATCCCCGCCATCGCCGTGAACGGGGGGGCCCCCCCCCCCCCCCCCCCCCCCCCCCCCCCCCCCCCCCCCCCCCCCCCCCCCCCCCGCGGCGGCCCCCCCCCCCCCCCCCCCCCCCCCCCC
>Ga0335069_10014467_pt1 | contig 11046 bp, 10 predicted proteins | sample Lox_Sample_11_FD_206714 | JGI IMG/M metagenome (GOLD analysis project Ga0335069, IMG submission 206714) | Soil microbial communities from Loxahatchee National Wildlife Refuge, Florida, United States - Lox_Sample_1.1 | ecosystem: Environmental > Terrestrial > Soil > Wetlands | place: USA... | reverse complement strand
CTGGCCGCGAAATAGGTCCCGACGACAAGAGCCGTCGTAATGGTGATCCACCACTCCCCGGCCGTATAGGCCAGGTTGATCCAGGTAGCGTTCGCTTGAACCATGTCGATTTCCGTCATCGATCCCCCTTCTCCGGAAATATTTTCTACGCGCTCTCGCCTGACGGCTTTTCGGGCCATCTAATGATGCCGCCCATCGCGCCGCTACGGCTGCGGCATGCAAATCGACGGCGCGCGCCGTTCACACCCGTCCCTGGAATGTGGTGGGCTGTGCCGCGCATAATCCATCGACGAAGGCACAAAATCCGGGCGCAGCCGGCGCGGCGATTTTCCTGTACTCGTTCCAATAATCCCGAAACCCCGGTTCCAGCAGCAGGCCGCGAAAGGTCTCGCAGCCGCGCGCGAATTGCTCCGTACGCAGCAGACCGTCGAGATGTTGAAGATAGTGGCTTTCCATGGCGTTCACGCCGGTCGCGCAGTGGAGCCTGAATTGATGTTGGCGGATGCGTTCCGGCGTCGCCGTTTCGCCGTTGCCCTCGATCCAGGCGGCGCAAAAGTCGGGTGGCATGAGACCGATGCTGATGGAATTCGTCCGCGCGGCTTCGCCCTGGTGGATCAGAGCACGCGTATGCCGCGTGTTCTGCCGGATTTGAACGGCCAGATAGATAAGCGACGCGACGACCGCAATGCCGCTGACGAAACTGCCGAGCGATGCGAGATCTGAAAGTGTCATCAATGTCCCCCGTAGCAGTATTCACGGAAAACGATACCCGATTCTGTTTGGCTGCCTAGCCGACGGCGAATGACCGTCTTGGGCGGCCGGCGACGGCCGAACGACTACGGGATCACCGAAGTCACTGGCGCCCGACCCATTCACATGTGCATGTCGATGCGTGAAAGGCCACGAACGACGCCCGGAAGCGTTGTCCGCCAGGCGGGCGTCGCGTCTTCAAGAGCGGCAGTCGGGAAGCGGCGCAAGAACCCGGAGACCGCAACCTGCGCCTCCGTGCGCGCGAGCGGTGCACCAATGCAGATGTGCGAACCGCCGCCGAAGGAGACATGCGGCAGGTGCTTGCGCGATATGTCGAACCGGTTGGGTTCGGCAAAGACCTCGGGGTCGCGATTGGCACCCCGAATGGACGATACAATGACCTGGGAACGCTTGATGGGACACCCTCGAATCTCCATATCGCGCGGCGCGATCCGCGCCGCTCCCTCGGCCGGCGGCTCAAAACGAAGGATTTCTTCAATCGCATTCGCGATAAGACCGGCATCCTCAAGCAGTTTCTTTTTCTCGTCGGGGTGCGTATGCAACAGCCAAAGGCCATTGCCGATCAGGTCCGTTGTAGTGAGGTTGCCGGCCACCAGGAGGCCCGCACAGTTCTCGCGAATTTCGTCGTCGGTTATCGCGGCGCCGTTGGCCTGTGCCGTCATCATGTCGCTAACAAGGTCGTCTTCGGGCACCTTCAGGCGGCGCCGCATTAGATCATCGATGTAGCCGCAGAGATTGTTGCATGCAGCAACCTGCCTCTCCGTCTGTTCGGGAGTGCGCGCAGGGTTGAAGGCCTCGAAGGTGTCCGCCGACCAGGACCGAAAGGAGCCGCGCATGGACGGTTCGGCGCCGAGAATGCGCGCGATCACATCGACCGGAACGGGGATACAGAACTCGGCCATCGCGTCGAAGCACTCTCGCCCATCGAGCTCCTGCAGAATGCGCCCTACCGCTTCCTCGACCAGTCCCCGCGCAGCGGCCACACGCTTGTAGAATGCTTTTGCAAGTGGCGTTCGAATACGGCTGTGTCGCGGATCGTCCAGCATGAGGATGGAATCTCCAGCCGTTCGGTAGATTAGGCCCTCCGGCTGCTGGGACTGGAGAGCCTTGCTCATCGGACTCTTGGGATCCGCGTTTGCAGGGTCCTTAAGGAGCGAACGGTCAGCTAGCAGCGCTCGGACGTCGTCGTGTCGTGTCAGGACAAAGTGGCTGGAAGTGTCGTCGCGCCAAACAGGGGCTTTGCGGCGCAATATTGCGCGCAGCCTATCCGAGTCGGTGGTATGGGCGTTCCCATTCGACGACGACACAACCATAAAATATACGGTGCCGCACGTGTTGTCACCTCACCTGGAACTGCGCCACTGCCAACGTCCGCGATGTTCGGGCTGTAGCCTTCGGCACGCGAGCTCCGCTCATGCCGAGACCCACCTCGCTATGATTTTGCAGGCGTCGTCGAATTTACCTCCAATGCCAGTTCGGCTTTCCAATCTGTAAAGATATCGCGCGGTACGATGGCTCGAGCTTCGACGATGAGTGCGCCAACGAATGTCGAAAAGTCCTTGGACACCATCTTAGTGAATGCTGATTTCCACAAAGCGCGATTGGCAGGCGACTGAAAAGTCGACTTCACTGCAGCGATTGTCTCGTCGAACCGATCGTCGCTGAGTGTTCCCAATTTGTGCTGTTCGAACTGATCTTCCCAGGCCATCACCAGCGCCGTGAACGTATTCGTGTATTGGGCGAACTCCTCCTCAGACAAGTTTGGATTGCCCCTCTGTGCGAGAAAATATGGCCTGAGAAGAGTTGGCTCCGAAATTCGTAAGAGAATGTCGGCAATGAACGCAGAGCGACCCTGATGAGCCGCCGCACGCTGGTTGATTGCTGTTTGTCGCGTCTGCTGTGCAAGGTACATCAGCGACACCAGTACAGCGACGCCGCTTACAAGGCTGCCGATAGACGCCAAATCAGAAAGTGTCATAAGCCCCCCCAAAATTGGTTCCAGGAGATGTTAGCCGGTTTCTTTGGACGGGCCAGCCGCAGCGCGAAGGTCCGCATTGGGTCGGAAGCTGTCACCCGGCCGGTCCCATAAACCCAGCTTGCCATACGATCGATCGAGAGCGAGCGGGCTTTCGGTCACCGGCAGTCCCTAGCCGGGCGGTCAGAACCACTCCATCCACTGAAATCGAGAAATCGAGGCGAGCCTCAATTCAGGTCGCTCTCAGTGCCGTAGCAACAGGCAGCCGTGCGGCTCGGATCGACGGCGCTAGTCCCCCGAGGAATCCTATCAATACTGCCCAAACAATCGCCAGCACGACCAGCCCTGGCGTCACCGCAAGTTGAAACGAAATATTTCCGATCTCGACATCACGCTCGTTGAAGATCAGCGCCGCGACAAGCACTCCGAGTATGGCTCCCGGAATGGCCAGCAGAAGCGCCTCTGCGAATACGGACACCACAACAGCGGTGCTTCCAAAACCGATTGCGCGTAGCGTGGCAATATCGCGCGCCCGAGAATCGACTGCCGCGTACATAGTGGTGATGGCCCCAAACACGGCGCCGATCGCCATGATTGTGCCGACGAAATAACCAACAAAATCGTACAGCGCCGACAGGGGCTTGATCTGATCGCGATAGTATTGCGCAAGAAGCTTGACATCGACCGAGAGCTGCGGGTTCCGCTTTAGAGCATCGCGGAACGTATTGAATGCATCCGGGGAAACCAGTTGCACGCTGACGCTTTGATATCCCGTGCGGCCAAACGCGGCGAGAACGGTGTCGGCGTCGGAGGCGATCGCGTTCTCATCTATTCCACCCTTGTCTTCATAGATGCCAACCACCTTCCACGGTGTGCCACGTAGAAGAACAGTGTTGCCGAGGTCGAGATCGCGAAAGTTTCTCGAAGCCGCCCTGCCAACAACGATCTCGTGGAGCCCTGCGCGATATTGTCGTCCGGCGGTGATTTGAATCTCGGGGCGCATCCGACGATCCAATAGTCCAGTGCCACGAAACAACACGTTTGCAGCTCCGCCGTCACTCTTCTTTATCACTTCGACGATAACGGTCGCTTGCGGCTGGACAAGCAGCTTTCCATCCGGAGTTTTCTTAACTCCGGGCGCAGCGCCGATCATGGCGACGTCGGCTCTCGAAAAAGAACCCATGTATTCAGCGGCCGCACCCGACGACAACACTATCGCAAGATCGGGTCGGTCGTTCTTGTCGACCGACTTCATGATCCCGGCGCCGACAGCCAGAAGCGAAATCAGGACTGCAACAGCACAAGCCACTCCAATCACGGTGACAAGAGATGCACCGATCCTCAGCGGCAGGCTCTCGACATTCATGATCGTGACGGCCCAGATCTGACGAAAGACGTGCATCTTTGGCTCCCCTATCGCCCGGCCAGCGCATCGACGATCTGAAGCCGCTGTGCACGAATGGCGGGTGCTATTCCGGTTGCCAGCGCAAGTAGCGCGGCGAACAAAAAGCCGACGAGGAGAACAGGGCCCGCACGCAGCTCGAAGCCTATAAATCTCTTCACGAGCGGAAAGAGTGCCGTTGCCACGCCCAGCCCGACAGCCGCGGACGTCACGCTGAACAGCAGGGATTCCGTGAGCAAGAGTGAGAGGACCCCGCCATCCGTGAAGCCCAGCGTTTTCAGAATTGCCAGCTCGTGACTGCGCTCGCGGAATGATTGCATCATCACCGCTCCGACCGACAGGAGCAATGCGAAGAAGACCGCCCCCATGATAGCGCTGACGATCAGGCCGACATCGCCGATTTGTTTTATCGAGTCCAACGCAAGCTGTCGTTCGCTTGCCGTCTTGGTTTCATGCGGTGAGTTGGCAAAACGTTTGTCGATCGCGGCGGCAACCTTAGCCGCCTTCGATGGATCATTGACGCGTACAAGAAAGACACTACTCGTGCCGTTGGCCACCGAACGCCCCTGGTCCACGTAATCGAAGTTGACCAGAACGGCGCTGCCGAAGAAGAGATCGTCCGCGTTGGTGGGATAGATCGCCACTACGTCGATCGGCCAGATCGGCGTTCCGTCCCGGTTGCTCCAATAAAGCGATTTGAGTGGAAGGCGGTCCCCGATTTTCCAACCATATTGCGTTGCGACGGTGGAGGGCACCAGTGCACCGGTCCGCGTACGCTTCAGCGCAGCAATCTGCGCTGCTGGTATGGTTGACTGAGGATTGGCGCGCGCCAACGCGTCGGGGTCAACCGCGAAGCTGCGAACAAACTGCGTGGGAGTTTGATAGGTGCCGTGAAACAGGACGACGGGGGTAACCGCCCGCACACCGGGCACGGCCCGGATTTGCGCGAGCTGTGCCATCGGTAGCGGCTCAACCTGGCTGATGCGGCTTGCCGTGATGAGAACGTCGGCATGCGTCTCTGAGATGGTGCTATCCAAACCCGCTCTGAATCCCTGCAACAGGCCAAAAAGCAAGAATGCATTGGCTATCGAGAGTAATGTCAGAATGGCACGGCCGCGCTTGCGCCACATTCCGGCCCACACCAGCGGGAAAAATTTCATGCTGCAACGGACGCTGTTACCAGCGCCCCCTTGTCCAGATCCGCCCTTCGCGCCGCGAAGCCGGCCGCCTTTGGATCGTGCGTAACCATCACGATTGTCTTGCCGTGTCCGCGATTGAGAAGTTGCAGCAGATTCAGAATTTCCTCTGCGGTTTCGCGATCAAGATCGCCGGTCGGCTCATCGCAGATCAGCAGCGTTGGATCCGCGACGAGCGCCCGCGCGATTGCGACGCGCTGCTGTTGTCCTCCCGAAAGTTCGCTCGGCTTATGCTTGCGCCTGTCCGACAATCCAACGAGTTCCAGCGCAGCCGAGACGTTGCTCTTTCGTTGCGCCGTCGAGAGCGACGTCAACAGCAAGGGCAACTCCACATTGCGCTCTGCAGAGAGCATCGGCATCAGATTGTAAAACTGAAAGACAAAACCAACATGACGCGAACGCCAAGCGGCAAGCTTGCTTCCCGACAGTTTGTCGATGCGTACGCCCCCGACCCATACCTCCCCCTGCGTGGGCCGGTCGAGCCCGCCGATCAGGTTGAGCAGCGTGGTTTTTCCTGATCCAGACGGACCCATCAGCGCCAGAAACTCGCCGGATGAAATCTCGAGACTGAGGTTGTGCAATACTTCGACTGATTGTTTGCCACGCCTATAGAGCTTGACGACATTCTTCAACGAGATCAGTGCGTCCACGGTTTCCCCTCAGTGTTGTCAGATGTCATTCGGGCGGGGCGATGCGAACGCGCTCGCCGTCACTCAATTTGTCGTTTCCGGAGACCGCAACCGCTTCGCCCGCCGAGACGCCAGCCAAAAGAATTTGGCCATTCGATGATTGCGCCCCCAGTCGGACCGGGCGACGTTCCACAGTGTCGCCATTCACAACAAAGACGACCGCGTTATCGCGATTTCTATTCTGGATGGCTTCCGCTGGTACTATGACGCTGCGGACCGAATGCACACCTCCCGACGTCGCACTTGGGTCCAAGAACTCGACGCGGACTCCCATCTCGGGAACGACGCGTGAATCCTTCACTTTCAGTCCGACACGAACACTAACGGTGGCCTTGGATCGATCGGCGGTTGGTATGACGGCGATCACCTCAGCCGGGACGTTCCAGTCTGGATAGGCATTCAGGATGGCCACCGCGGGCATGCCTTGATGCACGCGATTGATGAAACTCTCCGCGACGTCGACGTCAACCTCGAGCGACGCCATGTCGACAATCGTACAGATGCCAGTGCGAGTAAAACCGCCACCAGCCGAGATCGGCGAAACGATTTCGCCTGGCTGCGCAGCCTTTACCGTGACCACGCCGTCAAACGGCGCCCGCACGATCGTGTCCTCTTCATTGACGCGCGCCACGGCAAGCGAACGCTGAGCTACGGCGACGGCTGCAACGGCCGCGTCGTAATTTGCTTTCGCGGTATCAAATGCTTCCTGGCTGACGGCCTTCTGCTTCAGCAATCGCCCGCTGCGAAGGAAAAGCGGCTGCTCGTCCGAAGCGGCCGTCCGTTGCGCGCGAAGATTGGCTTCAGCCAACTGGAGAGCCGCGATCGTATTTGTATCGTCAAGTTTGGCGATGATCTGGCCGGTGGAAACGTGTTCGCCTTCTTCAATCAACACTTCGAGGACTTTGTCTGTGATCTTGCTCGAGACCGTCGCCTGGCGGCGGGCGACAACGTATCCGGACGCATCAAGCAGTGCTCCACCGGCCGACGTGGCGGTTGAAGCGGCACGCGCCTCAACAACCTGAACCACGGTTAGATCGGGCCGCGCGACGAGAAACCATATCAGGACGGCGCCGACGAGTGCCGCGACGACACCACCGACGACCCAATGCCAAATGGGCCGATCCGTATGAGTGACGTGGACGTCATCATCGCGGGATATCCGCAGTTGCTTGAGGAGAAGGTCCTTATTCATCGTGCGCCGTCACGGCAGCGGGATGTTAACCTTGCGACTCGGCGAACTGAGCACCGAAGTCCGTCCTTCGTTCTTCGCCCGAACATCCCTTCCCCCAGGTTCTGCGCAGAAATCGACGGCGTGAATTGAAGGTGCTCTAAGCAGCTGAAAAATTGATGTTATTCTGTCAGGTATATCAATGGCAACCACGGCTCAATCGCCAGTGAAAATCCGGCAGCGACGAGTCGAATTGGATAGCTCTCCGTTCCGGTCATCACATCGGGAAGCCGTCGCTTTTCGAGATAGTGTGTTTTGACGTCAAGTCAATCCGATGCGAGGCCAAACTGGGAAAGTAGTGGCGCCCCCATCCGACTGCGATGGCTTCGGGCCGTCGTCATCAGTGACCGCAGGCACCGTGTCGAGAGGCCGAAGTAACCCGTCACAGCCGCTGCATGTCCGCTTCGGGTCGGAAGCGGACGTTCGGATCGGAGTCTGGCGTCGATAATCCGAACGCGCCTATGTGGAAAGCTGGCATTGAAGTCGGCACTCGCTTTCCGTCATTGCATGACCTCGGCCAGATACGACTTGTATTGCGCGACCCTATTGATTGGCTGAGCAAGGGGTGTCGCAGCTATCAGCTTGTCGATGAACTCCCTCCACTCCGGAGCGTATGACTCTCGCGACATTCTCCAGATTGCTCGGACTCCGGGGATCGCCAACTGGACCTTGAGCGTCCCTAAGTTGTTATCAAAGGTAATTTGGTCCACGAGCCCGGCCCTATGTTGCACGTACACATCTTGGGAAGCGACGAAGCTAACGCGTTGGGCCATTGCCAATTTCCAAATCTCCTCGTCAGTAAATTCGTGCTCTCCATATGCATTTTTTGAGAGTAGAGCGCTATGGTCTGCCAACCACATGACTATGTCGCTAGAACGGTTCACAGCGCCCTGGTTGATCAATGCACGCTGGTTTTTCTCAGTTTGAATTACCTGCGCATTCATTTGACGCAGTTGGAAGTAAAGAAAAACCAAGGAAACTAGTACCGCTGCCGCGCTGACGAAACTGCCGAGCGATGCAAGATCGGAAAGTGACATGTAGCCCTCCTAGGTTGGTTTGGCACACACGATAGCCGAATTAATTTCTCGGCCTAGCCAGACGACTAACGTCCCCGTCGGGCGGAACTCGGTCGAAAGGAGGCGACCGATTTAGGAAATCGCTGACACTATCCGTTCAAGGACAGTGTCCCATGGACGTGCGGCCACGACGGGCAGTCCAAGCCGTTCAGCTTCCTGTTTAAGCCATTGACCATGAAGCCTACTAACGCGTGCCCGTTTGCTTTGTCCGCCGCGCTCAGGTTCGCGTAGCAAGAAATTTCTGACGTACTGCTCCTCGTCAGGCTCATATAGAAACGTGGAACGCACTCGCCCACCGTTCGCCTGGCCCGAAAAGCTCGTCTGTGCCGCGAGGGCAGGATGAATGAAGTCGCCCTCCAACACGACTGGCATCTTCGTTTCGAGATGATTGCCGATCACGGCATCTAGCCCTGGGGACATGGCTTCGCTAGCCGCTTGAACATGCATCGCAATTTCTTCGGCTGTCAGTTGCTCAAACGTCGGGTTCGTTCGCCAAACGTGCAATTGGGGCAGTTGTTCCGGCGTGGTCATACGCTCGAGCAAGCACTGGAAGTCATCGACTTCGGCAAAGCCGACGCTGAAGTGTCGGGCGAGGCGACAACCTACCGCCGTTTTTCCCGCCCCAGATGGCCCTCCCAGGAGAAGAACCAGCCATGTCCGTTCAGATCGTCTAGTCACTCGTCACCACGCTTGAACTTCATACGGGCGCGTCCCTCCTTGTACTTCCTAACTCGGTCGCGTCGGGTCCCCATGCGCGACGCCCAATCGTCCTTGTTTCGTTGGAACGTCAGTTCACGTTGCAGCTTGCCGTAGGCTTGCCACCGGTCGTCTCGGAGTGAACCATTCTTGAGCGCGGCTTGGATTGCGCAGCCAGGTTCCGTACGATGGCGGCAGTCATGAAAACGACACCGGGTGGCCAAAGCCTCAACTTCCGCAAAGGCGGACGACACGCCCATATGAGCGTTCCATAGTCCGAGCTCGCGCATTCCCGGTGTGTCGAGGATCAATGCGCCGCTCGGAAGCAAAATTAGTTCGCGATGTGTGGTTGTATGCTTTCCGGTTTCATCGCGCTCGCGGATTTCGCGCACGGGCATCCGCTCCGTACCGGCAAGCGCGTTGACAAGCGTCGACTTCCCCACGCCCGAGCTCCCGAGTAGCGCCGCTGTTTTTCGGGGTTCTAGCACTTCGGCGAGGTCTGCGATCCCTTCCCCACTAATGGAGGACACGGCATACACAGGAGCGCCGAACGCCACGGCCTCGACTTCCACTCTCAAGCGCCCGACCTCCGGACATGAGTCGGCTTTGGTCAACACTACGACCGGTTCGGCACCACTCTCCCAAGCGGACGAAAGATAGCGCTCAATTCGCCGCAAGCTGAAGTCCGAGTTAAGCGATACTGTCAGCAGCGCGATATCGACGTTCGCGGCGACGACCTGGCCCCGCGGCGCACCGGGGCCTGCTTCGCGCCGCACGAATTTGCTGGCGCGCGGAAGCAAGGCGCGGATCGCAGCAACACCTTCGCCATGTCGCGCGCCAACGGCGACCCAATCGCCGGCCACAGGGTAGTCACCATCGGAAGCTTCATGCGCGAACTTGCCAGCCAAGCTGGTGGCGTATTCACCCGTGTCGGTCACCACTATATAGCGGCCGCGTTGCTGCACCGTCACGCGAGCGGGTTCCAGTCCGTCGACGAGATAGGCAGCGTATCGATGCCGGAGCGCATCGCTCCAGCCATAGCGTTCAAGCATGTTGAATTCCTTTCGTTGGAGCTCAAAGAGCGCCGACGCAGGAATCCCGGTTTTGCGGAAGTCTTAGGCGGCGGCGCAGCGGAGCGCGGTTCTCACAATCTCAGTCATGATGGCTCCTCCTCTTCATGCGCGGCCAAAACGCAACGTATGCGCGACGGGCGCTTTCGTCAACCAGGCGGAAGCAATCGATCGGTGTCATGTGCGGTCCCTGAAACGGTTCCCGACAGTGCCGAGCTTGACTCCATTGATCCACACTCCATCTTCTCCTCCAAAGATAAAGTGTTGCGTCGATCCCTTGAGACCACCGTCGAAAGCGGACATTCGATGGTCCCGGCGACCACACCCTGCCGGTCCGTTGCGGCTGATCGCGCCGATCGGCGGTGAGGTGATGAATAGTCGGGAACGACGATCCGCTTTGTTTCGATCCGTCATTCCGTTCGATTTGCCAAGTCTGTGCGACGTTAGGCCATCTCGCTCATGTTCCGGTTCGACAGATTAAACCCCGACGAATTTGTTGTCGTCAGGCGTGGGCGATGCCGGCGTATAGCGCAAGGAATCCCACCGTGTCTTGCAGCCCATGCGCAATGATCGCCGGCCAGAGATTGCGGCCCCACAGGACCGTCGACGCCGCTACTATGAGTGAGCCGAAGTAGATCGCCACGACGCCGACCGGCCCCTGGTAGAAATGGCCCAGCGCAAACGGAATCGACTGCAGAAAAATCGCGGCAATCCATGCTCCCCGGCCTTCACCCAAAACCTGCGCGATGCGCGTCATGAGGAAGCCGCGAAAAAACATCTCTTCGCCGAAGCCGCCGAACAACCATCCCGACGGTAGAAGAACCAGCAGCGTCGAGAGATTGCCACGCAATGACGCGAAATGTTGTTCCGCCAGCGTTGTACTGGTGCCCGTGAGATGGCCGACTACGGGATCAAGTATAGGCCGCACTAACAGATCGAATGT
>Ga0335069_10014466_pt1 | contig 11046 bp, 8 predicted proteins | sample Lox_Sample_11_FD_206714 | JGI IMG/M metagenome (GOLD analysis project Ga0335069, IMG submission 206714) | Soil microbial communities from Loxahatchee National Wildlife Refuge, Florida, United States - Lox_Sample_1.1 | ecosystem: Environmental > Terrestrial > Soil > Wetlands | place: USA: Florida... | reverse complement strand
CGGCGAGTCCAAGTGGCTGCGCATGTCAGGCCTGGTGATGCTGCTGCCGCACGGCTACGAGGGCCAGGGCCCCGAGCACTCCTCGGCGCACCCCGAGCGCTATCTGTCCTTGTGCGCCGAGGACAACATGCAGGTGTGCAACATCACCACGCCGTCCAACTACTTCCACGCGCTGCGCCGGCAGATGCGCCGGCCGTTCAGGAAGCCGCTGATCGTCTTCTCGCCCAAGTCGCTGCTGCGCCACAAGCTCGCGGTCTCGAAGCTCGCCGAGATGGGGCCGAAGACGACCTTCCACCGCGTGCTGTGGGACGACAAGCAGCCGGCGGCGGACGACAAGATCAGGCGCATCGTGCTGTGCACCGGCAAGGTCTATTACGACCTGTTCGAGGAACGCGAGAAGCGCGGCGACAAGGACACGGTCATCCTGCGCGTCGAGCAGCTCTATCCGTTCCCGTTCAACGCGCTGACCAAGGAGCTGGTGCGCTACAAGAACGCCAGGACCGTGGTGTGGTGCCAGGAAGAGCCGAAGAACTTCGGCTATTGGACCTTCGTCGAGCCGCGCATCGAGGAGGTGCTGGCCGGGGCCAAGCTCGCGGTCAAGCGCCCGCGCTATGTCGGCCGGCCGGACTCGGCGTCGCCCGCCACCGGCAGCTACAAGCGCCACAACGCGGAGCAGGCGAAGCTCGTCGCCGCAGCACTCGAAGATTAACCTGAAGCCGGCCTGAGAGCGGGGGAAGATATGTCCGTCGACATCAAGGTGCCCACACTCGGCGAGTCCGTGACCGAGGCCACGGTCGCCAAGTGGTTCAAGACCGAGGGCGAAGCGGTCGCGGCGGACGAGCCGCTGGTCGAGCTCGAGACAGACAAGGTCACGGTCGAGGTGCCGGCCCCTGCGTCGGGTACGATCGGCAAGATCAGCGTGCAGCAGGGTGCGACGGTCGCGGTCGGCGCCATTCTCGGCACGTTGAACGAGGGGGCGGCCCCTGCGAAAGCCGCCAAGAGTGCCGTCGCCGCCACGCCTGCCGCCAAGCCCGCCCCGTCGCCAGCCGCACCACCCAAGCCGGCCGCGGTCGCCCCGGCCGCCGCGGTCACGGCCAAGGATCCGGGCCCGGCCGTGCGCAAGCTCGCCGCCGAGACCGGCGTCAACCTCGGAGCCGTGCCGGCCACCGGCAAGGACGGCCGGCCGACCAAGGGCGACGTGCTCGCCGCGCTCGCCCAGCCCGCGATGGCGAGGCCCGCCACACCCCAGGCACCACCGGCCGCGCCCCGAGATTTGGGCCCGCGCGAAGAGCGGGTGAAGATGACGCGCCTGCGCCAGCGCATCGCCGAGCGCCTCAAGCAGGCGCAGAACACCGCGGCCATGCTCACGACCTTCAACGAAGCCGACATGACGGCGGTCATGGCGCTGCGCAAGCAGTACAACGAGGGCTTCGAGAAGAAGCACGGCGTCAAGCTCGGCTTCATGTCGCTGTTCGTGAAGGCGTGCATCGCGGCCCTCAAGGAATTGCCCGCGGTCAACGCCGAGATCAACGGCGAGGACATCATCTACAAGAACCACTACGACATCTCGGTCGCGGTCTCGACGCCCAACGGCCTGGTGGTGCCGGTGGTGCGCGACGCCGACCAGATGAGCCTCGCCGACATCGAGAAGAAGATCGCCGACCTCGGCAAGCGCGCCCGCGACGGGAAGCTTGCCATCGAGGAGATGGCCGGCGGCACCTTCACCATCACCAACGGCGGCATCTTCGGCTCCTTGATGTCGACGCCGATCCTCAACCCGCCGCAGTCCGGCATCCTCGGCATGCACAAGATCCAGCCGCGCCCGATGGCGGTCGGCGACAGGATCGAGGTGAGGCCGATGATGTACCTGGCGCTCTCCTACGACCACCGCATCGTCGACGGCCGCGAGGCCGTGACCTTCCTGGTGCGGGTCAAGGAGTGCATCGAGGATCCGCAGCGCCTGATCCTGGATATGTGACTTTGTGACCCCTCACCCCGGCCCTCTCCCGCAAGGGGAGAGGGAGAAGAGGGCGGCGCGCTTAGGTCACCTCTCCCCTTGCGGGAGAGGTCGCGAGCGGCAGCGAGCGGGTGAGGGGCACCGTCTGAGGAAAAGAAAAAATGGCTGACACGTCCTACGACCTGATCGTCATCGGCAGCGGGCCGGGCGGCTATGTGTGCGCGATCCGCGCGGCACAGCTCGGCCTCAAGACCGCCTGCGTCGAGAAGAGCCCGACCCTCGGCGGCACCTGCCTCAACATCGGCTGCATCCCGTCCAAGGCGCTGTTGCAGGCGTCCGAGAAGCTCGAGGAGGCCAAGCATGGCCTTGCCGCGTTCGGCATCGCCGTCAAAGGCGTGGAGCTCGACCTCAAGGGCATGATGGGCCACAAGGACAAGGTCGTCACCGCCAACACCAAGGGCGTCGAGTTCCTGTTCAAGAAGAACAAGGTCGATCGTCATCGCCACCGGCTCGGATTCGATGCCGCTCAAAGGTGTGGAGGTCGACGAGCAGCGCATCGTCTCGTCCACCGGCGCCTTGGCGCTGCCCGAGGTGCCGAAGCGCCTGGTGGTGATCGGCGGCGGCTATATCGGGCTCGAGATGGGCTCGGTGTGGCAGCGCCTGGGCTCGCAGGTCACCGTCGTCGAATTCCTCGACCGCATCCTGCCCGGCATGGACGGCGAGGTGTCCCAGCAGATGCAGCGCATCCTCGGCAAGCAGGGCATGGTGTTCAAGCTCGGCACCAAGGTCACCGCGGCCAAGCCCACCAACAAGGGTGTGTCCTTGTCGCTGGAGCCGGCGAAGGGCGGGGCGGGGGAGACGCTCGAGGCGGACGTGGTGCTGCTGTCGATCGGCCGGCGCGCCTACACCAACGGTCTCGGCCTCAAGGAGTCGGGGGTCGCGGTCGATGAGCGCGGCCGCGTGGTGACGAATTCGCATTTCCAGACCAACGTCGCGGGCATCTACGCCATCGGCGACGTGATCGCAGGGCCGATGCTGGCGCACAAGGCCGAGGACGAGGGTGTCGCAGTCGCCGAGCTGATCGCCGGCCAGGCCGGGCACGTGAATTACGACGCGATCCCCGGCGTGGTCTATACGTGGCCCGAGGCCGCTACGGTCGGCAAGACCGAGGAGCAGCTCAAGGACGGCGGCGTCAAATACAAGGCGGGCAAATTCCCGTTCACCGCCAACGGCCGCGCCCGCGCGATGAATTCGACCGACGGCTTCGTGAAGATCCTCTCGGACGCCGCGACCGACAAGGTGCTCGGCGTCCATATCGTGGGGCCCGACGCGGGGCATCTCATCGCCGAGGTGGTGCTGGCGATGGAGTTCGGCGCCTCGGCCGAGGACATCGCGCGCACCTGCCACGCGCATCCCACGCTCTCCGAGGCCGTGAAGGAAGCCGCCCTCGCGGTCGACGGCCGCGCGATCCATATCTGACCGCCATCTTTAACGGCAGGATCGGCCGTTAACGTCTGTTTTACTTGGGCTTGCTAGCGTCTTGAGGTCAGCCAGAAAGGCTGGTCGAATACGAGAGGGTAGAATGACTCCGCCGTCCGAAGATCAGTGCATTCCGTTCCCGTGCCCGAATTGCGGCACCGAAATCCGTAAAACCATCGGCTGGTTCCTGCGCAACGACCACATCGGCTGCGGCTGTGGCGCCAATATGCATGTCGACGCGAGCGCGCTGCGCGCCGGGCTGGCTGGCGCTCTGGGGCTGGGCGGCGCCGGGGACGACTGACCGACACCTCGGCGGTCAGCGCCGGCCCTGCCGGTGCGCCGAATCGGGACGCGCGTGGTCGTGCTGCGCATAGTGCTGGCGCAGCAGATCCTTGCCGTAATCGTTGCCGTTGGGCGTGCGCACCACCGTGTGGATGTGGTCGCGCGAGGGGGCGTCGTTGTCGTAGGCGATGCCCGGCACGTGATCGAACTCGACCAGGATCACCGGGCTCAGGATCCGGTAATAGAACGGGCTCGTGTCGTCGCACGGGCCGATCCAGGCGAAGTGCGTTTCATCGAGGTGCGTCCTGACCTCGGCCAGCCGGATCTCGGCATGGCCGGGCCGTAGACGGCCGGTGTAGGTCGCGAGCAGCGCCGCCAGGCGCTCGCGGCCCTCGGGTGGAAGGTCACCGTAGCGGATGCCGGCCGGCTCGATCCGGTCGTTGTCGTGGAACGCCGCGGTCAGAAGCTCGCCTGGCAGGTCGCGGCCGATCGTGGCCGCCGCCCGCTCGTCCGGCGACAAGGCGCGCATCAGCGCCAGGCCTTGGTCCTCCTCGGCTGCGAACACGCGGGTGCCGGCATATTTGCCCGAGCGCGCGAGCACCGGCTCCGAGCCCATGAAGTTGGGCGTCAGCACGAGCTGGTCGCCGAGCACGAAGCAGTTGACGACGAGGTGGTGCCCGTCGATCTGGAAGCCCCACGGCTCGTCCGCGGACGGCGTGCCGAACACGCTCACCCAGTACAGCCACTCGCCGTATTCCTCGGTGCGGCCGGTGATCTCGAGAATGTGCTCGTTGAGCCGCATGACGTCACGCGCCGAGCGGTAGCCCGCGGCACTCATGGCTTCACGCAGCAGTGCCAGCGCCCGCTCGCGCTGGTCGCCGTCGAGTGCCGCCAGGCACACGCCGTGGCGCATCAGGAAGGCGTGGATGTTCGACCAGCCGCGCCAGGCGTTGTCGTCGAGGGCAAACGAGGCGGATCGGCGCTGGTCCGGCGTCAGGGCGGCGAGGAACGCGCGCGCCGCCTCGACCAGGGATGTGAGCGGCACTCTCGTCTGCGCGCGCGCGAACAGCCCGGGCACGATCTTGCCTCCCGTGGAAATGCCGCGGAAGGGGGCCGCGAGCTCGGCCTGCGCGCGGCCCAGCATGGCCGTCAGGCGCGGCGACAGCTCGAACGGATGTGCCGCCGGCGTCACCGCCCGCTGGCGCAACCCGAACTTCGCCGTCTCGCCTGCCATGCCGAAGCTCCTTCAGACGCGCATCGTTCAAATGTAGTCGTGTATCAGAGCATTTCAAAAAATTGCCTACTAGGCATTTTTCCGCTGGACGCGGATTTGCCGCAGGGCCACTGTTCCGAAATCGAAGCTGCCGTGGTGTGTCCACCACCGGCGGCTTTTTTTCCGGACATCCCATGCCATCCAAAACGGCCTCCCCGCCCGCCGGGCCGGCGCCGATTCCAGCCGCCTGGCACGACGACCCGGTCCTGTTCTGCCGCGAGGCGCTGCGGGCCGAGCCGCAGGCCTGGCAGGTCGAGGCGCTCGGGCTCGTGGCCCACCACGACCGGGTGGCGATCCGGTCCGGGCACGGCGTGGGCAAGACGGCCCTGCTCGCGTGGCTCATCCTGTGGTTCCTGATCACGCGCCGGCCGGTGCGCATCCCATGCACCGCCCCCACCAGCCATCAGCTCGGCGACATATTGTGGAGCGAGATCGCCAAGTGGCGCCGCCGCCTGCCGGCCGAATTCGCAGCCCAGATCAGCGTCACGGGAGAGCACGTCTATCGCGCCGACTCGCGGCAGGAGTGCTTTGCCGTGGCGCGCACCGCGCGCCGCGACCAGCCCGAGGCCTTCCAGGGCTTCCACGGCGAGAACCTGCTGTTCGTCGTCGACGAGGCCTCGGGCGTGGACGATTCGATCTTCGAGGTCGGCGAAGGGGCGTTGTCGACCGCGGGGGCCAAGGTCGTTCTCGCCGGCAACCCGACGCGCCGGTCGGGGTATTTCTACAACGCGTTCCACCGCGACAGCGACGCGTGGAAGACCCTGCGCGTGGCCTGCGCCGACAGCCCCATGGTGGCCGCGCGCTACGCCTCGGGGATGGCCAGGCGCTATGGTGCCGACAGCAACATCTACCGCGTGCGCGTGCTGGGCGAGTTTCCGGCGTCCGAAGACGATGTCGTGATCCCGGTCGAGCTGTGCGACAGCGCCGTGCACCGCGACGTGGAGCCGCTGCCCGACCGTCGCATCATCTGGGGGCTCGACGTGGCGCGGTTCGGCGCCGACCGGACGGCACTCGCCAAGCGGCGCGGCAACGTGCTGCTCGAGCCGGTCAAACATTGGCGCAACAAGGACCTCATGGCCTCGGCCGAGCGGGTCGCGGACGAATACAACGCCTGCGAGGAGGCCGACCGGCCGTTCGCGATCATGGTGGATTCGATCGGCTACGGCGCGGGCGTGGCCGACCGGCTGCGCGCCATGGGCCTGCCGGCGCGCGACGTCAATGTCGGCAATTCGTCGGAGATGCCGCGCTACGAGCGCCTGCGCGATGAGCTGTGGTGGCGCGCCCGCGAATGGCTCGACACCCGCACCTGCGTGCTGCCGGACGACCAGGACCTGATCGGCGAGCTCACGGTCCCGAAATACAGCTTCACCCCCGAGGGCAAGATCAAGGTCGAGGGCAAGGACGAGATAAAGAAGAGATCCCTCCAGTCGCCCGACCTCGCCGACGCCTTCTGCCTCACCCTCGCCTGGCGCGCCGACAAGATCCCGGACTCCGGCCGCGGCCGCTACGCGCGCCGCCGCAAGCAGCCGGCCGGCTCCTGGATGAGCGCGTAAGTCCCGTCGGTTCAGCGCGCAATCCAGGGCCTGGATCGCCACGGCCGCTGCCGCGGCCTCGCGATGACGCCCGCATCTTCCCAACGTCAGGAGACAGCCATGACCGAAGCGACAGCCGAGTTGCGTGCGCCGCCCCTCGGCGGACCGCAACAGATCCTCGACGCATTCCGCGACATGGTCGATTTGCTGCTGCCGCTGCTCAAGCCCTATGAGGCCGCGATCTACGTTCATCTGTTCCGCCATTCCTGGGCCGATACCGGGCAGCCGCTGGTGCGGCTCAGCTATCGCTCGCTCAGGACAGAGGTCGTGAAGACCAACTGGCGGAGGCGGCCGGAGCCGCAACTGGCGCTCTGCTCGGGCACCATCCGCAAATCACTGGTCCAGCTTGCGGCCATCGGCGCAATCCGTCGAGAGGACGTCGCCCGAAACCATGGCGCGATGTACCGAGTGCTTCTACCGCGGGACATCGCCGCCTGCCGTCAGCGCGCGGCCGAAGCCGGCAGCGGCGAAAAGCCGCCTGAAGATTTCTATAACGTCCGGGCGAACCGCCGGAAAGTCTACGAGCGCGACGGGTACACGTGCCGCTACTGCGGAACGCCGGTGGCGCCTTACACGGCGACGCTCGATCACCTCGTTCCGGTGGCGGCCGGCGGCTCCAACGGCATCGACAACCTCGTTACGGCCTGCCTGTCCTGCAACACCCGTAAAGGCAGGAAGCCGCTCGGCGACTTCCTCGCCGAGCAGAATCCGATGTGAGTATCGAAACACCGCACCCGACGCAATTCCCTAGGCTCGATCGCCCGTCGTTGAAGTGCCTTAAGACGGCTTTTATGCTTCCCATCTAAAACCACCGGCAGTTGTGGCGATTTGTCGGGGAGGGAAGCACCCATGAAGGCTTATGCCAATCTCAAGCTGATCACGAAAATTATCATTCCGCTCGGCATCCTGGTGGCGGTCGTCGCCGGGATCGTGTGGAGCGCCTCCAACGGGCTCGACACGCTGGATGAGAACACCAAGCGGCTGGTCGACGTCACGGCGGCCCGGCTCGTGCACATCCAGGCGATCGCCACGGCGGTCAACAACGCCACGGTCCAGGAAAAGAACATCATCCTCGACAAGGACGCGACACGGAAGAAGGCGTTCGATCAGGGGTACCAGAGCTCGGTCCGCGACGCGGCCCAGCACCTGGACGCGCTGATGGCGATGGCGAACTCCGTGGAGCGCCGCAAGGCGAACGAGGAGATCAAGGCCGCCTTCGATCGCTACAAGACGCTGACCGACGGCTCGGTGGCCCTCGGCCTCAAAGGCGACAGCGACGGCGCGTTCAAGGTGTCGTCCGGCGACGGGCGCGAGGCGCGCATTGCCCTCATCAAGCTCCTCACCGACCGCGTGACCGCGAACCAGAAGGAGCTCAACCAGGAGCGGAACGAGGCGGCGGAGCTGGCGGCCAGCACGCGCACCAGCCTCATCACCGTGGCTGGCGTGGGCCTCGTGATGGCGCTTGCGGTTCTGGGCGCTGTCGTTCTGTACATGGTGGCGAGGCCGCTCGCGGCGATGGCGGGCGCCATGGGCAAGCTCGCGGCGGGCGACCTCAAGGTGGAGGTCACGGGCACCGAGCGCAAGGACGAGATCGGCCTGCTTGCGCGCGCGATGCAGGTGTTCAAGGAGAACATGACCGAGACCGAGCGGCTGCGCGCCGAGCAGAAGGCGGCGGAAGCGCGCGCCGAGGCCGAAAAGCGCGCCACCATGAACAAGATGGCGGACGAGTTCGAGGCCTCGGTCAAGAGCGTGGTGCAGAGCGTCAGCACGCAGTCCAAGGACCTGCAGTCGACCGCGCAGTCCATGTCGGCGACCGCGGAAGAGGCGAGCCGCCAGGCCACCGCCGTGGCCGCGGCCTCGGAGCAGGCCTCGACCAACGTGCAGACGGTCGCGAGCGCCGCCGAGGAACTGTCCTCCTCGATCACCGAGATCAGCCGCCAGGTGTCGGAGTCGGCGCGCATCGCAGAACAGGCGGTGGGCGGGGCCGAGCGCACCAACGACCAGATCCAGGGGCTGTCCGAGGCCGCCCAGCGCATCGGCGACGTGGTCAAGCTCATCAACGACATCGCGGGCCAGACCAACCTCCTGGCGCTGAATGCCACGATCGAGGCGGCACGGGCCGGCGACGCCGGCAAGGGCTTCGCGGTGGTGGCCTCGGAGGTCAAGTCCCTGGCCAACGAGACCGCGAAAGCGACCGAGGAGATCAGCACCAAGATCGCCGAAATGCAGTCGGCGACGCGCGATTCGGTCACCGCCGTGCGCGACATCGGCGAGACCATCGGCCGGATCAACGAGATCGCCACCACGATCGCGTCCGCGGTCGAGGAGCAGGGTGCGGCGACCAAGGAAATCGCGCGCAACGTCCAGCAGGCGTCGGCCGGTACCGCCGAAGTGTCGGCCAATATCGGCGGCGTCACCAAGGCGGCGACCGATACCGGCGCCGGGGCCACCCAGGTGCTCGGCGCCTCGGGCGAGCTGTCCCGGCAGTCGGACACGCTGCGCGCGAAGGTCGACGAGTTCATCGCCAAGATCCGCGCCGCCTGACCGGCTGCCAAGCCGCCTGACCTAGTCTCTTGCGACGCCCGCTCCGGGTCTTCCGGGGCGGGCGTTTCTTTGCGCGCATAGGGAGCGGCGTACCGCGGTTCAAGATGTTGAATTGCCGTCCCCCGCGTCTCAGATAAGGCTGTGCCATGACCCGCGATGTCGCCCGCCAGTGGATGTGGTCGGAGGCGTGCGAGATGCTCGCCCGCGCCGAACGGCTGCACCGCGAATTCTTCCGCCCCGTGGGTGCGGCGCCGCAGCCGACCTGGGAGCCGCCCGTCGACGTCCTCGAGACCGACGACAAGGTGCTCGTCCTCGTGGCCCTGCCGGGCGTGGCGGCCGACGACACCGACGCGGCGATCGACGGCGCCCACCTCGTGGTCGGCGGGACGCGCGTGCTGCCCGGCGCGCTGCGCCATGCCACGATCCACCGGCTCGAGCTGCCGCAAGGCCGCTTCCTCCGCCGCGTACCGCTGCCCCCGGGCCGCTACAGCGACGTCCGCCGCTCGGTCGTCGACGGCTGCCTCGTCATCACCCTCAAGAAAGCCTGAACCCGGAAAGCCTGAACACCGTGGCCGACCTCCAGATGTTGTCCCCCCAAGACGAGCCGTCCTCGCGCGGCTCGCCGCCGATCCCGCCGCTGCCGCCCGATGCGCTGATCATCGTGCCGGTGCGCAACACCGTGCTGTTTCCGGGCATTGTCCTCCCGATCACCGTCGGCCGGCCGAAATCGCGCGCCGCCGCCCAGCAGGCGGTCCGCGAGCAGCGCCAGGTTGGCATCCTCCTGCAGCGCGATCCGGAGACCGCCGACCCGGATGGTATCGACATGCACCGCATGGGGACGGTGGCGAACATCGTCCGCTACATCACGGGTGCGGACGGCGCGCATCACCTGGTGTGCCAGGGCGAGCAGCGCTTCCAGATCCTGGAGTTCCTCAGCGGCTGGCCGTTCCTGGTCGCGCGCGTGCTGCGCCTGCCCGAGCCGGATTCGCGCACGTCCGAGATCGAAGCCCTGTTCGTGAACCTGAAGGCGCAGGCGACCGAGGCGGTCCGGCTGCTGCCGCAGGCCCCGCCCGAGCTCGTGAACGCCATCGCGGGCATCGAGACCCCGGCCGCCCTGTCGGACGTCACCACGGCGTACATGGACGTCAAGCCGGCGGAGAAGCAGGACATCCTCGAGACGGTCGACCTCAAGGCGCGGCTCGAGAAGGTGACGCGCCTGATCGCGCAGCGCATCGAGGTGTTGCGCCTGTCGCACGAGATCGGCGAGCAGACCAAGGCCGCCCTCGACGAGCGCCAGCGCGAGGCGCTGTTGCGCGAGCAGATGGCCGCGATCCAGAAGCAGCTGGGCGAAGGCGAGGAGGGCAAGGCCGCCGAGATGGCCGAGCTCGACAAGGCCATCACCGAGGCCAAGATGCCGAAGGAGGTCGAGGACCAGGCGCGCAAGGAACTGCGCCGGCTTGCCCGCATGCCCGAGGCGGCGGCCGAGTACGGCATGATCCGCACCTATATCGACTGGCTGATCGAGCTGCCCTGGGCGCTGCCGGAAGAGACGCCGATCGACATCGGCGAGGCTAGGCGCGTCCTCGATGAGGACCATTTCGGCCTCGACAAGATCAAGCGCAGGATCGTCGAGTACCTGGCCGTCCGCAAGCTCGCCCCGCAGGGCAAGGCGCCCATCCTGTGCTTCGCGGGCCCCCCCGGGGTGGGCAAGACCTCGCTCGGCCGCTCGATCGCGCGCGCCATGAACCGCAAGTTCGTGCGCGTGAGCCTGGGCGGCCTGCACGACGAGGCCGAGATCCGCGGCCACCGCCGCACCTATATCGGCGCCCTGCCGGGCAACATCGTCCAGGCGATCCGCAAGGCGGGCTCGCGCAACTGCGTGATGATGCTGGATGAGATCGACAAGCTGGGCCAGGGCT
>Ga0335069_10014464_pt1 | contig 11047 bp, 8 predicted proteins | sample Lox_Sample_11_FD_206714 | JGI IMG/M metagenome (GOLD analysis project Ga0335069, IMG submission 206714) | Soil microbial communities from Loxahatchee National Wildlife Refuge, Florida, United States - Lox_Sample_1.1 | ecosystem: Environmental > Terrestrial > Soil > Wetlands | place: USA: Florida... | reverse complement strand
ATGCTTCCTTCTACGAAGGGGCTGCTCTGATGCGCGTCACGGTCATCGACTACAAGGCCGGCAATCTGACATCGGTGCTCAAGGCGTTGCACCATCTGGGCGCGGACCCTGTGGTGACCGATTCAGACTTCCTCCAGGTGGAATCAGCCGACCGGATCGTTCTTCCAGGGGTAGGTCACTTCGCTGCGACGCAACGGCTCGACTCGACGGGGCTTGCAAAGGCAATTCGTTCGGCTGTTGATCGCGGCGTTCCGTTTCTCGGCATCTGTGTCGGAATGCAGTGGCTGTACTCCGGCTCGTCTGAGGCGCCGGATCAACCCGGCCTCGGGCATTTTTCTGAGTCGTGTTCGCGGTTCCCAGAGAAGAAGGACAAGGTTCCGCATGTGGGCTGGAACTCTCTTCGCGTGAACGGCTCTTCGCGACTGCTCGCAGGCGTCCGCTCCGGAGAGTATGTCTATTTCACGCATTCCTACAAGGCGCCCGTCTCGGCTGATACTGCGGCAGTCACGGAGTATATTGAGCCGTTCGCCGCTGCCGTCGAGAGCGGAAACGTGATGGGCGTGCAATTCCATCCGGAGAAATCCGGCGCAACAGGCTTAAGGATTCTCCTCAATTTTCTGGAGTGGAAATGCTGACGAAGCGCATCATCGCCTGTCTCGACGTGCATGCAGGGCGCGTGGTGAAAGGCGTGCAATTCGTCGATCTTGTCGATGCCGGCGATCCCGCTGCGCTGGCAGCGCGCCATGCGCGCGAAGGCGCCGATGAGATCGTGCTGCTCGACATTACTGCGACGCATGAGGGTCGCCAGACTCTTCTCGATACAGTTCGCCGAACTGCACAGGAGCTTTTTGTGCCATTCACTGTCGGCGGAGGCATCCGCTCTGCCCAGGATGCCGCCATGGTTTTTGAGGCGGGAGCAGACAAGGTAAGCGTGAATTCTGCCGCGCTTGCGGACCCAACACTGATTGATGCGATCGGCAGAAGTTTTGGCGCTCAGGCTGTTGTAGTTGCCATCGACGCTCGCCGGGATCCAAGCGCTGCCGATCCGGTGCGCGATGCCGAGGTCTTTGTGCAGGGTGGACGCAAGCCAACAGGCCGCCGGGTCGTTGAATGGGCGCGAGAGGCAGAGGCCAGGGGTGCGGGAGAAATTCTTCTCACTTCCATGGACTGCGACGGGACGCGCGGCGGCTTCGATTGCGAACTGACGGCGGCAGTGAGCGAGTCTGTCAGCATTCCGGTCATTGCTTCGGGTGGAGCGGGTACGGTTGCGCATTTTGCCGATGTCTTTTCAAGCGGCAAGGCCGATGCTGCGCTTGCGGCGAGCATCTTTCACTTCGGCGTCTCGAGTGCGCGTTCACTGAAGGAAGAACTTGCCGATTTCGGTGTTTCAGTGAGGCTGCTATGCTGATTCCTTCGATCGACCTTCTCGGCGGACGCATTGTCCAACTTGTGCAGGGAGAAAAGCTCCGCCTGGCCTTCGACGACTTCGAGTATTGGATCGAGAAGTTCTTGCGCTTTCCCCTGGTGCAGTTGATTGATCTCGATGCAGCCATGAGGCAAGGAGATAACTCGGTGCTTGTTGCACAAATTGCACGCCGTCTTCCGTGCCAGGCGGGAGGAGGGATCCACTCCATCGATCGCGCCCGCCAGGTGCTCGATGCGGGGGCCAGGCGCGTCATCATCGGCTCAGCCCTGTTTTCCGAAGCGGGACAGGTGAACGTGGAGTTTGCGGAATCGCTGGACCGAGCCGTCGGTGCGGACAAGATCGTTGCCGGCATCGATACAAAGAATGGCCAAATTGCCGTCAAAGGGTGGAAGTTGCAGGTCGCGCTGACGCCTGATGATGCCATCCCGCAGCTCAATCCTCATGTTGCGGCGTTTCTCTACACGCATGTCGATGGGGAGGGGCTCATGCAGGGATTTCCCATGGAGAAGGCTGATCGCCTCCGCAAGCTTACCAAGCACCAGCTCATTGTTGCAGGCGGCATTCGCAGTCAGCAGGAGATTGACGCGCTGGATGCGATGGGTGTCGACGCAGTTGTGGGCATGGCGGTTTACACCAATCTGATTCCCGTCTGATCGCGGCCAGCATCGGCCGAACATCATGAATTGAGTGGGATCCCTGCCTCAGATATGCTGGGAAGACTTGCTGCCTCATCGCGTGTGAAAGGACAAATGGCCGTAATGGTGACGAGACAGAGTGGTATCCGCCTTGCAAAGCGCCTTGATGAAGTCGGGTTCTCAGACATTGTGCAGATTCGAAACAAGGTCATGGAGATGCGTGCGGCAGGGCATCAGGTCCATTCGCTGCACGGCGGCGAGCCGTATTTTGAAACGCCGGATGCCATCAAGTTCGCGGCGGTCAAGGCTCTGGTTGAGAATCATACGCACTACGCTCCTTCTTCAGGCCTGCCGCCGCTGCGAAAGTTACTGGTTGAAAAACTGGCGCGAAAGAACAAGATCTACGCAACCTCAGACGAAGTAATCGCAACCGTCGGCGGATCGCAGGGGTTGTATGCGGCCTTTCAGTCTGTGCTTGATCCGGGCGATGACGCGCTGGTGTTCTCGCCCTATTGGACGCCGATTGCCGATCTGGTGACGGGGGCCCAGGCACGACCATTGCTTGTCCCAACCGCCACGGCACGCCGAAACGGAATCAGAAAGGCACTACAACAGTTCTCGACGCCAAGGACGCGAGCGATCTACTACAACACTCCGCAGAATCCGAGCGGACTCGTTTTCACCCGGACAGAGGCCGAGGATGTGGCGTCGTTTGCCATGGAACGTGACCTCATCGTGATCGCTGACGAAGCGTACGAGGACCTGGTATACGACGGCGAACATGTCTCCATCGCTTCGCTGCCGGGAATGGCAGAGCGCACAATCACCTGCTTCACTTTTTCGAAGACGTATGCCATGACGGGCTGGCGCGCTGGGTACACAGTCGCGAAAGAGCCGTTTATGACTGCGCTTCGCAAGATTGTGCTCTACTCCACCAACGGCGTTGCGACTCCCGTGCAATATGCAATGATGCATGCGCTCAAGACTCCAGAGCCCGAGATTGCGACGCATCGCGATGAGTATCGCAAGCGGCGCGATCTACTTGTTTCGGCGCTGAACGAAGTCGGCTTGAAATGCGAGCCGCCGGCAGGCGCCTTCTATGCGTTTCCAAATGTCGAGCGGATCCACAAGAACAGCAGGACGGCGGCCCAGATTCTTCTTGAAGAAGCGCATATCGCCACGATTCCCGGATCGGTGTTTGGCGCCCAGGGGGAAGGGCATCTGCGATTCGGATATGCAATCTCAATCAAGGAGATTGAGGATTGCGTGGGGGCGCTGCGTAAGTTTCTCAAGAAATAAGCCGTTCATTTCTGAGCTTCGCCGACTGCCTTGCTCGTTTCAACTCGGGAGGCGCGGAGTTGCAGCGCCAGCTGTTTGAGGTGGAGTTGAACGGCATAAGCGCGCAGAATCTCCGGTGGTGAGAACTGGACGCTCGTGTGGCGAACCGCCGTCATGCGTAACTCCAGCTTCGCAATGTCTTCTTCCAGGTTGAGTCCGCGGGGCGGAATGTCGAATCGCCATCTGTGAATGCAGGCAGCCACGTAATGAAAGCCCGATTGGATGTCAGTTGCAAGCTTGCCAAGGTCGGGCTCAAGTTGCTGCGCATAAGCATCTTCGTGGCTGTCCCGCACAGCGATCTCGAGGGCAACCAGCACATCGAAGATCGACCTGCCGAACTGTGCCAGCATGCCAAGCCCCTCGCGCCAACCCGGCCCCCCCGCGGGCTCATGGCGGAATGCGTCCAACAGCTGGTTGTTTTCGCGCAATGCGCCCAGGACACGCTCCTTGGCTACGGCAAGATTATCGGGGGGCTTGCCGCGAAACCCCTGCAGGATTGCCTCGAAGAATGCACCGAGCAGAAGGAATTCCTGCGCCAGTCCATCGCGAAGTTTGAGCCGTGCACGATCGGGAAAGACGAGCGTTGAGACGAGAAGGGCAACGATAATCCCCAAAAAGACCTCGCCCACGCGATCCAGTGCCAGCGTCCAGCGCGAGCCTGTCTTCTGTACGAGCATCACGATGGTGATGGTGACGCCGGCGAGCCGAGAGCTTGTCTTGAGTCCCAGCAGGCCGCAAACAGCAACGGCGGCCAGCACGGCAATCACGTAGTTCCAGGGGAGGGCCCCAAAGAGCGAGAAGCCAAAGCCGAAGAGAGCGCCAATCAACGTCCCGATGATTCTGTCTCGGGATGCAGTAATCGTGGCGCCAAAGTTCGACTGCAGCACGATGATGGCGCTGATCGCACCCCAGTATCCGTCGTGCAAACCGAACTGCAGCGCAAGCCACCAACAGAATGTGGCAGCGAGGGCGGTCTTCGCGGCCTGAATCAAAATGTGGCGATGTTCCCAGCTCAACAGCCGCTTGCTTGCGGGTTCGCCGACATGAAGCTTCTCCGCGAGTTCCTGCTGAGACCAGGTTCTCTTTGTATTGAGGCGCATGATCTGCTGGCAATCCTCCTCGAATAGAATGACTCAGTACTCTCGGATGCGGCGACAAATCTGACGAGTGGGGCTGCATGTCCGGTCGCCGTGTAGCATGGAAGCCAGACACAGTTGAGTTGCACCAGACCAGAACCCTATGCTGCGAGTGGGATATTCAACCAATCTGTCTGCGGAGTTGTTTGCCGGATTTCCAAAAGAGGTCGAACTCGTGCCTCTGCCCCGCAACCTCGACCACGAGGTTGAGATTGATGTGTGGATACCGGATCCCTATCCGACGCGGTCGATGCGCATCGTTCCGTATCTGAAGGGCGTTCGCCTTGTGCTTTCAATGATGGCGGGCACGGAATGGATCCCGGGAGCAATGGGCCCCCATGTCACGATCTGCAACGCGCGCGGTGCCCACAACATATCGACGGCAGAGTGGACCCTTTCTGCAATTCTTGCCATGCTCAAGCACTTTCCGGTCTTCATGGATATCCAGCGCTCCGGCGATTGGCGTCAGCGATCAAAGCTTCCTGCGCTCTACGCGGAGATCACAGGAGATCGCCGGCCGCTCTATCCGCCGGTGATGCTGGAGGAACTCACCGGGAAGACGGTACTACTCATCGGGTATGGATCGATAGGTAAGGACATTGAGCGCATGCTTGCACCGTTCCATGTGGATATTCTTCGCGTCGCCCGTTCGGCCCGCGCAAATCCGCGGGTGCACGCGGTATTGGAGTTGGACAACCTGCTTCCGCGCGCACAGGTCATCGTGCTGATTTTGCCAGCAACGGCGGAAAGCCACAGGCTTATTGATAAGAAGCAATTCGAGCTGATGGCACAGGGAACGCTGCTCGTGAACGCTGCGCGGGGCCCGATCGTGAATACCGACGCCCTTGTTGAGGCGCTCATGAGCGGCAAAATTCGCGCTGCACTCGACGTAACCGATCCCGAACCGTTGCCCGTGGGGCATCCATTGTGGAGCTGTCCGAACCTGCTCATTACGCCGCATGTGGGCGGGTCGAGCCCGCAGTTTGCCGTCCGCTCGCTCAAGATTGCTGAAGAGGAGCTTCGCCGCTATATTGCCGGGGAGCCACTGCGCAATGTGGTGCAGGCCGCGATCTGACGCTCTTTCGCGGCGCGTCTCCAGTCGAAGAGGCCTTTAATGGCCAGCAGAACCAGGATTGCGTAAAGCACTGCCGTCAGGATGAGGTCTTTGTAGATGTATTCGCCAATGTAGACAAGATCGACCACGATCCAGAGCCACCAATTAGCAATGTGCTTCCGCGCCCCCCACCAACTGGCAACGAGGCTGAAACTCGTAAGCGCAGCATCGAGGTGGGGCAACGCAGCGTTCATACGCTTCGCCAGAACTCCAAGCAAAAGGCTGCCTGCCACACCTGCTGCAAGCGCGATCAACATACTGGGCATGGGAAGAGGCTCAACCCGAACCTCGTCTTCTTCGCGCACGCCGCGCCACCAATACCACCAGCCATAGAGCGTGAATACCAGAAAGAAGACCTGAAGAAGGGCGTCTGAAAAGAGACGCGCCTGATAGAAGACTGTGAAATAGAAGATGTCAGCAGCAAGCACGACCGGCCAGCAGAGCAACAGTCTTTTTGTCGTAAGCCAGATACCGATGGCTGTCGTGATAAAACCGGCGAGTTCGATCCAATGCGTGACGAAATACTGAGAGACGATCTGCCGGGTCATTGGCGCACCGCCGTTCGAAGTTCATGCCTGGCGGCCCAGTTGCGAAGGGCATCGAGGAGCCCACAGCCGCCAGAGTGGAACCACTGCGCATGGCCCACAAGGTAATCGCGGGTTGCAATGCGTGCCTTGTCCTTCGAATGCAGTATGCCGAGGAAATAGTCTGCCTCGGTAAGAGCAAACTCCGCATGGCAAAGCGCCGTCATGGGTACAAGCGCGGAAGCTTCGTTCACGGGGAGCGGCCTGATCGACTCGTAGCCGTCGAGCAGCGCAATCAGGTGATCCAGGTGAACCGGCACTTCTTCAGGATGAGCCGGGTCGTTCATCAGGACGAGCCATTCAACGATGTTGCGTTCAATCGCGTGAGCCAGATCATGGACCGCATTCGTTCGATCGGCAAGCCCGAAATCGATCACTGCCGTGGCTGCCGCCGTCGGGGATTCGTAGCTCCAAAAGAGATTTGACGCGTGCAGATCGTTGTGGGTCCAAAGAAGCTTCAGCTGCGGAAGGAACCGAAGCAGCTCAGCATGAAACGGCGCAAGCAGGTCGAGCGCTTCGAGGCTATCGCTCCGCGTTGACTTATCGTGTGCCAAAGCCGGTCTGGCCGCGAGGTAGCGCTCAAGTTCCGTGGACGGATTCTGAGAGGCGAAGATGGTGAAGCTGGCAACAAGCGGACGGGGAGGCCTCGGTGGGGCGGAAAACGATTCTGCGGCTTTGTGCATCCGGGCAAGCATCTGGCCCGCGGAGTGTGCGTGTTCGACTGACCCGAATGGTGTCCATGAAATTGCATCCTGGTATAAATCAATTCCGTCCGGAGCTTCGTGCACCTCATACGTCCATTCGCCGGACTCGACGGCAGTTGCATGCTCTGAGGTTTCAAAGATGCGAGGCACAGGTATGTCATGCAATCGCAGATGCGCCATGAATCGGTGCTCCTCCGACAGGCCCTGTGTATCGCGCATAGAACGATGGTGCCGTTTCACAAACATGCGCCCGGAGTTCGTCTGGACCACGCTGGCAGCGGAGAATGGTCGAGGACTGACGGATAGTATTCTCAGCGGTTCCCGCATACCCGGGAACCGTCTCGCAACCGCGCAGACCTCATCGAGAGTCAGCGGGGCCCAATCCGGTTGAACCAGCGAGCCGTCGAGCCCGTGTGCTGTTGGAAATACGCTATCCATTCGCAATGCCCGGTGAGTTGAGAACGCAGTTAAAACGTATAGTGCGCAGACAATCTTACGGTCGTAGGCGCGCCAAGGTGAATGAAGGTATCTCCCAGGCTGGCTCCGGTGTCTTTCCAGTAGCGCTTATCGAGAATGTTGTCAGCATACACGCGAAATGTGATGCGGCCATTCTCGCCGCCCGGCGTGTAACGCGCACCAAGGTTGAACAGGTTGTACCCCCCGACGCTGACGAGGTCATCCCGCGTGGCCTCTTTGCGGCTTGTGTAGCTCCATCCGGGCATCAGATGCAGCCCGTGTGCATGCGGCACAAGTACGTCCGCAAACAGCGCGGTATGCCAGCGCGGGACATTGATGACTTGCTTGTTGTCGAAGTCCGGGGTGCCCGTGTCGCTTGATATCGCGCTGACCGCCATAGCCGATGCATTCAACTGCACCCAATTCGCAAGCCTGCCCTGCGCTGACAGCTCGACACCGTTGTGCGTCTCATGGCCCTGGGACTCAAAGCACAAGTCTCCCGGATTTCCGTCAGGGCAGAAGCTGTCGGGCGCGTTAAGCTCCCGGGGATAGAAAAAGGGCGCACGCATGTGAAACAGAGCGGCAGTCAGGAGCGCACGTTGACCGATTTCGTACTTCGCTCCGGTCTCTGCCTGACGCGTGTTGAACGGCTCGAGGAACTGGCTCCCGTTTGCTGTCCAGAATGGCGCCTGGGGCCCGAGAGAAAGCAGTACTCCGTAGTTGCCGTAGAGCATCAGATGATCGATTGGAGTAAAGCTCGCTCCGAACTGCGGCAGCCAGACAAGTTCATCTGTCATCACTCCGGCCGAATAATTGTGATCGCGAAGCGAGTTGTATCGACCGGCCGCCAGCAACTGGATGCGTCCCGGGAGCCGGAGACGATCCTGCAGAATCAAGGCTGACTGATGATTGTCCTCGTAGAGGGCGCGCGGGCCCGCGGACTGAACTGGATCTTCGATTGGAAATGCGAGATTTGATTCGTAGATGTTTTCTGATCCCACGTAGGCAAACACTGCACCGTTCTGGACGGTCTCAGGGGCGCCCTCGGGCGGCGCGCCGGGCATCTGCACGCTTCGCCGGAAAATTTCGGTGCCGCCGGTCAATTCGTGGTCAATTGGGCCCGTTTTCAGGTGCCCGGTAGCGATGACCTGGGCCTGCGCGTTGATGCGCAGCTCGCCGGGATTGCGGTAGTCGTAGATGTCGTAGGTTCCGTCAGGCGCAAAGAACCATGGAGCGGAGCCATCGGAAACGTTGCAGACATCCTCGTAATAGCACCCATACGCGTACACCACGTTATCGTCGATGAGCGAATGGCTGTAGCCCGCCGAGGCAAATGCGTGCCAGGCTTTCGGCAGATCGTAGTCGAAGCGCGCGCCGGAATTGTGAACGTCAAACGTGTTTGGTTTCGACCACGACTGTTCTCCCAGCATCGTGGAGGGTGAGATCCGATCCATATCTGGCACGGCTGTTCCGCCCAGCAACTGATAACCGCAAACAGAACGCTGCACCTTGTGCTGGTATTCGAAATTGCCATTCAGAATGGCCTTGGGGCTGATCTTCCAGTCGGCGCCGGCAGCGCCCATGGCGCGCCACCCATCGGCGTCGTTGACGTAGCTTGCAATGTGCTCTCCTGCCAGGTTCACGCGCGCGCCAACCTGCGAGTGGCTTCCGAACAGACGGCCGAGATCGATCGCGCCAAACGCCGATCCGCGATGATCAGTGGCGGCATCGATGGCTTGCACGGCGGCCGGGCGTTTTGTGACATAGTCGATCAAACCCCCGGCCGATGCCACGCCACTCTCGATGCCTGCAATGCCCTTCACAATTTCAATGCGCTCTTTATTTTCGAGCGGGACATCCTGCTCTCCGGCGATCGTGAGGCCATTGATCGCGAGCCCGGTCGCAAGATCGATCGGATATCCACGGATTTGAAAATCGCCGTAATAGCCAACGGGCGCATAGTCCTCGCCGACTGAGGCATCGTTTTTCACAACATCGGAAAGCAGGCGCGACAACTGGTCACTGATCAGCGTGGCGGAAACAGTCGAGATGGAAAGCGGGGCCTCCTTGATCGGTGTGCCGTCGAAGCTTCCGGAACTGGCGGAGTCAGAAAGGTATGTGTCCTTGACTTCGCCGTGAACAACGACCGTTGTGGTTACGCGCCCAATACCCTGTTGCGAAGATTCAGGGGGCTTCGAGGCGTTGCCCGGCTTTGCATTCGTATCCTGGGCAGACGCGGCGGCGAGAAGAATTCCGTAGAGCGCCGCCGCAGATGCGGACAGAGTGGCCCGTCGTCCCACTGCAGGCCGATATGAAGAGAGTTTCCAAATGTGGAGATGGGGCCAGCGGCGCGTGATCGATGTGGATGGTTCGGTGGAATGCGCCGGGCCTTCAGCAGTTGCGAGCATAAGCGTCCCTTGTCTCAATCTTCATGAAACAAGGACGCTGACGCTGCGGTTCGAGGAAGTTGGCCACCAGGTCGAAAGCTTCCCACGCCGGTATTATCCGGATCGGGTTCGAGGGTATCTTCTCAGCCCCACACAGTGGAGCACCCCTGTTTCAATTCACAATTGAATCACTCGAGCGTGGAAAAGGCAAATGACGGGGCAGCCTGGCGGGGTTCCGATCTATTTACCCGTTCCTTCCTTCAGCGGCACGATCTTGTCTACACCCGGCACGGTGAAGTGCTCAACCTTGCCGCTGGGCCAATGAACTTCGATGTCGTCAACCTTGGTCGCTTGCCCAAGCCCGAAGTGCGGGCGTGGGTCGTTGGTCGAGAGATAGCTTCCGCCGCTGATCACATCTTCCCGTTGTCGCATTCCGTTCGCTTTCAGATAGACGGTCGCCCCGACGGCATCGCGCGGACTTCCTGGTCCGCCCTCCAGCTTGAATTCGAGCCAGTGATTCTTGTCGGGAGAGACATTGCGGAGCAAGACAGGGTGGCCGTCCATGACATTGATGACGGCGTCGAGTTTTCCGTCGTTGAACAGGTCTCCCACGGCCATGCCGCGACCGGCGATTACCACTGCAAGTCCCGAGCCTTCCACCGCCGGAACGTTTACAAATCCCTTGCCCTGCAAGTTGTGGAACAGCATCGGGCGCTGTTTCCAGCTTGTTCCCCAGGCGTACTTATCAGCCTGCGGGTAGACATGGCCGTCGGACATGAGCAGGTCTTTCCACCCGTCGTTATCGTAGTCCATAAACGCATCGCCCCAGCTCAGGAACGGAACAGTAATCTCGCCGAGACCAACGTGATAGCTGACGTCAGTGAAGTTGGCATCACCCTCGTTGTGATAGAGAGGCTTGTAATCGTCGGAGAACGTGGTGTTGAAGACGTCGAGCATGCCCCTGTTCTGGTAGTCGCCGACCGCAATCCCCATGGAAGCCGTTTCGCGGCCTGCTTCGTTCAGTGCATATCCGGAGGCGTAGCTGACGTCTTCGAATGTTCCGTTGCCCTTATTCAGGTAGAGATAGTTTGGTGTGGAGTCGTTGCCGACGAGGAGATCGGGCTTACCGTCGTTATTGATGTCGACAAAGACGGCGCCGAGTCCATAGTAGCCGGGCTTATCGGCAACTCCCGCCTTCTCGCTTACGTCAGCGAAGGTGCCATCGCTATTGTTATGGAAGAGGTGATCGGGCTCGCCCTTCAAACCG
>Ga0335069_10014463_pt1 | contig 11047 bp, 13 predicted proteins | sample Lox_Sample_11_FD_206714 | JGI IMG/M metagenome (GOLD analysis project Ga0335069, IMG submission 206714) | Soil microbial communities from Loxahatchee National Wildlife Refuge, Florida, United States - Lox_Sample_1.1 | ecosystem: Environmental > Terrestrial > Soil > Wetlands | place: USA... | reverse complement strand
CGGCCCGGACGGCCTCGATGCGGCGACCCCGCTGCCGCGGACGGCCTGGAAGCTCGAGGTCGCGCGGGCCCTCGTCGCCCGGGCCCTCGCCGTAGTCTCGACTTAGTAGGATCGGCGCCGGTGGGTACGCGGCTGCTCATCCTCCTCGGCGTGGCGTGCGCTGCGTGCCTCGGCGCGGTCGCCGGGTCGGCGCACGGGAAGGCGGCGGCGGCGGCCGTGCCGCCGGCGGTGCCGCGGATTCCGGCGCTGCCGGCGAAGAACACGCTCTCGCTCGGCCGCTGCCCGATCCCGGCGCGGTTCCGGCCCGCGTTCGTGCGCGCGGCGCGCGACACCGGCTTCCAGCTCTCGATGCTCGTCGCGGTCGCGGAGGTCGAGTCGCGCTTCAAGCCCGACGCGCGCTCCGAGGCCGACGCGCGCGGCCTGCTGCAGGTCCTCCCGTCGACGGGGAAGCTCCTGAACCTCGACGTGAACTCGCCGTCGGCGAACGTCCTCGCCGGCGCGCGGTATCTGAAGATCCTGCTCGACCGCTACTCGCGCACCGACCTCGCGCTCGCCGCCTACAACGCCGGCCCGACCGCGGTCGACCGCGCGGGCGGTGCTCCCGGCCCGGAGACCTTCGCGTACGTCGCGAACGTCCAGGCGCGGTGGGCGGCCCTCAAGGGCTGCTCATAATCGACGTGTGATCGCAGCCGTCGTCCTCGCCGCGGGCGCGTCGTCGCGGTACGGCGTGACGCCGCCGAAGCAGGTCGACCTCCTGCCGTCCGTGCTCGAGCGTGTGCGCGCCGCACGCTCGGTCGACGCGATCGTCGTCGTGCTCGGCGCGCACGAGGTCGAGACGGACGCCGCGACCGTCCGCTGCCCGGAGTGGGAGCTCGGCCCCGGCGCGTCGCTCCGCTGCGGGCTGGCCGCGCTGCCGGACGACGCGGAGGCCGCGCTCGTCGTCCTCGCCGACGGCCCGGACCTCGACCCGCGGGCGGTCGACCGGGTCGTCGCGTCCTGGCGGGAGGACGGCGGCGACGTCGTCGCCGCGGCGTACGGCGGGCAGCGGCTCCATCCCGTCCTGCTCGCCCGGGCCGCCTGGCCGCTCGTCCCGGACGCGGGCGCCCGGGCCCTGGAGGCCCGGCTCGTGGCCTGCGACGACCTCACCCCTCCAGGCGACGTCGATGTCCGCCGATGAGTTCCGGGAGGTTCCCGCCCCGGGACGCCGAATCCGGAAAGTCGCATGGAGTTCGCCCGCCCGCTTCCCCACCCCGAGCCCGCCGCGCCCCCCGTCGCGGCGCCGGTCGAGCACGTCGAGCCGAGCACCGGCCAGTCGCCGCTCGCCCACGCGCGCCTCCATCGCAAGCTGACCGTCGAGGAGACGGCGAAGCGCGCCGGCATCTCCGCGGACGAGCTGCGCTGGCTCGAGGAGGGCCGCCTCTACCGCTTCGCGAACCCGGACTCGGCGCTCCTCGCCGCGATGCTCGCCGCGAGCGCGCTCGGCGTCGACCACCGTGAGGCGCTCGAGCTCGCAGGCCTCCCGGTCCCGCCGAAGCCCGCCGAGATCAGTCCGCTCCGGAGGCTCCTCGCCGTCGCCGCGGTCGGAGCCGCGGTGCTCGCGCTGACGCTCGCCGTCGTGCTCGCCGCGCAGAGCCACAACCACAAGGTCGCCGGGACCACGGCGAAGGTCGCGACGCTGCCGCCGCCGTGGGCGATCAAGGTCGTCGTGCTGAACGGGAGCGGCGACATCGTGTGGACGCGCTCGGTCGCGAGCCGCATCCAGGCGCTGTCGTACCGCGTCACGCACGTCGGCAGGGCGTCGAGCTTCACGTACCCGCAGACGCAGGTCTACTTCCCGCCGGGCGGCCAGGCGATCGGCATGCGCCTCGCGCGCGAGCTCGACGCGCCGCTGCAGCCGCTCCCCGGCGGGACCGACCCGCGGCGGCTCCTCGTCATCGTCGGGCCGAAGACCGGCCCGTAGCGCGCCGGCTCAGTCGAGCGGGACGCGGAGCGCCGCGAGCTTCTCCTTCAGCTCGGGCGACATCTGCTCGGCGACGGCGAGCCGCACGTAGACGCGCAGGCTCTCCTCGAAGCGGTACCGCTTCCTGCACGTCTCGCACTCGTCGAGATGACGCTCCGCATCCCGTACCTCCGCGTCGCTCAGGACGTGGTCGAGGTACGGCTGCATCATCTCCTCGCAGTGCGAACAGCCGTCGTCGAAGTAGTCGGTCGTCATGCCTCACCCTCCGGAAGCGATTCCGCGAGCTCCCGCTTCAGGATGCGGCGTCCCCTGTGGAGCCGTGACATCACCGTCCCGATCGGGATGTCGAGGATCTGTGCCGCGTCCTGGTAGCTGAAGTCGCCGAGATCGACGAGCACGATGACGTCGCGGAAGTCGTGGGGCACCGCAGACAGCGCGGCCACGACGTCATCTTGAGAGAGCCGCTCGACGACGCGATCCTCGTCGGTCGCACCGTCGCCCGACTCCGCGAGCTTGTCGTAGAGGAAGTAGTCGTTCGCCTCGAGCGGCGTCATCTGGGGCGCCCGCTGCGTCCGCCGCCCGCGGTCGATGTTGAGGTTCGTGAGGATCCGCAGCAGCCAGGCGCGGAGGTTCGTCCCGGGCTGGAACGAGCGCCAGCTGCGGAACGCACGCGCGTACGTCTCCTGGACGAGATCCTCGGCCTCCTCGCGCGAGTTCGCGAGGTGGCGGGCGACGCGGTAGACCTGGTCGGCGAGCGCGAGCGCGTCCTCCTCGAACCGGACGCGGTCGCGGGCCTCCGTCGCTATCTGGAGCGGCTCGGCACCCTCGTCGTCGTCGTTGGCGTCCTCGCGCTCGGCCACGCAGGCAACGCTACCACTGCGCTCCATTGCCTCTGGAACGGGCGGCGGCGCGTTCCTATTCCGCTTCGCGGAAGCCGGCGCGGCGCATCGCGTCGAGGATCGCGTCGCGGCTCGTGCGCTCGTCGTCCCACGAGAGCGTGACCTGGCCCATGAGGTTCGCGTTCGCGTACTCGAGCCCGTCGTGCCCCTGCAGCGCGCCGGCGAGCCGGCCGACGCACCGCTCACAGCGGATGCCGGTTACCTGGAGCGTCTCGGTCTGCGTCGGCATTACGAGCGCCGAACCCCGTGCACGGGCCGGCCCGCGGCCTCCCAGGCGTAGTACGACGCGCTCGGGCCGAAGATCGACTCGTAGGTGACGACGCGCGGGTTGCGGCCGACCTCCTTCGCGCGCTGCGCGTGGCGCAGGAGATTCGGGTCGTCCTGCTCCTGCCAGACGAGCACGAGATGCGCGGCCGTCATGAAGACCGCGATGAACCCGCACCCTTCGGCAGGGCAGGGAAACGGGTCGGTCGCGACGCAGTACCAGCCGAGATGGTCGGCCTCGTCCTCACCGGTCCAAAGGTCCTCGTCCTCGAGAGGAGTCCCTTCCTCGTCCACACGCTCGATCCGACCGAGCTGCAGTTCCTCCCGCTCCACCCGCCCAAAGGTAGCGGAGGAACCCAGGGTTCCTCCGCTGGCCCCCTCCTTCGGCGCTGGTGGCGGTTCCGGTCTGCGCTCCCGCCGGGAGCGCGGTCCCGGCTCCGCGGTCGTTTCGTCGTGCACCCTGAGCGATCTCTGTGTGGACCGCGCGTCGCGCGCGAAGGCGAGACCGCGCTCTCGCCGTAGCGCTCGACGCGACACGCCACGCGTGCCTCAACCCGCGCGAGAACCGCAGGTTCTCGCGCGGAAAGTGAGTCGGGGGCCCCGGGCCGGCGGTCGGGGCCCCCGTCTCATGCGCCCGTCGCCGCGCTGGCCTGCGGCAACGGGAGCCGGCCCCAAGGGGTGCGGGGCCGAGCGGTCGGGTCAGCAGCGCGATGTGAGCGGCTGCCGCCCAAGCTTCACCTTCAAGGTCGTGTTTTTCGTGCCGCGGTAGATCTCGAGCCGGAGCGAGTCTCCGGGCTTCTTCTGGCCGATGAGCGACCGCAGCTGCTCGACCGACGCGACGGGGACGCCGTCGGCCTTGACGATGATGTCGCCGCCGAGCGGCCACGTCTCGCCCGCGACGGTCACCTGCTGCGTCGCGCCGTGCAGGCCGGCCTTCGACGCGCCGGTCGCGGGGCAGACCGAGCTGACGAGCAGCCCGCTCTTCACCGGCAGGCGGAACAGTCTCGCGATGTCGGCGGTGATCGCGCGCGCGTCGACGCCGAGGAACGGATGCTCCACGACGCCGTTCGTGATCAGCTGCGCGGCGACGCTCTTCACCGTGTTGATCGGGATTGCGAAGCCGATGCCGATGTTCCCGTTCGAGCCGTCGGTCTGGATCTGCGAGTTGACGCCGATCACCTGACCGAACGTGTTCAACAGCGGGCCGCCGGAGTTGCCGTGGTTCAGCGCGGCGTCCGTCTGGATCACGTGGTCGATCGGCGCGCCGTTCGGAGCGACGATCTGCCGCTGCAGCGCGCTGACGATCCCCGACGTGATCGAGCGGTCCTCGCCGAGCGGGTTGCCGATGGCGACGACAGAGTCCCCGACCTCGACGGCGTCCGAGTTGCCGAGCAGCAGCGGCGTGAACGCGCGCGAGTGCGCCTTCACGTCGAGCACGGCGACGTCGGTCGACGGGTCGCGGCCGACGATCGTCGCGGGCAGCCGCTCGTTGTTCGAGAAGCTGACCTCGACCTTCGACGCGCCCTGGACGACGTGGTAGTTCGTGACGATGTGCCCGGCCTTGTCGATCACGAAGCCGGAGCCGAGCGCCTGCGTCGTCTGCGTCTGCGGGACGCCGAAGGGGTCGAAGAACGGGTTCGGCTGCGTCGTGACCTTCGAGGTCGCCGTCACCTGCACGACGCCCGGTGCCGAGCGCATGTAGATCTGGTGGATCGTGAGCTGGTGGGCGGCGTGCGCGAACGACGCCTCCTCCGGCGAGGACTGCGGCGCCGAGGACGGCAGGACTTCGCGGACCGTCGTCGACGCGGCGCCGATCCCGCCGACGGCCGCGACGATCCCGACGGCGATCGCCGCGCCGACGGCGCCCGCTGCGACGAGGGCGCCGCCGCGCGCGAGCGTGCGGGGCGATGGCTCGTTTCCCACAACCCTGTTCTTACCCCGGCGACATTTATCGGCCGGTTCCCGATGGTTAAGCGCGCGTTAAGCCGGTGGCGCGGTCCCCTTCTGCTTGAATCGGAGTGATGGTGGATCCCTTCGGCGCCCGGTCCCAGCTCACGGTCGGAGACCGCGCCTACGAGATCCTCCGGCTCGACGCCCTCCAGGAGCGGTGGGACGTCCACCGGCTCCCGTACACGCTGCGGATCCTCCTCGAGAACGTCCTCCGGTCGGGCTCCGAGGCCGAGGTCGAGGCGGTCGCAGGCTGGGTCGCGGCGGACGAGCCCTCGCGGGAGATCTCGTTCATGCCGGCGCGGGTGCTCCTCCAGGACTTCACCGGCGTCCCGGCGATCGTCGACCTCGCGGCGATGCGCGACGCGATGCGCGACCAGGGCGGCGACCCGGCGCGGATCAACCCGCTGATCCCGGCCGAGCTCGTGATCGACCACTCCGTCCAGGTCGACGAGTTCGCGTCGCGGCTCGCGCTCGAGCGGAACGTCGAGCTCGAGTTCGAGCGGAACCGCGAGCGCTACGCCTTCCTCCGCTGGAGCCAGACCGCGTTCGACAACGTGAAGGTCGTCCCGCCGAACACGGGCATCTGCCACCAGGTCAACCTCGAGTACCTCGCGCGCGTCGTCGAGTCGCGCGACGGCGTCGCCTTCCCCGACACGCTCGTCGGGACCGACTCGCACACGACGATGGTGAACGGGCTCGGCGTCCTCGGCTGGGGCGTCGGCGGGATCGAGGCGGAGGCGGCGATGCTCGGCGAGGCGCTGTCGATGCTCGTGCCGCAGGTCGTCGGCTTCCGGCTCACCGGCTCGCTGCCCGAGGGCGCGACCGCCACCGACCTCGTGCTGACGGTGACGCAGATGCTCCGCAGGACCGGCGTCGTCGGGAAGCTCGTCGAGTACTTCGGGCCGGGCGTCGGATCGCTCGCGCTCGCCGACCGCGCGACGCTCGGGAACATGAGCCCCGAGTACGGCGCGACGTGCGGCTTCTTCCCGGTCGACGACGTGACGCTCGCGTACCTCCGGCTCACGGGCCGCGACGCCGGGCGCATCGCGCTCGTCGAGGCGTACTGCAAGGAGAACCTGCTCTGGCACGAGCCGGACGAGCACCCGACGTACTCGGAGGTCGTCGAGCTCGATCTCGGCGACGTCGAGCCGTCGCTCGCCGGGCCGCGCCGCCCGCAGGACCGCGTTCCGCTCGCGTCGGCGAAGGAGGCGTTCATCGAGTCGCTCGACACGTTCGGCGTCGAGTACACGAACGGGACGTACGACAAGGAGATCGCGGACTCGTTCCCCGCGAGCGACCCGCCGACGCCGGACGGCGTCGCGGACTCCGACCCCGTCCCGTCGCACACGGCGACGCTCGAGAAGAAGCGCGTGCCCGTGGCGGGCGAGGACTACGCGCTCGAGCACGGCTCCGTCGTGATCGCGGCGATCACCTCGTGCACGAACACGTCGAACCCGTCCGTGATGATCGGCGCGGGGATCCTCGCGAAGAACGCGGTCGAGCGGGGCCTCAAGCGAAAGCCGTGGGTGAAGTCGTCGCTCGCGCCGGGCTCGAAGGTCGTCACCGAGTACTACCGCCGGGCCGGCCTCGACCGCTACCTCGACGAGCTCGGCTTCAACCTCGTCGGCTACGGCTGCACGACGTGCATCGGAAACTCGGGCCCGCTGCCGGACGCGATCGCGTCGGCCGTGAACGACGGCGGGCTCGTCGTCTGCGCGGTGCTCTCCGGCAACCGGAACTTCGAGGCGCGCATCCACGGCGACGTGAAGGCGAACTACCTCGCGTCGCCGCCGCTCGTCGTCGCGTACGCGCTCGCAGGCCGCATGGACGTCGACCTGCTGAACGAGCCGCTCGGCCAGGACGACGCCGGGGACGACGTCTACCTTCGCGACATCTGGCCGACCCGTGAGGAGATCGACGCGACGATCGCCGGCTCGGTCGACGGTGAGATGTACGCGCGGACGTACGCCGACGTCTACACCGGCGACGACCGCTGGGCCGCGCTCGACACGCCGCACGGCGACCTCTTCGCGTGGGAGCCGGACTCGACGTACGTGCGCCTCCCGCCGTACTTCGACGGGATGCGGCGCGAGCCGGGGACGGTGGACGACGTCGTCGGCGCGCGCTGCCTCGTCATCCTCGGGGACTCCGTCACGACCGACCACATCTCGCCCGCCGGCGCGATCCGCCCGGACTCACCCGCCGGCGCGTATCTCACCGAGCACGGCGTCGAGCGCCGCGACTTCAACTCGTACGGCGCGCGGCGCGGCAACCACGAGGTGATGATGCGCGGCACGTTCGCGAACGTCCGGCTGCGCAACCAGCTCGTCCCGGGCTCCGAGGGAACGTGGACGGTGCACCTGCCGGACGGCGGGGAGACGACGATCTACGACGCGGCGATGCGTTACCGCGACGAGGGCGTCCCGACGATCGTGATCGCGGGGAAGGAGTACGGCTCGGGCTCGTCACGCGACTGGGCGGCGAAGGGGCCGAACCTCCTCGGCGTGCGCGCGGCGATCGCGGAGTCGTACGAGCGGATCCACCGCTCGAACCTCCTGATGATGGGCGTGCTGCCGCTCCAGTTCATGCCGGGCGAGAGCCGCGAGTCGCTCGGGCTCACCGGCCGCGAGGAGTACTCGATCCTCGGCGTCGACAACGCGGAGGCCGACGAGGTGACCGTACGCGCCGACGACAGGGAGTTCCGCGCGATCGTCCGGCTCGACACGCCGCGCGAGCGCGAGTACCTGCGCCACGGCGGCATCCTCCCGTTCGTGCTGCGGCGCCTGCTCGGCTAGTAGCCGGCCTTCATCGCCCAGTCGCGCTTCGCGTCCTCCTCCATCTTCTCGAGCCGCGTGTAGTAGTCGGGGAACTCGTTCAGGTGCGCGAGCGCGATCTTCGCGGTCACGTGCGGGTCGTCGTCGGTGACGTTCGTCCCTGCGTCGTGGAGACCGTGCTCCAGCTCGACGTCCATCCCGTTCCTGAACTCGTCGACGCCGAACGGGGCACGCTGCCAGTCGATGCCGATCTCCGCGCCGTACTGCCTGGCCTCGTCCGCGGTGAATGCCTTCCGCTCGGTCACGATGCCTCCTCGCTTCGCGTCTGCCGGGTGTCGCCGACCCGAGGATAGGCTTTTCCGTGCATGAGCGACAGGACGCCGAGCTGGGGGATCACGCCGGTCCCGGAGCGCCTGCGGGTGCTCAGCGGCCTCGACTCGGCGCTGCTCTGGGGCAACCTCTCCGTCTCGCTGCTCGTGATCGTGATCGGCGCGCTGCTCGTGCCGGCGCTGTCGCTGCGCGACGCGTTCCTCGCGATCGTCGTCGGCGCGATCGTCGGCAACGTGCTGCTCGGGCTCGCCGCCCTGATCGGCGCCGACGCGCGCGTGCCGGGAATGGTGCTGCTGCGCGCGCCGCTCGGGCGCCGGGGCTCGTACGCGCCGACGGTGCTGAACGTCGCGCAGAACGTCGGCTGGTCGACGTTCGAGCTGATCATCATCGCGACGGCCGCGGCGGCGCTCTCCGACCATCTCCTCGGCTGGAAGGGGACGTGGCTCTGGACGATCGTCTTCGGCGTGCTGAGCTGGGGGCTCGGGATGCTCGGGCCGATCGGGTTCGTGCGCCGCTACCTCCGGAAGTTCGCGTCGTGGGCGCTGCTGTTCGCGATGGGGTACCTCACGTACTGGGCGATCTCGAAGTCGCACCTGCACGCGTTCTGGTCGGCTCCGGGGAAGGGCGGCTTCCCGACGTTCGGCCAGGCGGTCGACCTCGTGATCGGCAGCATCGTCTCGTGGACGCCGCTTGCCGCGGACTACACGCGCTTCTCGAAGACGAAGCGCGGCGCGGCGCTCGGCGCGGGCCTCGGCTACTTCATGCCGACGATCTGGTGCATCGGGCTCGGGATCCTGATCGTCCTCGCGCGCGGAGTCGCCGACGCGCAGTCGCTGCCGACCGCGGTCGCGGCCGCGGGCGGCATCGCGCTCGTCGCGCTCCTCGCGATCACGATCGACGAGAGCGAGAAGGCCTTCGCCGACATCTACTCGACCGCGGTCTCGCTCCAGAACCTCCTGCCGAAGGTGTCGCAGCGGCTGCTGATCACGATCGTCTCGGCCGTCGCGACGGTGCTCGCGCTCGCGCTGAACCTCGGCAACTACCAGAACTTCCTCTACCTGCTCGGCTCGTTCTTCGTGCCGCTCTTCGGCGTGCTCGTCGCGGACTGGCTCGCGGCCGGCGCGCACTACTCGCCGGCGGCGATCTTCGAGGGGCCGGCGTGGCGCGTGCCGCAGCTCGCAGCGTGGCTCGTCGGCTTCGGCCTCTACCAGTGGCTGTCGCCGGTCGGGCCGTCGTGGTGGACCGACGCCGTCGCGCACACGCACCCCGGCAACGTGAGCTTCGGCGCGTCGCTGCCGAGCTTCGCCGCCGCGTTCGTGATCGCGCTCGGGTTCTCGCTCGCGGCGCGCGGTTCGGCAGTACCGCTCGAAGCCCGGGACTAGGCTTCGCGGGTGCGCCCGCTGGCCGTGATCGGGCATCTCTCCCGCGACGTCGTGGCGGGCGGACCGCCGAAGATCGGCGGCGGGACGTGGCACGGGGCGCGCGCGTTCCGCGGGCTCGGGCTCGCGGCGACGATCTTCGCGAAGTGCGGCGAGCCGGAGCGGCGCGACTTCCAGCGGAAGCTCGCCACGTGCGGGCTGCCGTCGACGCTCGCCGTCGGGAGGACGACGACGGGCTTCTCCTTCTCCTACGACGACGCCGGGGTCCGGACGATGCGCGTCGAGGCGCTCGGCGACCCGTGGCGGCTGCGCGAGGCGTCGCCCGACCTGATGCGGCGCATCGACTGGCTCCAGGTCGCGCCGCTGCTGCGCGGCGAGTTCACCGCCGAGGTGGTCGCGGAGGTGGCGCGCGGCCGGCGGGTCCTCTTCGACGGGCAGGGCCTCGTGCGCCGGCGCGAGCTCGGGCCGCTGGCGCTCGACGACGACTTCGACCGCGAGCTGCTTCGGCACATCACGATCCTCAAGCTCGCCGAGGAGGAGGCGCGCGCGATCGTCGGCGATGACGACCTCGAGTCGCTGCGCTCGCTCGGCGTGCCGGAGGTGCTCGTGACGTTCGGGCTCGAGGGGTCGCTCGTGATCGCGGACGGGAAGGCGACGCGCGTGCCGGCGCGGCCGGTGCAGGTCGAGCCGACCGGCGCCGGCGACGCGTTCGGCGCGGCGTACCTCGCCGCGCGCGCGGACGGGCACGCGCCGGTGTCGGCCGCGCGGCGCGCGACCGCGCTCGTCGCAGCGCTGCTCGCGGGGAGCCTGCGGTGATCGCAGCGGTCGGGACGGCGGACGGCGTGCTCCTCGTCGACGTCGAGACGGAGACGGTGCTCGGGCCGGGCGCCGAGGTTCCCGCTGCCGACGCGCCGCGCGTCGAGCTGCCACGCGTCGTCGCGACCGCAGGCTCCGGCTCGACCGTCGTCGCGCTGCTCGACCGCCGGCCGCCGCTCGCGCTCTCGCACGACGGCGGCCTGACCTGGCGCGAGTCCGGCGGCGGCCTCCCGCCCGGGTTCGCCGTCGCGGTGGCGGACGACGACCCGGACCGGATCCTCTACGCGGCGCGCAACCGGCTCTACGTCTCGACCGACGGCGGCATCTTCTGGCGCTCGCTCGAGCCGGAGCTGCCGGACGTCGACGCGGTCGCCTGGATCGACTGAGGTGTCTGACACCAGAGCTCGATTTGGTGTCTGACACCAGACGGGCGCTTGGTGCCAGACATTCCGTCACGACTTCGTGTCAGACACCCGAGCGAGGAACGCGCGCACCTCGTCGTCGCTCCGCAGCCGGTGCACCTCGAGGTGCGGGAAGCGCGCGAGCCGGGCGGGGTACTCGCGCCGGTTCTCGAAGCAGCGCCTGAACGCGGGCCAGATCAGGAGCGGGACCGACTCGCGCCAGCCCGGCTCGACGTTCCCGTTCCAGAGCTCGACGTTGTCGCGGCCGCGGACG
>Ga0335069_10014462_pt1 | contig 11048 bp, 6 predicted proteins | sample Lox_Sample_11_FD_206714 | JGI IMG/M metagenome (GOLD analysis project Ga0335069, IMG submission 206714) | Soil microbial communities from Loxahatchee National Wildlife Refuge, Florida, United States - Lox_Sample_1.1 | ecosystem: Environmental > Terrestrial > Soil > Wetlands | place: USA: Florida... | reverse complement strand
CGTGGCGCCACGCGCGACCCGGCGCGCCCTCGCCCCGCGTGAGCAGGCGCACGAGGCCGCCCAGGGCGATCACGCCGAACACCACCGGCTGCACCGCCATCGGCGCCATCCAACCGATCGGGCCCCACGGGAGCAACGTCGGCGGCTGCCCGTTCTGCCAGAGCGTCTGCGCGCGGAGGTGCGGGTTCTCGCGCGCCACCACCAGGTGCCCCAACCAGACCGGCAGCATGATCACGACCGCCCCCGCGACGATCGCGGCCAGAACGAGCCCCGCCCGCCGCGTCGACGGCCGCACGACCCGCGCGAGCGCCAGCACGACGAGCGGCGCCACCACCGCCGGGGCGACGTACGTGACGTCGCTCAGACACTGGAGCGCGGCCAGCGGCAGCAACCAGCGAACGGTCCGCCGCCCGGGCGACGGGTCGGCCGCCAGCAAGATGACGAACGGGAAGTAGAACAGGACGGCGGCGTGCGGCGCCGTCGGCAGCCACTCCCAGAGCATCCAGCGGGTCGTGAGCACGGTCCATCCCGCGACGACGCCCGCGAGCGGGAGCCCCGTCCAGGCGACGGCGACCAGGTGGAGCGCCGCCGCCGTGAGCGCGACCGAGCCCAGGTACATGACGTTCGCGGCCAGCGTCGGGTTGCCGGTCGCGAGGTACACCGGCGCGAATAGCGGCAGCGCGCCGAAGGCAGTCGGGCCATAGAAGAGCGCGTGCCGCGCCGGCGCGTAGATGTTCGCGTCGGCCAGCGTGGACGGCGCGGTGACGAGGGCGTGGCTTTCCCAGGCCAGCGCCCAGGTCGAATACAGGCCGTCGAAGCGCGCGGCGTCCTCGGCGACCGACAGCGCGGTCGTGAGGTGCGCGCCGAGCGGCCACGTGAGCCACCCGACGACCGCGGCGTACAGCAGAACGACCTCGCCGACGCCGAGGAGCCGTCGCGTCACGCGCGCTCCAGCCGCGCGGTGCAGGCGAGCGCCGCCGGGTCGCCCGCGAACCGCGCGACCTCGATGCGGTAGTCCCCGGGCTCGGTGTCCCACCGCCCGCCCTGCCGGACGGCGAGCGTCGCGAGCGAGATCGGGACGTCGATCGTCTCCGCGGCCCCTGCCCCCACCGTCACGCGACGGAAGCCGAGCAAGCGGCGCACCGGCCGCTCGTACGCCGACCCGGGGAGTCCGCCGTACACCTGCACGACGTCGGTCCCCGTCCGCGCGCCCGTGTTGGCGACGGTGACGCGCACGACCCGCTCCATACCCTGCCCGCCGACGTGCGCGTCGCGCAGCGCGAACGTCGTGTAGCCCAGGCCGAAGCCGAACGGGAACGCGGCAGCGTGGCGGTCGCGATCGAGCTTCCACTGGCCGTGCCAGAGGTCGTACGTCGCACGGGTCGCGTCGCGGTCGAAGGGCGGGAGGTGCGCGGCGTCGGCGGGAACCGCGAACGGGAGCCGGCCACCGGGCTCCGCGCGCCCGAGCAGCACGTCGGCCAGCGCGTGGCCCCCCTCCACGCCGGGGTACCACACGAGCAGGATCGCCGGGACGCGTCGGCGCCAGCGCTCGATCACGACCGCACTGCCGCCCATCACCGCGACCACCGCGCGCGGGTTCGCGCCCGCCACCAGCTCGAGCAACGCCTCGTGCTGCTCGCGGAGCGTGAGCGCACGGCGGTCGCCGCCGGGCGCCATGCCGGTGCCGCCGAACCGCGCCGTCGCGTCCTGGAGCCGACGGCCGATCGCCGGGTCGGTCATCGGCGGGAACAGGTGGAAGAGGTGCGACATGCCGGCGACGTCGACGTACTCGCCCTCGTCCTCCTTGGTGTACCCGACGACGACCAGCGCCACGTCCGCGCTCGCCGCGAGCGTCCGCACCTCGGCCAGATCGGCGCCGTCGTGGTGCAGGACCTCCGCGTCGGGTAGCGCCGCGCGCAGTCCGTCGAGCAGCGTCACGACGCGGGGCGGATGCACGTCGCTCGAGCCGCCGTCGCCGATGTTGGGCCGGGCGGCGAGCGCGCCGATCACGGCGACGCGGCGCAGGCCCGCCGCCGCGAGCGGGAGCAGCCCGCCGTCGTTCTGGAGCAGCACGAAGCTCGTCGCCGCCGCCTCGCGCGCGAGCGCGCGGTGCGCCGGGCACGCGAGCACCGCCGGATCGCCCGGCGTCTCGAACACGCGCGCGAACCGGAGGAACGTGGCGACGATCCGCTCGACGGCGCGCTCGACCGCCGCCGCCGACAGCGTGCCGTCCGCGAGCGCCGCCGGCAGGTGCTGCCAGCGCAGCATCCGGTACGGCATCTCGACGTCGAGCCCGGCCTCGACCGAGCGCACGGCGTCGCGGAGCCCGAACTGGAAGTCCGAGATCACGAACCCGTCGAATCCCCATTCGTCGCGGAGGATCTCCGTCAGCAGCGTGCGGTTCTCCCCGCACCACTCGCCGTTCACGCTGTTGTAGGCGCTCATCACGGCGGCGACGCCCGCTGCGACCACCTGCCGGAAGTGCGGCAGGTAGACCTCGTGCAGCGCGCGCTCGCCGGCGGTCACGTCGACGGAGAAGCGCGCGTTCTCCATCGAGTTGCAGGCGAAGTGCTTGACGCACGCCATGACGTGCCGCTGCGCGCCGGTGGCGAGCGCGGCCCCCATCGTGCCGACGTGCAGCGGGTCCTCGCCGTAGGTCTCCTGCGCGCGACCCCAGGCGGGATGGCGGAGCAGGTTCACGCACACGCCGCCGTAGAACGTCGCGCCGACCGCGCGCAGCTCGCGCCCGATCGCGTCGCCGATGCGCTCCTCCAGCGCGGGGTCGAAGGTGGCGCCGCGCGCCATGCTGACCGGGAACGCCGTCGCCCGGCCGACGACCACGCCGCGCGGGCCGTCGCAGAACGCCAGGCCGGGAATGCCGAGGCGCGGGACCGCGGCGGCGGGGAACGTGTGCTGGTAGTAGCCGCCGGCGAGGCCGTCGATCAGCCCTTCCCAGAAGTCGGTATCGCCGTCGAGGCATGCGAGGCGCTCGGCGGGCGTCATCTGGGCGACGAGTGCGCGCGCTTCGGCGTGCGGGTCGGCGCCGGCGCGGACGCGCGCGGCGGCGGCGGCGAACGGCGTCGCGGGCGGCGTCACTCGTCCGCCGGCTCGGCGATGTCGGCGACGCGGGGGGAGGTCGCGCGCACGCGCCGCTTCCGCATCGCGACCCCGCCCGCGAGCGCGCGGATCACCGCCGGGTCGCGCCCGTAGACGTCGGGCAGGAAACGGACGCGCCCGTCGGGGTCCACCGCCGCCGTCCAGTAGAGGATCAGCACCGGCAGCGGCTTCTTGAGCACGATCGTGCGCGTCTTTCCCGTCGCCGCCGCGTCGAGCAGCGCGTGCGTGCTCCACGCGGGATCGTCGAGCGCGAGGGCCGCCAGCTCGAACGGCTTCTGCACGCGGACGCAGCCGTGGCTGAAGGTGCGGCTGGTCTCGCCGAAGAACGACTTCTGCGGCGTGTCGTGCAGGTAGACGTGGTGCGGGTTCGGCAGCATCAGCTTGATGCGCCCGAGGGCGTTCTTCGGGCCGGCGGGCTGGACCACCTGCCCGTTCACCATCACGTAGCCCTTGCGCTCCAGGTAGTGCGGGTCGCGCCGCATCGCGGGACGCACTTCCTTCCGCATGATGCTGGGCGGGATCGTCCAGGTCGGGTTGAGGACGACGTAGCGCATGTCGGCGCGGAAGATCGGCGTCTTCGTGTAGGGCTTACCGACGACGACGCGCGACTCCCACATCGGGCCGTCCTTCCCGACCACCGCCGCGTTGAACCCGGCGACGTTCACCAGCACGAACCGCTCCGGCAGGTCGTGCATCACCCATCGGCAGCGCTCGAGCGTCGTGCGGATCTGGTCGATGCGCGCGGCGACCGGGACGTCGAGCGCGCGGAGCGTCGCCGGGCCGACGGCACCGTCGGCCGGGAGACCGTGCCGCGCCTGAAAGGCCTTCACGCCCGCCGCGACGGCGGCGTCGTAGAGCGGCGACGCGTCTGCCGCCGCGGCCGCGTCGAGGTCCCCGGTCACGCCGAGCCGGCGGCGGAGCTGCGTCACGCGCGCGTCGAACACGCCGGGCTTGAGCGGTCCGCCCGCCGGGACCGTCGGCCAGCCGCCGGCGTCCGCGATCCGGCGATACTCGGCGAGCGCCTGCTCGAGCCGCGTGTAGAACGGGTAGCGCGGCTTCAAGTCGGAGAGCGTCTGGTAGACGCGCCCCTGGTCGATGGCCTGCTGGAGCAGCGTCGCCGGGTCGGCGTTGCCCAGGTCGCTGGTCAGGTTCCAGTCCGGATCGAGGCGCTCGGGATCGACCTTGCCGACGCGCAGGTGGTACGCGAGCCGGAGCGTCGCGTCGGTCAGCAGCAGGTCGAGCTGGGCTTGCACCTCCGGCGTCACGGGCATCGTCGCTCGCAGCCGCTCGATGGCCGCCAGGTGATAGTCGGCGGGGTCGAGCCCGGCAGCGGCGCTCTCGTGGACGGCACGCAGCAGGTCGTCGACCGGCGCGGGCGTGGTCCACGCCGGCTTGAACTCGCGCCGCTCGTAGAACTCGGGCAGCACCACGACCGAGGCGAGCGCGTCGCCGCCGACGACCACCGGCTGCCCGCCGTGCGCCGCCTCGACCGCAGCCGCGATCACCTGCTCCGGGGCGCCCTCGGCCGCCGCCGAGGCGACGGCGGCCACACCGAGGACCAGCACGATTGCGGTATCCGTCATTCGCACGCCGCTCTCATCGGGCATCCCGAGCCGGCACGCAAGGCCGCCCGCGATTGTTCGAGAGTCCTTCGCCGACCTGATAGAAGGGTCGACGGATGGCGGGGGTCGCGGGTGGGGGTCGGCGGACGGCGATCTGGACGACGGTCGCCGCGCTGGCGCTGGTGGCGGGGAGCGAGGTGCTCCTCAACCATGCGCGCCACGAGCTGACGGCGAGCGCGTTCGTCCTGAACGTCCTCCTGCTCCAGGGGATCGCGGGGATCCTGCTGGCCGTGAGCGGCAGCGTCGGCCTGTCGTGGGCGCTCGGCGCGACGCTCTACGTGACGCTCGCGTTCGCGAACGCCTTCAAGGTGCAGCACCTCCAGAGCGCGGTGCACCCGCTCGACGTCCGCTACCTGGGGGAGCTGTGGACGCTCGACGGGTTCCGGTCGGTGCGCGCGGAGCTGACGACGATCGTCGGCGGCGTCGCGCTGGTGCTGGCGGCGGGCGGGCTCGCGCTCCGGCGGCTGGGGCTCGCCACGCCGACGCGCCGCGGGCGCGCGATCGCGGGCGTGGGCTCCGCGGCCGCGATCGCGCTGCTCGCCTACGCGCCGACCTCCGGCACGCTCGTGCGGGCGCTGCCGCTGCTCGGCGTCCACTGGCCGCACTGGAACTCGTCGCGCGCCGCACGCGAGAACGGCGTGCTGCTGAACTTCGTGCTGCACGTGACCGACGGCCTCTCCGTCTCGCCGCCGGGATACGGTCGCGACGCGGTGACGGCCATCGCCGCCCGTCCCGATCTCCAGCCGACGCGCCCCGAGCGCGCGGCGGAGCCGGCGAACGTCATCCTCTACATGGTCGAGTCCCTGATGGACACCGACGACCTCCACCTCCGGTTCACCGAGGACCCGACGCCGACCCTCCACCGGCTCCGCGCCGCGACGGGGAAGAGCTGGGCGATCACCCCCGGGTTCGGCGGCTACTCGGCCAACACCGAGTTCGAGCTGCTGACCGGCTTCTCGATGCGGTTCCTCCCCGAGAACAGCTGCCCGTATCTCCAGTACGTGAACCGCGACGTGCCGAGCCTCGTCCGTCTGTTCAAGGAGAACGGCTACGCCACCACCGCCGTCCACGCAGGGGCGCTCACCTTCTACAACTACCTCCAGGTCTATCCCCACCTGGGCTTCGACCGGTTCCTGAGCGTCGCGACCGAGGCGACGACGCGGCTGGACGCCGCCGGGCGCTGCCCGTCCGACGAGTCGATGGTCGACGCGATCATCCGCGAGAGCGACGCGCATCCGCGCTTCTTCACGTTTGCCTTCCCGATGTCGACGCACTGGCCCTACGACTACGCCGCGCGGTACGCGGATTCGCCGCTCGACGTCGTCGACGCGCCGCTCTCCGACGCGGCGAAGGCCGAGGTGAAGACCTACGTGAACGCGCTGCGCGCGGCGGACACGGCGCTCGCCAGGCTCGTCGCCCACTACGCCGGCGACGCGCGGCACACGATCATCGTCGTGCTGGGCGACCACCTGCCGCCGCTGTCGGACGAGGTCTACCGCGCGGCCGGGCTCACGGCGGACGGGACCGCGGAGACCGAGCTCCGCCGCCACCGCACGCCGGTCGCGGTCTGGGCCAACTTCCCGCTCGACGGCGGGCCGTTCCAGGCCTCGACCAACTTCATCGGCGCGCTGGTGGCGGAGCGCGCGGGCGTCGAGCTGGGTGAGTTCCTGGCGTTCAATCGCCGGACGGGCGCGCGGCTCGGCATCCTGTCGCCGTACCAGCTGCTGGGGAAGCCGGCGCCGGCGTCGGAGAGCGACCCCATGCTCGCGGACTACCGGATGCTCCAGTACGACCTGATGTTCGGGCAGCAGTATTTCGCGAGCCTCACGGGCGAGCTGCGCCAGTAACCGCCCCGCCGCGACGCGGGGCGATCGAGGAGGATCGGACATGGACGTCGAGCGTCTCGGCGGACGGACCGCGCTCGTCACGGGCGGCGCGAGCGGCATCGGGCGCGCCACGGCGCTGGCGCTCGCGCGCCGGGGGGCGAGCCTCGTCGTCTGCGACGTCAACGAGGAGGGACTCGCGGCGGTGGCCGCGGAGATCCGCGGCCTCGGTGTCGACGTCCTCACCCGGAAGGTGGACGTGTCGCGTGCCGAAGAGATGGAGGCGTTCGCCGACGCCGTCCACGCCCGCGTCGAGGCCGTCGACCTGCTCGTGAACAACGCGGGCGTCGGCCTCGCCGGCGGGACGCTGCACACGACGCTCGAGGACTGGCGCTGGATCGTCGGCATCAACCTCTTCGGCGTGATCCACGGCTGCCACTTCTTCGTGCCGGCGATGGTCCGGCACGCGCGTGGCGGCCACGTCGTGAACGTGTCGTCGGCCGCGGGCTACGTCGCGAGCGAGTCGCTCGCCGCCTACGCCACGACGAAGTTCGGCGTGTTCGGCTTCTCGGAAGCGCTCCGGCAGGAGCTCGCCCCCCACGGCGTCGGAGTCACGACCGTCTGCCCGGGGATCATCAACACGCCGATCACGGCGTCCTCGCCGATGCGCGGCCCCTACGCGACCCCGGAGATGCGGACGTACGTGGTCGGGTCCTACCAACGCCGGAACTACCCGCCCGAGCGCGTCGCCGAGAACATCCTGCGCGCCGTCCAGCGCGACCGTGCGGTCGCGCCGATCTCGCCGGAGGCGTGGGTGATGTACTTTCTGAAGCGGCTCTCGCCGGGGTTGGTCGCGCGCCTGAACCGTCGCGTCACCGAGCAGGCACAGCGGGCGATCGCAGCCGCCGCAGGTCGATAGCCGGCCCCGCAGCGCGCGATCCCCGCGTGCGGGGGTCGCACGGCTGCGAATGGTCGCCCGTGGGTTCGCGCGGCTCGGAATGCCGGCCGCGAATCCCGCGTCCCGCATGGGACTGCGCCATGGCACGCGCGGTGCTGACTCCGGTGGGACCCGGGGCGATGAACGCGGCGCGGAAAGCGACGCTCGCCACCATGGTCGCGGCGGGCGTGTTTCTCGGCTGCCGGACGGCGGCAGCGGACGACGTCGGCTGGCGCCAGCCCGGGGTCCGCGTGTGGTACGTCGGCGCCAGCGCCGGCTACTCCGGGCAGTCGGACGCCGAGGAGGCGAACCTGATCGCGACGGCCGGCGCCGGGCTGCGCGTCGTGCGGCATCAGGCCGTCGGCTTCTGGAGCGCCCCCCTTCCGGTGGGCGAGCTGCCGGCGCCCGATCCCGCGCGGGAGGGCCCGTTCTGGATCAGCCCGCAGCGCCTGCGCCAGATGCACCTGCTCGACGCCGTCACGTGGCAGGGGCTCTCGCTGGTGGTGAAGGCGCGCGTCACCTACCAGGACCCCGCCGACCTGCCGTTCATCGCGTTCCTCCCCGTGCAGGCGCTGTACCGCACGAAGGCACCCCGCGAGCTGATCACCCTCACCGGCGACAATGACGGCGTCGTCGGCGACTACTTCTTCGACGTCGAGACCGGCCTCGGGCTGAGCTCGACGCGCGCCACGCCCGGCTTCTACATCATGATGATGCTCTCCGAGATCAACTACGACTTCGCCACCCGGCAGGCATTCGCGGAAGACGACGGCCCGCACACCGGGTTCCGCGCCCGACAGAGCGCCGGACGCGTCGACTTCCCGGTGAACCAGTTCTACCTGTTCGAGGAGCGCATCGTCTCGCGCTACGGGGCGTCGGTGCGCGCCGACCTCACGCTCGGGGTCCACAACATCGCCACCGGCCAGTCGGTCCAGGCCGACTACCACAGCATCTTCGACGGCGACGCGCGGCAGTTCCTGGTGACGCCGAACACGGGCGGCCTCGGGCTGACGGCAGCCACGTGGACGCAGAACGGCACGCACCCCTTCTTCTGGATCCCGCCCGCCGATCTGACGCTGGACGCGATCCGGGTGTGGGACACGGATCTCACCCGCCACGATCCGGTCGGCACCGACAGCGTCTTCGAGGCCACCGGAGCGCCGGCGACGTGGGGGTTCACGCGCCTCCAACTCGACCCCCAGGGATTCGTGCGCGAGATGACCGTCGCGTCACCGTCGATGAGCTTCGCGGTGGATTCGCGGGACGCCCCGCCGTCGTCGAGGATCGACGAGATCACCGGCCGCGCGTACTACCTCGAGACGATGGGCCGCGCGGTCCCCACGGCCGACGAGCGCGACCTCGGCATCATGGCGATGAAGGTGCCGAAACGGATCGTGCTCGGGAAGGCGACGGTTACGCGCCGCGTGTCGGTCCGTCTCCAGAACCACGCCGTGCGCCCCGAGATCGTGACGGACGCGGCCGCGCTCGCGGCGCTGGTCACGCTCGACGTGGAGTCGCTGGGTGCGTGCCCGAGCCCCGCGGCCGCGATCGTCGCGCCCTCCCGCTTCCCGATCACGCTCGGCCCGAAGAAGGCGCGGACGATCGTGTTCGCGGTGCCCTTCGCGTGCGCGAACGACCCGCTCGCGAGCAGCAAGACGGCATCGCATGCGGACTACAGCTACGTCGCGTCGGTACACGCCGCCGCGGACGCCGACCCGCACGACGACGCGTGCCCGCACGACGCGCCGCCCGGCCACGTCGACCCGATGAACCCGAAGGTGAAGGACAAGGGCTGCGGGGCGATGAAGGCCGACCGGACCCGCGGCGGCGATCTGCTCACCGACGTCGTCGTCCGGTGACCGCCGGACGCCCCGACGCTCCCCAGGTGCCCCGCGCCCGGTTCCGCGCTATGGTGCGCGCCGCTCGACCGCCACGAGGGGAGACCGACGATCATGCGCCTTCGCGCCCTTGCCGCCTCCGCGATCCTGCCCGCCCTGCTGCTCGCGCCCGTGTCCGTGCGGGCCGGCACCACCCACGTCCCGGCGGACGTCGCCACCATCCAGGCCGCGCTCGACGGCGCCCAGACCGGCGACGAGGTGGAGGTCGCGAGCGGGGTCTACCACGAGGCGGTGAACGCCAGTCCGGCCGCCAACGTCGTGGTACGCGCGAAGGGCAACGTCCGCATCGACGCCAGGGGCCTCGGCGCCGCGGCGTTCAGCGTCGTCGGCAACAACACCCAGGTCTTCGGCCTCAGGGTCACGGGGAGCGACGCCGACGGGTTCGTCCTCGGCGGCGCGAACGTGCAGCTCACCGACTGCCAGGCGAGCGGCGTGACCGGGCGCGGCTTCGTGAGCCAGGGAACCGACGTGCAGGTCGCCAGATGTCGCGTCAAGAAATCGGGCCAGGACGCGCTCGTCGTACAGTCCGGGAGCAACGTCACGTTCACCGACTGCACGGTGATCGCCGCAGGCGGGGCCGGCATCGACATCCAGGGCGGGACCGACGTGTCGGTGGTGCGCGGGAAGTTCGTGCGGGTGAAGACGAGCGGCGCCAGCATCGCCGCCTCGAACGTGACCATCGACGCCTCGAAGTTCGTCGCGCCGGCCGGCGACGGCATCCTGGAGCAGACCGGCAGCCCGCTGTCCGGTAACGCGTACACCAACGACCACATCACCAAGGCGGGCGGGGGCGGCATCGAGCTGGTGAGCGCCGGCGTGGTGGTGACGGCCAACACGGTCGCCCGGCCCGGCGGGAACGGCATCGTCGTCAACGGTGATCTCGCCCAGGTACAGACCAACACGGTGACGGGCGCGGGCGGCAACGGCGTCCTCGTCAGCGGCGACAACGGCCAGTACACGGGCAACAAGGCGCTCGGGTCGAAGGGCAACGGGTTCCGGCTCGACGGCACCGGCAACGTGCTCTCGCAGAACGTCGGCAAGGGCAGCCGCGGACTCGACCTGCGCGACGCCAGCGGCGGTGCGAACACCGTCCAGCCCGACAACATGTTCAAGCATACCGGGACGTAAGCCGGCGGCCCGGCGTGGGCCGTCGGGACGCGTCACGCCGGGACGTAGCCGCACCAGGGATCGGTCGCGAGGTAGTTCCCGGTGAGGGCGTAGGCGCGCGAGCGCGAGCCGCCGCAGATTTGCCGGTACTCGCAGCGACCGCACCGGCCGAGCAACGCGTCGGGATCCCGCAGCGTCCGGAACAGCGGCGACGTGCGGTATATCTCGCCGAGCGACTGCTCGCGCACGCTGCCGGCGCGCAGCGGCAGGAAGCCGCTCGGGAAGACGTCGCCGGTGTGGGACACGAAGGCGAAGCCGTTGCCGGCGTTCACGCCGCGCGGCGCCAGGCCGACGGTGTGACCCGGGCCCTCCGACCGCGTCAAGAGCGCTGGCATCTGTTCTGGCCCCTGCGCGTGCGCTGCCGCGATCGTCTCCTGCTGGGCGACGAAGCGGCGATAGTGAGGCGCCTCGGTCACCTTGACGATGAAGGTGCCCTTCTTCTGGATGCGATAGATCGTCTCGAAGAGCGACTCGCACTGCGCGG
>Ga0335069_10014461_pt1 | contig 11048 bp, 8 predicted proteins | sample Lox_Sample_11_FD_206714 | JGI IMG/M metagenome (GOLD analysis project Ga0335069, IMG submission 206714) | Soil microbial communities from Loxahatchee National Wildlife Refuge, Florida, United States - Lox_Sample_1.1 | ecosystem: Environmental > Terrestrial > Soil > Wetlands | place: USA: Florida... | reverse complement strand
AAAATTAGGAGAAGTCGGGGCGTAGCGCAGCCTGGTAGCGCGTCTGCCTTGGGCGCAGAAGGTCTCCGGTTCAAATCCGGACGCCCCGACCAGTTACCTTCTTTGTTTTCAATTCATTCTGCTTGACGGTGGTTGCGCTGAGGGCCGAACTTGGGTCCATTTGGGTCCAAATACAAGCCTCTCGACGCTTTCCACGGCGCGACGTTGCTCTTCCGGGATCGCGTGCAAATAAATCTCGCGCGTGATGTCCGGCGTGGAATGCCCTAGTAGCGATTGCATCGTTCCTAGCGGCGTGCCCACAACATCGAGCATCGTTGCGTGGCTATGCCTCAGGAGGTGCCACGTGACACCAGGAAGCCCTAGTTTCTTTGCGGCAGGCTTCAGGTGCTTGCGCAAGAGATTCCAGCGGTCTAGGGGCAATCCTTCGCGTGTGGCAAATACCAGGGCCTTTGGGTCAGCAGCAGCGGGGCAGAGGCCAGCGAGAATATCTGCCGTCTCCGTCCCAATCGGGATGGTTCGCGCACTGCGCTTCGTTTTGGGCTGGTCGAAGTGCCCGTCGTAAACCGTCTCGGCTACACGGAGTAAACGGGCCTTCAAATCAATACTCCCCCAACGAAGCGCCAGCAACTCACCAATCCTTAACCCTGTCAGCACCAGCAGCAATGTAATCGATCGTGCCCGCTCATCGAGAGCGGCAGCGAGGTCTCCCACCTGGACCGGAGTGAGGACAACGCGCTCCGTTCCATGTAGCCGTCGTGGAAGTTTCGTTTTCTGAGCTACGTTCTCGGTAATGTAGCCCCATTCCTCGGCTGCTCCGAGAATCTTGCTCAGACCACACTTGAAGTGGTGAACGGTTTCCCACGATAGCCCGTCGCTGAGTTTTCGGCTGAGGAAGCTTTGCAGCTCTTCCCGCGTAAGCTCCCGAAGCTGTCTCTGGCCGAAAGCCGAATTGAGATGCACGTCGAGCATGTACCGATAGTGTTTCTGGGTTGCGTACTTGAGTGTAGGCAAGACCACAGGCGACCAGTCATCCTTCACGAAATCGCCAAAGGTACGGACGGACTGCGGTCGTGCCTTGCCGATGTTGATCGACCCTAACCTCTGAGACAGTACCTGCATGGCTAGGCGGCGCGTCGGAAATGGGGCGACGGTCCCGATCACTTCGGACCGCCTCAGCCTGCCAAGCGTGCCGTCTGCTTGAATTACATCCTCCCACCAGCGTGCCACCCAGACTTTCCTCCGAGTGCCGCGCTGGAAAAGCGATCCTTGCTGGAAGCCTCTTCGAGCCATCGTTTCTCCCTTCTTTGGGATCTCGATGGCCCGCCCAGCCTGTTCTGCGTCGCTTTTCAGTCTAGTCCGCATGTCAAGCCGCTTCGCGGTCTCTCCTCTGGCGCTGCACCCAGGCCATTACTTCGTCTGCGCGGAAACGCCAGTACTTCCCAAGGCGGTATCCAGGCAGGCGATCTAGCGAGCGTTTTCTGGTGTGCCCGTACACCCAGGAAACCGGCACTTTCAGAAGGCCGGCGACCTCATGCACGGTCAAGAGCTCAACGCAGTTTTCGTCCCCGTTTCTCATCACTGTGGCCCCGTGCTTCAGAATGCTGCGCGGCCACCGCGCACTCGGGCGGGAGCGACCCCACGAAACTTTTGGGCGGATTGACCGCCTAAAAGTGGGGTCGCTCCCGCCCGATATTGCGTTTTCCCCACGGTGACTTTCGCTCTCCCCGGTTTCGTATGTCGCCGGTTTCCAACCACTTCGGATCGGTTCCGGGTGAAGACGTGGCCATTCCAGAAAATGAAGCACGTAATTCTTACCTTCTTCACTCCGGGCTCGCTGTATCGGTCGCAGGAGCAAGCCGTCGCAGCAAGAACGTGTCAAAGCCGACGGTGTGCTGCCTGTCATTCGTTCCAACCTCCTGCCGGATTCCCATTTCGCCGACGCGGCCGTTTGTCCAGCCGCGATACAGTTCTTCGAACCTCTCGCCGGTAAACCTGGCCCGCGCTTGGTTGCGGAAGATGAGGTCGGCTTCCGTGACCGCCGCGTACTGTTTTTCGTCCCAAGCCTTGCGCACCCGGAAGTAGCGAAGCAGATCGCCCGCGATGTCAGATTCGAGTGGAATCTTCACGAGGGAAGAGAAGATTTCCGCGGCCTTCCCAAAGTGCGCATCAGTACGGGATGCATAGACCAGCCGGAAGTCGGAAAGCTGCAGGAAAAGCGGGAGGTAGCTCTCCAGATAGCGGACAAAATCCCTGAACACCGCTGAGCCTTCATGGATGTAGGTAAACGTCACCACAGGCGAGGGGGGATCGAAGAACATCGGGAACTTATCCACAAAATACCGGACGGAAGCGTTGGGGCTCTTGCGACTGAGGTAGAGTCGGGCCGGAAGATAGTGCTTGGGGATGTTCCAATCCCCGCAAAAGAAGCGGAGTTTTTCTGGCTCGGTTTCAAGGTACTGATACCTCTGATTCAGCAGAACGAAATCGAGCATTCCGATGCGCCGCTGGATGTATTCGAATTCGTGTTCCCGGCGATGGCGAATGTTCTCGCGATCGATCTGCCGATAGAGACGACGGGAAAACAGGTGATAGACGGTTCCGTTCTTTGGAAAACATTCCGTCCGGGCGTGTTTGTTGGTGTGAAGTTTGTTCCAAAAGGTGGTCGTGCGCTTACCCCAATGGGCACCGGTGAAGGCGAGGAATTGACGCGCGACAAAGTAGCCGGAATGCGTCGCCACGATGTAAATAAAGCGGGCTTCTGCTTCGGTGTAGCCGAGGGCTTGGAGGGCATCGAGATGGGCTGCGGCGATGTTCATAACGAGAGGATGCTTGCAGCGTTTGCGCGTTCATCTAGAACGCGGTGCAAACTCGATTCGCCTTCAGAGCTCCCATAGAGCGAGAAGCCTGTCGCGGCTTTTTCCGCCATAGCTCTCGGTCTGTAATCGCGGGTCGCAAGTTCGGGGTCTAACAGTGGGGAATTCGGCGAGAACTCCCCCCTCACTTACAAGGAGGCCTTCGGAAGGGGAAAAGTGATAAGAAAGTCGGACTCCGAAGAGAGTTCCTCGCGGTTCTGTGGACTTCCAAGGCAGCAGACTGTTACGCCTCTGATAAGTTCGAAAGGAGCGCGGCGGAGGCACTGAAAGGGCCACCGCCGCACTCCTCCAATCGATCTGCTTTAGCTTAGAAGAACATACCGGGCCCAGACCCGGGATCGGTCCCTCACGCCCTCGAGCGCCCAATCCCTCCTTCATTGGGGCCGTTCCAGCAGGATCCCGGCTTGCTTTTCATTGCCGTTTATCTCGGTTGTCTCCGCGGTCATCGCCACATTTTTCCCCATCGTGGCGGGAGCGCAGCTTCGTACGCGTGCTGAGGTACAAGTCATTGCCTCCGGCTCCTCCCGGCCGGGCGGAGAAAAAGTACAGCTCGGTACCGTCCCAGGAAAGCGCTGGTGCTCCGTCCAGCGTCGTGCTGTTCACTGCGGGCAGCAGCACCGGAATTGACCAGGGATCCAACGTCGTGGATCGGGTTGAGACCCACAGGTCCCGGGAATCCCCGAGCCCGCCCGGGCGTTCGCTCGAAATGATTATTTCCAGCCCATCGCGGCGGATGGCTGTGCGCGTGTCTCTATAGGGCGTGCTGCTCAGCTCGTTGTTCCGGACAATCGTGCCCCAAGTCCCATCCTCGCCGAGCGTAGTTGTGTAGATATCGAAGTCCCCGGTCATCGTGGGTTGATTACTGCGCGTAAAATAAAGCACTGTTTCGCCGGTGGCCTCATCGTGAAAGAAGGCGGGTCCGGCGTCGGTATTCGGCGTGTTGACAAGATTCAGGTCGCCGATGGCCCCGCAAATGAGAGGCGCTTCCGGATCACGGCCCACACGGTTCAGATTGATCGGCGCACCCCAGCCCTTGTCGTCGCGGCGCTCCCTGCGACGCGCGACGTAAATGTCCCCGCCGCCGCAGTTGTCGTTCGTGCGAAAGCTGTGGAAGTAGAGCAGGTGTCCGTCCGTCGATAAATTGGGGGCGAGATCATTGGCCGGGGAGTTGATCACACAAGGCTGCCCCTGCGCCAAGCGATCGGCGTCCAGATTGAACGGCGTTTCCCAGGGAGAATCCAGGCTCGCTCGCTGCGTGACCCAAATGTCCAGGCCGCCGCAACCGCCTGGACGGTCCGAGGAGAAATAGAGGCTCAGACCGTCTTTCGAGATGGCCGGGTGCTGATCGTTGGAGGATGAATTGATGGGTGTGGTCTGTCCGGGCAAGAGATTCAAGTTCACCGGCTCGGACCAGTCTGAAAACTGCTGCGCAGACGCCCCAGGTACAAGTGAAGCAACTGCGAGCAGCAAGCCCAGACCGATGGAAATGGAAGATTTCCTTCCAGGCGCATTCGTCATTGTCTATTCTCCTTTTTTGAAGAGCTGACTTGCAGGAACAGGCCGACCATGGGGCAAGCCGTGGCAGGGAGCAATCCCGCCTGCGCCACGCGCATCTCAAAAAAATCTCCCCGGAGATCTCACTGAGGGGATTGGAGTTAGCAGCGACTGAGCGCCGGAGACATTGGCGCCCTCCCTGTCCCTGCCAAACGTTTCGTGATAGAGTGCGTCACTACTTAGGAATATTCCATGGAACCATACCGAGACCTCTTCCGACTCGTCCGATTCGGGCCGTTTGCAGTTGATCTCCATGCGGGGGAATTGTTTAAGGGCGGCCATAGACTGCGGTTGCAGGAACAACCGCTTCAGATTCTGGCCATCCTGCTGGAGCACCCCGGTGAATTGGTCACCCGCGACGAAATACGCCAAAAACTGTGGGCCAGCGACACTTTCGTGGACTTTGACCACGGGCTGAATAACGCGATGAACCGGCTCCGGGAGGCGCTTAACGACAGTGCCGAGAATCCGCGTTACATCGAGACGCTGCCGAAACGGGGCTACCGCTTTATCGGGAGATTAGAGGCTGGCGGGTCTGGACGGGAGGCCGCAGGCGCCCCTTTTTCTACTCCGGCATCTTCCGGGACGGGAGAAGATCTCCGAGGCCATTCCGATGCGGTGCAGAGGCTCGGCGAAGGGCCCTCGCCGCTCCGCTCCCCAAGACCGTGGATCCTCAGCATCTCGCTGCTCGCTGTTGCGCTCCTGGTCGGCATTGGCGCGAACCGAGCGCGGCTGTGGCCGACCGGGTATTCGGCTGCACCACTCAAGCTCACCGTAGCCGTGTTGCCACTGGAAAACCTGTGCGGCGATGCGTCTCAGAAGTACCTGGCCGACGGCATTACCGAGGAACTGACCACGCACATGGCGCAGGTGGCGGCTTTGCGAGTGATTTCACGAACCTCAGCTTCGCGCTTCAGGAACTCGAAGACGTCGCTCCCGCAGATCGGGAATGAACTGAAGGCGGACAAGATCGTGGAGGGTGCCGTCCAGTGCAACGCGGGGAACATCACAGTCACTGCCCAATTGGTGGACGCCTCGAGTGACCTTCATCTCTGGGCCAAATCCTATTCCGGAGGATTGGCCGATCTGCCTGCCATGCAGGGAAAGATGACCCGTGAAATCGCCCGGGCGTTGCACGTTGTGCTCGCTCCCCAGGAACAAGCCAGGTTTTCGCGCCTGGAAAACGTGAATTCCGAGGCATACGACAGCTACTTGCGTGCTCGCCCCTACTTCGGACTGGAGACAACGAAGGAAAACGAGGCGGCGATCCAATTGCTTGAGAAGGCAGTGTCCGTGGATCCTGGCTTTTCACTCGGTTACGCCGCGCTCGGCACCGCATACCGCATTCGGGCCTTCAACGTGCTACCCCAGGACCCGCAGTGGGAAGAGAAAGCCACCGCGGCCGTGGAGAAAGCGCTCGAGCTCAATCCGGACCTGGCGGAAGCCTACGTGGCCAGGGGATTCCTATTGTGGTCCCGCGCCAACCACTTCGCCGTGGAGACGGCGGTACAAGACTATCGGCATGCGCTCCGGCTGAACCCAAACCTGGCAGAGGCCCATCATCAGCTCTCGAATATTTACAATCACGTCGGCCTTCTCGGAAAAGCGCAGGAGGAGATCCGGCAAGCGGTGGCCCTAGATCCGCTGAATACCGGCATACGATTCCGTGTGGGAATCAACCTTCTGTATCAGGGGCGATTCCAAGAGTCCCTCGACTCTGTCCGTGATTCCGAACGCTTTAATCCACCGTTGTGGGCATTTCAAACTTCTTTTGCCTTGTTCCAGCTCGGGAGACGGCAGGAGGCCGAGAAACGCGTAAGTGATTTTCTCCAGCTCCATCCGGACGACCCGGGCGGACTCCTGGTCAGCATGCAGGGCCTGTTCGCCGCAGCCGCCGGTGACTGGAGATCCGCGGAAGGTTTCATTCAAAAGGCTCGCTTGAAGGAACAGAGTTACCAGCATTTTCATCACACGGCTTACATCATCGGCTCGGCTTACGCGCTGATGAATCAGCGAAAGCAGGCGCTGAATTACTTGCGGGCCGCAGCCGAGGACGGGTTCCCGTGCTATCCGTTTTTTGAGCGGGATCCGGACTTGGATCCGCTACGGAAGGATCAGCGGTTTATCGAGTTCACGGCTGGTCTGAAGAGACAGTGGGAACATTACGCGGAAACGCTCTAAGTAAGCTCACAAATTCCTGAGGTGGCCGGCGGCCTATGTGTGCCCGCAGACGCGTTTTCCGTTTGGTTACTATCTTGCTTTTCCTTCTGGCAGGCCGCTCCGCTTCGGGTCAAACCACCGGGGGCATCGCCGGCGTGGTGAAAGATCCCTCGGGTGCGGCAGTCTCGGGCGCGGAAGTGAGCGTCATCAGCCAGAGAACAGGCGACCGGCGCAGAACCCACACCGACGAATCCGGCAACTACTTTCTGCCCCTGTTGTCGCCGGGTCTTTACCGCGTCAGTTTTTTCGCAGCCGGATTCAGCGAGGTCGTGGCGGTGGGCGTCCCCGTTGGCGTCACAGAGACGACGCTACTGAACGCAGAATTGAGGGTAGCTCCACAAGCGGACACCGTAAAAGTCACAGCTCCGGCTGCCCTGGTCCAGGGAGATGGGGCGCAGCTCGGCCGTATCGTGAATTCCCGCGAAATCGCACAACTTCCCCTTGCCACCCGAAATATCACACAGATCCTGGGGCTATCTCCTGGCACGGCCACTTACTTGCCAGATAACACGGGCGTGGGGCGCAATACGCAGACCATCTCGGTAAATGGCGCCCGACTGACACAGAACAACTACGAATTCAATGGTGTGGATGCCAACACCATGGGAACAAGCTCGGCAGTAAATGTCGCCGTGCCGGCCCCGGAGAGCGTGGAAGAATTCAAGGTACAGACTTCACTGTACGACGCCACATTTGGCCGCGCAGGCGGCGGAAATATCCAAGTCATTACCAGGACCGGAACGAATTCGTTCCACGGCACTCTCTACGAATATTTGCGAGATGGCATATTCAATGCAAACAATCCCTTCCTGAACGCGGCCGGCGTACCGCGCCCGGAGCTGCTTCGAAATGTATTCGGCGCCGCGGTGGGCGGCCCCATCCGCAGGGAACGGGCCTTCTTCTTTCTCTCTTATCAGGGCTCGCGCGAAGACAATGGCGCGTCGCTCTTGAACAGCGTTTCCTCGAATGTGCTGATCGCTCCAGGGCTCACCGGGGACCGGTCGGAAGCGACTCTTCTCCAGACGTTTCAGCCTAAGCTCCCAAATGGATTGCCGGCAACGGCAATCGACCCCGCGGCGCTGGCCCTGCTGAACGCCAGGCTCCCCAACGGCCACTACCTGATCCCGACACCGCAAGTCGACGGCCGGTTCTCGGGCTCGACCATCTCGCGTTTCCAGGAGGATCAGCTCAATGCCAACCTGAATGTTCACTTCTCGAACAGCAATTCGGCGTCCGCGAGGATTTTCTTTGCCAACGCTCCATCAGAGCTGGCGCTGCCTAGTTTTCGGGGCACAGGCCCGAATGTGCCTGGTTTCGGCACAAGGAACGAGAATGACGTGCGCGTAATTGTCCTCCAGGATGTGCATATCTTCGGCGCCCAAACGTACAACGAATTTCGACTCGGTTATAACCGCCAGAGCAATGGAATAAATCCGCGGGAGCCGATCACCGACTCTGAGGTCGGCATCCAGCGACCCAATGCAAACGAGCTTCCCGGCTTGCCGCTGATCCGGATTGCCCCCGCTGCGGGTGGCGTGATCATCGGGACACCGACAAACATCAATCCTGCCTTTCCCTCCGTAACTACGCTCAACGACACAGTGGTGATGATTCGCGGGCGTCACGCATGGAAACTGGGCGCGGAGTTCCGCTATAACGAGGTCAATTTCGCTTCGCGCCAGTTGCAGTGGGGCCAGATCGATTTCTCTTCCTTCAACGATTTCCTGGTGGGCGCCACAACCCTCTCCACCCTGGGCAACGGAATCGGCGACCGCAGTCTTCGGGCCGTGGATTACAATTTTTACATTCAAGACGACTGGAAGATCTCCTCTCACTGGGTTCTCAATCTGGGGCTGCGCTACGAGCTGGATTTGCCTCCCTACGATACGCGCGGCCGCTTCTCGACCTTCGATCCCTCCCTATATAGACCGGCTCCGCCGGACAGCTCCGGCAACCCCACCGGTCCCCCGGCGGGTGGCTTCGTTCAAGCGGGAAACGTTATTCCCGCCTACGACCTTCCTCAAGTCCCGAATGTCTCAAAACGAATTGTCAACAGCATTGACCCCAACAACGTTGCGCCGCGAATCGGCTTTGCCTATTCCCCACTCAGCTCTGGACGGGCCGTTATCCGCGGTGGGTATGGAATCTACTATTCCCGCTCCACGTTTCAGTATGCCTCCACTTCGGTTACCGTCCCGCCAACCTATTTGCTGGCCACACAACGGGCCGCGGCCCTGGACAACCCGTTCTTTCCCGTTCCGCCGCAGTCGCATTTCCCCACTTTTGCCCCAGGAATCCCCCTGTCCGGCACGGTTCCGGACAGGGCCATCCGCACTCCATACATCCAGCAGTACAACCTGAGTCTGCAGCGCCAGCTCACGAACGACATGTTGTTCGAACTGGCGTATGTCGGAACGCGGGGCATGAATCTCTTCCGGCAATTGGCCATCAATCAGGCGGTCCTCGCCAGCCCTGGGAATCCCGTGATCAATGAAGTCACGGGAGCCGTGATCACATCCAATTCACCAGCGAACGCATCCCTGCGGGCGCCTTTTCAAGGCGTGGGCATCAACAACTTTTTCCAGAATCAGAGCACTGCGCAATCGAGCTATAACTCACTCCAAATAAACTTAATTCGCCATTTTTCGCGCGGCCTGCAGTTTCTTGCCTCCTACACTCTTGCAAAGTCATTGGACAATGGCTCCGGTCAGGGCGGAGGAGCAGGAATTGCGGGCGTGGTAAACCCCGGGGCCGTAGCAGACACGAGCACGACTCTCGGCAATCAACACCAAGGCCGCGCGAACCGGGGAGTCTCGGATTTCGATCGCACCCACCGCTTCGTCCTGAGTTACATTTGGGATCTACCGGCGTTCAGTCATCCGGGGAATTCGCGGGCTGCCCGGGCCTTGCTCTCGCATTGGCGCGTGGCGGGAATTTTCACCGCGATGTCCGGCTTGCCCATCGACATCGTGGACACTGGCGCCGGTTCGTTGTACGGCCTTTCCGGAGGAAGCGCGCCGCTCGCTCGCCCCAGCCTCGCGTTGGGCCGGAGTTGCTCCGCCGCCACCACAGGTGCACCGCCCGGGGACGATTTCAATCCTTTTGCATTCAGACGCCCTGTCGTTCCAGCGGGTCAGCCCATCCCCAGCTCAGGGGGATCCGCCTTTGCAAGTGCCACAGGAACGGATCTTGGGAATGTGGGTCGCAATTGTCTGCGCGGGCCGGGACAGGTCAACCTGGACTTCGCAATCGGACGCAGCGTGCCTCTCAAGGAATCAAGAGAGCTTGAACTTCGCGTCGAGTTCTTTAATTTGTTCAATCATCCAAATCTTGCTAACCCGATCAGCGATATGGCCGCCGTTACTTCCTCCGGCGGCAGCCTGAATGCTGTGACGGGAGAGATCATTCAACCTGGCGCTTTTGGCCGCATAATTTCGATGAGCGCCAACCCACGAATCATTCAGCTCGCATTCAAGTTTAATTTCTGATCACAAGTAGACGACAGCGGCACACCGAAAGTTAGATTTCGTTTGTGCCTTGGTGCCGCCGAGATTGCAAGAACAGCCAGGCAATCTCTGGATGAGGTACTGAGACCCTTGGACGGGATCGCAGAAAGAAAGAGAAGCTATCCTGAAGGAGTTGGGCCTATGAGACGAACCGTCAAGCGCGACAGGCCCATCGAGATTGTCGAGAAGCGAGCAGGAAAGAGAGCAACCTACCGCAAGACCTTCGAGCGCACCCTGCATCAGATTGATCTGGCTCTGCTGGTGCGCGAGATGCGAGCGGGTGCGGGTCTGACTCAGGCCGAGCTCGCCAGGAAGGTTGGGACGACCCAATCGGTGATTGCCCGTCTTGAGGATGCCGAATACGCCGGACACTCGCTCACGATCTTAGAGCGCATCGCAGCGGTCTGTGGCGTCGCCCTAAAGCTCCGCGCTGAAGAGAAGCCAAACTTCGACCGCGAAGTAGCACTGGTATAGCGACAGATGGAACGGACCACAGTGGGTCAAAGATGCTAGCCGCGCCTGCCTGCCGTCTGCCTAGTTGCGAAGAAAAGTTGGGTCCGACTTGGGTCCAACTACTGCCAAATTAGGTCCAAAACCGTGTACCATGACGCAGAACAAAGCCGGACGGTCCAACGAGATAGATTTTGTTCAACTGCCTTGGGCGCAGAAGGTCTCCGGTTCAAATCCGGACGCCCCGACCAGCTTTCCTCCCTGTCGATTTCCTGACGATGACTATGCGGATGGTGCAGAGCCCTGCGCGGTGGGGAGGGCGCCGGGGCGACGCTTTGCCTTGCTCGAGGCGCCGGCGAGGTGATGGACCAGCTCCGTGTCGCGCGCCAGTTCACTGGCCTGACCGGAATAGACGACGCGGCCGTCGTCGAGGACATAGGCGCGG
>Ga0335069_10014458_pt1 | contig 11050 bp, 11 predicted proteins | sample Lox_Sample_11_FD_206714 | JGI IMG/M metagenome (GOLD analysis project Ga0335069, IMG submission 206714) | Soil microbial communities from Loxahatchee National Wildlife Refuge, Florida, United States - Lox_Sample_1.1 | ecosystem: Environmental > Terrestrial > Soil > Wetlands | place: USA... | reverse complement strand
GATGGTGGCGGCGGTCTGTGCCGCGATGCTGGTGATGATCCTCGCCGCCAACGCGGTCGGCGAGTTCGTCGATCGCCATCCTTCGGTGAAGATGCTCTGCCTCGCCTTCCTGCTGCTGATCGGCGTGGCACTCCTGGGCGAGGGCCTGCACTTCCACATCCCGAAAGGCTACCTCTACTTCGCCATCGCCTTCTCGGCCGGCGTCGAAGGCTTGAACCTCTGGGCGCGGGCGAGACGGCAGGCGGCAAGGGAGCGGTCGAAGGCAGCTTAGTTAGACTGACCTCCACCCCGACCCTCCCCCGAACTCGGGGAGGGACAGGGTGGGGCGAAGTGACGAACGCTTAAGCCGCCGCGCTGTTCTGATGCGCGCGGACTTCTTTCAGATAGTCCTCGCGCAGCTGGCGGGTGACCGGGCCGACCTTGAAATTGTATTCCCCGACCTGGCCGACCGGGGTCACCTCGGCGGCGGTGCCCACGAGAAACACCTCGTCGGTCTTCTTGAGCTCGTCCGGGAAGATCGCGCGCTCGACCACCTTCATCTGCCGGCGACGGGCGAGGTCCATGACAGTGCGCCGGGTGATGCCGTCGAGGAAGCAGTCGGCGGTCGGCGTGTGCACCTCGCCGTTCTGCACCAGGAACACATTGGCGCCGGTTGCCTCGGCGAGCTGGCCGCGATAGTCCAGCATCATCGCGTCCTGATAGCCCTCGCTCTCGGCCTCGTGCTTCGAGATGGTACAGATCATGTAGAGGCCGGCGGCCTTGCTGGCGGTGGGCGCCGTGTTCGGCGCCGGGCGCTGATACTTCGCCCATTTGAGTCGAATACCCTTCTCCAGCAGATCCGGCGAGAAATAGGCCGGCCATTGCCAGATGGCGATCGCGCAGTGGATCGTGTTCTGCTGGGCGGCGACGCCCATCATCTCGCTGCCGCGCCAGGCGAGCGGCCGGACATAGCAGTCGGTCAGCTTCATGCGGCGCATCAGCTCGGCCTTGGCGTCCACCAGCTCCTTGACCGAATAGGGGATCTTGAAGCCGAGGATGCCGGCCGAGCGGTGCAGGCGCTCGGAATGCTCCTGGGACTTGAAGACCTGCCCGCCATAGGCGCGCTCGCCCTCGAAGACGCAGGAGGCATAGTGCAGGCCGTGGGTCAGGACATGGACCTTGGCCTCGCGCCAGGGCACGTATTTGCCGTCGAACCAGATTTCGCCGTCGCGATCGTCATAGGGGACCAGGCTCATGGTAAGGATTCCTCCGGTCAGGCTTGTCGGTTATAACCGCATCGTATCCGGGCAGACGGTAAATGCTTCCGAAAAATAAGTCAATAGTGCTGACGTATAATGGCTGAAGGCAAGACTCCGGCGAATCCGCTGTTCCTGCGCGATGACGATCTCAGGCAGGGCATCGAACTCCTGTTCTTTGCCTATCGCGACTTCACGGCGAAGGCCGACGAGACATTGTTGCAATACGGTTTCGGCCGCGCGCATCACCGGGTGATCTACTTCGTTGGCCGCAACCCGGGGATGACGGTCTCGGATCTGCTCGACATCCTGAAGATCACCAAGCAGAGCCTCTCGCGGGTCTTGGGGCAATTGGTGCGCCAGGGGTTCATCACCCAGCGGCCCGGTGCCAGCGATCGCCGCCAGCGCTTGCTGAGCCTCACCGAACGCGGCGCCGACCTGGAGCGCAAACTGACCGAGGAGCAACGGGCGCTGGTAGCCCGCGCCTACAAGAGCGCCGGCGCCGAGGCGGTCGAAGGCTTCCGCAAAGTGCTCCTCGGCCTCATCAACGAGGCCGACCGCGACCGTTTCAAGCCGGTCTCTCCGCGGTGAGCGCCGGATGCACCCTGGGATGACGGATCAGCCGCATATTCTGGTGGTCGATGACGACCGGCGGTTGCGGGATCTGATCGCCCGGTATCTCGGCGAGCACGGCTATCACGTGGTGACGGCGACCGATGCCGGCGATGCGCGCGGCAAGCTGAAGAGCCTCGCCTTCGACCTCCTGGTCCTGGACATCATGATGCCCGGCGAAAACGGGTTGCAGCTGACCGCCGGCCTCCGGAGCCAGAGCGACGTACCGATCCTGCTGCTCACCGCGCGGACCGAGGTCGAAGACCGGATCGCCGGGCTCGAAACCGGTGCCGACGATTATCTCACCAAGCCGTTCGAGCCGAAGGAACTGGTGCTGCGGATCCAGTCGATCCTGAAACGCGCGCGACCGAAATCCCGCACCGCCGTGCAGCGCAAGGTGGTGAAATTCGGAGAGTTCCGGTTCGAGCTCGACCGCAAGCGCCTGTTCAAGGGCGAGGAGCCGGTCTATCTCACCGAGGCCGAGGCCGACCTCCTGGCCAAGCTCGCGGAGCGGGCGGGCGAGCCGGTCAGTCGCGAGGAGCTCTCATCATCCGCGTCGGAAGGCGAGGATTCCTCGGGCAGCCGGCAAGTCGATGTCCTGGTCACGCGCCTCCGGAAGAAGATCGAGGCCGATCCCCGCTTCCCGCGCTACCTGCAGACCGCGCGCGGGCGCGGCTACATGCTACAGCCGGATTGAGCCGAATGCTGCGCGAGCTCCGCGCGCTCCTGGCCGCCGCCGAGCGCCTGCTGCCGCAGAGCCTGCTCGGCCGCTCGATCATCATCATCGTGACGCCGGTCGTGCTGCTGCAAGTGATCTCGGCCTGGATCTTCTACACCAGCCACTGGAACACCGTGACCCAGCGCTTGGCGCAGAGCGTCGCCGGTGACATCGCCGCCGTGGTCCGCCTGCTGCCGCGGCCAATCGATCCCGAGAAGGCGCAACAGGTCTTCAAGATCGCCGACGACATGATGGACTTGAAGCTCGCGTTCAAACCCGGCGACATCCTGCCGAACGATCCCACGATCAGCCGCCAGACCCTGGTCGATCGCGCCCTCTCGAATGCCCTGCGATCCACCGTGCAACGCCCCTTCCTGATCGACAGCCGGTCGTTGCGCAACGTGGTCGAGATCCATGTCCAGCTGGCGGACGGTGTGTTGCAGGCGCGCGTCTTCCGCACGCGGCTCTTCAGCGCGACCACTTACTACTTTCTGCTCTGGATGATCGGCACTTCGCTCGCCCTCCTCTTCTTCGCGACCCTCTTCATGCGCAACCAGGTGCATCCGATCCGGCGGCTCGCCCGGGCGGCCGACGACTTCGGCCGCGGCCGCGACATCGCCGATTTCCGACCGACCGGCGCCGCCGAGGTCGAGCTCGCCGGCCACGCCTTCAACCTGATGCGCGACCGCATCCGCCGTCAGATCTCGCAGCGGACCGAGATGCTGGCGGGCGTCAGCCACGATCTCAGGACGCCGTTAACCCGGATGAAGCTGCAGCTCGCCCTCATGGCGGACGCGCCGGAAGTGGCCGACCTGAAGAAGGACGTCAGCGAGATGGAGCGGATGATCGACGGCTATCTCGCCTTTGCCAGAGGAGAGGGAACCGAGCGCGCGGTCGATGCCGACCTCGTCGAGATCGTCACCGATACGGTCAACGACGCCCGGCGGGAGGGCGCCAGCATCGACCTTGCGCCGACCGAAGAGGACCGGATCGTGCTGCCGCTGCGGCGCGACGCGCTCCGCCGCGCGCTCGCCAATGTGGTCGGCAATGCCGGCCGCTATGGCCAGAAGATCGAGGTCGCGATCCGCAGCCGGCCGAACGCGGTCGACGTGATCGTGGACGACGACGGGCCGGGCGTTCCGGCCGACCGGCGCGAGGACGTGTTCCGCCCGTTCTTCCGCCTCGAAGGCTCGCGCAACCCCGAGACCGGCGGCACCGGCCTCGGCCTCGCCATCGCCCGCGATATCATGCGCAGCCATGGCGGGGATTTAACGCTGCACGATTCCCCGCTCGGCGGCCTCAGGGCCGTGCTGCGCCTGCCGAGTTAAAGTCCGCAGTAAGACAGCGCTTCATCGATAGCGGGTCCAGCGCCTTCAAGCGAAAAGCGACGGCGTCGCTCTTCGATTCCTTCGTTCACGATAACCGCTTCGACCGTATTGTGGACCTTCAATTGGCCGATGACGTCCGCGAACCAACGACTATCGTTGGAGATTTGGGTGCCCGCCAAGTCAAATGTCCAACCCGGCTGCACTTGCGGCGGTTGCCCATCATAGCCCAGCATCAGAGCCGGAAGCCTCATGGCGTCATTCGCTGCCGGCGAGCCGGACCAGATGCCGACAATGGGAACTTTGCCGCCGCCCGCTCCAGTGTGAGACAAGCAGCCAACGAAAAGGATTCCATCCTGCTCCAGCGCACCGGTTGCGGCAGCCGGAATTGACTGTTCGGGATACCAGCCCCAGCTAGAAGTCCGTACCGGTTGACCTTGGTGAGACTGACAACCGGAAAGAACTGCGAATGGCGCCGATGCGGCCATCAACACAAGAATTGAGCGGGAGAGACCGTCCATCAGTAGAGCCTTCCCCCATTCGGGATGGCGAGGCTGGGCTGGATCAGCACCACCTCCCCGGCCGCGTCGGGGAAGCCAAGCACCAGCACTTCGGACATGAACTTGCCGATCTGCTTCGGCGGGAAATTGACGACGGCCGCAACCTGCTTTCCGACCAAGGTTTCCAGTGGATAGTGCGCCGTGACCTGGGCGGAGCTGCGTTTCATGCCGATCGCCGGGCCGAAATCGACCGTCAGCTTGTAGGCCGGCTTGCGCGCCTCGGGATAGGGCTCGGCGGCGACGATGGTGCCGACGCGGATATCGACCTTGCGGAAGTCATCGTAGGTGATCGGCGCCGCGGGCGCGGCGGTGTCTGCGGACATGATTCGCTCTCCCATCTTCGGGCGGGAGGCTAGCGGACCACGGCGCGTCGGAAAAGATCAGGGCCGCCCCGAACGCTCGGGGCGGCCCTTTCTCGAACTCGAACCCTAGGGGGTCGGATCGGTTACTTCTTCGCGGTCTTCGCGAAGGCGGTCTTGACCTCGTCGAAGCTGTCGGCGACGCGCTTCGAAAGGATGTCGATCGCCTGCGTGTTGGACTTCTGCAGGGTCTCCGACATCTCGCGCATCGTGGTCAGGGCCTGCTCGAAAGCGGCCTTGGCGATCTCCGCCTGCTTCACCAGCTTCTCCTCGGCGCTGGCCGGGGCGCTGAGCTCCTTGGCGAGCTTCTGGAACTCCTCGACCGCCTCACGGGCGACCTCGGCCTGGCGCTGGGCAACCAGCTTGACGCCGTCGAAGGCGGTCTGGTTGGCGCTGGTCAGGGCCTCCAAGTTCTTGCGCTGCGTGGCGAACAGGGTCTCGAGATCGACGGTCGGAGCCTTGCCGTTGGTGAACGACTTCGAAAAATCGCTGACCCAACGGTTCCAGTCAGCCTGGAATTGGCCGAAATCGGGAACCTTGAAATAGTCCGGTTTGAAGAAGTCGGCGGTCTCGGCGGCCGCGCTCGTGGTCTTTGCCATGGGGGATCTCCTCCGTTTGGATTTCATCTTCGCATGCCTTCATTGTGCGATGCACAATTGCAACAAACATGGTGCAATGCAGCAGAGAAATCAAGCGGTTTGTTGCGTCGCAAAAGACGCATAAGAATAGCATGCTATTCCTGACACTTAGATGAATTTATCCCCGGCCCGGCGCGCTGCCGCGCACTGCGGCCGATGGCCGCAACAACCACTGCAGATTGTCCAAATCGGGAGTCCGGATCAGCTGCGCCGGGTGACCAGGCGGAAGAAGACCACGGTCAGGGCCAGCACCATCAGAAGGAGGAAGAAGGAGGTGGCGGCCCCTTCGTTGATCGTGAGAGCGAGGAAGGCGCGCCGGTAGGCAAAATAGCTGAGGAGGTCGGTGGCGATTCCCGGGCCGCCGCGCGTCAGGACATAGACCAGGTCGTAGGTCCGGGTCTCGTTGATCAGCTGGATCACGATGGCGATCGCCGCCACCGGCCGCAGCATCGGCAGGGTCAGGTACCAGAACTGTTGTACCTCCCCGGCGCCGTCCACCTCGGCCGCCTCATAGGGCTCCCGCGGCAGGGAAGCGAGGCCGGCAGCGAGGATCAGGATCACAAAGGAGACCTGCTGCCAGACATCGACGAAGACCACGGTCCAGAAGGCGAGGTGGGGATCGCCCAGCCAATCGACACCGCCGATGCCCGATTGATCGAGCAGCCGGTTGATGATGCCGAGATTGGGCTGCAGCAGCATGTGCCAGACCAGGCCGACGCTGACCGGCGACATCGCCATCGGCACGGTGAGAATGGCGAAGTAGATCGCCTTCAGCCTGACCACGCGGTTCAGCACCAGGGCAATGGCGAGGCCGAGCACGAACTCGCCCATCACCGTGACCGCCGAATATTCGATGGTGACCCAGACCGAGTGCCAGAAATACGGGTCGCTCATCACCGCCCGGAAGTTCTCGAGACCGACGAAGGGTCTCAGCTTCGGATGGAGCAGCGTGAAGGCGGAGAGGCTCAAGAGCAGCGCATAGACCAGTGGGAAGCCCATGACGATGGCGATCATGGAGAGGCCGGGTGCCGCGAACTTCCACCCGGTCGCCCGCCAGCGATCCCGCTGCCGCCGCCGCTTCTTCGGCGGCGAAGCCCTGATGGTGGCTTCGGTCATATGAAGTCGACTACTCCACCGTCATGCCGGGACTTTGTCCCGGCATCCACGCCCGCTTCGCTGTTGCGGAGAGCAAGGCGTGGATCCCGGCACCAAGTGCCGGGATGACGACAGAGTCGTGGTATGCATGCGCGCATTCACCGCTACTGCGACTTCTTCAGCAGCTCGTCCAGTCCATCCGCCGCCGCCTTGATCGCGTCGGCGGGTTTAGCGTCGCCGGAACCGGCGAGCGAGAGCTGGCGGCCGAGCACGTCCTCGTACTGGGCGGAGTAGGTGAAGATCGGGAAGGCCTCGCCGCTCGCGACCACATCGAGCGCCTGCTTGTAGTACGGGTACTTCGCCAGCACGCCTTGGTCCTGGTACACGTCCGAGCGGGTCGGCGCGTGGCCCTGCATCGCGCGGCCGACCGAGGTCTCCTTGCTCTGCACCCAGCTGATGAACTTCCAGGCCGCGTCCTGCAGCTCCGGGCTCTCGTTCTTCGGGATGGCCCAGCCCCAGCCGCCGCTCTCGCCATGGCCGCCGGGCATCACCGAGAGCGCCAGCTTGCCGGCGGCGTTCGGGCAGGAATCCTTGTTGTCGACCTGGGGCAGCATCCACCAATAGGTGACCATGCTCCAGGCCTTGCCATCGCACATCAGGCGGAAGGTGTCGTCGAGCGTCGCCGAAAGGGCACCCTTCTGGGCGCCGTTCTGGATGTTGTCGACATAAAGCTCCAGCGCCTTCACCGCTTCGGGACTGTTGAGCGCCACCTTGCCGCTGTCGTCGAGATACTTGCCGCCGTTGGCGAAGAGATAGTTGGAGAACTCCATGCTGTTGGGATCGCCGCGCTGCGACTGCATGGCCGAGCCGGCCACGCCGGCATTCTTGTTCATGAACTTCGAGATCTCGACATACTCGGCGAGGCTGGTCGGCGGCGCGAGATCCTTGCCGGTCGCCTGCTTGTAGGCGTCCTTGAGCTTGGGATCATTGAGCAGATCGGTGCGATAGAGGATCCCCATCGAGTAGTTGTACATGGGGATCATGTAGAGCGTGCCCTTATGCATGCCGACCATGTCCATCATGGAGGGGATGAAGGGCTTCAGGTCGAAGCTCGACTTGTCGACGAAGGGCTTGAGATCCGCGAGCCAGCCCGCCTCCGGGAACTCGCCGGCCCAGAGGAAGTCGACCTCGAGCACGTTGTAGTAGCTGGCATTGCCGATGAGCTGGGTCACCAGCTTCTGATGCATGTCGGAATAGACCAGCTTCTGGAACTCGACCTTGATGCCGGTTGCCTTGGTGAAGTCCGGCAGCATGGCCTCGATGATATGCGTCTCCGGCACGTCCTCCATCAGCGCGTGGAGCGTGATGTCGTCGGCCCGCGCGGTGTGGCCCGCGAGCATTGCCGCCAGGGATACGCTCCCCAGCAACGCGGCCAAGGTCCGTTTGTTCATGCGCTTGTTCATGGTTTCCTCCCTTTCACGAAGTCGTTGTTGGACTCATTTGATGGCGCCGAAGGTCAATCCGCGGACGAGATAATTCTGGATGAAGCGCGAGGCGATCAGCAGCGGCACGACGCCGAGCACGACGCCGGCCGAGACCTCGGCGATCTGCACGCCGTTCTGCGACTGCAGGCCGGCGAGTGCGACGGGAATAGTCGCGGTCGTCGGCCCGGTCAGTACCAGCGCGAACAGGAACTCGTTCCAGGCGAGGATGAATCCCAGCACCGCGGCCGCGGCGAGGCCCGGCAGCGAGACCGGCAGCACGATCTTCCAGAAAGCGCGCCAGATCGTGGCGCCGTCCACCATCGCTGCCCATTCGAGCTCGACCGGCACGCCATCGAAGAAACCCATCAGGATCCAGGTCAGAAACGGCAGGTTGAGCGCCGCATAGGCGATGACGAGGCCGGTCACCGAGTTGGTGAGATCGAAGCTGCGGAACAACGTGAAGACCGGCAGCACGATCGCGACCGGCGGCAGCATCTGGGTCGCCAGGATCACGAACCGGCTCAGCTGTCCGCCGGTGCGATAGCGCGCGAAGGCATAGCCCGCCATGGCGCCCAGCGGCAGCGCCAGCATGGTCGAGATCGTCGCGGCGGCGAGGCTGTCCGCATAGGCCAGCCAGAACTTGTCCTTGATCAGCAGCTTCGCGTAGTTGTCGAGGGTGAAGGCGGGCATGAGATCGAGGCTGTAGGAGGTCGATTCCGGCACGAAGCTGGTGCGCAACACCCAGAGCGGCGGCAGCGCGATGTAAAGCGAGAACAGCGCCAGCACCGCATGGGTGATGATGTTGCCGCGCTTCTCGGATCCGCTTCTGGTCATGGCGTCAATCCATCGTCACGCCGCCACTGGCGTTGATCGCCTCGCCGGTCAAGAACCGCGACAGATCGCTGGCCAGGAAGAGCACGATGTCGGCGACGTCCTCCGCTTCCTGCAACCGCCCGAGTGGCGTCAGGGAGACGTATTCCTTGCGGACCGCGTCCGGCGTCATGCCGCGCAGCTTGCCCTCCCAGACGACCTCGCGCTCCTGCATGCTGGTGCGGACGAAGCCGGGACAGACGCAGTTGACCCGGATGCCATGCGGTCCCATCTCGCGCGCCAGCGCCTGGGTGAAGCCGACCACGGCGAACTTGCTCGCGGAATAGTGCGCCAGCAGCGGCGCGCCGAGCTTGCCGGCGAGCGAGGCGGTGTTGACGATGACGCCCTTGTGCCCCGTCGCCAGCCAGCGCCGCACCGCCGCCTGATTGGTGAGGAACACGCCCTTGGCATTGACGTTCATGTTGGCGTCCCACTCGGCTTCCGTGAGGTCGATCGTGGGGTTCATGCTGGAGATGCCGGCATTGGCGCAGACGATGTCGATCCGGCCGAACGCCGTCTCCGCCTGCTCGAACACCTTCGCGGTTGCCGTGGCATCGGTGACGTCGAGTTCGGCTGCGATCGCATCGGAGCCGATCTCCTGGGCGAGCGCCGCCGCGGCCGCGCCGTCCTTGTCCGAGACCGCGACCCAGGCTCCCGCACCGGCCAGCGCCTTGGCGATCGCCTTGCCGATGCCCGAAGCGGCACCGGTGACCAAGGCGGAGCGTCCATCGAGCAGTTTCGTATCGCTCACGCGGCGTCTCCTGTTCTGGCGAGGCTCTCCGCTCCAAGCGACGGATCGAGCCGCGGATAAAGCGTCTTCAGCCGTTCATAGGTCGCGCGGAAATTGGCATAGGCCCGGTCGTAGACGGCGCTGCGCGCGGCATCGGGGCGAAACACCTTGCCGGATGCCACATAGCGGCTGACGCCGGCGAAGTCCTTGAAGGCGCCCATGCCGACGCCGGCGACATAGGCGGCGCCGAGGCAGGAGCCCGGATGCTTGTCGATCCGCGTCACCGGCACGGAGAGCGCATCGGCCGCGATCTGCAGCCACAGATCGCTCGCGGCCCCGCCGTCGCAAGCGAAGACGCGCTCGACCTTGAGCCCGATCTCGCGGAACACATCGACATGGTGCCGGAAGCCGAAGATCACGCCTTCCAGGGCCGCGCGCCAGACATGGGCGAGCCGGTGATGCAGGCCGAGGCCGAGGATCGTGCCGCGCGCATTGGGATCGTGCAGCGGCGTCTTCTCGCCGAGGAAATAGGGCAGCAGCACCACGCCTTCCGATCCCGGCGGCACCTCGGCCGCGAGCCGATCCATCCAGGCATGCGGCGATTGGCCGGAAGCGCGCGCCTTCTCGGCCTCGCCCGCTGCAAGCTCACGCAGGATCCAGTTCAGCAGCGTGCCGGTCGCGGCGGTGCAGCCGTTGCTGAAATAGTGGTCGGGGATAATGTGATAGTCGATGAAGAGCCGGGGATCGGCGACGGCCTTCGCGGTCGAGAGCAGGATGTCGCCGGCACCGCCGAATTTCAGCACCAGATCGCCGTCGCGCGCCGCACCGGCCACATAGGCCGAAGCGACGTGGTCGGCGCAGCCGGCGACGACCGGCGTTCCGGGCTTGAGGCCGGTCGCCTGCGCGGCCTCGGGCGTCACGCCGCCGAGGATCTCCTGCGAGCGTCGGATCGGCGGGAGCACGTCCATTGCAATCCCCGCCTCGGCCACCAGCTCGGGCAGGAAGCGCGCATCGGCCAGGCGCATCAGCCCGGATTCCAGCGCCCAATTGTGCTCGATCGAACGCATGCCGGTGAGGCGCCAGGAGATATGGTCATAGGATCCGAACACGGTCGCGATCTTGGCGAAGACCTCCGGCTCGTTGCGCTCGATCCAGCGCAGCTTTGGCGCCACCACTTGCTGATTAATGCTGCCGCCCGTCAGAGAGAAGAAGCGTCTGCCGTCGAATCGCGCCTGCATCTCGGCAATCTCACGCGTCGCGCGCGCATCGTTCTGCTGGATGCTCGGGCGCAGGACCTTGCCATCTCGGTCGAGCAGCACGATCGCCGGAACCATCCCGGTGACGCCGACGCCCGCGACCTGCTCCGCGCCGATACCGGCCTGCTGCAGCAGCGCCGGAATGAGCGCGCAGCAGTTCGACCACCA
>Ga0335069_10014457_pt1 | contig 11050 bp, 23 predicted proteins | sample Lox_Sample_11_FD_206714 | JGI IMG/M metagenome (GOLD analysis project Ga0335069, IMG submission 206714) | Soil microbial communities from Loxahatchee National Wildlife Refuge, Florida, United States - Lox_Sample_1.1 | ecosystem: Environmental > Terrestrial > Soil > Wetlands | place: USA... | reverse complement strand
CGACGAATTATCTTTTTATGTAAAAGACGAGGCATTACATACCAAAAAAATTCTATTTGGGGGTATTGAAGATTTTTCTACCCCATCAAATCCAAAGTTTTTTAAAAAGCAATTAATGCAGGTAGTTTGGGCATTAAAAAATAATGGTAAGGTTTTAATTCATTGTTTGGCGGGTAGAGGCAGAACGGGATTAGCATTGGCCTGTATTAAAATATATGTTGATGGATATTCTCCTGATGATGCGTTAGACTTATCAAAACAATATTGTAATGGTCCTGAAAGTTCAATTCAAAAAGAATTTGTTAGAAAGATAGACCAGGTATGAAATTACGAACAAATTTTCCTTATAAAATTTCTGTTGAGATTGATGTTGCTAATAATCCAGATTTAGCCGGAGAGCTATTGAGAAATGCCTTCTTTGATCAAAGTGAAGGTCGTGGATGTTATGTTTCTTTTAAGTTAAGAGACAATGTAAAAGAGCTTCCATCTAAAATAATAGATGGTATTAATTTTCATTATGCTTGCGCCGAATTTGATGGCAAGGAAATTACCATGGAATATTGGTGGGATGGCGATGGAAGTCTATCATTTATTTTTGAAGATGGTTGTGCTATTCAGAATAATGATTGCAAGAAAACATATAACTGGAAATTCTACTCTAAAGAAGAGATGGATAGAAAACTGGAACGGTAAGATGATTAAAATTAATAATAGTTTAAAAGCATTTGAGGTTTTTGATGATGGTAGTAAATTTGTTTATTTTTTTGATGTTGTAGAAAATCCAGATCTTTTTGAAAAATTTGTTTCCTACCATATTTCACACGACGATTTTACTTCTATTTTTGATATAGAAGAAAGCAAAAGAGTTTACTACAAATATAGAAATGATATGTTATCTCTAATTAAAAAGGATTAATATGAAGCGTGCTGCCGTTATGCTTATTATAAAAGATGGATTAATTTTAGGAGTTAGCCGCCCTAATGATGATACTAAATTTGGTTTGGCCGGTGGGAAAATTGAAACAAACGAAACTCCTAAAGAGGCGGCAATTAGAGAAACAAAAGAAGAAACATCAATTGAAGTGGCTGAATGTGTAGAAATTTTTAAACACAAAGAAAAAAATGACTACGAAACACATTGCTTTTATGCTACCAAATGGAGTGGAGAGCCTAAAGAGGTAGAAAAAAGCAAAGTAAAATGGTTAACCGGAGAAGAGTTAATCTATACCAAGGCAGCATTTGGAGAGTATAATAAAGAGGCTATTAAAAGGCTACAAGAAAAATTTCCAGATGTCAAGATTAAATTTTCAAAATCTACAAAACAATCAATTGAAAATATAAAAAATAAGAGCTAATTTATGAGAGCACTCTGGTTAACAGATACCCATACTACATTTAGTTTTTTATGGAAGAAATATTCTCTTGTTAAATATATAAAAAATAAAAAAGTAGATGCGGTCATTATAACCGGAGACATTAGCAACGGATTATTTGTAGATTATATATTGTATTATTTAGCCTCTCATTTAAGAAACATAGAGATATATTTTGTTATTGGAAATCATGATCTATGGTTTAGAGACATTGAAGATGTTTATGACGACTTAAGAAAGCTTACAGAAACTTATAAAAATTTACATTGGTTAACAGAAAAAGATGCTATTGAGTTAACCAAAGATGTTGCTATTATCGGTAATGATGGATGGTATTCTTGCAGAGTAGATAATGACTTTGAATATAAGTTTACATTTGATTGGATGCTTATTAATGATTTCAGAAAAATGAAATCTATGGAAGAGAGAATAGAGGCATTTAAACAAAAATCATTAGAAAGCGCAAAAGATATAGAAGGCAAATTAATTAACGCTATTGATGCCGGATATAAAACAATCTTCCTGGCAACTCATGTTCCTCCGTTTAAAGAAACAAATATGAATACCGGATGGTTTGCCGAGACAAGAAACGCATATGACACAAATGATTATATGGGAGAATCGATCAAAAAAATAATGAGTAAACATCCAGAAAAAAACCTAATATGTTTATCTGGTCATACTCATTATAATGTTTCGGCAAAGATATCCAATAACATAGAGTGCAGAACAAACAAGGCAAATTATTTCAGTGTAAGATTTGCCAATGAAGAGCTAATAAATATTTAAGCTTTATTGAATGTAATGCCACATACTTTTTAATATTGACATTGGCTTCGGAGTGGCTATATTGTTGGGGTAGGGTCGGGGATTAATTGATGGTCAATTTCTCCGCTGACTTTAAAAAGGAAATAAAAAAATGAATTCGTCGAAGCTTGTTCAAGATGCATATAATCGCGTTGTTCGTGCTCGTGCTCAACTTTCCAGTTTGGTTCGTGAGAAAAAGAATCAAGAAAGTCGCTACACGGCATTGGAGCTTGCTAATTTGCTGCAACTTGCCCAAAAGGAAGTTGACACGGCAGAAATGATGCACGAAGTAGTTTCGCTGGTTGGCTGATTAAAAAACATAAAATCAAATGATCCCGGTTCCTTGAAAAAGGAATCGGGCATTTGGTATTGGAAAAAATGCAAAACGATCTTTCAATTTATGCTCATTGGTTGCTGCGATTAATTTCGATCGCAGTAATAGTGTATTTGGTTTTTGAACGATAGGAAAAAAAATGGTTCCAAAAGAATATTGCAAATACATTAGAAAAATGTATAAAGAGGGTTTTGCAAATGTTGTTGTCAGGCAATACAGACAGTTTCGCAAAACAAATGAATCAATTGAAGATTATTTTTTAAGATATATTAATTCTTATTTATGGTTTGGAAAATATGAAGATTTCTTTTCTCAAAAAGAAAAGGAAGAAATACAAAAAGCCTATCTTTTTTTGATAAAAAAATATATTAAAAATAATACAACCTTTTAATTATGAATTAATAATTTGATATTGATTTATGATTAAATTAGTTAAACATGGATATAACTTATTAAGAAATGCAACAAGAGCGGTAGGGTTAGAAAAAAGATCTTCTAAATGGCCAAAAGTAGAAAAAGATTTCTTGTCGAAACATCCTGTATGCGAAGCCTGCGGATCGAATAAGAAATTAAATGTGCATCATAAAAAGCCATATCATCTTCATCCAGAATTAGAATTAGATGAAAATAATTTAATTACTCTGTGCATGGAAAAGGAATGCCATCTTCTAATCGGGCATCTTGATGATTTTAAAGCATATAATCCAAATGTAGAAAGAGATGTAGAATTAGTTAAAAAAGACAATTCATATTTGGATACCATAATATCTCAAGCAAAAAATAATAGAAGGTATGAATAAATGCATTTTGATTTTCTATTAACGCTTGAGGTTATTGGAGTTAGCTATTCTCTATTTCTTATAATTAGTTTTTTCATATTTGCTATTACGAAAGCGAAAAAATGACACTGTTTAAAAACAATTTTTGTATACTATCTAACTCAAAAAATTCATATCATCTTGGATTTTTCGAGAATGAACTCTGTATTCTTCAGATTGATCCGAAAACCAAAAGATTAATTCGTGTAGAAAATATAACGAACCTATCTCATCAACAGCAAAACGATAGACTTAAACAGTGTTTTCGCTTGTATTCAAAACAAAAAAATTGTTATTTAAGACAATTAAACAAACAAACAAATTATCATTATCAGTATCGCTATGACATTGGTTTGACCTTAAGAAAGGGCGGAATCTAAAGATGGAAGATTTTTGGAGAAAATATGCCCAAGAAAAGAAATATCCTTGTTTCCTGATTTTAATTGATTTGGAAGATAAAGAAGAATATCCGGTTTATTTTAAATCAGAAAAAGAATTAACCGAATATAAAAAGAAAATATTGTCTGAAATGAAGACAAAGATTAAAAAAATTATATACATTGCCGGATAAAGAGGTTCAAATGTTTAGACAAGAAGTTAAAGCAGGAAGATATGTTAGTCATATTGAAGACGATGAGTTTTGTGGAATTATTTGTGATGGAGAAATAAATTCTAAAAACGAAGTAAAAGTAAGATGGAACTTCGGATTAACGGTAATGATTTCCATAGACGATCTCGTTCCCACTACAGATCCTTTTACTAGAAGTTTTGATAAAGTAAGCCATAGTTTAAATGAGGCTCTTGATCTTGTAATAGCTGCAAAAGAAACTGCCGAAAAGTTAAATGGTACAGAGGGTCTAATGATTAGAGATCATTTTAGACAGAATATGACCGCGCTGCTACAAAAATTACTTTCAGATGAATTTTATGTTAAATGAATTGGAAGGATTTTGTTGATCAGCAATCTAAACAAGAGTATTATAAAAAACTCTTCTCGTTCTTAAAAGAAGAGAGTAAGCAATATAAAATCTATCCAAGTCAAAAAAATATATTTAATGCCTTCAAGCTTTGTCCTATAGAAAATATAAAGGCGGTAATCTTAGGACAAGATCCATATTTTAATCCCAATCAGGCTCACGGTTTATCTTTTTCTGTTTTGCCCGGAATACCAAAGCCACCTTCATTAGTTAATATATTTAAAGAGATCAAAGAAGATTTAAATATAGATCCTCCTAATCACGGATGTTTAGAAAGTTGGGCCAATCAAGGAGTATTATTATTAAATTCTATTCTTACCGTTAGAGCAGGAACGCAAGGAAGTCATAGAAATAAAGGTTGGGAAATATTTACAGATGAGGCGATTAAGTTAATAAACTCTATAAACAAACCAATTGTTTTTATGCTTTGGGGAAATTTTGCAAAATCAAAAAGCAAACTATTAAATAATCCGAAGCATCTCGTTTTACAAAGCGCTCACCCTTCTCCACTTTCTGCTCATAATGGATTTTTTGGTTGCAGGCATTTTTCAAAAGCAAATCAGTTTTTAAAAAATAATAATATTGAACAAATTAATTGGAAAATAAATGATCAATAGTTTTGAAAAAAGAATAAGATGCCATTGCAAGAGGATTCTAAATAACCATAAGCTTATAGATTATGAAAATGTAGTTACTTCAACCATTGGTTCTTATCCCAAAAAAGGATCAGAAATATATTCTGAAAAAATACATCCCTATGATTTCTTTTTAATGGGGAAGAAATCCAAATCTCTGAATTATATTCAGTCCATTCCAATAGTTTTTTATGATGTTGCTGCATATACTGGATATGATGTAAAGAGTTTGGTATCATTTTATACTGGATTTAGAGCGCCAAGCTACCTGCAATATATTATATATGATAATGAATATTTTAAATTGGGTGAAAAATTAAGAAAAGAATTTAAAGGGATAAAAAAATGAACGCAGAAAAAATAAAAGCCGGAACAAGAGTTTATTTAATAACCGACCCAACTAAATTCGGTTCTATTTGCGATGATAGAATTGTGGATAACGGATATGTAAAAGTTAAATGGGATCGCTGCATTCATAATAAAATAAATCATTGCAGTCCAGTTATGGTTAAGGCGCAATATTTAGATACAGATATTCCTTTTGAAGTTGATTATAGTATTATGAACGCCAAATTAAATGATGCCTTTAAGGCAATTAAGGACTGTAGAGATATTGTTAAAAATCATAAAAGCAACAAGAAGGATTTTATGAAAAAGAAGTTTAATGAAAAAATTACTTCTTTATTGAGAATCCTGGTTAGTAAGGAGTTTTATAAATGAAAAAGAAATTAGGAATGACCGAATATTTAATAACGGCCGCTATAATTCTTGTATGGGTTATTATATTAGTTTTGTTCCGCTGATTTTTTTTAGACTTGACTTTTGTCGTCGCGATGGTTATATTATCCGATAGAGGCAAGGAGTTTGTTCGATGATTTATAAAAAGAGTGAAGTTGCTACAGAATTTTTTGTTAAAGCGATGTATGCATATTTTACCGACCAGGATAGCTTGGCCGATTATTTTATTAAGGTTGCTAATCTTTCGGCAGTTGTAGAAACTATTCATCAAAAAGAAGTTTTGGATAAAATGAATTGAGGATGACATGAAATTTAAAACATTGACTGGTTCTACTTACGAAATTGATCTTACTAACAAAAAGATTAGAAGGGTCAGCGGTCTTAATGATCCAACTCAACGACAAGGCGCAGATGGTGATTGGAGAAACTATGATGAAGTTATTCCCTCACCAATTGAAATTGACAAGAGTGTAGTTATTTATTGGGGCAAAGATGTTCCATTGCTGAGCGGAAGTCCCTCTAATGCTATTCCCGTAACGATGACAAGTCCGGTAGTTAGTATTGAAATTTAAAGTATTAAATTATATTTTTAGGTTTCAGTTATATTTCTTTCGCAAGACTCTTTGGTTTAAGGTCTTGTGGATGAAAAGTGGAGCTGAAAAAAGATATATGCTTGGCAGTTATTTAAGATTTATGCCAAGGGTTTTTAATTTCTTCTATGTATCCAGCTTAAGACAATTTTGGTTTGATGCCTGGATATTTGGATGGTGGATAGATGTTCCTCGAAACTACACTGTAAAAAAGTGTAAAATTAAAGATGGATATGAAGAGGAAGAAGATAATCTATAAATTAATTAGGGGTTGAAAATGAAGAAAGTAATTATTGCAGCTATTATCGTTGTCTTTTTGTTTCGATGGAAACGCTCATAATAAGGGGAATTAAATGAATTGGCCTAAAAATTTTACCGCATCAGATAAGAAACGATGGAGAAATCGTGCCACTCGCTTTTTAGATAAGCATCTGCCTCTTGCGTGGCGCAGGTATCATCAAGAAATGAGAGAAGAATTGGCGATTAAATTTGCTCATATTTGGAACGCTCCATCTCAACAAAAAGAAAAACTGCAAATTGAGTTCGCCGGTGTTTGGAAACGCTGAACTTTTTTCAAAAGCATAAGAGTAAAAGTTTAACAATCAGCGGCACATTAGGGAAGCGGAGCCGGTCTTAGTTGGCCGAGAATAATTAACATTACCCTGACGAAACTACGGCCCATTGACTTGTGCCGCCTCCGTTCTTATGGTTAGAGCGTGAACGGCCCTAGCGTGGCCTTCCAAAAGGGATATTAAAATGGCCGCTAAAAAGTTTTCCGGTAAGAAGTCCTTCTTTTTTAAGAAGAAGGAGCCCATTGTTAAAGTTCCTCGTAAGCATATGAAATGGTCTTCTTTTCAGGAAGATATTTTTAATGAGGTTTTGGGCGGATCAGGAAATATTTTGGTTCAAGCTTGTCCTGGTGGTGGAAAAACAGCAACGATTGTAGAAGCCATTTATCGCATTCCGTCTGGCCTTTCGGTTATGGCTTGTGCGTTCAATACCAGAATTAAGGACGCATTGATTGCTCGACTTCCTGAGCATATTCAGGTTAACACTATTCATGCCTTTGGTTTTGCTGCCATTAAAGCATCTTTCGGAAAAGATGTTCAGCTTGATAATGATAAGATTTCTAATATTACCAAGGCTCTTGTTGGCGCCGAAGATGATAAGGTTGAGTTGAGGTATCTTTTGGCTCAGGCTATTGGTTTGTGCAAAGGCTGTCTTGTTAATACTCCAGAAGAGATTTCTGAAATTCTTGATGAGTATGAATTTGATTGTGGCACCAAAAACGACCGAACTGAATTCATTAACAACATTATTAAGGGCATGGAGTTTTCTGCCCAACAAACTAAAATCATTGACTTTAACGATATGATTTGGTTTGTCATTAGGCATAACCTTACCGTTCCTACTTTTGATTGGATTGTGGTCGATGAAACTCAGGATCTTAATCGTTTGCAGCTTGAGATTTTGATGAAGGCCATGAAGTCTAACGGTCGTATTATGATTGTTGGAGATAAGTATCAGGCCATTTATAAATTTGCCGGCGCTGATAGTAATTCAATGGATCGTATTGCAAGTCGAACTGGAGCTAAAACGCTTCCGCTTTCTGTTTCTTATCGTTGCGGAAAGAATATCGTTAAGGAAGCTCAGGCTCTTGTTCCTGATATTCAATATGCAGAAGAGGCCGAGGAAGGTGTTGTTGAATCGGTTGATGTTGACTATATGATGAAGAATGCTGGCCCCGGTGATTTTATTCTGTCTCGCACCAATCGTCCTCTTATTGGATTGTGTTTTCAATTTCTTAAAGAGGGTCGTCGCGCTAATATCATCGGTCGTGATATCGGACAGAATCTTGTTTGGGTAATTAAGAAGAGTAAGGCGCAATCTGTTCAGGGGTTTTTGGAATATCTCGAATCGTGGAAAAACGCCGAGTGTGAACGATTGATTGCTAAAAATCGAGATTGCACGCATATTATGGATAAATACGAATGTCTTCTTACTTTTTGTGAAGGGGCATTTGATCTTGATGAAGTGAAGAAAAATATCGAGGAAATGTTTTCTGATAAGGATGATAACACTCGTATTATGCTTGGGACCGTTCATAAGGCAAAAGGTTTGGAGCGAGATCGTTGCTGGCTTCTCCGAAATACTTTTAAGACTGGAAAAAATCAAGAAGAGACTAACATTACTTATGTGGCTATTACCCGAGCAAAATCTTTTCTTTATTGGGTTGATGGAGTGAAGTAATTAATGACAGGTGAGTGATGGCTAAAATTATTTCCTGTAAAAGTTGCGGATTTGATTTTGATCTTCTATCTCCAGAAAAACGCAAGCGTGGTGGTTTAATTAATGTTTGTGTTGATTGTTTGGAAGAAGAAGATGTCGTTAAGTATGCCGGCGTTCAAGCGGCAGATGGTAAACAATCTCAAGCAACAATTCTAAAATTTAATAATCAGAAAGATAAGGAAAGATATATTTCTTTTTGGAAGAATAATAGTGGATGGAATAAAGGAAAGAGTTGTCAATTGGGATCTCATATTTCAACTGATCCAAAAATTAAGTTTGAAACCATTGTAGCTCATAACCCAACAAACCATAAAGGAAAAGCTTAAAGATATTGCGGAGTTAGCTCAATTGGTAGAGCAGAAGTTTTCCAAACTTCAGGTTGTCGGATCGTGCCCGATACTCCGCTCAAAAACAAAAGTAGTACAATACAAATAAATTATAATGATTACCCATGTAGCAATTCGATTTAACGGCATTACTTATTCATTGCCTGCGCCTAATCGACATTATCATGTGCTTCAATCGATGGTAAAAGAATTTGGAGAATTTATTTATGATCCAGAAGACGATAGTTGCGAAGGTTTTTTGGATGAGAATGGTAAATTCTATAATCGTGAAGAAGCTCTCGCTCATGCATTAGAACATAATCAAGTTAAGGATATAAACAATATTCGTTTAAAAATGTTGTTTTCAGAGGATCTGTGGTAATTAGAAGTATTTACTAATACTTCGCTAAAATATTTTAAATTATAAAGGAGATAGTAAAGATGAAAAAAATAATTACAATTTTTATTGCTGGATTGGCTGGTTGCAGTAGTACGACAATAGTTGATAGAACGGTCGTTGATTCTGGAAGTACCGTTGATGCAGAAGATGTTGCCGATTCAAATAATGATATTGGAATAGATAGTGGAATTATTGATGCGCATATAGTAAAAGACTCAAGTATTACCTGTGGCAGTAATACAATTTTATGTGGCGATCAATGTATACCTATTGGCAATACATGTTGCTCTTCTGTTGGCTTACCGGGCATGTATTGCCCTAATGGTGGAACTTGTAATCCAGACGGAATTTGTACCGGGAATTGCAAAGTAGATAATAATTTATCATGTAGTGGTGGATATACGGCATACTCCTGTACTGGGTCAGTTCAACCCAAACAAATAGACAACAATCTTTATTGTGGAAGCGGTACGGTTGGTGTTGGTCAGACTGTATATTGTTGCGTAGAACAATGTTCTGCCCCAAAGGGAACATATAAGTATACATATACTACTCTAACGGGAAATTGCGGAGACGTTATCGTAGATGGTCCGGTTATATTTAATGGTAATAGCAATTTAGATGCAGTTGCCGCGGGAGCCGAACTTTGTGAAGGAACAAATCAAACTCTTAAGCAAGACACTAATAACATATCTATTGATGCCTGCTCTGGATCGGTTTCATCTACATGCAATGGATTTGATAACTCTGATCTAATATCGGCTTATAGTGTTGTAAGCATTACATCCAGCCAAGATGGAAGAACATTCGGCGGTAATGTTTCATTAACTGTAACTGATAAAACCACTAATACGCAATTGTGTTCCGGCACCTATTCTTTTAGTGTTACTTGGATTAGTCAATAAGGAAGGGTTGAATAAAATATGATGAAAAATATTTTTTGTGCATCAATAATTGCAGTGCTCATTTCCGGGTGCAGCAGTGATACAGTTATCATTGTCCATAAAAAAGATCCGCCAACAATTACTGATAATTGCGGAATCCCTCATACTGGAAAAATGTTGGCTCACTATGCAGAAAGCTACGGAAATAGTTGCGGATCAATTCCAGATGTTATTATCGATAGGTCTAGTCAGCTTAATTTAAGCTGCGACCCAGGATCATATATATTAGACACCATTAATTCGAGCGGCACTTGTGATGTAGAAACTAATGTTAAAAACTGCATTAATGGCACAAATTCAACTATTAGTGTTGATGGGATTGGGCATTACAATGAAGATTTTTCTGAAGAAACCGCAACTATGTTCGTTACTATAACAAGCGGCAATCAAACTTGTAGTGGAGTATATTATCTTACATTAACTGAAATTTAATAAATTAACTTAATATTTTAATAACAAACAACAAAAGGAAATAAAAATGGCAACTATTGAAATTCGTCGCGCGCATTCTTTTACCAAGGATCAGGCTAAAGCAAAGACAGATGCTTTTGCTAGCAATATCGGTAAGCAACTTGGACTTAAGCATTTCTGGAATAATGATGTTGCTGGATTTGAGGCAACTACCGGACTTGCTAAAGGCGCCAAGGGAAGCATTACTGTTTCTGATAAGGATTTGCTGATCAGCATTAATCTCCCCGGAATGCTTGCCTTTATGAAGGATGTCATTGAGAAGAAGGTTAAGCAAGAGTTGGATACCGTTCTCGCTTGATTTCTTTTCAAATTAAGAATAATAAAAACTGATATATAGTTTATTATGAT
>Ga0335069_10014452_pt1 | contig 11053 bp, 2 predicted proteins | sample Lox_Sample_11_FD_206714 | JGI IMG/M metagenome (GOLD analysis project Ga0335069, IMG submission 206714) | Soil microbial communities from Loxahatchee National Wildlife Refuge, Florida, United States - Lox_Sample_1.1 | ecosystem: Environmental > Terrestrial > Soil > Wetlands | place: USA: Florida... | reverse complement strand
GTCCCTCGCTCGGAGGCCTCGGCAGTTCTCGACGGCCATCACGCTCGCCATCTACGGGTTCCACTTCCGGCGGGTCTTCGAATTGCACTCCCAAACCGGCCACCGTCCCTCGCGAAGGATCTGGCGCCTCGCCCGCTCACGGAGCGTCTTACCGGACCCCGGCTCTTCTCGAGCTCCCGGGCAAGCCGGACCGCGAACACCTCCCGCCCCTCCGATGTGACGCTCGGCCCCGATGCGGCCCGGGCTCCTGGGCAAGTCCTGGAACCGAACCTCGTTGGCGGGTTCGCTCCTCGCCTCTCGGCGGGGCGCGGCGGGGCAGCCCCAAGAGGCCTTACGCCTCCTCGACCGGCGAGGCCTTCGCCGCCAGCAGGGCGTCTGTCGAAGCGCCGGCCGACTCTCGCTGTGGCACGCTCGCCAGGAGGCCGAGCTCGACCGGAGCTCGAGCCGCGGAACCGACATCACGAGCGTGGCGCCCGATCCATCCAGTCTTCATTCAGTGCCCGCGCGTCCGGCCCGACCACGAGGTAAGAGCAGCGCGCCACTTCCCGTGGCCGAGCGGCTCCGGCGAGTCACTCTCGGCCAGGTCATCTCGAGCCCTCCCGGGGAGCCTCGTGCGCAGTCGTCGATCCGCCGCTTTGGCCATCGGGCGCGTCGCCGCGCGGTCCTCCCAGCACAATGCATACTTCGTGCACCGCACCGTCATGGACGAGTGGCACGGCGCGAGGGTCGACCGGAACGCCGTCGAGCGTCGCCGAGGCGATGCCGTGGCAGCGACGCTCGGGGTTCGTCAGCCGGATCTCGTACCGCGTCGTCCCGAGCCGCCAGGTCACCTCGTACCCCGGCCAGGACGCCGGAATGCAAGGGTCCACCTCCAAGCTTTCCCCGTGACGCCGAAGGCCGATGATGCTCTCGAGCCCGGACCGATACATCCATCCTGCCGAGCCCGTATACCAGGTCCAGCCGGCGCGCCCGGCATGCTCGGGATGGGCGCAGACGTCCCCGGCCACGACGTAGGGCTCGCCCTGATACCGGGCCACGTCCGAGATGGTCCGCGAGTGGTTGATGGGGTTCAGCATGTGGAACCACTCGGCGGCCTCGTCTCCGCTCCCGAGACGGGCGAGCGCCATGACCAGCCAGGTCGCGGCGTGGGTGTACTGGCCTCCGTTCTCCCGCACTCCGGGGGCGTAGCCCTTGATGTAACCCGGAGCCTGCGACGACCGCACGAAGGGCGGGTCCAGCAGCAGGATGACCTGCGCCGCGCGACGGACGAGGTGCGTGCGGACAGAATCCATGGCCCGCTCTGCGAGACGCAGCGGAGCCACGCCGGAGAGCACAGCCCACGACTGTGCGATGGAGTCGATCCTGCACTCGTCGTTCTGTGCGGAACCGAGGGGAGCACCGTCGTCGTAATAGCCACGCCGGTACCACTCACCGTCCCAGGCCAGCTCGAGCGCGGACGAAAGCCTCCTGGCCTGGCCTCGGTAGCGTTCGGCGCGTGCCGAGTCTCCCCGCGCGTTGCACAGCGGAGCAAACCCGTTCAGGACGCTGTGGAGGAAGAACCCGAGCCACGTGCTCTCGCCGCGCCCTTCGCTTCCCACCCGGTTCATGCCGTCGTTCCAGTCGCCGGACCCGATGAGTGGCAAGCCATGGGCGCCCGTGGTCGACGCTCGGTCGATCGCGCGGACGCAGTGCTCGAAGAGCGAAGCCTGCTCTTCCGCAACGCGCGGCAGCGAGTAGGACTCTTGGGCGTCGGATGGGAGCACCGGAGCCTCGAGGAACGGCACGGACTCGTCGAGTACACCCGCGTCACCCGTGGTAGCGACGTACTCCGCCACGGCGTACGGCAGCCACAGCAGGTCGTCCGAACAGCGCGTCCGCGTGCCACGCCCGCTGGGCGGGTGCCACCAGTGCTGGACGTCTCCCTCCCGAAACTGCCGGGCCGCCGCTCGCAGGAGGTGCTCCCTCACGAGACCGGGGTGCGCTAGCATCAGACCGAGAACGTCCTGGAGCTGGTCGCGGTAGCCGAATGCCCCGCCCGGTTGGTAGTAGCCGGAGCGAGCCCAGACGCGGCAGCTGAGGTCCTGGTAGAGGAGCCACCCGTTCATCAGCAGGTCGAACGAGTCGTCGGGCGTACGAACCTGCACGGTGCTGAGAATCGCTTCCCAGGTGCGCCGCACCGCCTCGAGGGCGCTCTCGGCGGCCTCGACGTGCCCATGGCGGCGAACCAGCTCTCGCACGTGCCCCGCGTCCCGTCCCTCCCCGACGAGGAATGCAATTCGCCGCGTCTGACCTGGTTCGAGCGCCACGGCGACCTGCAGCGCCGCGCACGGATCGAGCCCGGCGCCGAAGCGCCCCGAGAGCGCATCGTGCTCGAGTGCCTGGGGGTGGGCGAGAGACCCGTTGCGTCCGAGGAAGGAGGTGCGGTCTCCGGTCGCCGTGCGCGGCCTCTCGCTCGCGTAGGCGAAGGCCACTCGACCGGCGAACTCGTGGTTGAAGGCGTTCGTCGCGAGGATCGCACCCGTCTCGGGGTCGAGGCTGGTCACGACGTGGACGTGATGACCCGTCTGCGGTGGCCCCATGGCCCATTCGTTGTACGCGAAGACGCTCAGACGCCGAGGCGTGGCGCTCTCGTTCTTCAGCGTCAGCAGTGACACCTTGACCGGCTCCGTCGCGTCCACGAAGACGTCCATCGTATGAGCGATTCCGCTGATCGCCCGCGCGAAGCTCGTGACCCCCGCTGCGTGGCGGACGACAAAACGCCCGCTGGCCGAGGACCGCGGCAGTGGACCCGGCGTCGGCGACCACGTTAGGCCGCTCTCCTCGTCGCGAACGAGGATGGCCTCCCCGGTGGGATCGCTGACCGGGTCGTTCGCGAATGGAGTGAGCCGGTTTTCCCGGCTGTTCTCCGACCACGTGAAAGCCGAACCGGAGGCCGTGACGATCGTTCCGAAGCAAGGATTGGCGATAACGTTCGCCCAGGGCTGGGGCGTCTCTTTGTCGCCCTCCAAGACGACGACGTACTCACGGCCGCCGCTCGCGAACCCGCCGATCCCGTTCGTCAGCGCGAGAGAGGGCACCGTGGGCTGCGCCGTCGCCGCGAGTCCGTGGCCCGGTTTGTGACCAGGGAGGACGGATTCCGTCATCGCCGCGAGAGGAGCCGGTCGGTCGAGCTGCTGCGCCAGCGCCCCGCGGTCGTCAGCGAGAACGGCACGGGACACGCCCGCGAGGAGGATGCGTTCGGCCTCGGGCATGCGGTCCCCGCGCAGCAGGTAGGCGCCGCCCGGCCGGTGCTTCCAGGCCCTCCACGGCCCATTGTCCAGGATCGCCGCGAGCTGCGCTTGTACCTCGTCGAGGTAGCTGACGGGATGCTCGTTCAGGATGACGACGTCGGCACGCAGCCCCTTGAGGCGCCAGTACTCCTGCGCCTGAAGGACCTGCCGCACGAGCGCGAGGCCGTCCAGCCCCACCACGCGCACCAGGAGGATCGGGAGGTCGCCGGAGATCCCGTGGCCCCAGAGGCTCTCCTGACCGAGCGCGTTGCGGGCCAGCACGTCCGGGGCCGCACGCAGCGAGGCATCGGCGTACAACACGCGCGATGCGAGGCGCTCGAACAGCATGGCCTCCTCACTCGAGACCCCGAGGTGTCGCTGAGCGCTCTGGGCGTGCGCGAAAGCCATGGCGAAGGTCCGTGACGTCGCGCTGGGATCGCGGTAGCGCTGCGCGAGCGCCAGGGCCGTCTCCCGGCTTGAGGCCAGGCCCGTGGCGAAGGACATGCGAACGACCGCTCCAGGCGCCAGCCGCACGCGCTGCCGCAGGCTCACGATCGGGTCAAGCATGACACCCGTTGTTCCGCTGAGGGGGCGGCCGTCGAGCGCCTGAGGATCCTCCGGGCCGCGCCCGCGGCCCAGGAACCGCGCGCGATCGGTTTCCCACTCGACCGGTCCCTGCGTCCGGCCTTCCTGGCTGATGACGTGAACTGCCCACATGGCCGGCTCGTCCGGCGTCCGCGCACGTCTTTGGCAAAGCAGGGCGTTGCTCTCGGCAACGTACTCCGTCTCCACGAAGAGCTTGCCAAAGGCGGGGTGAGCGAGGTCGTCCGCAGGCGGCGCAAGGACGATCTCGGCGTAGCTCGTGATCTCGATCTCGCGCGGGCGATCCCCGGGGTTCGATACCGCCAGCCGTCGCACCTCGACGTCGTCCTCCGGCGACACTACGACATCGAGATGGACCGCGAGGCCGTCGAATCGCCGCTGGAACGTCGCCTTATCCGAAGTGAACGTGACGACATCGTCCTTCGCGTCCTTCCCAATCGGGTGGTACGTGGCAGACCCAACCGCTCCGCTCCGCACGTCGCGAAGGTAAACGAACTGGCTTCCGGGGTCGCGGGTGGCGTCCTGCCGGAATCGCGTGACCGCGCGCCCCCGGCAGAAACTGGCCCCCCCGCCGGCGTTCGTGACCACCGCGGTGTAGCTCCCGTTCGAAAGGAACTGCGCGTGGGGAAACGGCGTGTGGGGCGAACGAAAGCGGCGCACCGAAACGGCGGGCACCGGTGACGCGACGCGTGTCTCGTCGTCCGGCCGTGGGCGCATCACCGCGGCGTGGCGAGGCGACCTCTCCTCCAGGAGCAACTCGGTCGCCTTCACGCGGGCGTGCGCGTGGAAGCGCTCCACCATGCGATGGCCGCCGAGGACGCTCGCGAGCGCTACGAGTGTCATGCCTTGGTGATGGGCGAAGTACGTCCGCACGACCTTCCCCTGGAGGCGTTCCGCGGTCGGCGCCGCGCCCCCTGGTTCCTCAGCCTGCCGCGGCGTGTAGTCGATGGCGTCGTAGGGGCCGTACGCCCCCTCGAGACCCTTCGCCGCGAGGCGGCGCAGGTTCTCGGCGGCCGCAGCCGGGTCGACCAATGCCGCCAGCGCAGTCGCGTAGGGCGTGACCACGAGTTCGCTGGCCAGCCCGCGTTTGAAGCCCAGGCCCGGAACGCCGAAGGCCTTGTACTGGTAGTTTTCGTGGCGATCGACAGCGTCATAGGCGGACTCGGAGATTCCCCAGGGAACGCCGCGCTGAGAGGCGTAGTCTCGCTGTCGGCGCACCGCCATCCTGCAGGCATCGTCGAGCAGCGTGCCCGGATAGCTCCTCATGACGAGCATGGGCATGAGGTACTCGAACAGCGTTCCGCTCCACGACAGGAGCGTGGGCACGCCGTGCACGCTGGTGGCGGCCCTTCCCAGGTGGAACCAGTGCGCCTCCGGCAGGTCGCCCTTTGCGATCGCGACGAAGCTGGCGAGCCGCGCCTCCGAGGCGAGGAGGTCGTAGTGGGCAGGGTCGAGCCGCCCCGGCCCCTCGATGTCCGCGCCGCGGTAGCCGATCGCGAGAAGTTGGCGCCTTGGGTCGTAAAGGAAGCGGAAGTTCATCCCATCCACGATCGCTGCAGCGCGCCGGGACAGCGACTCGAATCCAAGCTCGTGCATCCCTTCCGAAATGGCGATGAGCGCACCGGCGAGGTTGCCGCTGTCGACCGTGGACACGTAGCGAGGCAGGAGCGGAGCTAGGCTGAGCGTGTCGTACCAGTTGAACAGGTGTCCCTCGAAGCCCTCCAGGCCCTCGATGGTCGTAAGCGTCTTGTCGATGCGCTCGGCGAGTTCCGGCGTCTGGATGAAGCCGAGGTCATGGGCCGCGAGCGTCGAGAGCAGTCCCATCCCAACGTTCGTTGGCGATGTCCTGTGCGCCACCCTCGTTGCGGGGACCTCCTGAACGTTGTCGGCAGGAAGACCGTGGTGTTCCGTTCCCATGAAGGCCTCGAAATATCGCCACGTCTTCCGGGCCACGTCGAGGAGGAGCTGCCGGTCGTCTGCCGCGAGCTCGAAGCGTGCGAGCTTCGCGGGCTGGCTCAGCCGATGGGCGACGAAAGGCGCCACAGCCCAGAGAAGGAGCGCGGGCGCAGCTGCAAGCATTCCACCCGGGCGCCCGGCGAGGAGCACGAGGATGGAGACGGCCAAGGCAACGCCGGGACTCGCCGCCATCTCCTTCAGGAACGAACGTACGCTCCGAGCTGACGCGAGGCCGGCTCCTCTTTCGGCGCTCGCGGCCGCGGTCTCCCACTCGAGGAGGCGGCGCTGCGTGAGCCAAAGGCGGAACAGCGTGACCACGATGGCGTGCGCCATCGCCCAGGCCTCGCTTGCGAGGAACGTGACCTGAATTGCGATTCGCGCAATTGCCGTCTTGGCATCCTCCGCGAGTTCGCGGAGGAAAAGGCGCCACGGTTGCTTCGCCCGCGGACCCGAGAGCGCCTCGAGGGCGATCGGGTAAAGGGGAAAGGAGATACATGCCAGGACGGCAGCGGTCCAGGCCGCGGGGCTACCGGGCAACACCGTCCAGGCGGCGACGAGAAGGAGCACCGTGGCTGGAGCGACAACGCTTCGTCGCAGGTTGTCGAAGATCTTCCACCTGGAGATGAGTCGCAGGCTGTTTCGCCGCAGGCCACTGCGCGTCGGAACGAATGGAAGGAGCCACGCCAGGATCTGCCAGTCGCCTCGCGCCCAGCGATGCTGGCGTCGGCTGTGCGCAAGGACGCTCGAGGGATACTCGTCCACCACCTCGACGTCGGTGACGAGGGCCGTGCGCGCATGCACGCCTTCGAAGAGGTCGTGGGAGAGGAGCGTATTGTCGGGTACGCGTCCGTCCAGGGCCGCCACGAAGGCGTCCACGTCGTAGAGCCCCTTGCCGGTGAAGGTCCCCTCGGCGAACAGGTCCTGGTACGTGTCCGACACCGCCGTCGTGTAGGGGTCCACGCCGGTGTGACCGGCGAAGATGCGCGCGAAGCGGGAACCCGCGGCGCTCGAGGTCGTGACGCTGACGCGTGGCTGCAGGATTGCGTAGCCGTCCTTCACCCGCCCCGACTCCGGGTCGAATTGCGGCCGGTTCAGCGGGTGCGCGATGATCCCGATGAGCTTCTTGGCGGCGTCGCGCGGAAGCCGTGTGTCCGAGTCGAGCGTGATGCAGTAGCGCACCTGCGGGAGGATCGACACGTCGCCCACTTGGACATGGAAGCTCGTGTCGGTCGCCCCGCGCAGGAGACGGTTGAGCTCCTCGAGCTTTCCTCGCTTCCGCTCCCATCCCATCCAGGTGCCCTCGCAGGCATTCCACTGGCGAACGCGATGGAAGAGGAAGAAGCGGTCGCTCCTCCCATCGCCGAGCCGGGCGTTGAGCTGCTCGACCCCGCTCTGGGCAGCGGCGAGGATGCTCGCGTCTTCCGGCATCTCCCGGGTGGGCGCGTCGACGTAGTCGCCGAGGATCGCGAAGTGGACCCGGGCGTCGAGGTTTCCGAGCGCGAGCACCTCGACGTGCTCCACGAGCGCCTCGACGCCCTGAACACTCGTCAGCAGCGTGGGCACGACGACGAGGGTCCGGGCATCGTCCGGAACGCCCGAGGAGAGATCGAGCCGGGGGAGCCTCCGCGGCGGCGCGAAGCGTGCGGCGAGACGCTGGACGAGGGCGATGGCCAACTGACTGGCCGGCACAGCCAGTAGCAGTGCAGCCGCCGCCTGGTCGCGGAGCGAGCCCTGCTGGTGCAGCACGTACGCCACACCTGCACCCACCAGGGCAGCGGTCAGGACCGTGATCGCTCCGAGGTACGCACCTGTGGCGTGGGCGAAGACGCTCCGCCGGATGCTCTTCATCAGCCCCGGGCGGTACGCGACGTCCGCTTCGAGGCCTCGTCGGCCCTTCCCGATGAGGTGGTAGCCCACATGCGCGGCGCGCGCCAACGGCCCCTCCGCCTTCGCGGCGAGACGCGCACTCTCTATGGCCCGCAGGGCAACGCGGACCTGGCCCTCACCGGTCGGCTCCGCAAGCTCCTCAACGGCCTGCCGGTACCGGTCTCGGGTCGCGAAGTCCATGCGTCCGTGGACGTCCGCTGGGTCGCGCTGCAGGACGCGATCGACGAGGCTCACGGACTCGACGAACTGGCTCCAGTCGAGTTGGGAAAGAAGGCGAAAGCTGGCGATGACGTTCGAGACGGAGACCTGCACTGCGGCCTCCCTCTGGTGCTCGCTTCGGATGGCCTCTTCCGCCGTCATCCCTCTGGCGACCAGGTGAGCCTCGAGACCGCGGCGCACGGCCGACAGGCGCGGACCGTATTCCCGGACCCGCTGTAGGAGCTGCACCACGTGCGCCGCGTGCAACCTTCGCGGCAATGGCGGCGCGGCCCCCTTGCCCGCGGCGTCGATGCGCGCAACGTACGCGTCGGCGGCGAGGCGAGCGGCCCGCGCGGCCCGAACCTCCTCGGCGAGGCGCCGCAGGTTCTCGATGAGGGCTAGCTTCAGCATGCTCGGCCAAGCCCACAGCTCCCCGATCGTAAGCGGCGCGACGCTCTGGAAGCTGTCCAGGAACCGAACGAGCTGGCGCTGATCGAGGCGGCTGTCGCTGTGCCGGATCAGCTCCACGGCAATCGCGTACACACGAGCATCGCCCGCCCGATCCCGCGGGGCGAGCTTCGGGAGCTCGCGGTAGTAGCTGCGCGGCAGATCATGGCGCACCTGCCGTATCTCGGAGGCCACGAGGTGATAGTTGTCGAGCAGCCATTCGCCTGCGGGCGTAACGTACTCGCCACGATGGGCGTCGTCCGCTAGCCCGCGATAGGCACCGCGCAGGGTGCGGGCGTTGTCCTCGAACCGTGGATACACGCTCCGCGGGGGGTGGCGAGTACTCGGGTCCACAGTGAACAGGGCCGCGAGCGCCCGCGCCCGCTCTTCGAGTCGCTCGATGGTCAGGAGCTCGTCGCGAAGTGGCCTCTCCGCGGCGGACTCGGCGCCGTTTACGCCGTCGGTTCGCTGCGACCTGAAGATTCCTGCCACGTGCACGCTCTGTCGGCCACGCGGCTTGCGCCGCGTCGGGCTGAAGTCACGGCGGCGGGTGAGCAAACGCTCCCCTTCGCCGTTGCGAGGGAGCGTCACGCAGGCAGGGCTGGCTGCGCGCCCGCTGCGCGTCGAAGAGCCCCGGACCGCTTTCTAGAACGGTCAGTGCACCTCGTCGAGCAACGCCCAAGGCACGAGGGCTAAGATACTTTCCTCGGGGATGGGCGCTCGCCGACGCGTGCTCCTCGATAGTAGGTCCATAACGCCCACAAGCTCCGATTGCGACACCTAATCTCGGCCCGCGGGTCTCGCTGGCCCTGGTGACGACCGTCTCCGGGAACTGCGCGGAGCGAGCCCTGAACGCGTTGACCCGCTGCGCGCGAGGCCACGCGCGACCCTACGGTGGCGACCGTTCTCCGGGAGCTTCGACTGGACAGCTCCTTAGTGCCCGTCTCGAGCGGGTTGGCGCGAGCGTCCCGGCATTTTGCTCGACGGTACCGGGCCTGCCTGGGGTCCCCGGGCCAGTTACCTAGGCGACCACGACGAGCGAGGCGAGCCGCGTGGCCCCAAGGGACGCTTCTGTAGACCAGCCGACGTCGTTCGCGGCGAGCAGGTCCGCCCCCCTTACGAAGTGCTAGTCGTGAATCAGCGGCAAACTTGAGACGCCACACTCTTCCCGACCGACGGAAGCGGTGCTTGCGAACGACAACGGGACGGCGAGCAGGCAGAACACCAACGAGCCCGTCGGCGCGTCAATGAACTCTCTCCGCATCGGGAGGAGGGGACTCCAGCAGCTGGAGTCCCCTCGGATACTCTTCGGACACATGTATGTTGAGCGCGTCCGTGAAGTCGTCCGCAAACGCAACGGAGCAAGCGCGATCAGGCTGCTGGACTTCGTCGCACCCGCAGCATCCGTGACGGCGACGAAGGCCGTGCTCGTGACCTTGGCGGAGCCGCAGAAGCTCACATTGCAATCTTCAATGGCGTGGCGGCGCGCGTCTCCCTCGATAGCAATCCGCGTGCGTATACGTGGTGCGCGGTACCGCAACGACAACACGTCAACGATTCCAGAACGTCAACGACGCGCCCACCAAAGCTAGCAGGGGGCTCGTCGCCACCGCCAGCATGACGAACCCCCAGCGGAGAAAGGTCGGGAGGTGTCCGGCTGCCTCGGAATCCACACTCGGTCCTCCCGTCGCCGGCTGCAAGAGCGGAAGTGGCGCATGGAGCCCTGGTTTGGCAAAGAAGTGCAGCGCAACGGCCGCGAGAAGCCAGGACGGGACCGTGACCACGAGCCCCCGGGTCAGAGCCTGAACCGAGCCGCCCGTCGCGACCAGCGGACCCCCGAAGAGCAGCAGGACCATGGCGAAGAGGGCGCCCTCCCCGGGGCTTAGCCCGCCTCGCGCCTTGGTCGGGCTAGGGATGAGGACGAAGAGGGCGACCCCAGCGAAGAGGCAGGCGAGGGCGAGGTACTGAAAAGGGTAGAGGAGCGTTGCGGGAGGGGCTGGCTTCCCGGTGAATCCTCGGCCGGGCTGGAACGCCTTCCCTGTCCACTCGCGCTGCTCCACCAGGTACCGGCGATCTCCTTCGCGGCCCGGAACCGAGACGAGGGTGGTGCCCCCTTGAGCCGCGAGCCTTTGCAGGAGCACGCCGGCCGGCATCTCGCTGGGCTTGAAGAAGACCCAACGTGCAACCCCGCCCACGCCCGGGAGGTCCTCGCTCGTCCTCCAGTAGTTCCGCTTTCCAAGGCCCTGCTCCAGGCCGTCGATATTTCCAAGGAAGGCGTCCCACTCCGGGCCGGCAACAAGAGACGAAGCGCTGGGAAGTCCCTGCCCTTGCCGGGCGACGGGATCCACGCGAACCACGGAGATTAGGGGATCGAGCGTTGCGAGGCGAAACAGCCAAAGGGCCGGCAGCGTGCATCCGATCAAAAGGGCTCGACGAAGAAGTTCCATGCATCCCCCGCGGTGAAGGGGCTCATGGGCTAACGCGCGTCCTCGCCGGCGTTGAAACTCATGTTCGAGCGTCTGACCACGAGCAACTCAAGAAGGCGCGCTTCCTTGGGGCGCTCCGAACGGCGTAGCAGGAGCATCGGAGAAGTCGCGAAAGGCGTGACCAGCCTCGCGCAACCCGACCCAGGGTGGTCGCCGACCTCGACCTGAGCAGACGAGTACCACCGCAACGACGCTGGCGGCCTACGG
>Ga0335069_10014451_pt1 | contig 11053 bp, 16 predicted proteins | sample Lox_Sample_11_FD_206714 | JGI IMG/M metagenome (GOLD analysis project Ga0335069, IMG submission 206714) | Soil microbial communities from Loxahatchee National Wildlife Refuge, Florida, United States - Lox_Sample_1.1 | ecosystem: Environmental > Terrestrial > Soil > Wetlands | place: USA... | reverse complement strand
AGGCAGCGGAAAATCAGCAGTGGTGAATACTATCAAGCGCCTGCTTGGCAATTGCGGCGAGCATTACACCGGCGAAACCACGGAAGCGGGCATAAGACAGGATTTAAAGCATGATTGCCGCGCTGTTACTTATGATGAAGCTGAGCCTAAGACACATCAGGCCCAAGTGGCTTTGCAGAAGGTTTTGAACCTATTCCGCCAAGCCAGCAGCGATGAGACAGCCAAGATTGCCAAAGGCACCGTTAGCGGCAAAGGTATAAACTTCAAAATTCGCAGTTGCGCCATGCTAGGAAGCGTCAATGCATTTTTGACGGAGGAGCCGGACAAAACGAGATTTTTTGTTATTGAAATGGCAAAACCATTAGAAAAAAAGGAATTTGTCAAATGGGAATTTAAGATGCAAAAGTCATTCAGCAAAGGCTTCCAAGCGGCATTACACACGCGCATCAGCCAGAATATAGTGACGCTAGCCGCCAATGCCAAAACCTTTTCCAGCGTCCTTGCCGAGCGTTTTACCAACAACCGCGCCGGGGATCAATATGGGACGTTGGTTGCGGGCGCTTATTTGCTTAGCAACATAGATTTAATCAGCGCCGAAGATGCAGCGGATTGGGTAAAAGACATGCGATTCCCCGCTGATGAAATAATAGCCGATGAACAATCAGACGAGATGGAATTATGGAATTATATGTTAGAGCGCATGATACCATTTAAAAAGCAATACGGGGATAAGGTTATCAATATCGACAGGCCATTAGCGGAATTGATTGACGCCGCAGCGGTTAATCATACACCGCAAAATTACACCTGGATGGATGCCGATAGCGCCTTGGCGGATAAAGGAATGAAGGTAGTTAAAGAGGATGGAATCCAATATATAGCTATTTCAACGAATCATAGCGGTATTGCGGATTTGATTAGCCGCTCACGATTTGCTGGGTTAGAATGGTCGCCTATACTAAGGCGGATTAAGGGAGCTAAAGCTGGGGAGAAGCCTTATAAAATAGGGCGTGGTAAAAAAGCTACGCGAGTGACATTAATCCCACTAGAAAAAGAAACGGAGGCAGAAAGTAAATCCGCCCCTGTTTTAGCGGTTAATGAGGATTTCTAGTTTTTATTCAAGTATCCCCTAAGCGCCCGCTGGATAACCTCTAGTAAAGTCATTTTATCCTGCGCAGCGCGTATTTTAGCCTGATGCACCAATTCCAGGTCATCGAGGCGAATAGTTGCGTATTGTTTTGACATAATCACCATTTCCCTTCTGATTTTGCTCTGTCCTTTGCTGCATCGGCCATAGAGCGCCACCATGTTTCCATGTCCATGACGTGACCATCCTTCCAATGCCATTTCTGGCGGCTGGCGAGGTATTCATTGTAGGCTGGCCGTAGTTGTTCTTCTTCTTCCGGCGTGAGTGTTGTCATGTATTTTTCTCCGCATTGACTATCGCTTTGTTGATTTTCTTCGCTGTTTCTTTGCTAAAATGTACGGCTATATCTTCCCCGCATATAGCTTTTATCGTTATCAAGGCTTCGTACATTTCGTTGATGAGTTTCATGTTGCTTTTATCCTGCTTTGCACCATTTTTCAGGGCATTTCTGGCTTGCCGCAATACGGCATTGCCTTCTTTCCCGGCGCACGCACTATGTTTCAGATAGCCGATTTTACTCAAAGCGCGTAAGGCTTCGATTGCTTCTATGGTCATGGGCGCTCCGTGCTTGTGGTTAAACGTAACCAGTATCCATCCATTGAAATTCCATTTACATATGTTTGTGTACTGTCAGGCTGTTTCTTTACCCATTTGCGTGGCTGTGTAACCGCGAGTTTCAATTCTGGACTGAATACAGATAAGAGTTTTATCAAGTCTCCAACCGTTTCTATTTTTTGCTTATCACTCATGCCCCCACCTCCGCGCCTTTCAGCATCGGCAATACATGGTGATTAAATGTCCATACAGCGTTATTTGTAAGCTGGCGCTGCCACGCCATATTGGTAGGCGACCATTTGAAAGCGTGGCGTTTCAACAGGTCTATCATCTCCCGCGTTGGCTTGCCATCAAAGAACAATTGCAAGCGCATTGCTTCGGTGTTTTCTAAGCAGCGAACACCATTAACAACAAAATCTTTTGCCATTGTTGCCTTACGGTTTTCGATTTCCTTAATCCGCCCTTCGACCTGTTTAATCGCGGCGCGGTTATTGGAAAGCGTGAAAGTCGCAAAACCTACATTCCCGAAACAATCAGGCTTTAGAATTTCTTCCAATGTCATTCCCGGCAACAGCGCTTGTAATGCCGCATGGTTGCCTTTACGAATTAGCTTGTTGGCTAATATCATTTTATCCTGATTGGCTTGCAGCATGGCGAGCTTCTGGCGCAGGCGGTCGATTGCATCTGCATCGCTTGACATGACAGGCCGCGCTTCGGGATGCGCTGCGTAATAGGCTTCTTGCGCCTTGGCTTTGCGTACCCGATCAATATAAGCGATCATCTCGCCGCTAATTTTATGCTCGCGCTCGCTGGCCTTGCGCTGTTTCTCAACAGGGAAACGCGCTGGGCCGGTAATCATCGAGGAAGCGCAACGGCTTTTTGCCGTCAGTGATAGCAAAAACAAGCGCTCGAATTTTGCCACCACTTCCGGAGAGTCAGCAAATTCCGCGCAGATTTCATCGAAATAGGCACATTCACGCTCTGCGCGTTTTTCTGGCGTGAAGCTCGACCAAACATAAGCGCGACAAGCCGTTTCATAGTGTTTGTGGGTGTTTAGCATAAAACTCTCCAAATGTGACTCTCAATAACCCGGCAAGCGAGAGTCACCTAACTTGCCGGGGAAGCAGACAACCCGCTTCGTCGGGAGGCCATTGCCAGCCTCCCTGCGAAAGGGGTTAGCATCCTTCCTTATGTAAACGATATTTTATAACCGTTTTGCCATCGGAATATTCTTTTACAAGAGCGCATTTATAATTTGTTATATTGTAGTTTTGGCTCTCAAGGTACTTCTCTAAAGCAATATTATCCGCATTAAGCGGATCATAAGGGGATTGCAAAAACCAGCAAAAAACTAATAAAGCCAATATCGCTATCGCCCAATAAAGTATTTTCATGTGACTCTCCTTTGTGTTGCGCCATGCTGAATTGCAAAGTGTACCTATGTTATCTCATATTACAAATGTTGCGTCAATAGCAAATGTTATAAAAGATGCAAGAAAATGTTATGTGTTTGTATTATATAAATTCACTGGTTACGTTTTGTAGCTGGACGTAACCAAACGTAACGACTGACGTAACCAGCTTTTTATTTTTATATATCAAACTTTTATAAGACAAAAAAATGATAAAATTACGCGGTTACGTCAAAAGTGAGTAAAGCCTTACACGCGCGTGCGTATAGTAAGAAAAAAGACGTAACCAAACGTAACCAAGATATTATTATTATTATTATTATTATGTTTCAGATAGTTATAGTAGTTACATTCTTGGTTACACTTGGTTACACTCGGTTACGTTTTGACATAATGCTTTGAAAAAGGTAAGAATAAGGTATGAAAACAATTCCCTTACAGCCCATCTTCGAGAATGAGAAATTCAATACGCTTTCTCCGGCTTGTCAGCTCTTCTTCATAAAGGCGGTTTATTTGCTCGCTCAGAGGGGATTGCTGTTTAACAGGCCAAAACACCTAAGTCAGTATTTTCACTGCTGTAGACCCCTTTTCTTTAGGTTTAAACAGACATACGAAAATATATTAGAGGAAGTCACACCTAAAATGATGGTGATTAAGGGTAATTATAAGAAACAAACCGCTAATGGGACAAAGGCTATACATAGAATTTCCACTGAACGAAGGTTAAAACGAAATGAAACAATAGCTTTCTTCGATGAAAACGAAACGCATCAGAGGATTTCGCCAATTTTTTCCCCAAATAAAAGACACCATCTAGGTCAGCACGATCCCGTTGCCCGCGCAAAGGCTTTAGAGCCAAAAACCGACAAAGATAAGGTTTTTACGGATAACTAGATGTAGTGTTTCCTAACGAATTCCCGCCTGAATAAATCATAACATATTGATATTTATAGATGTGTAACTGTACTCAATATTGCCATGAGTAAAGTTACGTTTCTGCGCGTGGTTTATGCGAAAAAATGCGCCGGATTCTGGGGAGGGGTAGGTGGACTGAGCGAAAGCTGTGGAAGGGGTGACTCTCCCTTTTTATTCTAAAATTTTTCACTCCATCACACATAGTGGAAATTGACAGCCAATTAACATCTGTGTTCTGATAAAAAATCCCCCCTGTAAATAGTTCTTGTCACCACACATAGTGTATGTTACCCATAGTGGTAACTACAGATGGTGGCTATGCATTACACTTTGTGGATAGTGAGTCCGAGCGAGGCCTACAGCCATTCACGGTGTTTTTTTGAATGCGCCTGGAGTTTGCGGGATGCGTTTAAGGAGCTTGGGCATGAATGCAAAATAGTGCGTGAGCACCCGGCGAAAGAGGGAATAAGGAGCAATGTTGTTGTTCTTGGGGGGCATTTAGCGCATCCGGACGATATGTTGTATTTGGAGAAGCCGGTGGTGTGGCAATTGGAGCAGATGCCGCAGCGGGAGATGACGCCGTGGCTGAATGCGTATTTGGAGGTGATGCGGCGGGCGGCGGCGGTGTGGGATTATTCCCGGATGAATATTGGGGCGTTGAAGGATTATGGGATTGAGGCGGGGCTGCTGGAAGTGGGATATATGCCATGCTTGACGAGAATTGAGAGTGTGGCGGAGCCTGATATTGATTGTTTGTTTATTGGTTCGATGTCTCCCCGGCGGGCGCAGGTGTTGCGGGGGATTGAGGCGGCGGGGAGGAAGGTGGTTCATGCGTTTGATTGCTATGGGGTGAAGAGGGATGCGTTGATTGCCAGGAGCAAGGTGGTGGTAAATATTCACTATTACGCTTCTAAGTTATGGGAAATCGTGCGTTGTAGTTATCTTTTAAGTAATAGGAAATTTATCGTATCGGAATACGGACTCGATAACCAGTTAGAAGAAAAATATTACGATGCCTGTGCTTTTACAGAGTACGATAATTTGGTGGATACATGCCTAAAATATTTGGCGGATGAGGAAGGAAGAAACAAGATTGCCGAACGGGGGCATAATTTTTTCAAGATACAATCTCAAACAGAATTCCTGCGGAGGGTGTTGCAATGAATAGGCCGCTGCTTCCCACGGAAGATAAGCTCCGCCCCTATATTGAACGGATTGACAAGAATCGCTATTACACAAATTTCAGCGAATTAAATTCTGAATATCAAGAGCGGCTGGCGGGGATGTTCGGTGCGCCGGTAGTGACGGGCAGCAGCGCGACGAGTCTGCTTACGGCAACGCTGATGGCCTATGATTTGCCGAAGGGCAGTCTTGTGGCGATGCCGAGCTACACCTTTCCGGCCACTGCGGCGGCGGCGGTGAGTGCGGGATTGGTGCCGTATTTTCATGATGTGGCGCATGAAAACGGATGGGGGGAGAAGAATGTTATTTCCATAGATGACACGTCCAAGGTTGCGGCCATGATTGTCGTGGCTCCGTTTGGGTGTTCCCTTAATCTAGCCATACGCGATGATTTTTCAGAGCAGAGAAAAATTCCCATTATTATTGATGCCGCCGCCGGGTTTGATAACTTTAGCACTGTATGCAAGCCAATGCGGTGCCCTGTCGTCATCTCGACGCATAGCACCAAATCTTTTGGCACCGGCGAAGGAGGATTTGTTACTTGCCGCGACAAGCCGCTGTTAGAGAGGATTCGACGCATCACCAATTTCGGCCTGTCCCCCAGTAGGTGTATTGAATACACCGGACTCAATGCAAAATTTAGCGAGTATCACGCCGCTGTCGGCTTGGCTGAGCTTGATGCGTGGCCGGAAAAAAGATTGAAGTTATTGGAGGCGGTAAAGCCGTATGGACTGAATTATGCCGTGACGCAGGTGCCGGTGCGCGGCGCGGGGAAGATGGGCGTATATGGATGTCATCGGCATAAAGCCTATGCCGATTACCCGCGCACTGAAATGCCGGTTACGAATGAGCTTATAGAAAATGTAGGCGCTGTTATGATAGGAATTGATTAATGTCTGTGGTTTTCAAGGGACTGGATCGTCATCACGGATTAAAGCATGAAATAGAAGAACGCTTGAAGAAATACAGGCCAAAGGTTATCGGCGAATATGAGGAGAATGGGAGAAAAATAGTGGTATATGAATCCAGGCCAGCCAGTGCTCCGGGCATATCGAAAGAAATAAGATGGGAATAACGATCTGCGCAATGCAACCGGCATTTTGTCCGCCTCCCAGCTATTTCAGACTGTTCGCTGCGAGCGATTTGTTTGTCATACTGGACAATGTTCAGTGGGACAGGCGTTGGTATACGCATCGCCAGCAGATGACCGATAAGCACGGCAATAAATCTTGGCTGACACTGCCGATAAAGAAAACGCCGCGCAATACGACAATGATACGGGATTTGGAATGGCAGGATGATTATCAGGAAAAATGGCTGAAACAATTGGACAGGTTTACTGATGTGGAGCATTTCCCTATTCCTGACGGGATGACACCGTTGATGTTTATTTGCTCCGGGATGTTTAATACTTGCAACGCCCTGGGAATTCCCTTGAAGGTATGCATGGCGAGCGCGGTTGATATTCCCTATGACTTGCGTGGCCAAGCCCGCATCATTGCTCTTTGCAAGGCGTTGGGCGCGGATACTTACATAAATAGTCCCGGCGGCAGGCATCTCTATGATGCGGCAGCTTTTGAGAAAAATGGGATAAATCTTAAGTTTTTGCCGGATTGGGTGGGCAGTTACGATAGCGTTATCGAACGCCTGACGGATGAGAAACCGGAAGATATTCGCAGGGGAATCTATGAACAAATCTAAAAAGATCATTCTCTTTGGAACCGGCGATCTCGCGCAGATTGCGAAAGGGTATTTCGAGCGCGATACCGAATACCAGCCGGTATGTTTTACTGTTGATCGTTCATATCTTGGGAAAACCGAATTGCTTGGCTTGCCGGTGGTTCCCTATGATGAGTTGGAATACCGCTATTCTCCTATTGATCACGAGGCGCATGTGTGCGTGGTCTATGATGCCATGAATCGCACCCGCGCCGCTATTTGCAGGCGCATGGAAAGCGACGGCTATAAATTGGCATCGTATATATCGCCTCATGCTTTTATTGCGCCAAGCGTCAGGCTGGGAAAGCACTGCTTTATTTTTGAGAATAATGTTATTCAGGATTTTGTGGAGATTGGCGACAATGCGATATTTTGGTCGGGCAATCATATCGGACATAATAGCCGGATACATAATAATGTTTTTATATCTTCTCATGTGGTGGTTTCCGGCCATTGCGATATTGGCCATAATTCTTTTATTGGAGTTAACAGCACATTGGCTAACAATACTGTTCTAGGGAAAGAAAGCTGGGTGATGCATGGCGCTGTTTTGAGCGGCAATATTCCGGAGGGTTCATTTGTAAAAACGGTGCAGAGCGAATGGGTGCCGCTTAATGAGAAAGCTTTGGCACGGGCATTGGAGAGGAACAGGCGATGACATTGCGCGATGATTATAATCGGGATGGTTATGTGAAGGTTGTGGAAAATATTCACCCCTCCGTTATGCTCGCCAATGAGCGCGAACTAAAATCCATGCTTGATGCCGATGTTGAAAAATATATTGGTTATTTAAGGGCGTCAGCAAAGCACATCGAAGCGCAAAGATTGTTTCTATGCACACGAGTGCTGGCGCAAATAATTGGTGTGCCTACTATTATAGAGCAGCCCGTCCTGCATGTAATGTCTCCTGCCCTTCGCATCCCTGACGGGTACTACGGTACAGTCGCCCATCAGGATTGGCCTTCGACACAAGGAAGTTTGGACTCGGTAACAGTATGGATTGCACTGACGGATGCCGGTATTGGAAACTTTCCACTCGAAGTAATTCCTGGAAGTCACAAACGCGGATTGCTTGATGGTAAAATGAACGGTTCAGTGCTGGAGGTTGAAGCTGATGACAAGGAATTTATACCTGTTGAGTGCAAAGCTGGAGATGTCATCTTTATGTCGGGCTTTACTGTCCACCGCACGGGACAGGGAAATGGATTCCGTGTCGCCGTGAGTCAGCGTTTTGATAATGCGGCGGAGCCGACCTTTATCGAACGAGGATACCCGTGTGCGCAGAAAAGAGTTGTCGATAGAGAAATTCGTTGGAAACCTTCCGTAGAGCAAGTGCAGAAAATTTATGCCGTGGATTAAACAAGGACGCATCTTCCATCTTGAGCCATCGCCGAATCGCTCAACCCATACGCAGGTGCCGACGCCTTGCGTGATGGAAGATAAGATTCGCATCTTTTATTCTTGCCGTAATAGCGGCAAATCCTTTGTAACTTATTTTGATTTGGCGAAAGATTTGAAAACGATTTTATATTCCCACGAAAAGCCGGTGCTTGAACACGGTAAGCCGGGAATGTTCGATGCCGATGGCGTGATGCCTTCCTGCGTTATCGAGGAAAGAGAAGAGCTTTGGCTTTACTATATCGGTTGGTCAGAGCTTAAAAACACGGCTCGTTACCAGAATGAAATAGGCATAGCGGTAAGCAAGGATGGCGGTGAAACTTTCGAGCGGATGTTTGAAGGGTCAATTATCGGACGATCTCCCGATGAACCTGGGCTGGCGGTGATGCCTTTTGTAATGCAGAAAAATTGGGGAAGAATGTGGTATCAAAGCGGGACAGGGTGGCATTACATTGATGGGAGGTACGAGCCTACTTATGTCATCAAATATGCGGATTCGATTGATGGTATAAAATGGAAACGGAATCCGGCGGTGTGTATCCAGTGCAATTATCCAGGAGAGGCTTTTTCTCGTCCGGCGGTTATATTCGATGATGATATGTATAAAATGTGGTACTGCTACCGCGATAGCAGAGATTATCGTGGTGGGGGAGGGAGCTATCGTATCGGCTATGCTGATTCTACCGATGGCGTGAATTTTATCCGTAAGGATTACGAGGCCGGGCTAAGGCCAGGAAGCGAAGGAGAATGGGATTCAGAAATGCAAGCCTATCCGTATGTATTCGAGTTAGATGGTAAAAGAGTGATGCTTTATAATGGCAATCAATTCGGCCAGACGGGAATAGGGGTTGCTGTATGGGAATAGGAGAATTTAATAAGCAGATAGCCGAAAGAGGCTGGTTTCTTTTTGAAAATGTTATCCCTCAAGATTTAATTGAGAGAATGAAATTTGATATTGAGGGCGCCTATATTACATGCAGGGATTTTCAAATAAAAGCAGGATTGCAACATACAGAATCAACGGTTCATCATCTTATCGGCCAAGCGCAATCCTTCATGGATTGCCTAGCTGAATACGAAAGGCTTGATGAATATTTCACGGCGTATTTTCAAGGAAAGTATATTTTAAACAGCATGGGCGGCAATATACTTAAGAAATCGACTTCCTACGCTAATGAGATTCACCGCGATATTCGTTCGTTTTCTGGTTCGCTCCCGTTAATGATGAATACGCTGGTGTTCCTTGATGATTTTACGCATGACAATGGAGCGACATGGCTGATGAACGGCGGCCATTTTTTAGCCGATAAGCCCACGGCAAGAGAATTTGAGGATAGAGCATTTCAAATTACGGGGAAGGCGGGAAGCATTGCGGTATGGAATTCAAATTTATGGCATCGGGCAGGGGAAAATAAAACGGATAAGCCACGCAGGTCGGTAACTCCTGAACTTTCGAAGCCATTTTTCAAGCCCGGTTTTGATTATCCACGCACCCTTGGTTATCATATGGGGGATTCTTATAGCCCATACTTGCAGCAAATCCTTGGTTACAATTCTAGAATTCCAAAGAATTTGGAAGAATGGTATAGGCAGCCAAAAGACAGGCTTTATAAAGGAGATCAGGGATGAATCTCTTTCCTAGAAATAGAATCCCGTATTTTGTCTGGAGTCCGAGCTATACCCATAAAAGCAGCGGCGTAAGAACGCTGCATCTTTTGGTTCATGCTTTGAACGAGGCAGGAGAACGTGCTTATCTTTGCCCGAATAATTTTACAGGCTATGCGACGAATCCGGAATTAAATACCCCGTTATTATCCATTCAGCATCAGAATTTCTATGAGGATAGATTCATTGCCGTGTATCCGGATATTGTGAAAGGAAATCCGTTTAATGCAAAGCATGTCGTTAGAATGCTTCTTGCTCCGCGCGGCGCTTATGGAGGCGATGTCGTATTTCCGGATAGTGATCAGGTGTGGGGCGCTTTGCCGTCGATTGCTGAAAATGTTCTAAGGGTTCCCGTGGAGGATATAAATATATTTTATCCGCCTGAGGAAGCCATAGGGTTAGCCCCTGAATTTGAAAACAGCGATATAGTAAAAAAAGAAATACCGGTACGATTCGGCACTTGTTTCTATTCATGGAAATATGAGCATCATGGCGGCCAGCCGCTTAAGGATATTACAGGCGGCAGCACCCGCTTGGTTGGTAGTCTTGAGCAAATAGCCGATACGCTGCGTAAAAGCGAGATGTGTTATTTATATGAATTGACTGGAGTTATAACGGAGGCCGCTTTGTGCAAGTGTCCCGTTACTCTTGTTAGAACTGAGTATTTCAATAAAATTGATCCGCAAGCGATGATGGGCGATGTCAAATGGTCGGATGGAGAGAGAGTAAAACACTGCGATGATTATTTTCCGGAGTATCAGAAATTCTTAGATGATTTCCCTGATCAATTGCAGAACTTTATTCAAAAAACGCAAGGGATGTTATATGCGAAGCCATAAAGACGGGAGCTTGGAAACGGTAAAGCACGGTGAGCGCCGTAAAAAATACTATGAAAATTTGAATAAAATATTTGGGTTAGGCTATGAAAAAGAAGATTACATCCATTATTTCCCTGCTTTTGTGGGCAATCTTACTCTTATTCGCAACTTTACTTTATATGAGCTGTATAAAAGGACTCTTGGCATTAGCGGACATCTTGCAGAGGTAGGAGTCTATAAAG
>Ga0335069_10014450_pt1 | contig 11053 bp, 2 predicted proteins | sample Lox_Sample_11_FD_206714 | JGI IMG/M metagenome (GOLD analysis project Ga0335069, IMG submission 206714) | Soil microbial communities from Loxahatchee National Wildlife Refuge, Florida, United States - Lox_Sample_1.1 | ecosystem: Environmental > Terrestrial > Soil > Wetlands | place: USA: Florida... | reverse complement strand
GAGAATGCCGTGCCGGACCGCGCCATTTTCTGCTGCTTCGACCAAAGGACCGAGGACGCATACCGTTCGGCAATGGCACGGTGGGGACGTTAACGCTGACTCGACTGAGCCGGCGCTCGCCACCGACGCACATGAGAGTGTGGTGACGATCACCACAGGATTATGTGGCGTCGTGGACAAGGTTCTAAGGTAGGCGTAATTTTCCTTGCATCCGGCGCAGCCTCGGATGGGCGCGCTGGATGCTCGAGACATGGGGTGCGAGGTTCCAATGATCGGCAGGTTGTTTGCGATCGCCGTTGGCCTTTCCCTTCTTGGCCTTCAGATCGCGCATGTGACGCCGGCGCGGGCCGAGCCGCGGATCGCGCTGGTGATCGGCAATTCGAACTACGGTCCGGAAATCGGCAAGCTCACCAACCCGGTGAACGACGCCAACCTGATTGCCCAGTCGTTGCAGCAGACCGGGTTCCAGGTCACCAGGCTCACCGATGTCAACTATAAGGCCATGAAGCGCGCCATCGCCGATTTCGGCGACAAGCTTGCGGCGGCTGGACAGAACGCGACCGGCCTCTTCTTCTATGCCGGCCACGGCGTGCAATCCCAGGGCGCGAACTATCTGATCCCGATCGATGCCGATATCAGCCGGGAGAATGACATCGACATCGAGGCGATTTCGGCTGACGAAGTGATGAAGCAGTTCGAGTTCGCCAACAGCCGGGTCAGCATCATGGTGCTGGACGCCTGCCGCAACAGCCTCATGCAGCGCAGCGTCCGCTCCGCCACCCGGGGCCTCGCTCCCATGAACTCGGCCCAAGGGACCTTTGTCGCCTATTCGACCGCGCCCGGCCAGACGGCGGTCGACGGCAACGGAGCGAACAGCCCTTACACCAAGGCGCTGGCGAGCGAGATCGTGCAACCGGGTGTCGGCATCGAGGATGCATTCCGTGAAGTCCGGACCCAGGTCATGGCGGCGACCAATGACAAACAGGTGCCCTGGGATTCCTCGTCGCTGACCGCGCCGTTCTACTTCAAGCCGTCCGGCCCATCGAATGCTGGCCAGTCCACGACGTCGGTGCAGCCGACCACGGCTCCCACGGCGGCGACGCAGAAACCGGCTGCGGCGCCGGCTGCCGGCGACGATGTCGACCCCGAGGTCAAGCTCTGGCATGGCATCCAGTACAGCAAGGAGGCCAGCGACTATCAGGCCTATCTCCAGCAGTACCCGAACGGCACGTTCGCCGGCCTCGCCAAGTCGCGCCTTGCGGCGCTCGGCGCCAGCGTTCCGAAGGCGCAGGCGACGCCGCCGACCGTGCAGCAGCCTGCCGCAGCTCCCGCGGTTGCGCCGGCAACGGTGACGACGACGCCGGCGCCGAGCACAAACACGACAACCACCGAGGCGGGCTCGGCTGCGTCGGAGACGTCAAATGGTCCGTTGCTGGACGAGAACGGCGTGGACTGCCGAATCATGGACCAGAATCGGCCGGAGAACAGCATCTGCAGCAAGCTCAAGAAGGCCTCCCCCGCCAACCACAGCTACAGCGGCAGCAAGAGCCACAGCAAGTATTAGAGAAGGCTCGCACAGGAAAGGCCCGCCACGATTGCGGCGGGCCTTTTTCTTGTCCGGAACCGGCTCAGTCGGCGTCAATAGTGTTCTTTGGAATTGAGCCGAGGTTGAGCCCAATTCTCCTAAAATCGTATGCGACTCATACCCTGCTGTAAGAATTAACCTCATCCGCACATTGAGCCCGTATATGCCCCATGGTCTCGTACGTGTGCACAACTGTGCTCGCGAAGGGACCGGGGATTTCGGGTGAATGGCCCCTCAACGCGGCGCTGAGAACGCTAACGGCAGGGGTTTTCCAATGGCGAGCGACACGACGAGTCACCAGGGTGCATCTGACGCCGACCACGGCGGCGGCGCCCAGGGTTATTCCGACACCTACTTCGCGGACATGTCGCAAGAGGGCGACGGTGACTCGCTCTTCGTCCTGCAGGTCGCCCAGGCGGCCCCCGCCGAGGGTGGCACCCAGGGCGGTGCGCCGGTCGTGGTGCCGGTGCCGCAGAACGAGCATGTGGTCCGGGTCAACGTCACGCCGGGCGAAGTGCTCGAGCTCGCCTCGCCCTTCGACCCGAATGCCGCCCTGCTCGGCCGCGAAGCGAACGGAAACCTCGCCATCAAGGTCGGCGACGTCACGGTGATCCTCGAAGGCTTCGTGGACGCCAACAGCAAGGTGCCGGTGGTGGTCGAGACCTCCGACGGCAAGCCGATCGACGTGGCGACCCTGCTGGCCTCAACCGATCCCAACGCCGACATCCAGACCGCCGCGGGACCGGGTGCCGCAGCGGCCGGCCAGGGTGGCAATGGCGGCGTGATTCTCGGCAATCTGGAAGGCGGTGCAGGCCTCGGCGGCTTCGGCGCCGTCGGCGCGCAGGACGCGACCTCGCTGACCTATGGCCTGATCGACAACTCGATCAAGCAGGAGATCTTCACCACGACCGCCGGGCTGCTGGGACCGACCAGCGTCGGTGCGCTCTCGGAACCGTTCCTGATCGATCCGGCGGACAACAACTTCTACGGCAATTTCGCTGACTTCTTCAAACATTATGAGGACACGTTCAACAATACCGGCCAGGGCGGCGCCGATTTCACCGGCACCCAGGTCGGCGCTACCACCGACTTCGACACCTATCTCAGCGAGACCAAACTCACGACGACGGTGACGCATTCCTCGGGCGCACCGGATAGCCTCGAGATCACGCTGACAAATGCCGATTTGGCCGGCATTACGTCGGAAGGGCAGGCGCTCCACGTCGATGCAGAGGAAGGCGGGACGACGATCTTCGTCCGCCGCGAGGACGGGGCCATCGTCCTCGTCATCCACAGCCATGAGGCGGGCGGCGACGGCGCGCTTACGACCGGCAATTTCGAGGTCGACACGTATTTGGTCAATCACCTCGACCACAATACATCCACGACTGACACGCCGTTCGACAACCCGCAGGACATCCTAAACATCATCTTGAACTTTGAATTCGCAGCCGGAGGCGAGATTCCGACGGGAACCGGCGGCTCGATCACTGTCGGCGTGCTCGACGACGTTCCGATCTCCGAAGGCGTGTTCTACGTCTCGGCCGATACGACGCAACCGACCGACGACTTCGACAATATCGACGGCTACAAGGGCTCATCCTCCGTCGATTTCGGTCACGTGGACGAGGACTTCCTCTTCGGGGGCAACCACGACAGCGACACCGGCACCCCGGGGGACGATACCGGAGCAACGACGGTTCTCGGCCAGCTGGCCATCAACTTCGGTGCCGACGGCCCGGCGGGCTTCCAGCTCGCGGGCGGCGGCGGCAACAGCGAGGTGAGCGTCAACGCCTTCTCGTCCGGCCCCGCGCTGCAGTTCCACGACAACGATACCGGCGGCAACTACGACGTTGGCGACAAGTTCACGGTCAATGGCCAGCAGATCACCTCGGACGGCCATGACCTCAGCGTCCTCTCCCATTTCACCTCGGGCGGCCAGGAGTTCCTGATCGTCGGCTATCAGAACGAAGAAGATGTGAAGGGCGATCTCAATACGAACGGCGAGGGCGGCGGCTGGACGGTGATCTTCACCGTCCAAATGGTCGTCGATCCGAACAGCCCGGACTTCCAGGACTTCAAGTTCGACCTCTGCGGCCCGATCGACCACACCTTCGGCGACGGGATCGAGACCGACCAGCTGATCAAGATCGGCGTCATCGGCCATGACGGCGACGGCGATGGCGTCACCACCGCGATCAACATCCAGGTGAACGACGACGTGCCGGTCGCGGTCGAGGATACCGCGACCCTCACCATCGCCATTCCCGAGGCCGAGCCTGTCGTCCTGGCTGGCCTGACCACATCCGATGTCGTGGTGGTCGCCAGCGTCGATGGCAACGTGCTCGACAACGACAAGCAGGGCGGAGACGACCACATCACGGTCACCGCCGCTGGCTTCGACGGCGCCGACACGGCCGTCAATCCGGACGACGCCACGCCGACCGTCGTGCAGGGCACCTATGGGCAGCTGACGATCTACGCCGACGGCCACTACACCTATGAGCTGACCGATCCCAACGCCGCGGGAAAGCAGGACGTGTTCGACTACACGGCCACCGACGCCGATGGCGATCCCTCCATCGCCAACCTCACCATCAACATCAACGGCGTAACCGGCGCGCTCTCCGAGCCGTTCCTGCTGGATCCGGCCAACTCGAACTCCTACAGCAGCTTCGGCGACTTCATCGCGGACTATCAGAACCAGGTCGACAACAACGGCACCGGCTTCGCCGATTTCAACGGCACCCAGTCGGGGCCGGTGAGCTTCAGCCAGTATCTGCAGAACACCGAGCTCTCGACCCTGGTGGCCCACAGCTCGGTCGGCACCCAGACCATGGTCCTCACGCCGCCCGATCTGACGGGCATCACGTCCGAGGGCAGCGCGCTCCATTCCGACGTCCAGGATGACGGGTCGACGATCTTCGTGCGCCGCGATTCCGATGACGCCATCGTGCTCGTCATCCACGCCCATGAGGCCGGCAGCGACAATCCGGGCTCGACCGGGGACTTCCAGATCGACACATATCTGGTGAACCACCTGGATCATCCGGATGGGAACAGCCAGGACACGCTGAACCTCGACTTCCCCTATACCCTCACCGAGGGCGGCAATCCGGCCGGTGCCGGCGAGATCACGGTCGGCATCGTCGATGATGTGCCGGTCTCCGAAGGCGTGTTCTATGTCTCGGCCGACACCACGCAGCCGACCGAAGACTTCGACAACATCGACGGCTACAAGGGCTCGACCTCGACCGACTTCGGTCACGTGGACGAGGACTTCCTGAGCACTGGCAACAAGGACAGCGACAGCGGCACCCCGGGCGACGACACCGGCGCGACCACGGTCCTGGGGCAGCTCGCCATCAACTTCGGCGCCGACGGTCCGGCGGGCTTCCAGCTCTCGGGCGGCGACGGCAACAGCGACGTCAGGACCGACTCCTTCTCCTCCGGCCCGGCGCTGCAACTGCACGACAACGGCACCGGCGGCAACTATGACGTCGGCGACAATTTCACGGTCGACGGCAAGCAGATCACTTCGGACGGGCACGATCTGGTCGTGCTGTCCCACACGACGGCCGGCGGCTTCGAGACCCTCACGGTCGGCTACGAGGCTGAGAAAGGCATCGGCGCTGGGACGGCCACCCTGGACGGCGGTGTCGTGATCTTCACCGTCCAGCTGATCGTCGATCCGAACAGCCCGGACTTCCAGTCCTTCGAGTTCGACCTCAAGGGTCCGATCGACCACACGCCGGGCGACGGTGTCGAGACCGACCAGCTGATCAGCATCGGCGTCCTCGGTCATGACGGCGACGGCGATGGCGTCACCAGCGCGATCAACATCCAGGTCAACGACGACGTGCCGATCGCGGTCGATGACACCAACACCGTCGTCGCCGAGGTTCCCTCGGTCGAGTTGGGCGTGGTCACATCCGATGTCGTCACCTTCGCGAGCATCGACGGCAACGTGCTCGACAACGACAAGCAGGGCGGCGACGACCACATTGCGGTGACCTCCGTCGGCTTCGACGGCGGGAATCAAACGGTCAATCCGGACGACGTCACGCCGACCACCGTTCTGGGTACCTATGGCCAGCTCACGATCTACGCCGACGGCCACTACAGCTATGAGCTGACCGATCCCGACGGCGCCGGCAAGCAGGACGTGTTCCAGTACACGGCCACCGATGCCGACGGCGATCCGTCGAGCGCCGATCTTACCATCGACATCGTCCCCGGCGTGACCGGCGCGCTCTCCGAGCCGTTCCTGCTGGATCCGGCCAATTCGAATTCCTATAGCAACTTCGGAGATTTCATCGCGGACTATCAGAACGCGGTCGATAACACCGGCACTGGATTCGCCGACTACAACGGGACGCAGTCGGGGCCGGTCAGCTTCAGCGACTATCTCAAGAACACCGAGCTGACGACGGTCGTGGTCCACAACTCCGGCGCGCCCGAGACCCTGTCTCTCACCGCCCCCGATCTCACCGGCATCACCTCGAACGGCAGCGCGCTTCATTCCGATATCGAGGAAGCTGGGTCCACCATCTTCGTGCGGCGCGATTCCGACGATGCCATCGTGCTGGTCATCCATGCCCATGCGGCGGGCAACGACGATCCGAGCTCGACCGGCAACTTCGAGATCGACACCTATCTGGTGAACCACCTCGATCATCCGGATCCGAACAGCCAGGACACGCTGAATCTCGACTTCCCCTATGAGCTCTCGCAAGGGGGCAGCCCGACCGGCAGCGGTGAGATCACGGTCGGCGTCCTGGACGATGTGCCGGTCTCGGGAGAGGTGTTCTACGTCTCGGCCGATACGACGCAACCGACCGAGGAGTTCGACAACATCGACGGCTACAAGGGCTTCACCACGACCGATTTCGGTCACGTGGACGAGGACTTCCTAAGCGGGGGCAACAAGGACGGCGACACCGGCACCACCGGCGATGGCCCCGGCGCGGTCACCGTGTTCGGCCAGCTCACCATGAACTTCGGCGCCGACGGACCCGCACTCGGTGGCGGCGACGGCAACAGCGAGGTGGTGAAATCCCTATCCTCGTCTGAGCCCGCGCTGCAGTTGCACGACAACGACACCGGCGGCAACTATGCCGTGGGCGATAAGTTCACGGTCGATGGCAAGCAGATCACCTCGGACGGCCACGACCTGACCGTGCTCTCCCACACGACGTCGGGCGGCTTCGATGTCATCGAGGTCGGCTACCAGCCGTTCATCGGAGACGCGGCGACCGATGTGGCGATCGGTCCGGTGGTGATCTTCACCGTCTCGCTGATTGTCGATCCGACCAGCCCCGACTTCCAGACCTTCGAGTTCCAGCTCTCCGGCCCGATCGACCACGACCCGGCCGACGGCGGCGAGAGCGACCAGCTGATCAAGGTCGGCGTGCTCGGCCATGACGGCGACGGCGACGCCGGCGTCACCTCGATCCAGATCCAGGTGAACGACGACGTGCCGATCGCGGTCGATGACACGAACAGCGTCGATGGCACTTTCTTCACCGACGCATTGGCTGCGGCGACGGTGATCGGCGCGACAACGGGCAATGTGCTCGACAACGACAAGGGTGGCGGCGACGACCATATCGACGTGGTCGCGGCTGCCGCCTTCGGTTCGACGCCAGATGAGGGCAATGTCGGTGGGACGGTCATCGTCGGGCAACACGGCAATCTGACGATCGACGCGTTGGGCAACTATACGTACTCCCTTACCGAAACCGGTGCCGTGGGCCAGGACGACAAGTTCGAGTACACGATCCAAGACGCGGACGGCGACAAATCGTCCGCCGAACTGACCATCCATGTGACGGGTTGCAGCGTGTCGCTCGCCTCCGAAACGTTGACCAGCATCGTCGTACCCGGAGAGCACCTCCAGGGCGGCAGCCACGGCGACGTGCTCCAGGGCGGCGGTGGGGATGACACGCTGGACGGCAACGCCGGCAACGACATCCTGGACGGCGGCGCCGGCAGGGATGTGCTGCACGGCGGGGCAGGCGACGACACCCTGTTCGGCGGCACCAATGCCGACGACCTCTTCGGCGGCAACGGCAAGGACACCCTGGATGGCGGCGCCGGCGCCAACCGCATGAGCGGCGGAAACGGAGACGACACCTTCGCCAACGTAGGGGCAGCCGATCTCGACGGCAGCAACACCTTCGATGGCGTGCACAGCATCGACGGCGGCCAGGGCTGGGACACGGTGGATCTGAGTCACTTGACGGGCTTCGACTCGAGCCAGGCGATTCATCTGGAGAACGTCGAGGTGCTGAGTTTCACCGGAAACGGGGGGACGGCGGTCAGCCTCAGCTACGACGCCGCCTTCGCCGTCACCCAGGTGGGCGGGATCCATGCGCTGACCATCAACGGCGACGCCGGCGAGGACACCGTCCAGCTGAAGGCCAGCAGCGGCAATTCCTGGACCCAGACCGGCACCAACGTCGCCGGCGCCGACGGCCAGCTCTACGACATCTACGTCGCCGGCCATGGTGCCAATCAGGTGACAGTCTCGGTCGAGCACGGCGTCGAGGTGACTACGGCTTAAACAATGAGACCGGCCCCTGGCTCCTTGCTCGATGGGCGGGAGCCAGGGCGGCTCCGGCGCCGGGTGTCGGCGCGGGGTTTTGCTGGTAGGATACGGGGACGGGATATGGGGTGCTTGATCTTGCTCAAGCCCAACCACGGGGGTGGGGGCGGCTTCGCGCAAGAATTAGAGCAAATTATCCAGAAAATGCGAACGACCTTACATCCTGGTGCGTGAGTCCCCGCTTCAGTCTCATTGTAGGGACTCTATCGATGTGATTTTCTCTGGTCCATCGCCGCGGCCCGGGAAGATTCGGGAGATCGGGTTCGGGACGCGAGGACCAGTTTAAAGAGGGGTTAAAGATGGCCAACGACGCCAGCAACCATGCGCAGAGCTCGTTCGACGCCGACATGACGGCGACCGGCGCCCCCGACCACGAATCGGATACCGTCCAGCTCGCCGAGGCGACGACGCCAGCCGCGACGGCCGACGCCCCGCAGCCGGCTGCCGGTGCGAGCGTCAAGGTCGAGATCCCCGAAGGCGCCCATGTCGTCCGCGTCAAGGTCGCGGCCGGCGAATCGATCCTCCTCCCGCCGGGCTTCGACGCCAGCCATGACCTCGCCGCCAAGGAAGGCAACGGCAACCTGGCCATCAAGGTCGGCGACGTCACGATCATCCTGCAGGGCTATGTGGAAGCCGCGAACGATCCGCAGCATCCGGTGACCGTTGACGGGTCCGACGGCAAGCCGATCGACGTCGCGACGGTTCTTGCCTCGACCGATCCCAACCTCGACATCCAGACCGCTGCCGGCCCCGCCGCGGGTCCCCAGGGCGCGGAGAACGGCCATCTGATCGCGTCCTTCGGTCCCGGTGCCGGGCTCGACGGGTTCGGCGCGATCGGCCCGCTCGACCAGACCGCCCTCAACTACAAGCTGATCGACAACAGCATCCGCCAGGAGATCGGCCCTCTCAATCCGAGCGGCTCGACGCCTGGTCTCATCATCACCACCAGCCCTGGCCTGGTCGGCAGCGAAGCCTTCCTGCACGACCCCAACATCCACCTGAGCGAGTTCCAGGGCCACCTCACATTCGACGCCTTCATCAACGGGTTCACCGACAACAACAACGTCCAGCACGACGGCTTCAACAACACCTACGCCGACTTCGATGGCAGCCAGGCCGCGGGTGGTGACATCACCGGCGTGACGGGCAGCAACTTCATCCACGTCGATCCGCAGAACAATTCCACGGTCGCCGTGACGCTGAAGCTGGACGGGCTGGAGGCCCAGGGGCTCACCTCGAACGGCGTGGCACTGCACTACGAGCTGTCGTCAGACGGCACGACCATCTTCGCCTTCCGCGGCGACGGCACCGGCGGCACCGACGGCGCCCTGATCTTCGTGCTTAACATCAAGGAAGGCACCGTCGTCAGCGGCACGCAGGAGCAGTTCGAGGTCGACTCCTATCTCGCCAACCGCATCGACGACACCGATTCCAAGGGCAATCCGGTCGATTTCAAGGATATCACGGTCGATTTCGACGTGACGACGTCGGCCGACCAGACCGGGTCGGGCACGGTCAATATCGAGTTCAAGGACGACAGCCCGACGGCGCAGGACGACAGCGTCAACCTGGCGGGTGCGACCAAGTACACATCGGGCCTCGATGTCGAGACCAACGATCTGTTCGGCGCCGACGGCAAGACGGCCGGCGGCGGCGTAATCGGCGTCGAGGCGGGCGCTACGGGCCACACATCGACGACCGGTGCCGACAGCGACATCCATGGCCAGTGGGGCACGCTCCATCTCAACGCGGACGGGACCTTCACCTATACCCGCGACAGCAGCGATCCGTTCACCGGTACCGAGGTCGATAAGTTCACCTACACGATCAAGGACGGCGACGGCGATCTGTCGGATGCGGTTCTCACCGTCAACATCACCGACAATCCGGTCATTATCGTGCCGCCGCCGCCGCCGGGCCCGGGCGACAACCCGATCGACTTCGTCGGCAAGGGCACCGCGGTCTTCGAGTCGGCGCTTTCGACCGGCTCGGATCCTGCCTCGCCGAACGAGACCACCGCTGGCACGGTGAAGATCACCGCGGCCGACGGCCTCGGCTCGATCAGCATCGACGGCACCGACAACATCAAGGTCGGCGACGTCATCCACGGCAAGTTCGGCGATCTCACCATCACGGGGATCGCGACCGACAAGAGCGATCCGACGGTCACCGACCTCAGCTACAGCTATACCCTCGACCAGGCCGACCCGAACCACACCCTGCCGGGCAACGACGTCCTGCCGGGTGAAGACTTCAAGGTCACGGCGAGCGACACCGACGGCGACAAGAGCACCGGCGACCTCACCATCGACATCGTCGACGACGTGCCGACCGCCAAGGACGACAGCGTCACCCTGGCGAGCGGTGCCACCGGCTACACCTCCGGCACCAATGTCGAGACCAACGACGTGTTCGGCGCCGACGGCAAGGCGGCCGGCGGCGGCGTGGTCGGCGTGGCAGCCGGCGATACCGGCGTGAACGCCACGACCGGCGTCGATACGGTGATCAGCGGCAAGTTCGGCACGCTGGATCTGCATGCCGACGGCACGTTCACCTACACCCGCTTCGACAGCAACCCGATCGACGGCACCGAGGTCGACAAGTTCACCTACACGATCAAGGACGGCGACGGCGACCTCTCGCACGCGGTCCTGACGGTCAACATCGGCGACAATCCCGTTATCGTGACGCCGCCCCCGCCGCCGGGCCCTGGCGACAACCCGATCGACTTCGTCGGCAAGGGCACCGCGGTCTTCGAATCGGCGCTTTCGACCGGCTCGGATCCTGCCTCGCCGAACGAGACCACCGCTGGCACGGTGAAGATCACCGCGGCCGACGGCCTCGGCTCGATCAGCATCGAC
>Ga0335069_10014449_pt1 | contig 11053 bp, 7 predicted proteins | sample Lox_Sample_11_FD_206714 | JGI IMG/M metagenome (GOLD analysis project Ga0335069, IMG submission 206714) | Soil microbial communities from Loxahatchee National Wildlife Refuge, Florida, United States - Lox_Sample_1.1 | ecosystem: Environmental > Terrestrial > Soil > Wetlands | place: USA: Florida... | reverse complement strand
CCGGATCGGCGCCCTTGAGTGGTTAGACCAGGTCCAACATCCAGGACAGCCAGGGGTTGAGCCCGAGGATCGCCAGCCGAATTCAATCGGGCCCTCAGGCTCTGAAGTAATGTCTTGCTGACTCTGGCGCCTGTGACCATCCTCACCGTTCGAGCTTCCCTGCCAGTGCTGCTCTTTGGTTGCCGCTGAACTTACGGCCACGATCCTTTCGATCTCGAAGGAACGATCCCCGTGCCGGTGGACTCCCGGCCTGAGGACCGTGCCCTCATCGCTGCAGGAGATCGATCGGCTGTGTGAAGTCCGTGGCGCGGATGTGCCTGGCCAGGCCCGGATGCTGGCGCTCGAGCGCGAGATACATCTCCCACGCGACGCGCCGGTAGCTGAAGTGCCCGGCCGGCGCCGAGCGCAACTCCGATATGTATTGAGCCTCTGCGAAATCCATCTTGAACAGGCAACGAACCCGGGTCGCGAGCGGCAGCACGTAAAGGGCTGACAGCGCGGCCTCGGGCGCCGGGCCCGCAGCGATCCTGGCGCTGGCCGCATGCGCAGCTTCGACCGTGGCCTGGTAGTCGGCCAGAATGCCGGCTTCAGCCAGCAGGTTTACCTCCGGCCCGAGATCGCCGGCGGCCGGCGTTTCGTAGCCGAGTTTCGCAGTGAATCCCTGCTTGACCTGCGTGGCGCGGCGATGGCGGTGCATGTCGCGAAAGCCGCCGATGTCCATGAGAATGTCGAAGCGCAGCGCAGCGCCGGCGTGGAAGACGCGCAGGGCCTCGTCGTGACGCCCGCGGTGCCGCAAACCAACCTCGATGATCTCCAAAACGCGAGAGCCCGGAAGGGCGGCCACGATATCCCGGATTTGCCGATAGGGGTGGTCGCTGGCCCAGTAGATGAGTGTCGCGGCGAGCTCCACTTCCAGGGTCTCGGTACGTTCCACCAGGTCGACGAGCGGCGCGGGAGCAATCGGTACCCCCGCGAGAAGTTCGCCGGCCGCCTGTTCCAGAGCTTTGCGCGTTTCCACCAGGTATTGGTTGGGGACGGCGTATTTCACCAGCGTGGGCGCGGTGCGAATCTCGCGCGTAAGGAGACAGGCCGCCCGGGCCGCCAGCGACGATTCATGGCCCTCCTCCGCATTCGCCTCCAAATCGCCAGATCCTGCGCCGGGCACCGTTCCCGCCCCCGGCACCCGGCCGGCATAGCGGATCGTCGCCGCCTTCTCAAACTCTTCCAGTTTCTTTACGAAAGCTTCACCCGCGGCGGCGTTCATGTTCCATGCCGGACCGGTCGCCGCATCGCGCAGCTTCGCGCCCAGTTCGCGCACCTCGGCCATGGGATGCGAAAGCAGCCTCGACACCTGGGTCTCCAGCGTGCGGGCATTCACGATCTGGCCGAGCGACGTGTTGGTCGCCAGCGGTAGCAGGTAGCGGGCTACGTCGAAGGCGCGCGCCCGCAGCGTGCGCTCATAGGCCTCCGGCTTCATGCTCTCCGGCCGGGCCACACGCTTGCGCAGGGCATCGAGCACTGCCGCCGTGGTCCGGTCGTAGGCCGCAAACAGCCCGCGCACCGTATTGGTGTAAAGCTCCGCGGAAGCCGAATCTTCGCCAAAACCGGGAAAATACCACCCCGATTTCATGAAATTCTGGTACCGTGTCGACCGCTCCTGCCCGTCCCAGCGTTGCTCGTCCACGAGTACGATGGCCGCCAGCAGGCTCAACCGCTCCACTGCGAACGCAATATGGGCCAGGTCGGCGATGGAACGGTGCCCGTATTGGAAATAGAATGTATTCAGGAACTGTTCGGCGCGCTGGGCGCTGATTTCGGCCAGCGACTCGCGCATGGAAAGGGCCGAACGGGAATATTTGGCCATGGCGTAGGCCAGCACCTCCGGGTCGGCCCCGTGGACGGCAAATACATCGGTCTGGTTTTGGGCGCCGGCAGGACAGCCGGAATCAGGACGAAAAGTTTCGCTGGACATGATTGCGTGCTCGCGACCAGAATACGTCATTGAGGGTTCGTGCGAAGAGGCCGCCGGTTCCTCCCTCCTCACGCTGATTTGAAATCCTGGAGCACGGGACATGCGGGAGTACCTGGTAAGAACATCGCAAAGTCCGCGGCCACTCCCCTCCGGACGCTGGGTGATGACCCAACGCTGGAACGATCTGCTTTTTGCGCACTGGCCTATCCCCGCCTCCGCGGTTGCTCCGCACATCCCCGACGGCCTGCAGGTGGATACCTTTCACGGCTCGGCGTGGATCGGAGTGGTTCCCTTCTGGATGGATCGGATCAAGCTCCGCGGCCTGCCCCCCATACCCTTCACGCGCACTTTTCCGGAGTTGAACCTGCGCACCTACGTGCGCGACCAGCAGACGGGCACTCCCGGTATCTTTTTCCTGTCTCTGGACGCCAACAATCTCCTGGCCGTGGCATTCGCGCGTATCATCTACAGCCTTCCCTACCACTGGGCGGAGATGAAGCTGCAGGAGCGCTCGGAGCGCGAGTTTGCGTTTTACAGCCGCCGCCGCGGAACCACGCCCCCGGTGATTTTCAAGGCGCGATATCGCGGCCTCGGGCCCACACGCAAGCTGGCCGAGAGCCGCAGCGGATCCCTCGAGTACTTTTTGACCGAGCGTTATTGCCTTTTCACGCGCACAAGAACCGGCGAGCCGATGCGCGCCAACATCCATCACATCCCGTGGCCCCTCGAAGAGGCGGAAGCCGAGATCGAGCAGAATGATCTCGCAGCATCGTTCGGCATCCGGCTCCCTGACCAGGAGCCCGTCCTTCATTATTCGCGCAGGCTCGCCGTATACGTCTGGCAACTCGAGCGCCTGAAGCCGCTCCAGGCGCAGCAAAGAATTCCCGTAGAAGCCATGCCATCGGCCTGAACTTCACGCCGGCATTTGACTATTCGCTCTAGTTACTTTGGGCCCAAGACCTTGGTGCCGTGCATCGGTCCGAATTCAATGTTTTGATGAGATTGTCCAGCGGCCGATGGACGCGCTGAAATCGCCTCCCTCCCCTCGGAAGCGAAGCGCTAGAGGCGTGTGGCATTCCACACTCCCCGGTGTCACACGCCCTCCCCAGGTCTGTCCGGTTGCGCTCCCTATAATTAGCTTCGGTAGGGCGTGGCCGTTGCGTGGCGGCCGCTCTGGAAAGGATCTGCGTCAGCATGGGAAATCTGCAAGGGAGAATCGCGCTGGTTACGGGCGCTTCCCAGGGAATCGGGCGCGCGTGTGCCCTGGAGCTGGCGCGCGCCGGCGCAACCGTCGCGCTTGCCGCGCGCAATGAATCGAAACTGGCCGAGGCTGCGGCCGAAATCGAGTCAGCGGGCGGAACCGCCGCGCCATTCGCGCTCGACGTAGCCCGGGAGGAATCTATCAAGACAGGCGCAAAAGCCGTGCTCGACAAGTTCGGCAAGGTCGAGATCCTGGTGAACAACGCCGGCATTACCCGCGACGGCCTGGTGCTGCGCATGAAGCGTCCCGACTGGGACGACGTGTTGTCCACCAACCTGACTGGCGCCTTTCTCCTCACCCAGGCCCTGCTCAGCGCGATGCTGCGCAATCGCTGGGGACGCATCGTGAACATCACCAGCGTTGTGGGCGAGACCGGCCAGGCGGGCCAGGTGAATTACGCTGCTTCAAAGGCCGGCCTCATCGGCATGACCCGAGCCCTGGCGCGGGAAGTGGGATCGCGCGGCATCACCGTGAATGCCGTTGCGCCGGGTTACATCGAGACCCCCATGACCGCCGTCCTCGACCAGAAGCAGCGCGAAGCCATGCTGGCAGGAATCCCGCTGGGCCGCCCCGGCACCGACGCCGAGGTTGCGCAGTGCGTTGCGTTCCTCGCTTCCGACGCGGCCGCCTACATCACCGGCCACGTGCTCGATGTGAACGGCGGCATGTTCATGGGGTAGGAAGGGACCAAGGGACGGAGGGAACGAGGGACCAAGAAGCAACGTACCCACCGGATTCTGATCTTCCTGAGGGGAGCGGGTTGCGCTTAGCGCAACCTGCGCAGTCGTGGGATCCGCAGTTGCCTTTCCCACCGTCCTAACTTCCGAGTCAACGATAGCTTGGGCGCTGAGTTCGGCCTTTTGTAACACCACGTGCTCCGTTTCAACTTAAACATTGCAAAGAGTACGCCCAAAACCGGTCAGTGAGCGACTCGCCCTGTGGCGTAAGATGACCCGAAACATGCGCGCTGACGGGTAGATAGATCGGCTTGATGACGCCGGGTCATGGTCAGGCCAGCTACTGCTTCTATTAATGCTCGAGGCGGCCAGCCTACACCGCGAGATTATTCGCAGCGCAAAGCGGCCATGGGGTCTATGGCAGTGGCGCGGCGGGCGGGGATCAGGCAGGCCAGCGCAGCGACGGCGATGAGAACCAGTGAAGCGGCCAGGATGAGGAGCGGGTTGCGGGTGCCGCTCTCGATCCACCGGGCGATCAGGCGATTGAGTCCGAAGCTGAGCGCGAGCCCGAAGGCGATGCCCAGACCGACGCTGGTTCCGGCGGATAGTCCGACGAGCCGCAGCACATCGCGGCGCCGTGCGCCGAGGGCAACGCGGACGCCCAGCTCGCTGGTGCGCTGCAGGACCGTGTAGGAGACAACGCTGTAGAGTCCGACCGCGGCCAGGGTCAGCGCCAGAATGGCGAATGCGCCGAAGAGCATGGAGATGAGCCGTCCGCGTTCATACTCGGGCTCGTGCTGGATCCAGCCCTGGAGGTCGCGAACATCGTTAAAGATCTGCTGGTCCGGATCGATGGTGGCGATCTGCTGGCGGATGCTGTGAAGGAGGGCGAGCGGCTCGCCCTGGGTGCGAACCAGGACCTGCGTGAAGGGAGGCATCACGAGGGTGTAAGGCGCGTAGATCGCCGGCGCCACCGGCTTGTCCAGCCCGTCATTCAGCGAATCGCCTACGACGCCGATGATCTGCAGCCATCCCGTGATTCCATTTGCCGCTAACAGCATCGGAGGGAGACTGGCGAATCGGGGCACGCGCACGGAATGCCCCACGGCATCGGCGCCGGAGAGATAGTGCCGCACGAAGGCCTGATTCACGAGGACCAGGGTTGCGCCGCGCGCGATTTCGCTCTGTTCCCAGTTGCGGCCGCTGAGGAATGGGATTTGCAAGGTCGCAAAGTACTCGGAGCCAACGAATTCCACGTGAGCCTCCTGCGCTTGCGAAGCCGGCTTGCCGAGAATCTCAACGGGCTGCGTCCAGCCGCTGTCGGGCGGAGTGGCGTTGCTGGAGATTCCGGCGGAAAGGACGCCGGGGGTTGCCGCGATCTTGTCCCGAAGTTCGTTGAAGAAGCGGGCACGATCCGCCCAGGCTGTGTGCGTGTTTTCGCGAATGGGAATTGCGACGGACATCGCGTGCCGCGGTTCATAGCCAAGCGCAACGGTGTTCATGCGAATAAAGCTCTGAATAGCCGCGCCGGCCGCGGTCATCAGCAGAAGAGTCAGAGCGATCTGGCCGGCGATGAGCGCAGTGTGCATGCGCCTTCCTTTTACACTGCCGGTGAGGCGGCGGGTGCCGGCCTGCATGACCTGGCTGATCTGCGGCTGCGACGATTGGAGCGCGGGGAAGAGGCCGAACACGACCCCGCTGAGGATCGCCAGGCCCACACTGAAAAACAGGACAGGCAGGTTGATGTGGAAATCGGCTTCGTAAGGATAGGAGTGGTCGGGAAGCCTGGGAATGATGAACCCGATCGTCCGATAAGCAACCAACACACCCATCCCCGCCCCGAGCAGAGACAAGAGCAACGATTCGGTGAGGAGTTGGCGCACGATGCGGAATCCGCTCGCGCCCACTGCGGAGCGGACCGCAAACTCATGCTGACGGGCTGTGCCGCGCGCGAGGAGAAGAATCGAGACGTTGCCGCAGCCGATCGCGAGCAGCAGCGCGACCGCCCCGAAGAGCAGGTACATCGTCTTCTTCAGGTCGTGGGTGTAGGTTTCCGCCAGCCCGCGCACACTGATCTTGAATTGCTTGGGGAAGATATTCGGGGTTTGCTTGTCGAACTCCTGGTACAGAGGCCGAAATTCGGCTGCGGCAGCCTCGAAACTGACACCGGGCTTTAACTTGATCTGCGGACCATACCGTTGAGTCTGATCAGAAGCCATTTTCAGAGGTATGTAGACATCCCCGTCCCTCCACGTGAAGCGAACTGGCATCACGCCCAGGATCGTGTAGGTCTTGTGATTGAGCTGGATGGTTTTCCCCACCACGGCAGGATCACCGCGATAGTGCCGCTGCCAGAACTTGTAGCTCAATACCGCGACAGGCTGGGGATCCTGGCCATCAGGGGCATCGGCCGGCATAATGTACCGGCCCAGGATGGGTGTTAGCCCGAGGAACTGGAAGTGGGTTCCTGTCATCTCGTCCACAACCACGTCGTCGGGTACGTCCCCGCCGGTCACCGTCTGGTTCGTATAGTTAGAGGCGACCACATCCTCGACAGCGTGGGTCTGGCGCAGCAGGCGAATTTGCGGTCCGGTCAGACCCCAGGTTCCTTCATGGCCCGCGTTGTCCGTGATCCAGACGTCGCAGATTCGCTCGATCCCGGCGTACGGCCAGGGATGGAGCACAGCATCGTACAGGATGCTGTAGACGGCGACTGTGGCGCCGATGCCAAGAGTGAGCGAAAGGACTGCGGTCAGGGAGAAGCCGAGGTTGCGGATCATTTGCCGGAACGCAAAGCGGAGATCCTGGAGCACTACTTGCATCAGCGCCTCCTGTTGCTTTGAAGAGACGAAAGTCAGTCCGCTATGCGAGGCTGAGCATTTCGGCTGCCAAGTCTTTGGTCCCCTCGAACTATGTCCATTGGACGGGCCTTTCCGAAGAACGCTCGGCCCCAGGGCATGAATCTTCGTTTATTGCTCCACAAAGCAAAGAGGGAAATCCAATGAGCGAGAGCGCCGCTCACCTCGGGCGAATGTCCGTGGCCGTGCATGCCTGTTCGAAAATGAACATTGCTTTCCTCTGAAATTCGTCAGAAAGCCAGCGCAGTTACACGTCTGCCAACCCATCGGCCCTGGCTTTCTTGCTCCCTTGTTCCCTGCCTTAGAGCGGCGGCGGTCCTTCCCGCCGCGCGGGGCCGCCGCTGACGGGCGGACCCATCACGTTCACGGTGGACGCGACGAACACACCTTCCTTCATCGCGCCTTCTACACGCACATTCGCGCCTACTTCGATGTCGGCGAGAGTGATGGGTTCGCGCCGCCGCCGGAACGACGTATTCTCGTCGGCCATGAAGGTGTGCTCGGCATTGTCCACGGGGCTTTGCAGGGTCACCTTTGTATCGTTGACCGCGGTCACGCGGCCCATCAGCCACGTTTTGCCGAAGTTGGCCTGCATCTCATGCATCTCGCGGACCCGCTCGGGATCGAGCTTGACCACGGACATCGCCCCCACCGACTTCGCCCCCGCGTCCACTTCGCCCGCGGCCATGATGACGTCGCCGACGTGAATGTCAGCGGGCTTGATCTCCTCGGGAGGTACGCGCATGGCCCCCTCAGCCGGACGCTGGCCCGATTGCTTCAGAACGCGCGTGTTGGCGCTGTAGTGGACGGTGTAGGTCTCACCCGTGAGCGTCTTGATGGTGTAGTGGTCGGCGGCCACTTCGGTCACCGTGCCCCCCACGCCGCGTCCACCCATGAACCCGCCGCCCCAGCCGCGTCCACGGCCCTGCCCCATGCCGGCTCCGTCGTTGGGTGGGGTCTGCGGAGGCGCGGGAGCATCCTGCGCGGCCGCAACGATAGTGAGCGAAACTGCAAGGGAAGCCAACCCGATAAGAGGAAAGCGCATAGGGTCTCCAGAGCCGCGAGAGCAATCCCACGGCTTTCTGAATCTACAGACGAAAAATGGTCACCTTTAGACGACGCGACAGGACGCCTCTCAGGCTCTGCCGGGCGAGGTGTGGAAGCCGATGTCTTTTCCGCCCATTACTGCGCTTGCTGAGCAGCAAGCATCTGCTCGAACTCGGGCACACCGCGAAGCGCAGAAAATTCCTGGTCGGCCGCCACCTTTTTGGGTGTCGTGAACCCTTCGTTGATGGCCATGCGCAGGTACTCGATAGCCCGTTCGGTCTGGCCGGCGCGTACGCATCCCTTGGCCATGTAATAGTTCATCGCCCCGCGGTCCTGCACGGAAGCTGGATTCTCGACCCGCACCGTATTGGTGTTCCGGAAGATATCCGGATCGTCGGCCAGGGCGTTCTGGTATTCCTCCCAGCCCTTTTTGTATTTGTGCTCCGCCAGCAGAGCTGTGCCCAGGTTCTTGTGAACCAGCGCAGACTTCGGATTGCACTTCAGCGCCTTGCGATAAGCCTTCTCCGCGCTCTTAAACTGCTTCTGGGTGACATACACGGTGCCCAGGTTGTTCCACACGACGGCGTTCTTTGGATCGATCTTCAGCGCCTGTTGATAACACCGCACCGCCTCCTCCAGGTTCAGCATCAGCTGGTAGGCCACCCCCATCTTGTTCCAGACATCGGCGGAGCCGCGGGGGACCTTCTTATACTGCTCGATCGCGGCCTGGTAGCGCTGATGCGCCATCAGAGAATCGCCGATCTGCTCGGGGGTGGCATTGGGATTCGGGGTGGACGCCGGGGCTTTGGCCTCGGGAGCCGCCTGAGTCGCGCTCACCTTTGCCTGTTCAGGATATGGGGCAGCCTGGGAAAGGACGCTGGGACTTGCGGGCACGAGGAAAGCGAGTACCAGCAGCGTCCGCAAACATTGCTGTTCGTTGCCCTTGCTCATAATTCCTCCTCGAAAGAAGGAACTTCTACGACGCCTTGGCGGAGGCAGACGTATTCCTTTTGCAAGCCCCATCAAACACCAAATGAGACTCCAAAGATGTGATATTCGTCAACCGATGTGCTTGTACGGCATCCAACAGGTCTGAGCCGGTCCATCCCGGTCTGAAACGGAAACTCCGCGCCGGGCCTGTGTCCGAGTGACCGCTGCGGGGGAGACAATCTCAGAAACTCACCAGGTCACGGCATTTTGACCGGAAAGCGAGCGTCATGAGCGCCATTACTCCTACTCCTGCCGAATCAATCACATTCAGCCTGCTCAACCGCTTCCGCACCACCCGGCGCCGCACCATGGCGCTGGTCGAGCTCCTGACTCCCGAAGACATGATGGTGCAATCGTGCCCTGAGGCGTCGCCAGCCAAGTGGCACCTGGCGCACACCTCCTGGTTTTTTGAGTCGTTCATCCTTCGCGAGTTCATGCCCGGCTACCGCGCGTTCAACCCCGATTTCGCCTGGCTGTTCAACAGCTACTACCAGAGTTTCTCGGCATTCCCCGAGAAGCGCCTGCGTTCCTCCTTTTCGCGTCCTGGGCTGGATGAGATCGTCCGTTACCGTGCTCACGTCGACGATGCGGTGGAACGCCTGCTGGAATCCGACCCGGACCCCGAGGCCTTCAAGCGCATTGAGTTGGGAGCGAATCACGAAGAGCAGCACCAGGAGCTGCTGCTGACCGATATCCTGCACGCGTTCTTTACCAATCCATTGCGTCCCTCGTATGCGGCCGATCCTCATCCAGCGCACCTGGGCGCCAGTGTCCCGACGATCAAGTATCTCCGGTTCGAAGGGGGCCTGAAAGAAGCCGGTCATGCAGGCGAGGGGTTCTGTTTCGACAACGAACTGCCGCGCCACAAGGCCTGGCTGGAGCCGTACGCTCTGGCCGACCGGCTGGTCACCTGCGGCGAATATGCCGAATTCATCGCCGACGGCGGCTACCGCCGCGCCGAGCTCTGGTTATCCGACGGATGGAACGCGGTGCAAAACAACCGATGGCGCGCGCCTCTCTACTGGACAGGCGAACCCGGCGCGTGGACCCTCTTCACGCTGCGCGGCGAGCAGCCCCTCTCCGGCATGATGGACGCCCCGGTGAGCCAGGTCAGCTATTACGAGGCCGATGCGTACGCGCGCTGGGCCGGCTGCCGCCTGGCGACGGAGGCCGAGTGGGAGGCGGCCGCCGAAGGCCATCTCGTCAGCGGCAACCTGCTCGACAGCGGACGCCTCATGCCCGCGCCCATCGAAGTGACCTCTAAGCCAGCTTCAGGGACCGACGGCCCTGCTGCAGTGCTCGCCGGCGGCACGGCCGCGTTTGAATGTCCGTCGCAATTCTTTGGCGATTGCTGGGAATGGACCGCCAGCGCCTATCTCGGATACCCCGGCTTCCGCCCGCTGCCCGGTTCGCTGGGCGAATATAACGGCAAGTTCATGAGCGGGCAGTTTGTCCTGCGCGGCGGCTCGTGCGTGACACCCGCGTCCCACATCAGAGCCTCCTACCGGAATTTCTTCTCTCCGGAAACACGGTGGCAATTCTCCGGCATTCGGCTCGCAACTTAGTATCCCCGGCGCATTTACAAGCATCCAACTGACCGCATGACCACAATCGCTCTTCCCCGCCCTGGTAGTCAGGTTTCAGAGCAGATGGCCTCGGCCGTCAGCGAGGGACTGTTGTCGCGGCCTAAGTGGCTTCCGTCGTGGCTCTTTTACGATGCGGCCGGATCGCAGTTGTTTAACCAGATCACCAAGCTTCCCGAGTACTATCTGACCCGCACCGAACGGGCCATTCTTTCGGACCATTCGGACGAGATCATCGGCCTGGCCGCCGATGGCGATGCTCTGCGCATCGTCGAACTCGGCGCGGGCTCGGCCGACAAGACGCGCTTGCTGCTGAGCGCCGCCGTCGACCGGCAGGACACGGTGGTTTACGAGCCGGTGGACGTTTCGGCGAGCGCTCTCGAAGAGGCGCAACAGCGCATTGAACGCGAGATCCCCGGTGTAGTCGTGGCGCCGCGTGTCGAGGACTACTCGAGTGGCCTCGAACTCGACTCACCGGCTCCGGGCGAACGCCGCCTGGTGCTCTACATCGGTTCCAGCATCGGCAACTTCGAGCCCGAAGAAGCGCCCAGGCTATTGAGCAACGTGCGCGCCGCGCTTGTGCCCGGCGACGCGATGTTGCTTGGGGTGGACCTAGCGAAGGACAAGGCAACACTCCTCGCCGCCTACGACGACGGCGCCGGCAT
>Ga0335069_10014448_pt1 | contig 11054 bp, 8 predicted proteins | sample Lox_Sample_11_FD_206714 | JGI IMG/M metagenome (GOLD analysis project Ga0335069, IMG submission 206714) | Soil microbial communities from Loxahatchee National Wildlife Refuge, Florida, United States - Lox_Sample_1.1 | ecosystem: Environmental > Terrestrial > Soil > Wetlands | place: USA: Florida... | reverse complement strand
CGTGCGTGAAAGTTTTCGCAGCGGCCGCTCGATCGAGTGGTCGCGCGTCAACCAGCTTCCGAATTTCGTTTATTTCAACCACAGCATTCACATCAATAAAGGCGTGGGCTGCAACACCTGTCATGGGCCCGTCGACCAGATGCCGTTGATGTACCAGTGGGCCTCCCTGCAAATGGAGTTCTGCCTCGACTGCCACCGCGCCCCGGAAAAATACATCAGGCCGCGTTCTGAAGTCTTCAACATGCGCTACCAGGCCCCAGCCAGCGACATCACCGGCAAGAACGAAGTGGAATTCAACGGAAAGTCGTACAACGATCAGATCGCGCTGGGCACCGCTTTGAAGTCAGCGTACAAGGTGCGCTCCGTGCAAGACATTACAAGCTGCAACACGTGCCATCGGTAAGGTTTTTCTGAGAACTAGGAACGAACAACCGTAATGAGTGACGATCACAAGACGAAATCTGCCGCTGCCACGGATGTCTGCCCGACCCAGCGCGGCAAACTCGACCTGGCTACCGTAAAGGCGCAGATCGAGCAAACGACCGGCCCCGAATACTGGCGCAGCCTCGAAGAACTTGCCGGCAGCGAAGAGTTCCAGGAGATGCTGCACCGCGAGTTTCCCAAGGGCGCTTCGGAGTGGCTCGACTCGGTTTCGCGCCGCGGATTTCTGAAGACGATGGGTGCCTCGCTCGCGCTCGCCGGGCTCACCGGCTGCACGCGCATGCCGGTCACCGAGATCGTTCCCTACGTCAAGCAGCCGGAAAGCATCATCCCCGGCCGTCCGAAATATTACGCCACCGCCTTCACGCTCGGCGGCTACGCGTCGCCCGTTCTGGTCGAAAGCCACGAGTTCCGCCCCACGAAAATCGAAGGCAATCCCGAGCACCCCGCGAGCCTCGGCGGGACCGATATCTACGCGCAGGCTTCGCTCCTCGATCTCTACGATCCCGACCGCGCCCAGAACATTACTTATATGGGCGACACGCGCTCTTGGCCCGCCTTCATGGAGGCCCTCAAGGGCCCGATGAACGTGCAGAAGAGCATGGCGGGCGCGGGCGTTCGCATCCTGACGCAGGGCGTGACTTCGCCCACGCTGGCCGCGCAAATCAATGATTATCTGAAAACGCATCCGCAGGCCAAGTGGCATGTGTGGGAGCCGGTCAATCGCGACAATGTGTACGAAGGTGCAAAGCTGGCGTTCGGCGAGGTGGTGGAGACGCGCTACGACTTGTCGAAGGCCGACGTCATCGTTTCGCTCGACGCCGACTTTCTCTCCGCCGGATTTCCCGGTTCGACGCGCTATATCCGCGATTTCGCAGCACGACGCAATCCCGACGGCAACATGAATCGGCTGTACGTGATCGAGTCCACGCCGAGCGCGACGGGAATGAAGGCGGATCATCGAATCAGCGTCAAAGCTTCGATGGTGAGTGCATTTGCCGCGGTCCTCGCCCAGAACGGAGAGGTTTCAGCCGGATATGCCAATGTGGTCGAGGCAATCGTGGCTGACCTGCAAGCCCACCAAGGTTCCAGTGTTGTCATTGTTGGCGATCATCAGCCGGCGGTGGTTCACGCCCTCGCGCACCACCTGAATCAAGCGCTCGGCAACGTCGGCAAGACAGTTTTCTACAGTGATCCGGTCGACGCCAACCCCGTCAATCGCAGCGAGTCGCTCAAGGCGCTCGCTGATGACATCCGCGGGGGCAAGGTTGACATGCTGCTGATTCTCGGCGGCAATCCGGCCTACGATGCTCCCTACGAACTTGAATTCGCGTCCGCGCTGAAATCGAATGCGGTCAGCTTTAAGGTTTATCTCGGCACCCATCGCAATGAAACCGCTGAGCTTTGTCAGTGGCATGTGCCGGAAGCGCACTATCTCGAATCGTGGAGTGACGCTCGCGCCTACGATGGAACCGTCTCGATCATTCAGCCTTTGATTGAGCCGCTCTATGGCGGCAAGAGCGGGCACGAATTGATCACGATTCTTGCCGGGCAGTCAGGATTAGCCGGCCACGATCTTGTGCAGCAGTATTGGCAAAAGCAGCATGCAGGCGCCGATTTTGATTCCTTCTGGCGCAAGTCGTTGCACGATGGCTGGATCGCCAACACCACATTTGCTGCGAAGAACACAGCGGTGAAGACAGTGGCTTTCCCGGCGAATCAAGCGGGCACAGCCGACACTGTCGAGCTCAACTTCCGCCGCGATCCTTCCATCCACGACGGACGCTTCTCCAACAACGGCTGGCTGCAGGAACTCCCGAAGCCACTCACCAAGCTCACCTGGGACAACGTAATCATGATCGGCCCGAAAATGGCCGAGCGGCAAAAGCTCAACTCCAAAGACGTCGCCGAACTCAGTTACAACGGCAAGACGGTGAAAGGCCCGGTCTGGATTCAAGCCGGACATCCCGACAATTCCGTCACGATATTCCTCGGCTACGGCCGCGCCAAAGCCGGACGCGTCGGCACTGGCTTCGGCTTTGATGTCTATCCGCTGCGCACGAGCCAGAATCCCTGGATTGCCACCGGAGTCACGCTCAAAGCCACCGGTGAAACCATCGACATCGCCTCGACCCAGGGCTATCAGACCATGGAGACGCCCGACGGCAGCGAGCGGCCGCTCGTGATGGAAGCGACGCTCGACGAATACAAGAAAGAGCCAAACTTCGCGAAGGAAGGTGAGCCGCCGAAGGAGCTGACGCTCTACAAACCCGAACTCTTCGACTATTCCAAGCAGGAATACGCCTGGGGCATGGCGATCGACCTGAACAAGTGCGTCGGCTGCAACAACTGCATCGTCGCCTGCCAGTCAGAGAACAACATCCCCGTCGTCGGCCAATACCAGACGCGCCGCGGCCGCCATATGCACTGGATTCGCGTCGACGCCTACTACAACGGCCCCCGCGAAAATCCAAAAGGCTTCTTCCAGCCCGTCCCCTGCATGCAGTGCGAGAACGCTCCGTGTGAGCTGGTTTGCCCGGTGCAGGCCACCACGCATTCGACCGAAGGCCTCAACGACATGGTCTACAACCGCTGCATCGGTACGCGCTATTGTTCGAATAACTGCCCGTACAAGGTGCGCCGGTTCAACTTCCTGCTCTTCCAGGATTGGGAGACGCCACAGTTCAAGCTCATGCGCAATCCGGATGTTACGGTGCGCAGCCGCGGCGTCATGGAAAAGTGCACCTACTGCGTGCAGCGCATCAACGAGCATCGCATCGATGCCGAGCGCGCCGACTCGACGATCAAGGACGGCACGCTACAGACGGCCTGCCAGCAGTCCTGTCCGGCCGACGCGATTGTCTTCGGCAACATCAACGACCCGAACAGCCGAGTCAGCAAGCTCAAAGCTGAGTCCAGAAGCTATTCGCTCCTCGGCGAGCTAAACACGCGTCCGCGCACGACATATCTGGCGGAAGTGCGCAACCCGAATCCGGAGCTGGAAGAAAAGAAAGCGTAGAGGTACGCGGGCGAGGGCGCCCGCGCCACATACACAGAGGTGGAGATCGAGTAAGGCATGGCAACAAACTTACAAATCCCCGTAGCCGACAGGCGAGCCCCGGTCATTGAGCCGGGTCATACCTTCTCCTCTGTCACGGAGAAGATCAGCAACATCGTGCTCTCCCGTCCCATCTCGATCGCATGGGTGTTCGGCTTCCTCGTCATGTTCGGAGTCACGAACATGCTGGCGATGGCGCTGACCTACCTGTTCGTCAAGGGCACCGGCATTTGGGGCATCAACATTCCCGTCGGCTGGGGATTCGCGATCGTCAACTTCGTCTGGTGGATCGGTATCGGCCACGCCGGCACTCTGATCTCGGCCATTCTTTGCCTGCTGCGGCAGACCTGGCGCAACTCCATCAACCGCTTCGCCGAAGCGATGACACTCTTTGCTGTAGCTTGCGCCGGCGTCTTCCCGCTCGTCCACACCGGCCGCCCCTGGCTCGCGTACTGGATGTTCCCCTATCCGAACTCGATGAATTACTGGCCGAACTTCCGCAGCCCACTCATCTGGGACGTGTTCGCGGTTTCGACCTACTTCACGATCTCGCTGGTGTTCTGGTTCACCGGGCTGATTCCCGACCTCGCGACCCTGCGCGATCGCGCCACGAATCCGTGGGTGCAGCGTATTTACGGATTGCTCGCCATGGGTTGGCGCGGATCGGCCCGCCACTGGCACCGCTACGAGACTGCCTACCTGCTGCTTGCCGGCCTCTCAACGCCACTTGTGCTCTCGGTGCACACTGTCGTCAGTTTCGATTTCGCGGTGGGCATCGTCCCCGGCTGGCATACCACGATCTTCCCGCCCTACTTCGTCGCGGGCGCCATCTATTCCGGATTCGCGATGGTGTTGTGTCTCGCGATTCCCATCCGCGCCATTTACGGCCTGAAGGATTTCATCACCGAGCGCCACCTCGAAACCATGGCCAAGGTCATGCTTGCCACCGGCCTTATCGTCGGCTACGGCTACTTCATGGAAGCTTTCATGGGCTGGTACAGCGGCAGCAAGTTCGACTCGTTCCTGCTTTGGAATCGTCTGCACGGTCCCTACCAGTTTTATTACGCGCTGCTGCTCGCCTGTAATATCGGCATTCCCCAGCTCTTGTGGCTGAAGAAATTCCGCGTCTCCCCCATCTGGCTGTGGCTGCTTTCGTTCGTAGTCCTCGTCGGCATGTGGCTGGAGCGCTTCATCATTGTCGTTGTCAGCCTGCATCGCGACTTCCTCAATTCGTCGTGGGGCATGTACTACCCGACGAAATGGGATTGGATGACCTACGCCGGAACTATCGGCATGTTCCTGATGGCGATGTGGTTGTTCGTCCGCATTCTTCCCATGATCTCGATCTTTGAGTTGCGCCAGTTGCTGCCCGAAGCGCACGTGCACGAGGCGGCGGAGGAGTTGAAGCGATGAGCGATCCCGCCGTCACTTCTCCCGTCTACGGTCTGATGGCCGAATTTGACTCGGCCCAGCAGCTCGTCGACGCCGCACACAAAGCGCACAAAGCCGGCTATCAGAAACTCGATGCCTACACGCCGTTCCCCGTCGAGGGCTTGGCCGAAGCCATCGGCTTCCACAAGAATCGCGTATCGCTCGTCGTGTTGATAGGCGGCCTCATCGGCGGCCTCTCCGGATACGCGCTGCAGTATTGGGTCGCGGCCATCACTTACCCGACCAATATCGGCGGCCGCCCCTATCATTCGTGGCCGTCCTTCATCATCGTGACCTTCGAACTAACGATTCTCTTCGCCGGGCTGTCGGCTGTCTTCGGCATGCTCGCGCTCAACGGTTTGCCCATGCCCTATCACCCGGTATTCAATGTCGCGGAATTCCGCAAGGCATCGGAAAACAAGTTTTTCCTTGTCGTCTTCGCGAGCGACCCGAACTACGACGCAGCTCGCACCCGAAGTTTCTTGCAGGGACTAGCACCACGCATGATTGCGGAGGTGCCAAGCTAGATGACGATCCACCGTAAATCTCTGGCCGCTATTTTGCTGCTTGTCGGCGCGACCTCCGCCTGCCGTCTTGACATGCACATGCAGCCCTACTACCGCACCATGTCGAAGAGTGACTTCTTCGCCGATGGCCGCTCCGCTCGCCTCCCGGTCGAAGGCACAGTCGCCCGCGGCGACCTTAACGAAGATTCCTACTTTTACACCGGCAAGATCGGCAACGAGCCCGGCGACGCGCTCCCGTTTCCAGTGACCGCCGAAGTCCTGGCCCGCGGCCGCGAGCGCTTCAACATCAACTGCACGCCGTGTCACGGCCGCGTCGGCGATGGCAAGGGCTTCATCCCGTCCCGCGGATTCCGCCAGCCGCCCTCGTATCACATCGAGCGCCTGCGCAAAGCCCCGATCGGCTACTTCTTCGACGTGATGACGCATGGTTTTGGCGTGATGCCCGAGTACGGCACCCAAGTGGCCCCGCGGGATCGCTGGTGCATCGCCGCTTACATTCGCGCCCTGCAGTTGAGCCAGAATGCCGCGTCCGGCGATATCCCGAGCGGCCAGAAAATTCCAACACCAGCGCCCAAGTTCCGCGAAATCGGCAACGGCGCAACTCTTCCAGTGGAAGATAAGACTCCCGTGGGCGAAGGCACCGAAGGCAAGGGAAGCGAGGAGAAGAAATGACCACGGCCACCATGAACAAGTCCGATCTGATGGCCCCGGCCGTGGCGCAGACCATCCAGACCCGGTCCATCTTTATCGGACTGGTCGGCGCGGCACTGGCGATCGTTGGCGCGTTTATTGCGCCTGACAGTTTCTACTCCGCCTACCTCATCAGTTTCATGTTCTGGCTAGGCCTGTCGCTGGGATGCCTCGCCATCCTCATGCTCTATCACCTGGTCGGAGGCGCATGGGGCACAGTCATTCGCCGCATCCTCGAAGCCGGCTCCATGGTTCTGCCCATGATGGCTGTCCTCTTTATTCCGCTCGCGCTGAACTATTCGCGCCTTTACCACTGGGCTCGGCCGGATGACTTAGCGAAGGACGTTAAGCTCAAAGAAATCGCCGCCACCTATCTGAATCCCAGTGCCACCGACATTCGCGCCTTCATGTACTTCGTGATCTGGATCGCGATGGCGTGGTTCCTCCGCAAATGGTCGGTCGAGCAGGACACTCCCGATGGCGGCGCCAAGAGCACGTTGCGTTTCCGTGTGCTGAGCGGATTCGGTCTCGTCATTTATTCGCTCACGTTTTCGTTTGCGGTCGTCGACTGGGTCATGTCGCTGCAGGCGCGCTGGATCTCCACCATCTACGGCCTGATTTTCGTTGCTACTGGTGCGCTTTGCACGTTCTGTCTCGTCGTCGTCATCGAAAGCATCCTCAGCAAGTACAAGCCGATGTCCGGCTACCTCACGACGACCCACGTTCACGATCACGGCAAACTCATGCTTGCGTTTGTCATGGTCTGGGCCTACTTCAACTTTTCGCAGTGGCTCATCATCTGGGCTGGCAACCTGCCGGAAGAAATTCCGTGGTTTATGCGCCGCATGAATTGCGGATGGGGCCAGGTGGGTTTGTTCCTCGTGATCTTCCACTTCGCGGTGCCATTCGCGCTGCTCCTTTCGCGCAGCCTGAAGCAAGATCTGAACCGCTTGTCGCTTCTGGCCTCGTGGCTGCTGGTTGTGTGCGTCGTCGATATTTTCTGGCATGTTGAGCCCGCGAATTTTGCCCAGTTCCACGTGAGCTGGGTTCACTTCGCCGTGCTCGCCGGCATGGGTGGCCTGTGGATGGCGTACTTCTTCTACAACCTGCGTTCGCGCCCGCTGCTGGCAGTCTGCGCGCCGCAAACCATCGCGCATCTGGAGCCGTCGCATGAGTGAGAACCTAATGAATCACGGCCACGGAACCGAATTCGAACGCGAGGACTTAAGCACTCGCGGCGTCTTCGTATTCATGATCGGCCTCGCTGTCATTGGCCTGGTGATTTACTTCATTATCGTGGGCATGTACTCGTACCTGGACAAGTACGAAAAAGACCAGATGAGCACCGCCACGCCACTGGTCGCTCCCAGCAAGCAGATCGAGCGCTTCATTCCATTTAAGCCCGGCGACGACACCGTCACGCAAACATTCAAAGAGAATGGCGCTCCAATGCTCGAAAACGATGAGCGCGGCCAGTTCAAGGACTACATTATGCGCCAGGAAGACCAGCTCAATAGTTATGGCTGGATAGACGAGCAAGCGGGCATAGCGCACATTCCGATTAAGCAAGCTATGGATTTGATCGTGCAACGCGGATTGCCAGTGGCCCAGCAGAACGCAGCGGCAGCCGCAAAACCAGTGCCGGTAGCGACAAAAAAGGCCGGTGTAAAAAAGTAGGAAGGGAGAGCTCAGACCTAAAGCCGAACGCCGAAAGCCTAACGCCTGAGACCTGAAATGCGCAGTAGATTCACATTCGCGATCTTGATAGTGCTCACGCTGGCCGCCGCGCTCTCTGCGCAGAGCGCTCGCGGGCCCATGATGGGCGGCATCATGTCGCCTCCCGTGAACCAGCGTCCGCCCGGACTCGAATTCGTCGGCATCGAACAAAAGCTCAACGCCGAGGTCCCCGCCAACCTCGAATTCCGCGATGAACTCGGCAACGCAGTCAAGCTCGGAGACTACTTCGGCCATGGCCGCCCGGTGATCCTCAACCTCGGCTACTACACCTGTCCCATGCTCTGCGGGGAACTCCTGCAAGGGTTGGTCGGCTCGATGAAGGCCCTAACCTTCAAACTCGGTCAGGACTACGAGGTCGTCACCGTCAGCTTCAACCCGCACGAAACCGTCGACATGGCTGCGGCGAAAAAGCGCGACATCATGAAGCGCTACGGCCGTCCCGATACTGACAAAGGCTGGCACTTTCTCACCGGCCAGGCCGATCAGATCAACGCTCTCACCAGCGCCGTAGGTTTTCAGTTTCAGTTTGACGAGAGAACGCAGCAGTATGCGCATGCCACCGCGATCGTCGTGCTTACTCCCGATCGCCACATCGCCGAATATTTCTACGGCGTCGATTTTTCGCCGAAAGACCTTCGCCTCGGCCTCGTGCAGGCCAGCCAGGGGCACATCGGCAATATCACCGATGCCGTTTTGCTCTACTGCTATCACTACGATCCGAGGTCCGGAAAGTACGGAGCCATCGTCAGCAACGTTCTGAAAATCGGTGCGCTAGCGACCATGCTGATCCTCGGCGCATTCATGTTCGTCATGTTCCGTGCCGACCGCATGTCCGCGCACAGAGGATTGGGGCGAGCAACCTAATATGTGGAAATACTTACCATTGTGGCCCGATCAGGCCTCGACCATGGCAGGACAGGTGGATGCTCTCTATATCTACCTCGTGCTCGTCTCGGCCGTAATGACTGGCCTCATCTACCTCGCAATTGCGGTTTTGGCGATTAAGTACCGCCGCAAACCCGGTGTCGATGCCCATCAAATCGAAGGTTCCACTGTCCTCGAAGTGACCTGGTCCATCATCCCGTTCGGCGTCATGCTCACCTTCTTCATCTGGGGCGCGGTCGTCTATTTCCAGGAGCGCACGCCTCCCGCCGACTCTACCGAAGTCTACGTTGTGGCCAAGCAGTGGATGTGGAAGATGGAGCACATGGAAGGCCAGCGCGAGATCAATGAACTCCACGTCCCCGTCGGCCAGAACATCAAGCTGATCATGACCTCGCAGGACGTCATCCACAGCTTCTTCGTTCCCGCTTTTCGTCTCAAGCAAGACGTGCTGCCCGGCCGCTACACCACGCTCTGGTTCAAAGCCACGAAGCCCGGCACCTATCATCTCTTCTGCGCCGAGTACTGCGGCACCCAGCACTCCACTATGGGCGGCAGCATCGTTGTGATGGAGCCCCAGGATTACGCCCAGTGGATGACGGGTGGTCCGTCGGCACCCTTGCAGGAAACTGGCAAGCAGCTCTTCGTTTCGCTCGGTTGCTCTACCTGCCATCGCTCCGATATCCAGGGCCGTGGCCCCAACCTGGTTGGTGCCTACAACAAGCCCGTCCTGTTGGAAGATGGCCGCACTTTGACGGCGGACGAAAACTACGTGCGCGAGTCGATTTTGAATCCGACCGCGAAGATCGTTAGCGGCTTCAAGCCCGTGATGCCCACGTTCCAGGGCATTGTGAGCGATGAACAATTGAACGCGCTGGTGGTTTACGTGAAATCGTTGAGCCAGCCGGCCACGGGGACAGCGGCCGCTCAGGCTCAGCCTGCGGCTTCCCCCGCAGAATCCAAGAATTCTCAGGTGCAATAGTTATGGCCAGTCATGCAATCGCGGCACCGCAGCCTCCGAAGCTGCACTATCTCAATAACGGCCACGGGATCAAATCCTGGTTGTTGACCACCGACCACAAACGCATCGCGGTCTTGTACCTGATCTCCGTAACCGTCTTTTTCTTCCTCGGCGGAATCTTCGCCATGCTTATCCGCCTCGAGTTGCTCACGCCGCAAGGCGATCTGATGCAGGCCGACACCTATAACAAGGTTTTCACCATGCACGGCATGATCATGGTCTTCTTTTTCCTGATCCCCGTCGTGCCCGCCGTACTTGGGAATTTCCTCGTCCCCATCATGATCGGCGCCAAAGACCTCGCCTTCCCACGCATCAACCTGCTGAGCTGGTACCTCTATGTGCTCGGCGGCACTCTCATTCTGCACTGCATGTTGACCGGCGGCGTCGACACCGGCTGGACCTTCTACACCCCGTTCAGCACCGCCTTCACCAATACCAAAATCATTGAAGCGGGACTCGCTGCGTTCATCGCCGGGTTCTCCTCCATCTTTACCGGACTCAACTTCATCGTCACCATTCATCGCATGCGCGCCCCCGGACTCACCTGGGATCGGCTGCCGCTCTTCATCTGGGCCAATTACGCGACCAGCCTCATCATGATTCTCGGCACGCCTGTGGTCGCTATCACCATCGTCCTCGTCGCAGTCGAGCGCCTCTTTCATCTCGGCATCTTCGATCCAAAACTTGGAGGCGACCCCGTTCTCTTTCAGCACCTGTTCTGGTTCTATTCTCATCCCGCCGTTTACATCATGATTCTGCCCTCCATGGGCGTTATCAGCGAACTCATTACCTGCTTCTCGCGCAAGCGTGTCTTCGGATACCGCTTCGTCGCGCTCTCCAGCGTCGCCATCGCTGTCATCGGCTTCCTCGTTTGGGCACACCACATGTTCGTTGCCGGCATCTCGCTTTACGCGGCGATGATCTTCTCCTTCCTCACCTTCTTCGTCGGCGTCCCTTCGGCCATCAAAGTTTTCAATTGGACCGCTACGCTCTACCGCGGCTCAATCTCCTATGACACGCCGATGCTTTACGCCATCGGCTTCCTCGGCCTCTTCATGATCGGCGGCCTCACCGGACTCTTCCTCGCGACTCTCGGAATCGATGTCCACGTCACCGACACCTATTTCGTCGTCGCCCACTTCCATTACGTCATGGTAGGTGGCGTCTTGATGGGGTATTTAGGCGGAATGCATTTCTGGTGGCCTAAAATCAGCGGCCGCATGTATCCCGAAGGCTGGGCCAAGCTCTCCGCGCTGCTCGTGTTCGT
>Ga0335069_10014447_pt1 | contig 11054 bp, 6 predicted proteins | sample Lox_Sample_11_FD_206714 | JGI IMG/M metagenome (GOLD analysis project Ga0335069, IMG submission 206714) | Soil microbial communities from Loxahatchee National Wildlife Refuge, Florida, United States - Lox_Sample_1.1 | ecosystem: Environmental > Terrestrial > Soil > Wetlands | place: USA: Florida... | reverse complement strand
TCTCCCCCGCCCTCCTCTTCAACCTGGTCGTCGGCGTCATCGGCGCGTCGCAGGTGTTCACCCAGGCGTACGTGATGACCGGGCAGGCGCAGCCGGGGAGCGAGGGGGGGCCGAACAACGCGACGCTTTTCATGGTCCTCTACCTCTACCGGAAGGCGTTCCAGGAGTTCCACATGGGATACGCGGCGGCGATCGCATGGGTGGTGTTTGCGCTCATCCTGTGCGCGACGATCATCCAGATGCGCCTCTCCCGGACGTGGGTGTACTATGAATCGGGGGAACGATGAGAACGCACGACCGCGCCCCGCTGGGCGTGCTCGCCGGCATCACGCTCCGGTGGTCGGCCACGTACGGGGCGCTCATCCTGCTGGGCGCGCTCTTCCTCCTCCCCCTGGCGTGGATGTTCTCCGTGTCGCTCCAGGACGCGCAGGGGGTGTTCGCGCAGCCATTCCGCTGGATCCCCGCGCGGCCCCGGTGGGAGAATTTCGCCGAAGCGCTCGGGGCCATCCCGTTCGGCAGGTACCTCGTGAACACGACGGTCATCACGGCCTCAGTACTCCTCCTGACGCTCCTCTCCTGCTCGCTCGTGGCGTTCGGCTTTTCACGGATCCGCTTCCGCGGGAGAAATCTCCTCTTCGCGCTCTGTCTTGCGACGATGATGCTCCCGGGGCAGGTCACGATGATCCCTCTCTACATCGCGTATGCCCGGCTCGGCTGGGTGGACACGTACCTCCCGCTGATCGTCCCGGCGGCGTTCGGCTCCCCCTTTTACATTTTCCTCCTGCGCCAGTTCTTCCTGACAATTCCGCGCGAATACGACGAGGCGGCGCTGCTCGACGGCGCGGGGAGGTTCCGCATCTACTGGAGCGTGGTGCTGCCGCTGGCGCGCCCGGCGCTGGCCACGGTGGCCCTCTTCTGTTTCATCGGGACGTGGAACGATTTCTTCGGTCCCCTGATCTATCTCAATTCCCCCGAGAAGGCGACGCTGACGCTGGGACTGAACATGCTCAAGTCGCAGATCATCGGGAGCGGGAGCGTCCAGTGGCACATCCTGATGGCCGCGTCGCTCCTGGTCATGCTGCCGAACATCGCCGTCTTTTTTGTCGCGCAGAAACACCTCGTCCGGGGGATCCAGGCGGGAGGGCTGAGAGGATGAGACGCGCGCACGCATGGATTGTCGCCGCGGCGATCGCCGCCCCGGGGTGCGGGGGAGGTGACCGGGGAGGCGTGGAGATCGAGTACAACTGCCCCGCCAATGCGCTCGAGATCCGGACGCTCCAGAAGGAGACCGCGGAGTTCGCCGCCGAGTCCGGGATCCGCATCCGGCTGAACCCCTTCTCCGGGCAGGACAAGCTCTATGCTATGATGGCTGCGGGGAAGGCGCCGGACATCTTTTATACAAGCAGCACGATGCGCGACCAGCTCGCCTCCGAGGGGCGGCTCCTCGATTTGCGCGGGGTCAGCCGGGGAGACCCGCTCGTCGAACGCCTCTGGCCGCACGTCATCGCCAACGGCCTCTCGGCCGACAGCGGCTGGTACAGCCTCGGCAACTGGGAGTTCACGTGCGGCGTCTACTACCGGAAGGACCTCTTCAGCGCGGCCGGCCTCGCGCTGCCGGATACGGCATGGACGTGGGAGACGATGGTGGCGGATGCGCGCGCCCTCACGATCCCGCCGGGTCCCGGCGGCACCGGCGGCCGGTACGGCATATTCATCGCCAGCCATTTCGTCGAAACGCTCGAGCTGATGAACGGGGCGCGGTTCCCCCGGGAGAGCCCCCTCCTGGCGATCCCCCCGGAGTCCGCCGACGCGTACAGGCGGTACATCGGGTTGATTACCGCCGGGCTGATGCCCGGCGTCCTTCGCGTGCAGGCGCTCGGCATGCAGCCGGCACAACTCCTGGAGAACGGTCGCGTGGCGATGCTCGTGGAAGCCGTGCCCGACGAGTCTCTCTTCGACGCGATGACGGAGCCCTGGGGGGTGGCGCCGCTCCCGCGCTTCCCGGGCAAGCCGCCGGCCTACTTCCGTTCCGCGAGCGGCGGCCTCTCCATCTCCGCCTCCACGAAGAATCCCCGGGCCGCGTGGGAGGCGCTCAAGTGGATCGTGACACGCGCCAGCACGTATCAGCCGACGCCTGTGCTGAAGGATGTGGATTTCGCCGGGGGATGGGAGCGCCGGTACCCCCGGCTCGCGGGATCGGGATTCAGGGAGGTCTGGGAGTTGAGCCGGCGATACCCGGGGGGCGACCCGCGCTATTTTGTCCGGTTCTCCAGCTGGACGTCGGGATTCATACTCGGGCGCCTGCAGCCGCTGCTGGACCAGGTGTGGGCGGGGACGCTCAGCGTCGATTCGCTCGTGGCCGCTGTCCCGCTCATCAACCGGGAGGCCGGGCGCGAGCTCGAGGAGATCGCGCGCACCCGGACGCTCAGCGAGCCGTTCCGCCGGAAAATCGAACAGGCGCTCGGGGAGGTCCATGCCCCTACGCTTTGAACAGACAGGGCGTGCAGACGGGAAGATCTGGATCGGCGATGAATGCGCGGCGGAGATCGCCGGCATGCGCCTGGGAAATGTGCGGCTCGGCCCGAAGGGGGAGCGGTTGATCGGCGCCGATGTCCCGCTCCCCCTCTACTGGCAACAGTACGCGCACCACGAAGACCCGGCGCGAAACGCGGCCTCCGGCGCGCGCGTCACACCCCTGGACGGGGGGCCGGACGAACTTCTCATCCGGTGCGAAGGAACGAACCGGCCTGGCGAGATCGCATCGGTCTGGACGCTCAGGTTCAGGGGAGAGCCGGATGCCGCGGCGTACCTGATCGACATACACGCCGCACTGGAGGTGCTTCCCGGAAAGCAGTGGCACGTCACGCACAACCCGGCGCACGGCGAACTGGACTTCTGCTCCCTCTGGCCGTTCAGGGCGTTCCCCCAGCCGGGCGGGGGCAGGAAACGGTACACGTGCTGTTTTGCCGAGCGGGGAGGCGCCGTCACGCTCATCCCCCACAACCACCTGGAGTCGTCGGACAAGCGGGACATACTGCTCGGGCGCGGTGACAGGTTCGGCTGGCTGCTCGAAGAGGAGAACCCCGTCGTGGAGATCCTCTCCGGGGAAGAAGCAAGCGCGGGCCTCTGTGCGTACATGTGGGATGCCCACATCGGCTACAGGGCGACGCGCGGGGCCGTGGACACCACGCTCCGCTCCGGCGCCCGGCGCGAGGCGTCGATCAGGATCACGCGGCTCGGCCGCCGGGAGGGAGAGGCGCTCATGGCCCGCGGCCGGCCCGCACGCGCGCCCGAGCGGGTGATCACGCCGGTCTACGTCCACGGGCTCAACACGTTCCGGGAAACGCTCGACTCGTTTCCGGAGAGGGAGCAGAGAGCCTGGCCGTGGGCGTTCGAGCGGGGGCCCGGGGAAACCGCGGAGGGAGACGTGGACAGGACGCGGGGATTCGACGATGCCGCTTCGCTCCGGATCAGGAACGCGCGCCCCTCGACCGGCTGCTGGACGTTCACCGCGCTCGGGAGCGCGTTCGGCGATCCCCCGTTCGTTGCCGGCAGGCGTTACCGGCTCACCGTGATGGCATCAACCAGCGCGCTCGCGGGGAGAGCCCGGGCCGGGCTCCGGCTCCACCGCGAAGGCACACCGGGGCTCGGCGATACGGCGGCGTACGAACAATTCTGGTCGCAGGATGCACTCGCGGGCGACACGCCATGGCAGCGGCTCGAAGTGGTGACGCCACCGATCTCTCCTCCCCCCGACCGGCTCCACATCCTCCTTGCCCAGGAGGGCCGGGGGACATCATGGTTCGACAACCTCCTCTTCGAACAACATGCGTAGACTCCTGACCACGCCGGCGATCCCCGACACGATGATGGTCTGGACGGTGAACGACCCGGTCATAGAGGACGAATCGCTCCTCGCGGCGCAGCTCGAGGATATCCGACGGGCGGGATTCGACGGCACCGCGGTCTTCGTCCGCTGCAGCAGGTATACATGGAGCGACGAGCCGGCCAGGAGGGCGCTCGCCCGGATCAGCGCACGGTGCAGGGAGTCCGGCCTCCAGCTCTGGACGTGCCTGGACCCGCGGTTCATCTCCCGCGCACTGATCGGCGAAGGAAGAGGAGCGGACCTCCTTCTCTTCGGCGATTCGACGCGGGCGGCCGTGGTGCCGAACACCGCACCTCTTGCAGGACGAAGATTTTCGATCAGGTGCGCACTCTCCCCGCGGCACGGGCACATGTTCAACGAGGTCGCGCTGGAGTACCGGCCGATAGCGATCTTCCGGTGCTATGCCGTGCCCGACGGCCCGCCCCCCTTCCGGGCCGCAGACGTCATGGACATCACGCACCGGTGCAGGATGTTCTACAATGCGCGCGACCGGTACGTGGAGGCGTACGGCACATGGACGCCACCGGGGGGGCGCTCCTGGCGCGTGGTGGCGTTTTTCCATGTCACCTCCTCACATGTCGACTACTCGAGCCGGGCCCAGATGCGCCTCTACGCGCGCCACCTGGCCCGGCTCCGGCACGAGGGCGTGCGCACAGGGAGCCTGATGTGGGACGAGGCGGGCTATACGTGCACGTACGGCAGCCTGCCGTTCACACGCGCGATCAGGGCCGCGTACAGGCGCGCCGCCGGGAGTCCGCTCGAACGGGAAGCGTGGAAAATGGCGTTCGACGCCGCGGACGGAAGCCACGCACGCGTCCGGACGCTTTACTACGGCGCTGTCCAGCGGACGGTCAACGATGCGCAGCGGGCGGCCAACACCGCCATGCGGCGACTCTGGGGCGCGGGCACGCTCGCGTCGATACACGATACGTGGCATTTCGAGTCGGCGGACATGTGCGACATGAACCACGGCAGCATGGACCTCTGGCGGGCGTGCCGCGCGAAGAGCGGAGGGTTCGTCGACCTGGGAGGCATCAATGTGCTCAGGGACCCCCGGAATCCCTACTATGCGAACCTCGCCGCGCTGAACGTGATCGCCGCCTCCCTCGGGCGGCACAGCCGCGGGAAGTTCGCGTTCAACAATCTCTGGACGATCGGTGACGACGGCGGTGAGGGATGGCAGAAGGAGGTCATGGACCACTGCGTCAACGTGATGGCGCTCTTCGGAGTGCGGTGGCTCGCGCACGCGTACGGGCCGGCCGGGACGATCGGCGAGGAACAGACATTCCTCGGCTCTCCGCCGCTCCCCGGCTACCCCGCGCACTCGACGTGGAGCGGTTTCCCGGCCTGGAACCGGAGGCTGAAGGAGCATTTCGCGGCGTGCCACGGCCGGCTCCCGGGGGCGAACGTCCTGCTCCTCTTCCCCGTGGAAGCCCTCTACGCGCTGGGAGACACGCGGGCGGACGCGGCGGCCGCGCGGATATTCTCATTAATACTCGCGCTCGTCGACGCGCAGTTCCAGGTGGACGTGGTCTCAACGACGGAGGCCGGTACGGGAGTCTGGAAACATGAAGAATTTCGGATAGGCCGCACGGCATTCGATGCCGTGATCGTCCCGTTCGCGACGCTCATCGACGCGCGCCTCATGAACCGTCTTCGCGCGAATACCGCCCGTACGCTCTTCGTCGGGGATCTCCCTCGCGTGGGCCGGCGAGGCGCCCTTCAGCCCCCCTGCGAACCTTTCGGGGTCGTACCCATTCTCGAAGAGCTCGGCGTGCAGAGGCCTGTGACCGGGCCACCCGGGACATGGGTGAGCGCTACGGAAATCCCGGGAGGAATGCTCGCAACGCTCGTGCCCGGGAGGTTCGGCAACACGTACGAGGGAGCGCTCAGGACTCTCCGCGGCCAGCTCACGCTCTCCCGGTCATCAGGGCTGACGCGTGTGCTGGAGGAGCCCGATGGAAATATCCACACCGTATGACGACGCACCGCGCAAACGGGGCCGGCGCAGTTGAGGGCGCGATGCGACTCATCGCCAGCATCCCCCTTTCCCCTGCACCGGACGGGACGTGTGTGCTCACAGTCCCCGAGACGCGTGAAGGGGGGATCCGGATACTGATCAGGTTCGACGGAAAGGGCTATCCGTTCGAAGAACATTTCATGTACGCCCGCAGGCGCAGTGAGAGCGGCCCGCGGACATTTGCCAACACGGAGTTCTCTCCCGTGCCGCCGGGGCTCCGCGTGGGTCCGTGGCCGGGATGGCGGGGCATTCCGCCGTTCCCGGAGGCACGGCTGAGAGGCTGGGGAGCTGAATTCCCCGTACTCATGACGCCGTGGGGAGACGAGCTGGTGACGGGGATTCTCCGGGGCGTGGCCACGATCGGCCCCTCCCCGGGCGGGAGCATGACATGCACGTGCGCGGACCGCCGGCTCGTGCCTGTCGGCGCGGAGTTGTACGCGTGCACAGTCACGGAATCCCGCCCGCTCCCGGTCTCGCTCCGCGAAGAGCTGACGGGCGCGCACCCGCGGCTCCTGCTCACGGGACGAGAAATACCGCTCCTCAGGGAGCGGGCCGGGGGGTCGCACCGCGTCCACTGGAAGAGGATTACCGGACTCCTGGAGTCCCCTCCTCTCCCGTGGGAAGTCACGGCTGAGTCGAAGGTCCCGCCGGGCCCGGAACGGCTCCGGGAAGACGACCGGGCGATGCTTGCAGCGTTCGCCGCGCTCATCGAGCCGACACCTGCCAGGCGGGAGAGCGCGCGGAAGGCGATCGAAGCGTACGCGGCGGAGACGCAGGCGCCGGGGTACGAGCCGCTCACGATCGACACGCAGGCGGGGGAAACGCTTTTCGTTCTCTGCGCGTGCCTGGACTGGACGCACGGGCTCTGGCGGGATGATGAACGGGAACGGCTGCGGCGGTGGACGTGGGAGGCGGCCGATATCTGCTGGTCGCACCTCGGCTACGGGAGGCGGGACTACGCACAGGCGCACTACATCGGGTGCGGGCTCGGGCTGCTCGCGTTTTCACTCCTCTTCCAGGAGAGCCATCCGCGTGCGCGCGAATGGACCGCGCACCTGCGCGGCGTGCTGGATCAGGTGACGGCGATGCTCCCCCCCGACGGGTTCTACCCCCACGGCATCAATCTCTGGATCTACGAATACGGGTTCCTCCTCCGGTGGCTGGAGCTCTTTCGCGTCGCATGCGGCGTTGACCTCTGGATGAACGGCGATCACTGGCGCAATGCGTCCGCTTTCCGCGGCGCAGCCGCGTCGCCCGGCATGCGCTACGGGGCGGCATTCGGCGATGCCCAGCACCTGGTCGGCGGCGACGCGTGGTGCCACGATCTCATTGCGGCACGCACGGGTTCCGGCGACGCACGGCGGCTGGCCGGCGCTCTTCGCGACATTCCCCCGGAAGGGATAGACTTCAGGAGCGTGCCGCCACGGAGGAGGGTATACGAATTCCTGTATGACGACGCCGGGCCGACCACGGGGCCTCCGGAGGAACCCGTGAGCCTGTTCCGGGACGGGGGACAGGTGTTCGCGCGGGGGAACGACACGCTCTTCACATTCCGGGCGGGCCCGCCGCTCGGCGTGCAGCGGTACGCCGCGGGTGAACCGGGCGGCTACGGACATGCCGATCCTTCCAACGGGTCATTTCTTCTCTGCAATGCAACCGGGCCGGTCGTCTGGGGGCCGGGCCCGGTGTACAGGCGTGACACGTCGCTCCACAACACGATCACGATCGACGGCCGGGGGCAGATCGGCGACTCGGCCGTCTGGCTCCCGGATTTCTTGCCGCCGGGGGCGCTGTGCCCGCTCCCGCGCGTCGCGGCGGACGGGGGGCGCGTGTTCATTTCGGCGCCGCTCGCCCCCTCCTACCTGCCGCATCTCGGCATCCTCGAGTGCACGCGCCACATCTGCGTGGCGCCCGGCAGATGGATCGCGGGGGCGGATACCGTCCGCCCGGCGGAGCCCCGGCTGATCCAGTGGAACATACACGCGCCCCTGGTCCGTGTGACGGGTCGGCCGGGCGCCGCGATCCGCGCGGAACTCGGGAATGCCGCGTCACGCTGCCGGTTGACCATGTTCGACGCGGCGGAGGCTGTTGCGGAGACAGGGATCGCCGAGTTTGTTCCCGCCTACCCGCATGACGGGAGAAGCATTGCGTTCCTCCGCGTGTCGCGCCGGGGGGAAGCGATACGGTTCGCCTGGTGCATCCTGATTGACGAAGCGGAGGAGGGGCCGCGCTTTGACGAAAGCAAGGAAACGATGAGGTTCCCTGACGGAACGGTTCTTACAATGACGGAGAATGGGTGGGTGGCGGCTTGACACGCATCAGGCTTGACAGGCATCCGGACGGGGGATGCTGGATATCGGATGACCGCGTGAACGCGTTCGTCTCTGCGGAGGCGCGCGGCGTCGCCGAGATCGGGTTCCACGGCAACCAGCCCGTGAGCAGGCACTCGCGCCTCCTTGTGCGCCCGGAGGGAGTCATCAGTGTCAGCATCCGCTGCGGGGGCGAGACCCCGTTCTCATGCGCGGAGGTCGAGTGGGATCCCGGGTCAATCCGGACGACCGAGCGGGCCGGCGATGCGGTGTTCGTCCTGACCGTGCAGGCCGACGGGCGCCGTATCAGGATCCGCGCGGAGGCGCCGGAGCCCGCCGGCGCCGAGATCGTCGTACGGTTCTCCCCACGCGCGATGTTCGCGGCCGTCCAGGGGGAACGCACATGGAGCGCGCCCCGGTTCGCCGGGCGGTACGTCGAGCTCGCGTGCCGCGACAGGATCATGCTCTCCCCGTGGCTCCGCCGGACGGGGCCGTATGCGGGAGATTTCCTGATCCCGGAAAGCCTGCGGAGGAAGATATTCGCCCGGCGCTGCAGGTCGGGCCTCGCGACGTACGACGACCTCCTCCCGGAGTACCGGGAGGCGCCAATCGCCCTGTACGACGCGAAGACATTTCTCCGGCTCGGCGGCGAACAGTTCACCGTCGCTGTCGACCGGGGCGGATACCTGTTTACGGCGGCGCCCGGAGACGGGAGGGGATTCGCCTGTGAATTCGTCGTGGCCTGCGCGGACGATCCGGCGCACTTCAGCCTCCCGGAGGATCCGGCGCTCCCCCCCATGGCGGCGGAATCGCCACGGCTCACGATCCCGGGACGTGAATCAACATCGCGGTTCTTCGCCTCGGTGCCGGGGGTCGTCCGCTCGGCCACGCTCCGCCGGTCAGGGATGCCGCGCGCAAGCGCGGGGGCGTATTACTGGGTCTGGGCGTGGGACGCCATGGTGACGGCGCTCGAGATGCCGCTCTGGGGCGATTCCGCGGGAGCGGCGCGCATCGCAAGGTTCATTGACGGACACAGGGACGAGGGGGAGGCGATCCCGGCCCGCTGGACGCGCGCGCTGGAGCCGCTCGACACGCCCTCCCGCGGGGGGCTCGATTTCCTCCTGTTTCTCCTGGCGCTCCGGTGCGCCGGGGAGGGGGAGGAGTTGCCGCCGGGCGCATATGATTCCGCCGCGAGGTGGCTGGAGAACGCCGCACGCGCCGCGGACGACCGGGGGCTCATCGCGGGGCTGGGATTTTACCCCGACCTCCCTGTCGCATTCGGGAGGACGGAGAGGAGCGCCGTGGCAATGGAGACGGGCGCCCTCTACGCATTCTGCCGGCTGATGGAGTCCGCCGCCGTGCAGCGGGGGGACGCACGATGCGCGCAAGACGCAGTTGAACTCTGCGGGCGCATACAGCGCGCGTTCGCCCCCGCGTATTTCGACGCCCGCGCGGGATTCTTCTTTGACGCTGTCGATACGGACGGGAGATCGGGGAACGAAACGTATCCTCTCTTCACGCTCATGTTCCTGCAGACGCCCCTCGGCGCGCGGCTCCTCCGGCCGCACACGGCCGCAGCGGCCTCATTTGCGCGCCGGCATCTCCAGGACCGGGTCGGCACCCGCCTGATTCCGGCCTCCGACACGCGGGCCCGCAGCGAGGACGCGCTCTCGTCGTGGTATCCCCACTGGGATATTTACCTTATGAAGCTCTTCCGGCGAGGAAAGGTGCGGGAGGGGATACTCGCCTGGCTCGGGTCCGTCGAACGCCTCCTCGACCGGCTCGGCTACGCTCCCGAGTTCATCAGGATGGAAGGCCTTGCCGGGGAGGACGCGGGAGGATGGCGGCGCCACGGCGCGGTCTCCAACCTGAACTGCGCGACCGGGTGGTATCGCGCGCTGATCGAGGGACTGTTCGGCCTCGAATTTGACACGGGAGGCATGGCAGTCGTCCCCCTCGATATTGACATGCCGCCTGTGCGGCTCGAGGGGCTGCGCTACAGGGGGTCCTCCTGGACGATCAGTGTCCGGCGGGAGGGGGGCGGAACGCCGGAACTCATGATCGACGGAACGCGTCTCAAGGGATGCACGAAGATTCCCCGGGGGTTCTACGACGGAGGCGCGCACACGCTGGAGATCGTCTATACGGGCTCGGCGCCCGCGCCGCTCTTCACGGAGATCGTCAACGCCGAAGTGATCGCCGCGAAGGGGGATGCACGCGGCGCACACGCCACGGTCCACGGGTTCGGCACGGTCGACGTCGGGTTCGAGGGGGTCACCGCCGCCGCGTTCTCCGTCGACGGCGCACGCGTCCCGTACCTCGCGGAACCGGGCACCGGGACATGCTACGCGCAGGTACAGCTCACGGGAACGCACACAATCGCGCTCGCACAGGGCGGGGAGAATTCCTGATGGACAGAAAGGAAGAAGCCGCGACAAAGAGGATCGTGCGCGTCAGCGCCGTTCAGCTTCCCGCCTTTCCCGCGGGGAAGACATTCCGGGAACGCCAGCGGCACAACCTGCAGGCGATCATGCGCATGCTCCGCATCGCGGGGGAGCGGCGCTCGGATATCGTGCTGTTCGGGGAATACGCAAACCTCTCCCACCGCACCTGGTCCGACAACCGGAAGGAGTACGTGCCCGACCCCGTGCCGGGCCCGCTCACGCGCGCCATCGGCAGGATGGCCCGCCGCTACAGGATGAACGTCGCGTTCCCCCTGTTCGGCACCTGGCGCGGAGAGCTTTCCAGCCACGTGGTGCTCATCGACCGCAGCGGGGCGATCGCCGGATGCTACCAGAAATCCCACCCGACGGAACCGGAGCAGCGGGCCGGCATACGC
>Ga0335069_10014446_pt1 | contig 11054 bp, 12 predicted proteins | sample Lox_Sample_11_FD_206714 | JGI IMG/M metagenome (GOLD analysis project Ga0335069, IMG submission 206714) | Soil microbial communities from Loxahatchee National Wildlife Refuge, Florida, United States - Lox_Sample_1.1 | ecosystem: Environmental > Terrestrial > Soil > Wetlands | place: USA... | reverse complement strand
GTGTCTGACGATACCGCGATTTACGAATGATGAGGTATTGAAAGCTCTACCAACGGTACTCAAAAGCGTAATGAATGCGCTACACCGGAAACAGTTTGTCGCTTCCCCTTCTCTTTAGGGAATGGGGCAGGGGTTAGGTCCCTAGATGGAATCACTGAAGAACAAAGTTGCAATTGTCGGGGTTGGCGATACCGAAGTTGGTATCGTCCGCGGGTATAGTGCGACCCAACTCTATGTCCGGGCGGCGCAGCGAGCGCTCGAAGACGCCGGTATTACGAAGAATGACGTTGATGGGCTGATCACCTGCGTATCGTTCGCGGAGCCGTATCTGTACCACGCCGAGATGATCGCCGAGTACATGCAGATATTTCCGCGCTATTGCATCACGGCGCCCTCGGGTGGCGGCACGACGCTCGCGATTATGCATCATGCGGCCTCTGCAATCGTGAGTGGAATGGCGGATACAATTCTCATCACGATGGCGGATAGCCAGGTGACGGGTCTTTCGCGCGCGAAGGCTATCGAAGCGATGGCGGGCGCGGGTCATCCTCAGTTCGAGCGTCCGTATGGTGCGCCGATTCCGGCGTTCTATGCACTCGTCGCGCGAGCACATGAGCATGCCTATGGCACGACCGAGGCGCAGCGCGCAGAGGTGGCGGTGGCGTGCCGCAAGCATGCTTCGATGAATCCGGCGGCGCAGATGCGCGATCCGATCACCGTCGAAGATGTGCTCAAGTCAAAGATGATTGCCGATCCGCTCCATCTGCTGGACTGCTCATTAGTCAGTGACGGTGGCGGCGCGATTATCATGACCTCGGCCGAGCGCGCGAAGGACTTCAAGAACAGGCCGGTTTATCTGCTCGGAATCGGCGAGGGGCATTCGCACGAGCATATCAGCCAGGCGCATAGCTTCGTCGCATCGGCGGCGAAAGATGCCGGTGAGCGCGCCTACAAGATGGCTGGCCTGGGACCGAAAGATATCGATGTCGCCGAGCTATACGACTGCTTCACGCCCGTCGTGATTATCGAACTCGAAGACCTGGGCTTCTGTCCGAAAGGCGAGGGCGGTCGCTTCGTCGAGGGCGGCCGGATTCAGATCGGCGGCGAGTTGCCAGTTAATACCCACGGCGGATTACTCTCGCACTGCCATCCGGGCCATCCGGGGTCGATCTTCTCAGTGACCGAGGCGGTGCGGCAGTTGCGTGGTGAGTGCGGGCCACGGCAGGTCAAGGACGCCAAGATTGCGCTGGTGCATGCGCAGGGCGGAATTCTCTCTACTCACTGCACGGGTATCTTCGGCGCGGAGCAAATCTAATGGCAGCAGCAATTCCAAAGCCCCTTCCGGCGGTCACCAACGAAACGGCGCCCTATTGGGAAGGGTGCAAGAAGCACGAACTGCGCATTCAGAAGTGCGGCGCGTGCGGCAACTATCAGTTCTATCCGCGGATCCTGTGCACGAAGTGCTCAAGCGATCGCGTCGAATGGAGCAAGGCCTCGGGACGCGCGAAGGTGACGACGTTCACGATCGTGCGGCGGCCGGTATCGCCGGCGTTTGCCGACGATGTTCCCTATGTCGTCGCGTTGGTGACGCTCGATGAGGGGCCGACGATGATGACGAATATCGTAGGATGCCTTCCGGAGCAGGTGAAGATAGGGATGCCAGTCGCGGTGACGTTCGAGGATTGGACCGAGGATATTTCGATTCCTAAGTTCCGTCCGGCGTAACGGCTTTGTGGAAATGATGAGCGCTTTGCGGTCGCAGAAATCGGAACCGGCTTCACGAGTGGGGCGCTCGCGAAGCTGTCCGAGATCCTTCGACTTCGTTCGGGCTGCTCACTTCGCTCAGGATGACAGGAACGCTTCATAAGGAAGAATGAGCTATGGCTGATTTTGGGATAATCGCGGTTCCAACGCATTACACAATCACACCGGTCGATCTGGCGCGCTGGGCCGAGGATCAGGGATTCGAATCGATCTGGTTCGGCGAGCATTCGCATATCCCGACGAGTCGTAAGAGCCCCTTTCCGTTGGGCGGTGACTTGCCGCTTTACTATCGGGAGTTCTTCGATCCTTTTATCGGCTTGACGGCGGCGGCGGCCGTTACGACCAAACTGAAGGTTGGCACCTCGGTCTGCCTGGTGCCTGAGCACAACACGATGAATCTGGCCAAGATGATCTCGTGTCTGGACCAGGTGGCGAAGGGGCGCTTTCTCTTCGGAATCGGCGCCGGATGGAATGCCGAGGAGATGGCGGATCATGGCGCGGAATTCAAGGATCGCTGGAAGATTACTCGCGAGAGAGTCTACGCGATGCGTGAAATCTGGACCAAGGAGGTCGCGGAGTTTCACGGCAAGCACGTGAACTTCGAACCGTTATGGAGCTGGCCCAAACCGCTTCAGGCGGGAGGACCGCCGGTGCTGCTCGGCGCGTGGTCGAAGTATGTGGCGAAGCGTGTCGCCGAGTACTGCGATGGGTGGATTCCAATCGATTTGGGAATCGACCTCGAAGGCGCGATCAAAGAGATCCGCAGCGAGGCGGCGAAGCTCGGGCGTGGCGATTTCAAGTTCGACTTCACCGCTGGAACCAGCTTCGATCTACAGCCGCCGGAAAAAATCGAAGGGCGCATCAACGACCTGATCAAGATCGGGTTCAACCGGATCTGCTTCCTGATCCCGGTTACGACACCCGACAAGCAATGGAAGGTGCTGGAGCGATACGCGGCCCTGATGAAGAAGTTTCAGTAAGCAGCCCCGCTGGGCATCACCAAGTTTTTAATGTTGGAAGCGGGAGCGCTTCGCGGATCCAAAACCGGTACCGGCTTTACGAGCACCGCCGCGCTTTGTGCGCCGGTGCTCGTAAAGCGATCCGAGATGCTTCGGCTTCGTTCGCGTTGCTCACTTCGCTCAGTATGACAAACGGATTGCGGGTTTCGAGATCGATACTAGTTGGATAACGATTCTGCTTACTCGATCGGGTCTGCAATAACGCGCAATGCTAGGGCCTGAACACTCGCCAGCGCCTCCTGCTCGGAGGTGCCGTAGGCCAGAACTCCGGGAAGGTCGGGAATCTCGGCGATGAAGCGCCCATCTTCCTCGTAATCCAACTCTATCCGTAGGGCTGTCATCACTCTAAGCAGTGCAGCCGAAGCCTATGCGAAGGGAGACCGGCCAAGTTACACTTTTGTTTGAGGGACACGTGACTCCACGAAGTCAATTACCTTCGCTTCGAGGTTAACGCCGTCGAGGCGGTCGACCTCCTGCACGCCCGTGGGGCTCGTGACGTTAATCTCGGTGACATAATCGCCGATGATATCGAGCCCGACAAAGTAGAGTCCGTCGCGTTGCAGGCGCGGCTTGAGCATCCGGCAAATTTCGCGGTCACGTGGCGTGATCTCGGCTTTCACGCAAAAACCGCCAACGTGGATATTCCCGCGATGCTCATCCTCGCGCGGCACGCGGAAAGTGCCGCCAAGCGGATCCCCATCGACGACGATCATCCGCTTGTCGCCGTTGCGGACCTCGGGAATATAGCGCTGACCCATCACCGGACGAGTTTCGAAGCGGGTAACGGTTTCGAGAATCGCGTTCAGGTTGCGGTCGCGCGCGTGGGCATGAAAGACGCCTTCACCACCGTGACCGTCGAGTGGCTTGACGATCATCTCGCCGCCTTGCTCCTCCATGAACTGTTTGAGCCGGGGGATTTCATAAGTCACGAGGGTCGGCGGAATGGCGCCCGGGAAATTCAGGGAATAGAGCTTTTCGTTAGCCTCGCGGAGGCCAGCCGGGCTGTTCATCACGAAAGTGCGGCGCGGATCGGCGAGACTGAGGAGCATCGTCGCATAGAGATAGTTGGAATCGGCGGGCGGATCCTTGCGCATGAAGATCGCGTCGAAATGTTCCAGCGGATACTGCGCGCCGTCATCGAGATAGCGGAAGTGCGGCACCGCGCGCATTACCTCGCATCGGCGGGCGCGGGCCATCGCTTGCGGTCCACGGGAGAACAGATCCTTGAGTCCCACGAAGAAAACCTGATGGCCACGAGCCAGCGACTCGAGCATAAAGACAAAGGTGGTGTCCTTGTCAGGCAGAACGCTCTCGAGCGGATCCATTACGAAGGCAAATTTGTAGGCCACTAGTCGACTCTCCTGGGCTGCCGTTCCATATCCTAAATCATGATGAGCGCTTCGCGGATCACGAAACCGGTGCCGGCTCCGCTAGCCTCGGCCTCGTTATACTTCGGCCGGATCGCGGAGCAATCCGAGATTCTTCGACTTCGTTCGCGCTGCTCACTGCGCTCAGAATGACAGTGGGGCGGGCTGTGTCTCAAGTCATTAGGAGGGTGCGATATTAGCAATCTCGTAAGTTGCGCCGGCGACGATACTCAATGCCGCCAAGGCCGCGGTTTCGCTCCGGAGACGATTTGCGCCGAGTCCTACGGCTCGAAAGCCCGCGTTACGCAGCAACGCCATCTCGGATGGGTCAAAGCCGCCCTCGGGTCCGCAGGCAAGCATTATCCGACTTGGCTTAGCCTCGCGAACAATCGCGCCGAGCGGAGCACCGTCCATCGCACACACCAACGTAAGCGTATCTTGTGGCACGGCACCAACAAGCTGCGCAATGGTCATCGCGGGTTGGAGCACCATCCGGCGGCGCGCGAGACTCTGCTTGGCTGCGGTAAGTGCGAGCCGTCGCCATCGTTCGATACGCTGGGCGCCGATATCGTGCATTACCGATCGTGAGGCCAGCAAAGGAATCAGCTCGCTGGCGCCCAGTTCGACGGCTTTCTCGACCAGCAGATCCATCCGGGGTCCTTTGATAAGCCCGGCGGCGAGAATGATCGATGGAGCGTCGTGAGCGCTTGCCAGGGGTTCGAGCGAAATCTCGGCGTAATTCGCATCGATGCGCTCGACACGGCCGGTGTACAGGCCGTTCGCCTCGTCGATAAGGGTGACGGCGCTGCCGGGTCCGAGCCGGCGCACGTCGCGGAGATGATGCAGCTCGGAGCCTTCGAGGCGCACGATCGAGCCCAGGATGGCTGAGCGAGTGATCACGAAGCGCGGAAGCTGATTCATCGTTGGAACAGAAGCGAGCGCCAGACACCGTCGGCGCGCGTCCGCAGATGCTTCAGTGCTGGCTTGTACGTCGCGATTACCGCATCGGCTTCGCGAGCGAGGATGCCGGCGAGAATCAGAGAGGCATCGGGACGGAGCCGCGCGATGAGCAGCGGAGCCATCGGGATCAGCACCGAACTCAGGATATTCGCCGTAATCAAGTCGAAGTGGCCGCGAATCGAGGTGAGCGGCGCAGCAGAGAAACGAATGGCGCGGGCGGCGCGGTTGAGATCGGCATTTTCGATCGCGTTTTCGAGGGCGACGGCGTCGAGATCGATTGCGACAATCTTCGATGCTCCGAGCTTATGAGCCGCGATCGCGAGGATGCCCGATCCAGTGCCGACATCTAGGACCCGCTCGAAGCGTCGCTCGGCAAAGAGATCCTGCATCAGGTGCAGGGTGCCAAAGGTCGAAGCATGATGACCCGTGCCGAAGGCCTGGCCCGGCCGAATCGTTATAGAGACGCGGTCCGCTACTGTCGGCCGATTCCACGGGGGAACGATCAGCAGATGGTCGCCGACCGGGAACGGCTCGAAACGCTTCTGCCACATCGTGGCCCATCCGGGATCCTCGACACTGCTGATGACCGGCTGGGCGTCGGCATCGACCATCCCGGCGCTTTGGAGCGTCTTGGTGATCCGGCCCAGGGCGCGCGAGTTGAGCTTGTCGAAGTAGGCGTGGATTCGGGCGCGCGTCTTCGCTTTGGTGGTGCGCTTGCCGGGAACGCGGCGGATTTCGCATCCGAGGGAACCGAAGGCGCTGAAGATACCGGCGGCTTCATCGGCTAGCGTCATCGGTGTTTCGACGATCACGCGCGTGAAGCTTTGCAGTTTGTTCGATGGAGCCATCCGTCCAGACTTAACCCGGTGCATCGACCGAAAGAATAGGCGATGGAGGTGACCGAGGCTAAGGCGCTGTTAAGATTTTCAGCACTTCCGTTTGCGAGCCGCCAAGACGCATGGTCTCCTTTGAGGCATGGGGAGCAATCCGCGAGAAGCGAAGAACGGGGCGCACATCGTCCGGAAGATCGCTCATCGCGGTGCCAGCGCCGACTTTCCGGAGAACACCCTCGCGGCTTTCGAGGCAGCAATCAAGGCCGGTGTTGATATGTGTGAGCTGGATATCCAGCGGAGCGCCGACGGTGCGCTGGTTGTGATTCACGACGATACGGTGAATCGCACGACCGATGGAACGGGTAAGGTCGGCTCGATGACGCTCGCGGAACTTCAGCGCCTCGATGCGGGTAGCCGGCGAAGTAACGATTTTGCCGGAGAGAAGATTCCGACACTCGATGAGGTCTTCGATCTGGTCGATGGCCGCTGCGGACTGAATATCGAACTTAAAGCGCACGGAGTCGAGGAAGAGGTCTGCCGAATTATCCGCGAAAGATCGGCCGAGCGGACCGCCGTGGTTTCGAGCTTCGAATGGGATTGGCTGATGCGGGTGAAGAAGATTGCGCCTGAAATCCGGATTGGCGTACTGGCGGATTGCGCGCCCTCGCGAATGATGGCCGCGGCGGCGCGGTTGAGTGCCTGGGCGATTCATCCGGAGGCGAAGCTGGTAAAGCCGGAGGTATGCGCCACGGCGCATCGGCTGGGCTATCAGGTGTATACTTGGACCGTTGATGATCGCGAGGAGATGCGTCGTCTGATCGCAGTGGGAGTCGATGGGATTATGACGAATTATCCCGCGCGCCTGCGGTCAGTGCTGGAATCCTGATGGCGCTCTATAGTCAGGACAAGATCGAAGAGATACGTTCGCGCGCCGATATCGTTGAGATTATCGGTGCGCATGTGCAGTTGCGTCGCGCGGGGCGTAACTTCACCGGACTATGCCCGTTTCATAACGAGAAGACGCCGTCGTTCAGCGTGAATCCGGAGCGGGGTTTCTTCCACTGCTTCGGCTGCGGCGCGGGCGGGTCGGTCTTCGATTTTGTGATGCGGATGGATGCACTCACCTTTCCCGAGGCAATCCAGACACTGGCGCGGCGCTACGGAATCGCACTGCCGCAACCGATCGCGAGCCCCGGTGCCCCGTCGGCGGAAGAGCGCGATGCACTCGCCAATGCGAATCAGGTTGCGGCGGAGTTTTATGCGCACGTTCTTTGGAATACCCCGGATGGTGCGATCGCACGCGAATATTTGAAAGGCCGGGATATCACGGTCGAGACGGCCAAAAGCTTCGCGTTGGGCTTCGCGCCTGCACGCCCGGCGAATCTGGCGGCGGCGTTACGAAAGCGTGGTCTGGTTCCGGCGGGTCTTAAGGTTGGATTGCTCAAGCAGGACGATCGCAGCGGCTCGCCCTACGATATGTTTCGGGCTCGCCTGATGTTCCCGATCCGCGACGCGCAGGGGCGGGTGGTGGCCTTCGGCGGGCGGGTGCTCGATGACCGACTGCCGAAATATATCAATTCGCCGGAGTCGCCGATCTACTCCAAGGCTCGCACCGTCTATGGATTGAGTGAGGCACGGCAGGCGATTACCAAGGCCGATCGCGCGATTATCGTCGAAGGCTATATCGATGTGATCGCGCTGGCGCAGGCAGGCTTCAAGGAGACCGTCGCGAGCCTCGGGACATCGCTTACGGTTGAGCAGATTCGGTTGCTCGCGCGCTATACGAAGAACCTCCTCGCATGCTTCGACGGCGATAACGCGGGGCGCAAAGCCTCGATGCGTGCGCTGGAGGTTTTCCTCGATGCGGGGATGCTGGGGCGCGGCGCGTTTATTCCGCCGGGTTTCGACCCCGATACGCTCGTGCGTCAGCATGGCGCACAGGCGATGACCGAGGTGCTCGATCAGGCCGAACTGCTCGTGGAGTACTTCCTGCATGAGCAGGCCGCCGCGGCCAGCGGGTCGGTCGAAGAGCGTGCGCGGTCGGCAGAGCGGGTCGCTCAGATTCTCGGCAAAATAACGAATCCTTTCGAATTTGACCTGCTGGCGCGTAAAGCCTCGGGGATGCTGGGGATCGATGAGGAGCTGCTGCGGGTCGAAGGGCGAAAGGCGCGTCAGACGAAACGGCCTGCTGCGACACCTCCTGCTCCCCGACGACAGGCCCGAGCAATCGATGCAGGCTCGCAAGCCAAACTCGCCCTCATCGCGCTCGCGCTCCTATGGCCCGATCTGCGCCCCGAGGTTGGCGCCAGGATAGATTTTCCAACCTCCGACGATGCGCTAACCGCTCTGGTTGAGGCGTGCCGTTCCGAACTTTTAGATAGCGCCTTCGAAGCGGCCGTGATGCCGCATCTGAGCGACGATCAGCGCGTAAGGCTCAGCGAGTTGATGGTCGGGCCGCTGCTCGCCGATGAAGCGAAGAAACATATCCTGATGGAGGACTATCTGAAGGCGCTGGCGGAGAAGTATCGGCGGGATCAACTGCGCGATCTGCGGCGTGCCGCGGCCGGTGGTAGCGTCGATCCAATGACCGCCACAGCTGCCGCTCAGGAGGTCATCACCTTGAGACGCCAAGGCGGCCGTCGGGATTATTAGCTGGGCTTAATTTTACCTTTCGAACTTGGTATTCTTCTAAAGTCTCGTCAAGAATGTGTTCACCAGGGCCCATAGCTCAGCCCGGTCAGAGCTGCCGGCTCATAACCGGCTGGTCCCAGGTTCAAATCCTGGTGGGCCCATCCCAATCCCACATCTTAATCAAAAACAGCGTCGGCTTAGCCGGATCGACTTTGGGCGATACGACAAGCGCGATGCTTATTGGATTTCCGCGGAGGGCGTTTTGCGCGAAGAAATAACGAGGCTGATGAGCCTTCAAACGATTGATCGTGAGTTGCGCGAGTTGGAGGAGTCTCTCTCATCAGTTGCCGGACGGGTCGAAGAGCTGCGCCGCGAGTGCCAGGAATATCAGGCTGAACTGGATCGTCTTACCGCCGAAGAGCAGGAGAGCGGGCTAGCACGACGCCGCCTCGAAAAGGAGTTGGCTGAGGGCGAGGCTCGTATCCGCAACAAGCGGATGCGGCTCAACCAGGTGCGCAACGACAAGGAGATGCAGGCTCTTGCCGCCGAGGTGGAGTCGCTGAAGGAGAACAATCAGCGGCTTGAGGCGGACATGCTCGCGCAAATGGAGGGGGCGGAGCCGCGTGGACCCCGTATCGACGAGCTGCAGCAACTTGTCGAGCAGAAGGTTGCCGAGGTCGCCGCGGTCGAAAAAGAGATCGCCGCGCAGATGGAAGATCTCAAAGTCTCGATCAGCAAACAGCGCGTCGATCGCGATCTTATGGCGCGTGACATCGCTGCACCGCTGCTCCAGCGTTACCAGATGATCTTCAGCCGGCGAGGCGGTGTCGCGGTAATCGAGGCCAAAGGTGGAACTTGCCAGGGATGCCGTATGCGGCTGCCACCGCAGCTCTATAACGAACTGCAGAAGCATCTGCAGATCCACTATTGTCCGAACTGCAGCCGTATCCTCTACTTCGAAAGCTAAGTCGAAAAACGGGGCATCGAGAAATCGATGCCCCAGCACATACGGTTTAGCGCCGCCCGCAAGCGGCGCTTGAACCGTTCTATCGAACCCGCCAAGCTTGGTCGCGAAACTTGCGAGGTTTTGCGATGAAAATAAGCCGACTGCTTATCGGCCTAACCGTTCTGTTGCTGGCATTTCAGACCCGTTGCGCGCTCGCGACCGATCTAGGCTCAGCGCTCAATTGCGGCGTTCTCAGTACTGGGGGCCTAGTGAGCTTTGGTACCGATTCATCGCTTTCGAGAGGCGACGTCAGGCGGCACGGGAGCTATTTTTCAAAGTTCGGCTTCTACTGCAGGCGACGTTATCACCGAGCCCAACGGCATTAACATGAAGAAAGGCTCAAACGCGGCCAACTGCATCACGAGCGGATCGAAAATAATCCAAGCCGACGGCTTCAATTGTCTCAGTGCTGATTCATCGGGCACCAACACGGAGGCGACGACCCTGTTGCCGCAGGCAATCGCGGATGTGGCGACTTTTGTTACCGCAGTGAAGGCGGCGACTCGTACCCAAGTGATTCAGAACAAGATCGTCGTTGCCGCGAATGATAGCCAATTGATCGTCGATAGTCAGACGGGTCTGAACATCATCACTGTTCCATCGATAACTCTGAAAACTAATTCGGTACTGACTCTTGTCGGAGCCAGCAATCTGACTGACCAGGTTGTCTTAGTCGTCGCCGGTAACCTCAAGATAGGCGCCGATACATTCCTAGCTCCGGCAAGTTCCGGTCCAAGTTTTCCAATGCCAGCCTTGTTTACCTCGTGCTAGGTAAATCGGTGACTGTAGGAAAAGATGCGGTCCTGAATGGAACGGTAGTTGCGCCTGAGGCAACGTGTACGCTGAGCGCCGGTTTCGCGACTCGCGGCGCATTCATCTGTGGCAAAGGCGTGAAATTGGCCAATCAAGTTGCGGGAGACGCTGGTTCGATTGCATTTACACCGGCGACGAACGTGGTTTTACCTTAGGCAAAGTCAACGCAGCGAAGGGTCGCGCAAATCGTGTCCGGTCATTTCCTCGGGCTGAGGCAGGCCCAGTATTCCAAGCAACGTCGGCGCGATATCCGATAACCCGCCGCCGCTCTTGAGACGACCCTTGAATGATGGGTCGAAGAGAATCAGCGGCACTGGATTCGTGGTATGCGCCGTGTGTGGTTCACCCGTCTCAGGATCGACCATCATTTCGGCGTTGCCATGATCCGCGGTAATCAGCGCGACACCGTCAACCTGCTCCAGTGCATTGATCACGGTCCCGAGGGCCGCATCGACGGTCTCGATTGCCTTAACAGCAGGATCCATCTTGCCGGTATGGCCTACCATGTCGGGGTTCGCAAAGTTCATCACGACGACGCCGAACTTGCGTGAGAGAATCGCCTCAGCAGCTTTTGCTGCGATCTTGGAAGCCTGCATCTCGGGTTCGAGGTCGTAGGTTGCGACGGCCTTGGAGGAGGGAATGAGTACGCGCTCTTCTCCGG
>Ga0335069_10014445_pt1 | contig 11054 bp, 13 predicted proteins | sample Lox_Sample_11_FD_206714 | JGI IMG/M metagenome (GOLD analysis project Ga0335069, IMG submission 206714) | Soil microbial communities from Loxahatchee National Wildlife Refuge, Florida, United States - Lox_Sample_1.1 | ecosystem: Environmental > Terrestrial > Soil > Wetlands | place: USA... | reverse complement strand
CGGTGGTGGTTGGAGTGTTTCTGGGGATGCTGCAGCGGACACCGACGCATGTTCTGGCGCCACGCAGATTCCTGAGTTACATGGCGTTCTGCTTGTTGCAACAGGTGGGATTGAATTCGCTGGTGATGAACCGTTTGCTGCGGGCCTTTGATAGCAGCGTGTGGCCTGCGTGTTTGGTGGCGGGGTTTGCGTTTGGCGCGCTGCACTGGCCGAATCCGGTGCTGGTGCCGGTTACGTTTGTCGGCGGAGTGGCGATGGCGTGGCTGTTCGCGAAGGATCGGAATATCGTGCCCCTGGCGGTGGGGCAGGCAGTGCTGGGGACGCTGATTTGGTGGGCGTTTCCGCTGGCGTGGCATCATTCGATGCGGGTGGGGCCGGGGTTTTGGAGTTATAAGTTGTAGGTGGGACGTTTTCAAGGAAGAAGAAGCTTGTGGAAGGGTACAAGGGTGAGACAAGAGAACCGTATATGGTGAAAAGTCTCGGGTATCAGGTGGGGTGTTTGCTCACACGGGTATGGGTGGAAGGGCGAAGAAGAAACCGTAGGTGAAAGGTTTCGGGTGTTGGGCGGCCAGCGCTAAGACTTCGCTGGCGTGCCCGGCGGATACGGGTAGCGGCGGAGAAGGAGCGTGTCGAGAGAGACGAGGCCGGGGCCGAAGATGAGGATGATGAGGGCGGCGAAGAGGAAGGTGTAGGGGTCGGCAACGTAGAATTTGCCCGGATCCGAGAAGAAGGCAAAGAGCGCTTCACGGTCGGCGGTGGCGTACGCCATGAACATATCGACGAAAAGCATGAGGGCGACGAGACGATTGAAGAGACCGAGGACGAGGAAAATTCCGGCGATGAATTCGAACGAAGCGACGAAGGTGGCAGTGAGGCCGGGAGCGGGCAGCCCAAGACTAGCGAAGAATTCGGTTACGCGTGGGAGATTGTGGAGTTTGCCCCAGCCGTTCTGGCCAATCTGAATGCCCCAGTAGAGACGAACGAAGAGCAAGAAGGGCGATTGAAGAGTGTTGCAGGCTCGAACGGCCCGAGCGTACATGCGGCGGAGTTGAGCGATGAGCGATGACATGTGGGGTGACTCCTTGTGGTGCGGCAAACGAAATTCGTGATTCGAAAATCGAAATTCGTAAGGTGTGATCGGCGATCCGGAGAAAAGTTACAGATTATGACGGGGAACGGGAAGCGCCGCGGTTGTCGCACTGCGGTGGTTGAGATCCCTTCCCGAAAGCGCTCAGGGCAAAACTTGGTGGCAAAAGAGCACTCAGGAATGGTTGCGGCACGAGCGTGAAGCCGACAGCCGCGAGCCGACAGCTTACAACAAAAGATCGGCGATCCGTCATCAGCGATCGGAGCCGCCTTTACAGCCGAATAAAAGGAAATGCGAGAACAACATCGCCGCAACGCTAAGACGCGACGAACCAGCCGAGGGCGGCCCAGTTGCGGAACCAGGCGGAAGCGTCGGAAGCCTGCTGCTCGATCGGAGTGCGGCTGTTGCGAAAGCCGGCTTCAATGGCGCGTTCGAGCGTATTACCGCGTTGCAGAGCGGTGAGGATGGCGGACTCTTCCCTTTCCAGGCGCCGGAAATACACCATGTTGTCGACGCGATGGACCGCGAGGTAGGTAGGGACGGGCTTGAGGCGCGCGACCGCGGCAACTTTTTTGCGTTTCTGGCGCTCGGCCATGGCGTTGCTGGCAACGTTAGTGCCGGCGTCATGCTTGACGGCGAGGAGGAGATTGTCGACCGGGTAGCGAAGGTCGAGCAGGCGTATGTAAGGCTGAAGCTTGAGGCGCAGTTTGGCGGGCTTTGCTTCCTGAAGCGTCTGGATGCTGACAGGCGTCACAGCGGCAGAATCGAAGGCTTCGATTTCGGCCCATTCGAGACGGACCATGTCGAGAGCGAGAGGCAGGCGATTTCCGGCGCGGCGCGGATGCTTGCGAAGCCAGGATTCGAGGCGCGAGCCCAGGTCGCGCATGGTGAACGAACGGGAGGGGCAATCGGTGAGATAGGCCTTGGCGACAGCGTCAAAGCGGCGATCACCGAGAACAGCGCGGAGGCCCGGAAAGTCTTCGTAGAAGCCGTCCAGGACGCGGAACCAGTATTGGCGATTGTAGATTTCGAGGCGCTCGAACGATGTGAGGCGGTCGTTGGGCTTGATGATGCGCGCCGCGACCTTAGCCATCGATTTGCCGTTCGGGGATTTGCGGCGCATACGTTCGCTGGGAGCGAGCGGGGTCATTACCGCGCGTGCGATTTCACGCTGAAGAGTGGCGAGGTTCATACGGCAGCCGCGAGAGAAGCGCTGGCGAGATATTTATTGGCTTTGAGCGCTTCGGTGTGGACCTCGTCGAAAGAAGGAATGCGATCATCCCACTCGAGAAGTGTCGCGGTGTGGCCAGCACGCTGAATGGCGCGATCGTAGAGCTTCCAGACGGGATCGATGACCGGATGGTCGTGGGTGTCGAGAATGTATTTACGGTATTTCGAATGCCCGGCAATATGAATTTGCGCCACGCGCTCCGTGGGGACGGCGTTGACGTAGGTGAGGGGATTGAAATTATGGTTCTGGGATGAGACGTAAATGTTGTTGACGTCGAGAAGGATGCCGCAATCGGCGCGTTCGACGACTTCGTTGAGGAATTCCCATTCGGTCATTTCGGAGACGTGAAATTCGGCGTAGCTGGAGACATTTTCGACGACGACAGGAACTTCCAGATAGTCGCGGACTTCCTTGATCTTCTGCGCGGTGACGCGGGCAGCTTCGAATGTGTACGGCATGGGAAGGAGATCGTGAGTGTAACGGCCGTCGACGCTGCCCCAACAGAGGTGGTCGGAGACCCAGGGGGTCTTGGTGCGGCGGACGAGAGTTTTCAGGCGGCGAAGATGCTCGCGGTTGAGCTTCTCGGCGGAGCCAAAATACATGGAAACGCCGTGCTGGACGACCTTGTACTGCGCAAGAATCTGATCAAGGATTTCGAGGGGCCGGCCGCCATCGACCATGAAGTTTTCAGAGATAATCTCGAACCAGTCGCAGGCTGGCTTCTTGGAGAGGATGTGGTCGTAGTGAGGGACGCGCAGGCCGATGCCGACGCCGTAGGTGGTGAAAGAATTGAAGCGATTAGCGGGCATATGTCGTCAGTTAACCGTAATCTGTAATCAGCGATCGGAATGAGTCGGCTTTCTAGCACCACGAGGGCCCGCCGGAACGCTGGTAACGCGGCGGTGCGGCCCTGACAGACGGTTGAGCGGAAAGGCGGCGAAGAGCCACCGAACTCCAAGAGAGGGCAGATGCTGGGGGCTGCCCTCCCGGAGGAACATGGGGGAGTTACTTCTTCTGATCGTCGTGGGGCTTGCTGCCGTCGGTGGCGCAGCCGCCCTTGCCCTTGCAAGAGTTCTTGCCCTTACAGCCATTGTCGCCCGACTTGCAGCCGCCCTTGCCCTTGCAGGAGTTCTGGCCCTTACAGGCGTGCTTTTCGGCGGTTTTCGAGTCGTCCTTCTTGTCCTTGTCCTGCAGAGCGGAGAAGGAAGCCTTGCCGGAAGCGAGGACGGTAGAGGCCTGGACGGCCGCGCCCGTTCCCGCGAGCAAGCCTGCAATCGCTGCGCTGGTGATGAGAGCTTTGGTGGTCTTCGTCATGGAAAAACATTCCTCCTGAAAAAAATAAGTAACCGAGGTCGCCATTCGGACGCGGCCGGTCAGGGATTGCCAGAGTGAAAGACGGACCGGAAGGGCGCGCAAGGTCCCGATAAAGATCGGAGCCCCGTCAAGGCTCGCGAGCCCCAAGTCCGAAAAGCGACTGCCCCCATCTGAGCAGAGGGGGCGAGGGAAGGTTACATCGGAAAGGGGGAAAATAGGAGCGAATTTGACCGAGATGTGGAAAAGTTTACAAATGGGTAGGGGCGGCTAAGCCGGTTATTTGTGTTACCTTTCGTGGGTTTGGCACTCGTATGAGGAAGGGTCGGTTGAGAAACCCAGCGTCATAGGCAAGAGAGTGAAAACCGCGCAGAGAACAAATGAAGGGGAGCTGATCCGGCGGATCCTTGCCGGCGAGACGGAGCTGTTTCACGAGTTGATCCGGCCGTACGAACGGCTTGTGTACGTGACGATTTTTGCCATCCTGAAGAACGAGACCGAAGCGGAAGATGGGGCGCAGGAGACGATGATCAGTGCGTTCCGGCACCTGGGAAGCTTCCGGGGAGACGCCAAGTTCAGCACGTGGCTGGTGACGATTGCAATGAACGAGGCGCGCAAACGGCTGAGGAAGGGGAAGGTCGCAGCGGAGGACTCGCTGGATGCCACACTGGAAGACCACGATGGCGGCGATTATACGCCGACGGTACTGACCGATTGGCGGGAAATTCCGCTGGAAGCGCTGGAGAAGAAGGAACTGCGAGAGAAATTGCGGGAAGCGGTGATGAATTTGTCGGAAAAGTACCGCGAAGTTTTCGTGTTGCGCGACATTGAAGAATTGAATCAGGAGGAGACCGCGGCAGCGTTGGGGATCAACGTAACGCTCGTGAAAGTGAGGCTGCACCGGGCGCGCATGATGCTGCAAAAGGCGCTCGTGCCTTACCTGAAGAGCGAGGCGACACCGCGCAGCGGTTTCTTCCGGAGGTGGTTCGCATGAAACTGGACTGCAAGCACGTCTGGGAACACATCTCGGGCTATCTGGATCATGAATTGGATCCGGCCCTGCTGGAGGCAGTGGAAAAGCATCTGGAGAGCTGCGAAGTTTGCTCGGCGGTGCTGGACTCGACGAGGAACGTGCTGGTGTTGACCGCGGACGACCGGACGTATGAGTTGCCGGTGGGATACAGCGAGAGGCTGCACGAGAGGTTGTCGGCGGCAATCCGTGGGGAGACGGGACCGCGTCATCAGTAATCAGGATCCGCTACCGGCGATCTGCGATCGGAGCGCGGGAAGCACGAGCGTGAAGCCAACAGCGAGTCGACCGGCAATCCGTAAGCAGTGACCAGTCATCAGGAAGAGTCGACTATTCCCTTCTAAAACTAAAGAGTGCCCTTGAGTTTGAAGTGAGCAATCCATTCGGCAGCCAACAGTAAAAGGGTTAGAACCGAGAGGACGAGTTGAATCCTCTCGGAGCGCGTTTTGCCGGGCGAGAGTGTCTGCTGACGCCAGGCAGAAGCCGAGCGATTGCGAAGACGGCGGACTTGCCAGAGGGCGATCAGATTTACCAGGGCCGCAATGAGTGCGACGAGCATCATGGGGATGCGGATGGCGTCGATGTGAAGGCGCTCCGCAAGCGTCCAAGTGGATGAGGCGAGGACGACGGCTCCGATGCCGACGAGGAAACGAACGCCGTGGAGGACGATGAAGGCGCTGCAAACACTCTGGATAAGGGCGAGAAAGAGTCCGGACCAGTTGAGCAAGCGAAAACGGGGAACAGAGGAGGCCGGGCCTGCTGTGGTTCCGCTCATGGTGGCTCCTGAAGGTGGGGCGCGGTCGCCTATTGTGCCGGGAGATGGAGCGGGTGGCAAGGGGCAGATGAGAGTAGGAAACTGACAGCCGCCAGTAGGCAGTTTACAGGAAGGCGGCGACAACGATTATGGGTTGGGAGGTCGCAAAAGAGGACAGTCGGGAATGGCTGACCGCGAGCGAGAAGCCTACAGCGGCCAGTGAACAGTCAGAGACCACCGCGATAGGCGCACGACTTCAGGACCAGACACCGGCGATGGGGGCGTGACAGTGGGGACAGTTCCCTTCTTTGAGCTTGTTCTTCAGGACGTCGTGCCAGGAGCGGCGAATGATGAGTTCCTTGCACTGCGGGCAATAGGTGTTGGCTGCTTCGGAGAAGATGTTGCCCTCGTAGACGTAATGGAGGCCGGCTTCGAGCGCGATGCGGCGGGCGCGGTGGAGGGTGGAGGGCGGAGTGGGGGGCTTGTCCTGAAGTTTGAAGTCGGGATGGAAGGCGGTGAAGTGGAGCGGCACGTCGGGACCCAGGTTCGCAAGGATCCAGTCGGCGAGTTTGCGCGTTTCAGCCGGGTCGTCGTTCAGGGTAGGAATCATGAGGTTGGTAATCTCAAACCACACGCGCGTTTCGTTCTTGAGCCAGAGGAGAGTGTCGAGGACGGGTTTCAGGTGGGTGAGGGTGATCTTGCCGTAGAAATTTTCTGTGAAGGCTTTGAGATCGACATTGGCCGCATCGATGTGGTCGTAAATGTCGTGGAAAGCTTCGCGAGTGATATAGCCATTGGTAACCATAACGGTCTTGAGGTCGTGAGGTCTGGCAGCCTTGCAGATGTCGACGACATACTCACCCCAAATAGTGGGTTCGTTGTACGTGAAGGCTATGGAGTGGCAACCGTATTCACGCGCGAGGAGCGGGACCTGCTCGGGAGGGAGATGCCTAGAACGGGCCTGGTCGTGATGAGACTTGGAAATGTCCCAATTCTGGCAGAAGAAACAACCCATGTTGCAACCCGCCGTGCCCATGCTGAAGATGCGCGAGCCGGGGAGGAAATGGTTCAGCGGCTTTTTCTCGATGGGGTCCACATGGAGGGCGGCGGGCGAAGCGTATCCGAGAGAGTAGAGCTTGCCGTGCTGGTTGACGCGAATGTAGCAAAACCCGGATTGGCCCTCGCCGATGTGGCAATGGCGAGGGCAGAGGTAACAATGGACGCGCCCGTCGGGATCGGTCTGCCACCAACGGGCCTGGTGAAGGGTGGGCGCAGTTTCGAGGATCGGGAGCGACGGCATGACGCTTTGTCCTGCGATGGGATTATACGCTTGGGGATTAGGGGCGTAATCAGTAATCGCTAATCCGTAATCAACGATCCGCAATTCGTTGTGGGGTGGAAACGGTGGCGAGAACTTCACCACAGGAGGGCACCGAGGAGGCATAGAGGCCGCAGAGAGCTTGTCAGAGGCGCTGGTGCTGAGCTTCGCGGCGGGTGGCGGCCCAGTCGGAAAAGGATCTCAGTCGATTACGGTACTTCCAGGAGAGCTGGAAGAATCTGCCTGCAGTGAGATTGGCGGCTTCCTTGCCAAGGAAGGTTTCAAAACGCCACTGAATATAGGGGCTGTCCCAGGGATGGAGACGGTAACCGCGGGAGGCCAGCCAGTAGAATTGGAGCAGGTGGAGCATGGAAGAGGTTATCGGTAATCAGTGATTAGCGTTCCGCGACCGGCGATCGGAAACCAGTTTAGGGCAATACGCTGCGGATGGATAGCGTCTTGAGACAGGAAGAGCACATCACGAGCGTGAAGGTCGACAGCCGCGAGCCGACAGCAAACGAGTTGCCGCCCAAGAACCGAGGTTAACTACCCATGGGAACGGAGAGATGTTCGTGGACGAGGAGCCAGGTTTTGCCGCGCTTCTCCCAGATGCCAGTGTAGCGAACGGGCGTGTCGACGGATTTGCCGTCTTTGAACTTGGCGGTCAGGCGCATCGGGACGGTGGTCCAAGCGATGTTCCCGTGACGAACGACTTTCAGTTCTTTGCCGGCGGTGAGAGAGGCGGTCTCGACGTGGTCGAAGATGTTCTTGCGGACACCGGCATCGTACTCGGTCCAACCGGTGTAGGAAAACGGAGTGAGGTCGTAAAAAGTGAGGTTGGCGTCCTTGACGTAGTACTTGGCCGCATTGTCGGGGTTGCCGCTGCTCCAAGCGGCGCAGTAACCATCAATGAGCTTGCGAAAGGTAGCGTCATCCGAGGCTTTCTGTTGTGCGCGCGCACCAACGAACGTGAGAAGCGCACAGACAAAAGCAAAGACGACGTAGAGAATCCAGTGGTGGCGGGGAGCGGTGGAGCGCATTGGCAGACCTGGAGTCGACGACATTTGCACCTCGAACATGAGATCGCCCGGGGTCCCTTGGAGGGCGGATTTAACTTAGTGGCTCAACGTTATCGATTTGCAGTGGGGAAAGCAAGAGACAGGAATTACGCTGGCCGGTGAGAGAGCGGCGTTCACCGGCAGAGGGGGGACATTGGCCGATTTGGGGGTGCGGGGGCTGGGGAGGGGGGGCTAGTCTGGCCATGGTCACGAACGAAAGCGGGGAGGCGGCCATGGCGGGAAGAACGAGCGGACTGAGGACGAAGGGCTCGTGGATGATGTGGGCATTTTGGGCGGCGGGAGTGAGTTTGCTCCTTGTGGAAGTGAAGGCGGGTATGGAATATGTTGAAACCGGGCTGCAGCAGAACCTGTCGGGAATCCTGGGCGACCTGCCGGCGGTGGGGATGATCACACTGAATATGGCGGAACACTCGCTGTGGCACTGGGGAAGTTTGCAGATGGCCATGCAAGCGGTGCCGATGGTGGCGACGGGACTGCTGCTGGTAACTGTGGCATTGATGCTGAGGCGCGGGGCGAAGAGCTAAGCGTGGCGAGATTCGGCTACCCGAACGGGTGGAGCGGGGACCACGGGAGAAATTGGTGAACGGCGAAAACAAATTCGACGAGCAGAAATACCGCGAGAACCTGCGCGAACGGATCCATGAGGAGATCTATGACAGGGCGAGGAAAGGGAGCGCGCAGGGAGCGTGCCGGCCTGGCCGGCCGGGGATTCTGCCAGGACTCATCCTGGTGGGCATTGGAACGGTCATCCTGCTTGACCATATGGGGTATATCGCCGCGGACCACCTGTGGAGGCTGTGGCCGCTGATTCTGATCGTGGCGGGACTGGTGAAGTTCTTCAAGGAATTTAACCGGGGAGCAGGCGCGGTGTTGATGGTCCTTGGCGCGCTGTTCCTGGCGAACAACTTCGACGTGATCCGGCTGAGATGGACGGATATGTGGCCATTGGTCCTGATTGGTGTGGGAGTGACGCTGATCTGGAGCCGACTGGAGATGCCGAGGATGCCGAAAGCCGTGTCAGGCGGCGGAGGTCCCAACGTGATCAACGAATATGCGATGTTCGGCGGAGTGGAACGGCGGATCAATTCGACGAGCTTCACGGGTGGAACGGTGACGGCGATGTTCGGCGGAGTGGAGCTGGACTTTCGGTCCGCGGAGATCGAAGGAGAAGAGGCGGTCGTGTACGTAGAAGCGATCTTTGGCGGAATCGAGGTCGTGGTGCCGGAGCGCTGGACTGTCGTATACGAAGGGCAAAGCATCTTCGGGGGATACGGCGATGAGACGCGTCCGCCGGTGCCGGAAGTTCCGGGAGCGGCGCCGAAGAAACGGCTGATTCTGCGCGGGCGAGCGGTGTTTGGCGGGATCAGCGTAAAGAACTGAAGCCATGGCACGGATGAAATTCACCGGCACACAACACCTGGTGTTCTGGGCAGGTTGGATTGGATTTGGGTTGGTGCTGGCGGGGCTGCTGCATGTGAAGCCCGGCATGCCGGCACTCAATGCGTTTTATTTTGGAATCGGAGTGTCGGGAATCGCGCAATTGAGCGCGTGGTCAGCGGTGTTTTCCTGCAAGACCGCGCCGCTGTCGAAGACGCCGGTATGGCGGCTGGCATTGACGCATCTGACGGCGGCGGTCCTGTTGACTCTGCTCTGGGTGCAACTGACGGCGTTCCTGGCAAAAGTGATGGACACCGTCGGGGGCTGGCAAGGCACGGCGGAGTATGTGACGTTCCGGATCGGGCTTATTTTCGGGGCCGGGATCTTCTATTACCTGCTGAGCGTGGCGATCAACTACGCTCTGATTGCGCAGAAAGAATCGCAGACGGCGCAGGAACTGGCGATTGAATCGAGCATGCGGGCACGCGAGGCGGAACTGGCGGCGCTGAAGGCGCAGATCAATCCTCACTTTCTCTACAACAGCCTGAATTCGATCAGCGCGCTGACAAGCATCGATCCGGCGAAGGCGCGCGAAATGTGCGTGTCACTGGCGGACTTCATGCGGCTGACGTTGGGGATGAGCCAGAAGGGCGTGATCCCACTGGGAGAAGAACTGCGGTTGCTGGAGAAATACTGCGCGATTGAGAAAGTGCGGTTCGGCGAACGGCTGGCGTTAAAGGAGGAAGTGGAAGAGAGCGCGAAGACGTGCCTGCTGCCGCCGCTACTTTTGCAACCACTTTTTGAGAACGCCGTGGTGCACGGGATTGCGCAGATGCCGGAAGGCGGGTGGATCCGGCTGAAGGCAGAACGAAATGACGACCGATTGTCGCTGACGGTGGAGAATTCGTGGGACCCGGAGGCGGGGAGTTCGCGGAGGAATGGAGTGGGGCTGAAGAACGTGCAGAGGCGGCTGGAAGCGCGCTACGGGAGCGCGGCGCAGTTGCAAGCCAGCGCGGAGGACAATGTATTTCGGGTGAGCTTGCAGTTTCCAGCGGAAGAAGAGGCAACGAAGTGACGAAGAGGAGGGGCACCCTGAAGATCATTGGTGGAAAGGCATGACAGTGGCCAGGAAGTGGAAAGCGTTGGTTGTAGATGACGAGGAACTGGCGCGGCGGTTGCTGCGGGAGATGCTGGTACAGCACCCGGAAATTGAGATTGTGGCGGAGTGTGGCAACGGGATGGATGCCGTGAAGGCTGCCGCGGAGCATCAGCCGGATCTGCTGTTCCTGGACGTGCAGATGCCTAAGTTGACCGGGTTTGATGTGCTGGAGTTGATCGAGCGGGAAAACGTGGCGGTGATTTTTGTGACAGCGTATGACCAGTACGCCATGAAGGCATTTGACGTGCATGCGGTCGATTATCTGCTAAAGCCGTACAGCCGGGACCGCTTTGAAGCGGCGCTGGAGCGGGCCAAATCGCAGAAAGCAGCGAAGCACGTGGATGCGGGAGAATTGGCGGCCGCAGCGCGGCCCGCGGGACAGTATTCGGAGCGGATCGTGGTGAAGGATGGAACGAAAGTCACACTGATTCCCGTGGCGAAGCTGGACTTTGCGGAAGCGACGGATGATTACGTAACGCTGGTGAGCGAAGGGAAAAAACATCTGAAGCAGCAGACGATTTCCGGGCTGGAGCTGGCGCTCGATCCGGGGCAGTTTGTGCGGATTCACCGGTCGTATATCGTGAACCTGGAGCGCGTGGCGCGCATCGAGCCGTATGGAAAAGACAGCAAAGTGGCGATCCTAGCGAACGGGGCCCGTCTGCCGGTCAGCAAGGCCGGGTACGGAAGGCTGAAAGAGTTGTTGGAAGA
>Ga0335069_10014444_pt1 | contig 11055 bp, 10 predicted proteins | sample Lox_Sample_11_FD_206714 | JGI IMG/M metagenome (GOLD analysis project Ga0335069, IMG submission 206714) | Soil microbial communities from Loxahatchee National Wildlife Refuge, Florida, United States - Lox_Sample_1.1 | ecosystem: Environmental > Terrestrial > Soil > Wetlands | place: USA... | reverse complement strand
CCTCGAGCTTCGTCAGGGCCCGGTCGATCTCGCCCGGCGTCGGCACCGAATCGATGGTGATATCGGCCTTGGCGAACGGCATCGCCTGCGCGCCCGCAACCGCTGCAGCCACGCTGCGCGGCGCCGAGCCGTCATCAAAGAAGGCGAGGCCCCGCTTGGCGGCATCGCGGATGATCGGGGCCATCACTGGCTCGGTCGCGATGAAGCGCGCGCCCATGAAGTTCGCGATGCCGACATAGGCCTGGATGCGGCTGAGATGCCAATACAGCCGATCCAGATTCTGCTCCGGCCCGAGCGTGGTGAGCAGCGTCTGCGGCCCGGGATCGTTGTCCGGATAGTCATAGGGCTCCATCGGGACCTGCAGCAGGATCTCGTGGTGCTGCGCGCGGGCGCGCTCAGCGAGCCTGCCGGGATCGGCGCCATAGGGCGTAAACGCCAGCGTGACGGCGCCGGGCAGCTTCATGATGGCGTCCGTGGTCTTCGCCGCGCCGACGCCGAGGCCGCCGATGACGATCGATATGACCGGCATTTTGGCCGCCTTTGCCTGGTCGGCCGGAGCCGCGTAAGCCATGTACGGCTTCAAGTTCTCGGTGGCGAGCGGGATCATGCCATAACGCGTCCGCTCCAACAGTCGCGCATCGACGCCAGACATGATCGCAAGCGGTGCTGCATTGCTCTCGGATTTCTCGCTCGATCCCTGGCCTTTTTCCCGGCCCTTGTCGTGAGTGTCATCGCCGCCGCCGATCGCGACGTCTTGCCGCTTGCCGCTCGATCCGTCGATGATGGTGACAGTGCGTTGCTCGCTGGACGCAGCGGCCTTCGGCGCCGGCGAAGTGCCATGTTCGGAGGCCGGCGCGGCCATACCAGCCGCCTTGTCGTCAGCAGGTTTTTCGCCCAGGGCGACATGCGCCATCGGCTCGCCGCCGAGTGGGTTGTTGCCGAACAGGGCGAAGCCAGCAAAGATGAGCAGGAAAAGCCCGAAAACCGCGGTGAGCGCCTGCATGGGGCGGATCGGCAACCGAAATCGGCGTTTCCGTCGCGCCGTTTTCTGTCCAAGCGGGGCGCTCAGATCGTCAACCGTATCAGCCATAAAGGGTCCCGAATCAATGTGCCGACGATACCACGGGGGCGGCAGGGCGGCAGGCCCGGCGGGTGCAGGGCGGAGCCAGGCACAAGAAAAGGGCGGTCCCGAAGGACCGCCCTCTTGAATAGCCAATTACCTTCCGAGCGAATCAGTTCGCCGCCTTGTTGGGCGTCGGAGCCTTGTCGTTGGAGGCCTTGTCGCTGTTGAGCGCCGGCGCCGTTGAGGTCGACTTGATGCCGTGCAGGAGGTCGTCGGCCACTTTCAGCGCCTTGTCGTCCTTGGCGTCCGGCGGAACATAGGACTGCGACCCGGTCTTCTCGTCGCCGTCGGACTTCAGATGGCCGCGCAGCGAGGCTTCGCCGCGGGTATCGGTCCGCGACTTCAGCTCCTCCGGCACGTCCTGCAGCACCTCGATATCGGGCACGATACCCTTGGCCTGGATCGACTTGCCCGATGGCGTGTAATAGCGCGCGGTGGTCAGCCGCAGCGCGCCGTTGCCGCTGCCGAGCGGGATGATTGTCTGCACCGAACCCTTGCCGAACGAGCGCGTACCGACCAGCGTCGCGCGCTTGTGGTCCTGCAGGGCGCCGGCGACGATCTCGGAGGCCGAGGCCGAACCGCCGTTGACCAGGACGATCACCGGCTTGCCCTTGGTGAGGTCGCCCGGATGGGCGGAACGGCGCTGCGTCTCCTCGGCGTTGCGGCCACGGGTCGAGACGATCTCGCCGCGCTCGAGGAAGGCGTCGGACACGGTGACCGCTTCCTCGAGCAGGCCGCCGGGATTGTTGCGAAGGTCGATGATGAAGCCCTTGAGCTTGTCGCCGATCTGGTTTTGCAGATTGGCGATCTCCTTCTTCAGGCCTTCGGTGGTCTGCTCGTTGAAGGTGGTGATGCGGATATAGCCGATATCGTCGGCTTCAACATGGGCACGCACCGAGCGGACGCGGATGTTGTCGCGCACCAGCGTGACCTCGATCGGATTGTCGACGCCCTTGCGGATGATCTTCAGGCGAATCTTGGTGTTGACCGGCCCGCGCATCTTCTCGACGGCCTGGTTCAGCGTCAGGCCCTGCACCTGCTCGTCGTCGAGCATGGTGATGATGTCGTTGGCCATGACGCCGGCCTTGGAGGCGGGCGTGTCGTCGATCGGGGAGACGACCTTGATCAGGCCGTCTTCCATGGTGACCTCGATGCCGAGCCCGCCGAACTCGCCGCGGGTCTGCACCTGCATGTCGCGGAAGCTTTTCGCGTCCATGTAGCTCGAATGCGGATCGAGGCCGGCGAGCATGCCGGAGATCGCCGATTCGACGAGCTTGGAGTCGTCTGGCTTCTCGACATAATCGCTGCGGACCCGCTCGAAGACGTCGCCGAACAGGTTGAGCTGGCGATAGGTGTCGGAAGTCGCCGCCCGCGCGCTTGAGCCCATGAACATGGCGCGCGGTTGAGTGACGAGCAGCGTCAATGCCGCACCCGTGGCAGCGCTGAGGAGGATTACCGAAGTCTTGCGCATCATCCGCGAACCTTTTGGCCTTCATTTGCGGCCCACCATGGGCCTGGGTCGATTGGAGTGCCGTCCTTACGGAACTCGACATACAGCACAGGTCGGGTCGCGTTGGTGGCGAGAATTGAAGCCACCTGGGATGTTGCTCCCATAGTCGCGACCGGCTCCCCCGCTAGTACAAACTGTCCGATATTTACCGAAATACGCTCCATCCCGGCAATCAGGACATGATACCCGCCCCCGGCATTGAGGATCAAGAGTTGTCCGTAGGAACGGAACGGCCCAGCATACACAACCCAGCCGTCACACGGCGTTGTGACCTGTGAGCCGGGCCGCGTTGCCAAAGAAATGCCCTTTTCTGCGCCGCCGGCGCCATCGGAACCGCCAAAATCGCGGATTTTGGTACCGTTAACCGGAAATTTGAATAGGCCTTTGGCCGAGGCGAAGGCGATCGCCGGACCGGTGCGATTCGGGTTCTTGAGGGTGGCTGCGAGATCGCCCTTGGGCACACCGCTCGGCTGATTGGCAGCCGCCGCCGCTTTGGCCGCGCTTTTCACGTCCTGTTCCATCTTCGCGATCAGGCCCTGCAGATTGTCAACCTGTCTTGAGAGCATCGTCGCACGCGCGCTCTCCGCTTCCATGTCCTTCTCGATTCCCGCCTGCTGGCGCTGCCGTTCGTCGATCAGCGCGGCGAGCCGGGTCTGGTCGCCGCGGAGCTTGTCGCGATCGGCCGCGAGGCGGTCACGCTGGGTGGAAATCATCTTGCGAAGCGCGACCAGTTCGCCGAGATCGTTGGCAAGCTGGGTGGCGCGCGTGCGCAATTCCGGCACCACGGCGCCGAGCAGCATCGCCGTACGCAGCGACTGCAGCGCGTCCTCCGGGCGAACCAACAGCGCCGGCGGCGTGCGCCGGCCCGCGCGCTGCAGCGCCGCAAGCACCTCGACAACCTCGGAGCGTCGCGAGGTCAGCGAGGCGCGAAGCTCCCGCTCGCGCGTGTCGAGCGGAAGCAGCCGTGCCTCGGTCTCGCCAATACGGTCTTCGACGCCGCGCACCCTGTCGGCGGTCTCGATCAGTTGCGAATTGAGCTTGCTGCGGTCTGCGCCGATCGCCGCGATGTCGGCGCGCAGCTTGGCCTGTTGTTCGGCCGCACGGGTCTGCTCGGCGCGGGCGGCCTCGAGTTCCTGCTCGCGCTGTTTGATGGGATCAGGCGATACGGCCGCATTTTGCACCGCAGGCAGCGCGGTCTGCGCAGCGGCAGGTGCAAGGCAAGTCCCGGCAATGAGGAGTGCGAGCGGCACGCTGGCGAACAGGCCATGGCTGGCGTCAACGACGCAACAAAGGCTCAGCGTGCGCAGCAGATGTTGCAAGGATGACGTCCGAAGCGCTTCTCAAGCGCGGTGATAGGGGTGCCCCGACAAAATTGTCGCAGCCCGGTAAAGCTGCTCCAAAAGCATCACGCGAACCATTTGATGCGGCCAGGTCGCGGTCCCGAACGCGAGCCCGAGTTTCTCTCTGCGCCGCAATTCGGGCGAAAGTCCGTCCGCGCCGCCAATGACAAAGACGGTGCTGGCGACCGACTGATCGCGAAAGCGGCCAAGATGGCGCGCAAGCCCGGCACTGTCGATATTGTTGCCGCGCTCGTCGAGCGTGACAAGCACGGAGTTCTCCGGGATTGACGATGAGATGGCCTGAGCCTCTTCCGCGATCCGCACTGCGGCGTCGCGCGCGCGGCTCTCGGCGATTTCGTGGATCTCGAGCCCGCGGAAGCCGAGCTTGCGACCGATGTCGTCGAAGCGTTTGCGGTAGCGCTCGGCAAGCTCGCGTTCGGGCCCCTGTTTCAGCCGGCCTACGGCGATCACGATCAATCGCATGGCATTTTCCGGCAAAGCGAGAACCGGTCTTGCCGCAGAAAATGCGTCGAATCTGTCATGGCGCGCATGCTCGTCGCAAAACCGCGCACACTTTACGGCGTGCGCGCCGCGAGACCTTATCACGCGCAGCGGCCGATTTGCATCGGCCCAAAAATCTAGATCGCCTTCGCCACCGTCGGACCTTGAGTCCACAATCGCTCGAGACTGTAGAACTCGCGAACTTCCGGCCTGAACACGTGCACGATCACGTCGCCGGAATCGATCAGCACCCAGTCGCAGTTGGGCAAGCCCTCGACATGGATGTTCTTGATTCCGGTCTCCTTCAGAGCCTTGGTGACATTTTCCGCAATCGCGCCGACGTGCCGGTTGGCCCGGCCCGTGGTGACGATCATGTAGTCGGAGAATGCCGATTTGCCGCGAAGGTCGATTGTGACCGTTTCTTCCGCCTTCATATCGTCGAGGCGGGAGAGGATCATGTTCAGCGTCTTGTCGGCGTCGCTTTGCGCCTGCAAGGCTGCAGCTTTGGTCGATGTTTTACGCGCGGTCTTTCGAGACTTGGGTAAAACTGACTTGGACAATACCGATGTGGCCAGGGACCATTCCTTTCGCTTATCACGCGGGCCGAATCCTGTGGCGCCGCACACCATATTACGCATGTGGGGTTAATGGTTTCAATATCCAGTACCCCGTTTCTGAAGCTCGTGGCCGTCTTGCCGCACCCCCCGACACGAACTTCGGTAGCTCGGGGGGCCGGTCGTTCAATGTCCCACCTTCCAGCTGCCATCCGGGTTCCGCAAGCCCGTGGACGACAGGTTGATCTTCAGGCCGGTCAGAAACACCCAGGCCGGCGCGCGGGCATCCGCCAGCTTTGCGGCCTCTTTCTCGGGCAAGCGGAAGCGAGCCAGCGCCTGCGCGGCCGGCGCGGTCAGGGCGCGGAAACTCTGCGGCGGACGATCGATCACGGCGATCGGCACTTCTTTCGCGATGCGCTGCCATTTCTGCCAGCGATGAAATTGCGCGAGATTGTCGGCGCCCATGATCCAGACAAAGCGCAGGTGCGAAGCACGCCGGCGCAAATAGTTGATGGTGTCGACAGTGTAGCGCGTTCCAATGACGGATTCGAGACAGGTCACGTCGATGCGCGGATCATGCGCCATGGCGCGCGCCGCCTCGAGGCGCTCGTCGAGCTCATGCAGGCGGACATTGTCCTTGAGCGGATTGCCCGGCGTCACCAGCCACCAGACGCGATCGAGCTTGAGGCGCTTGATCGCGAACAGGCTGATGGCGCGGTGGGCGAGATGGGGCGGATTGAACGAGCCGCCCAGGAGCCCGATGCGCATGCCGTCGGTGTGGAGCGGGAGGGTGGGTGTATGCGATGCGGTTAACGCTTCGTTCAACACGTGCCCCACGTGAATCTGTTCACCTGATGCGTTTTATTCACGCAACCGACTCCCGCTTCGCGTTGGAGCGCCACGCCTCATGGCCGCGTCTGCCCGGTGCCATGGATGCGATATTTGAAGCTGGTCAGCTGATCCACCCCGACCGGGCCCCGGGCGTGGAATTTTCCGGTGGCGATGCCGATCTCGGCGCCGAAGCCGAACTCGCCGCCGTCGGCGAACTGCGTCGACGCGTTGTGCAGCACGATCGCCGAATCCACCTCTTTCAGAAATCTCTGCGCGGCGCCGGCGTCCTCGGTGACGATGGCGTCGGTGTGATGCGAGCCGTGTTCGAGAATATGCGCGATTGCGCCATCGACGCCGTCGACGAGTCTTGCTGCTATGATGGCGTCGAGATATTCCGCGTCCCAGTCTTCCTCGGACGCGGGCTTCACGCGGGCGTCCACGCGCTGCACGGCGTCGTCGCCGCGCACCTCGCAACCGGCCTCGATCAGCATCTCGACCAGCGGTTTCAGGGTGTTTGCGGCACCGGCGCGATCCACCAGCAAGGTCTCGGCGGCGCCGCAAACGCCGGTCCGGCGCATCTTGGCATTCAGCACGATCGATTTCGCCATATCGAGATTGGCGGCGCGATCGACATAGACGTGGTTGACGCCTTCCAGATGCGCAAACACCGGCACGCGGGCTTCGGCCTCGACGCGCGCGACAAGGCTCTTGCCCCCGCGCGGCACGATCACGTCGACGCCGCCATTCAGTCCCGAGAGCAACAGACCGACCGCGGCGCGGTCGCGGGTCGGCACCAGCGTGATCGCAGCCTCGGGAAGCCCCGCCTCGCGCAGGCCCTCGACGAGGCAGGCATGGATGGCGCGGCAGGAGCGGTAAGAATCCGAGCCGCCGCGCAGGATCACCGCGTTGCCGGATTTCAGGCACAGCACACCGGCATCGGCCGCGACATTGGGGCGGCTCTCGAAGATCACCGCGACGACGCCGAGCGGCACCCGCACGCGTTCGATGATCATGCCGTTGGGGCGCTGCCAGCTCTCGGTGACGACGCCGACCGGGTCCGGCACGGCGCGGACGGTGGCGATGCCGTCGGCCATCGCGTCGACACGTGCCTGCGTCAAAGTGAGGCGGTCGATAAAGGCCGCGGTGGCGCCCGTGGTCCGATACTCGGCGACATCCTCGGCATTGGCCGCGAGAATCGCCGCGGCGTTGTTGCGGATCGCGCGCTCCATGGCTTCGAGCGCCCGGTTCTTCCGCTCCGGCGGGGCGAGCGACAGCACCCGCGCGGCAGCGCGGGCCTTGGCCGCAAGATCGTTCATCAAGGCCGCAAGGTCGGCCGTGCCATCGATCGTCTTCAAGGACGCCGTCATATCCGTTCCAAGTTGGAATTAAGGCGCTGTCGTAGCACGGAAATCAAGGTTCTGGCGAGGCGGGAGACCGGCATGGCAGGTGGGCGGAGCGGCCGGGCCGCTCGGCCAATGGCCGACAAGCGACGTCCTGGCCGTGCCGCTTGCACTCGATCCCGATAGCATTAAATATCATTATCTAGCACAGGGGATACCGGCCCATGGCGACCAGCTACAGCATCGGCAAGCATTTTGAGGAGCTGATCGAAAGCCTCATCGCAAGCGGCCGCTATTCGACGGCGAGCGAGATCATGCGCGAAGGCCTTCGCCTGGTCGAGGAGCGCGAGGAGCGCCGCAAGGCCAAGCTCGAGGCGCTGCGCGCCGAAATCCAGAAGGGTTTTGACAGCGGACCGGCCAAAGCGGTCGATCTCGCTGAATTCATCCAGTCCGTTAAAACACGCGGACGGGAACGACTGGCGGCGCGCAAGCGTGGCAAATAGGTTCCGGAAGCGCGATCAGGTTGTCGTCGATCTCGATTCGATCTGGAGCTTTATTGCGACCGACAGCGTTGATGCGGCAAACAGGCAAATCGATCGTATCGGCGCGGTCTTCGAGATGCTGGTTGAAAATCCGCTCGCGGGCCGAGCGCGGCCCGATTTGGCGCCCAATCTGCGCAGCTTCCCAGTTGGGCGCTATGTCGTGTTCTACGCCCGCTGCCTGACGGGGTTGAGATCGTTCGCGTGATGCACGGCCACCAGGACCTCGACGCCGACGATATGGCGTGATGGTCAGGCCGGGTCGGTCGGGCGCGGACCGCCGACCACGAGATCGTCGCGATGGATCATTTCGGCGCGGCCGGAAACGCCCAAAATCGCCATCACGTCCGGCGAGGAGCGGCCCTTGATTTTCTCGGCGTCCTCGGCGTCGTAGGCGACCAGCCCGCGGCCGATCTCATGGGTGTCGGGCCCGCGCACCACCACGGCATCGCCGCGGGCGAACTGGCCGTCGACCCGGATCACGCCGGCCGGCAGCAGGCTTTTCCCGGCGCGCAGGGCCGAGACCGCGCCGGCATCGATGGTCAGCGTGCCCTTTGGCTCCAGCGCGCCCGCGATCCAGCGTTTTCGCGCCGTGACGGGATTTGCCGGGGTGAGAAACCAGGTACAGCGCCCGCCGTCGGCGATTGCGGCAAGCGGATGCTCGATCTTGCCGGAGGCGATCAGCATGTGCGTGCCGCCGGTGGTCGCGATCTTTGCCGCCTCGATCTTGGTGCGCATGCCGCCGCGCGACAGCTCCGAGCCGGCATCGCCGGCCATCGCCTCGATCTCGGCGGTGACGGACTCGACCACAGGAATGAGTTTAGCATTCGGATTTTGCGACGGCGGCGCATCGTAGAGGCCGTCGATGTCGGACAGGAGGATCAAGAGGTCGGCGCTCGCCATTGTGGCGACGCGCGCGGCAAGGCGGTCATTGTCGCCGTAGCGGATTTCGTTGGTCGCAACCGTGTCGTTCTCGTTGATCACGGGGACCGCGCGCCATTCGAGCAGCTTTGCGATGGTGGAGCGCGCATTGAGATAGCGGCGGCGCTCCTCGGTGTCCTGCAGGGTGACGAGGATCTGCCCGGCGCCGATGCCGTGGTCGCCGAGCACCTCCGACCAGATGCGGGCAAGCGCGATCTGGCCCACGGCTGCCGCGCCCTGGCTCTCCTCGAGCTTCAGCGCGCCGCGCGGCAGCTTCAGGCGGCTGCGGCCAAGCGCAATCGAGCCCGACGACACGATCAGGATCTCGCGGCCCTCCTTGTGCAGGTTTGCAACATCTGCGGCCAGCGCCGACAGCCACGCGGAGCGCACGTCGCCCGCGCCGGAATCGACCAGCAGCGAGGAGCCGACCTTGACGACGATACGGCGGAAATTCTTCAGATTCGGGCGACGGGCCATGGTTGAGCGAGGCGGCAAAATGTTCGGGTCAAGCAATACGCGCCGCGTCCATGATTTGGAAGTGGCGTTGTCGCGGGAAAGTCAAGGCGAGTGGAGCGGATTTGACCTTAGCTCTGCGGCGTTGCCCCGGTCTCGTCCCACGGCGCCGCGTCGGCCAGGCTCTTTGCGTTCTCTTTGGCGTTGTCTTTGGCTTTGTCGCTGACCGGCTGCTCGCCGATCACGTCGGCAAGCGCCTGCAGCGCCTCCTTCACGCCCGCTCCCGTCGCGCCCGACAGGAGCAGCGGCGTTTTCTTCGCGGCGCGCTTGAGCCGGTCTTTCTGCTTCTTCAAGTCCTCCGCGTCGACTGCGTCGATCTTGTTGAGTGCGACGATCTCGATCTTGTCGGCAAGCTCGCTGCCATAGGCTTCGAGTTCGTGACGCACGGTCTTGTAGGCCTTGCCCGCATGCTCCGATGTCGCGTCCACCAGATGCAACAGCACGCGGCAGCGCTCGATATGGCCCAAAAACCTGTCGCCCAGGCCTGCGCCATCATGCGCGCCTCCGATCAGCCCTGGAATGTCGGCGAGCACGAATTCGCGCCCCTGCGCATTCACCACGCCGAGCTGGGGATGCAGCGTGGTAAAGGGATAGTCGGCGATCTTCGGTCGCGCCGCGCTGACTGCTGCAAGGAACGTGGACTTGCCGGCATTGGGCAAGCCGACGAGGCCTGCATCCGCGATCAGCTTCAGGCGCAGCCAGATCCAGCGCTCTTCGCCCGGCTGCCCGGGATTGGCGTTGCGCGGCGCGCGGTTGGTCGCGCTCTTGAAATGCGCATTGCCGAAGCCGCCATTGCCGCCTTCGGCGAGCACGAATTTCTCGCCGAGCCTGGTGAAGTCATGGATCAGCGTCTCGCGATCTTCGTCGAACACCTGTGTGCCGACCGGCACCTTCAGGACGACCGGCTTGCCGCCGGCGCCGTGGCGGTCCTTGCCCATGCCATTCTCGCCCTTTTGGGCCTTGAAGTGCTGCTGGTAGCGGTAGTCGATCAGCGTATTCAGCCCCGAGACCGCTTCGATGATGACATCGCCGCCGCGGCCGCCATTGCCGCCGGAGGGACCACCAAATTCGATGAATTTCTCGCGCCGGAAGGCCACGCAGCCGTTACCGCCGTCGCCGGAGCGGACATAGACCTTGGCTTCGTCGAGGAATTTCATGGGACCTAGGTAGGGCAGGGGGGTGGCGGCGGCAACCGGAAGATCACAGTCAAATCAGGTATTTTGCAGCCTCGCGAGGGCGGTTGGCGACCTCGTTCGCGTTGGCACGCAATTGCGGGGCTGCGAATGGGCTCGATATCGAGATTTCGCCGACGCTGCCGCGCGAGGGCGAACAATGCGATCAATTGAGCGCGGACGGGAGAAACGGGTACGCCGCCGCGCGACCCGCGCTCCATCCGTCATGGCAAGGCTGCCAGCGTCGCTTCCACGTCGATGATACCATTGCCGAGACGCTCATTCCATTGCGGTCCTTCAGTCTTTCGCGCCTGTTGATTGAGCACATGTCTCAATTTGTCAGGGGGAACGGTGTTCTGATCCCATCGACTGCGAATGGCTGCGATTATACCGGCGGTCAACCCACATGCGGCGGAAGTGCCGGTGCTCGCGATGTAGGGAGAACCAGTGTCGCCGACGAACGGCTCGCTCAAATTGCCGACAAATGCATCGCCAACCTCGCGGAAGTAACTCGGAGCGCACAGATCCGGTTTCCAGCGGGAAAGGCATGGTTGTCCCGGTCCCTCCGACGAACGGCCGATCCACAGAGCGTCGGTCCTGACGGCGCCGGTTGTCAGCACTCTGCGATGGGAGTTTGCGCCGAAGATGCTTTTTCCGGGGCCAACGTCACGCTTCCCGCAACGCAGGTCGGGACAGAACTGCCCGCAGTTT
>Ga0335069_10014442_pt1 | contig 11055 bp, 10 predicted proteins | sample Lox_Sample_11_FD_206714 | JGI IMG/M metagenome (GOLD analysis project Ga0335069, IMG submission 206714) | Soil microbial communities from Loxahatchee National Wildlife Refuge, Florida, United States - Lox_Sample_1.1 | ecosystem: Environmental > Terrestrial > Soil > Wetlands | place: USA... | reverse complement strand
CAAGAGCAGATACGCTGTGGAAATTTTTCAGCATTACGGCGTCAAAACGGAGTACCTCGGCTTTACTTCCGAAGACCGGTCAGACCGCTCCGTTGAAAAGGATTGGAATGGCATCCTTCATCTTGCCGGCGGCAGCACTTTGAAAGGCACGGAGGACATCCTGACGCTCTGGAATCTCCATCCGGAATGGCCGGTGCTGCATCTAATTCAAAAAGATGCATTGGCTCCGAAAACCGTTCCACCGAACGTGGACCTGATTACCCGGTACCTGCCGGATAGAGAATTGCGAACAATGCAGAACAGGAATGGAATTCACCTTTGCCCGTCACGCGGTGAGGGGTGGGGCCACCACATCGTCGAAGGCATGTCGACCGGCTGCCTGGTTCTGAGCGTTGATGCTCCTCCGATGAACGAGCACGTGGATGCATCGACAGGGCTTCTCGTACCGTATGTCCGCACCGAGCCGCGCCACCTGGGCACCTGCTTTTTCCCCGACCTCTCGGCACTCGAAGCGCAGATTGCGCATGCGATTGCGATGCCTCACGAAGAAAAGGCGCGCTTCGGCCGCGCAGCACGGCTCGCTTTCGAGCGGATTGACCGCGAGTTTTCCGGGCGCCTGAAGCGGTTCTTCGATTCTCTGCGGTAAACCTCGAGAACCCAGCGATTCGATAGCCTCCACATTTGGTCTTGACCGTCTCGCCGGGTTTATGATCTGTTCTTATGTCAGGCGCTGTTCCGTTGATCCGGTGAATTGAATAACTAGAGATGAGCGAGATGGAGCGAGGTAATGGCAATGCCCCCACTTTCTGAAGCTACGCGACCTTTAATGTGGAATATTTCCCATGTCTGGGTGATGTACGGCCTTTTCGTAATCGCGCTGGCGATATTCGGCTGGGGAATGTACCAGCGGATCCAATTCTGGCGCAGGGGGAAAGCCGAAAAGGAAAAGTTTTCCGATTGGGGAAAACGCCTGGCGATCCTTCTTCGAGAAGTCTTTTTGCAGAAGCAGGTGCGCAACTCGGGATATCCGGCTATCTTCCATTCCCTCATTTTTTATTCATTCATCGTGCTGGTGATCACCACGCTACTGGTCATGATTCAGTACGACGCGGGGCACCTGCTCGGCCTTGAGTTGAATATTTTCCGGGGATTCGTTTACGTCTTCTTCTCCATAGCCTCCGAACTGGCCGGTGTCCTGATCCTTGCCGGCATCGCAATGGCGGCGTATCGCCGTTATGTATTGAAGCCGGAAACGGTTCCCAACACGCGCGAAGACGGTCTCGTCCTGCTTCTGATCGCCTGCATGGCGATTACAGGGTACCTCGTCGAAGGTCTGCGGATTGCCGTCATCGGCGATCCCTGGAAAATGCTTTCGCCCGTGGGCTGGGGAGTCGCCGTCTTGTTCGCCGGCGTGAGTGAGCATTCGGGAAAAACCATTCACGCGTCGCTCTGGTGGCTCCATACGATTTTCGCCATGAGCTGGATCGCGCTCATCCCCTATACCAAATTCGTCCACCTTCTCTCCCTTCCGACCAACGTATTCTTTTCAAAGATAAAACCCCGAGGCGAGCTGCAGCGGGACGATATCGAGAAACTGATGGAGAGCGCCGAAAGCGAAGACCTCAAAATCGGTCTCCAGAAGGCCGACGACCTGACGCGGAAACAACGCATGGACTTGGATATCTGCGTTTCCTGCGGCCGCTGTGAAGAGGTATGCCCGGCCTATATGGCGGACAAGGATTACTTCACGCCGCGGCAACTCATTGCCCGTATCAAGAAGGCGCTGCAGGAGGTCGATCCGGGCGCGAAAACTGAAGACGGCAAGAAGGCGGAACCGGACGACATCGTGGGCAAGGCCTTCGATGAGGAGTTTATCTGGCATTGCCGCACATGCAGCGCCTGCGTGGAAGTTTGCCCGGCGCTTATCGATCATGTCGACACACTGATGGAGCTGCGCCGAAACGAGGTGCTCATTCAGGGACGCATGCCGGAAGAAGCGGGCCGCGCACTCCGCACTTACGAAACCAACGGGAATCCTTTCGGGCCGCAATCCGAACGGATGGATTTCGTCGAGAAACTCAAGGCTCGTGTCGTCCGCCCCGGCGAAAAGGTGGACGTGCTGTACTGGGTCGGATGTGTCGTGGCCTTCGATCCGCAGAAGCACAAGATCGCGAACGACATCTGCCGACTGCTCGAAAAATGCGGCATCAACTACGGGGTTCTCGGGGGAGATGAAAAATGCTGCGGCGATCCCGCCCGTATCATGGGGCAGGAAATGCTGTTCCAGCAAACCGCGAAGGAGCAGGTCGAGCTGCTCAAGCAGCGCGAATTCAAGGTTCTATTAACCGGATGTCCGCATTGCTATAACGTGCTGAAGCACGAATACAAACAATTCGGCGGCGACTTCAACGTCGTGCACCACAGCGAATACATCCGGGACCTCCTGAACCGGGGCGCGCTGAAACCGCTGCTTGGCGAAAAACACACGTATGTGTACCACGATCCGTGTTATTTGGGCCGCTATCAGAGGATCTTTGAGCCGGCGCGCGACGTCATCCGGACAATTCCCCAGTCCGAAATGCGCGAAATGAAAAACCTCCGGGCCAAAAGCCTTTGCTGTGGCGCCGGAGGCGGGCACTACTTCATGGATCTGAAGCGGGGAGAGCGCATTAACAATATTCGTGTAAAACAGGCCCACGCGGCGGGAGCGGACACGATCGTAACTGCGTGCGCCTTTTGCATGCACATGCTGCAGGATTCTCTGAAGCTCCTCAATTACGATGAAACCATGCGCGTTATCGACGTGGCGTCTCTGACATCCGAGAGCCTCGAGCGGCAGGAGAAATAGAATTCGCGGACAGCCGTCGGCCTATAGATATCGGCTTTCAACCGCCTGAAAGAAGAGGGCATGCCTCCATCCTCCACATTCTCGAATTTGCGCACAAAACTAAAAGGCGCGAACCGCAGGCTGATCGTTGCGATGATCTGCTATCTCATCCTCATCCTAATCGCCCTGTACGGACTGCTTCCGGTCCGCAATTCCGATGACCGTTTTATACTCGGTTTTGTTTTGCTGGTTCTCACGCTGTTGATTGTGAAAACCCTCGCGCACGCCCAAGAGGACAAAACCGAGTAAGCATGCGAAGGTTGATTAAATCGCGGCCATCCGCTATTTTGAACTGCTACCAATAGGGAGAGGGAAATTATGCCAACCAGACTCAGAAGTGCAACTACAACCGAAGGACGCCGAATGGCCGGCGCGCGAAGCCTTTGGCGTGCCAACGGCATGCGCGAGGACCAGATTGGAAAGCCGGTGATCGCGATTGTAAATTCGTTCACCCAGTTCGTCCCCGGGCATGTGCACCTGCACGAGATCGGGCAGCATGTGAAGCGACTCATCGAAGCGCAGGGTTGTTTCGCGGCGGAGTTCAATACAATCGCCATCGATGACGGAATCGCCATGGGTCACGAAGGCATGCTCTACTCGCTTCCCTCCCGGGAACTGATCGCCGACAGCGTGGAATATATGGTGAATGCACACATGGCCGATGCGATGATCTGCATCAGCAACTGCGACAAGATCACGCCGGGCATGCTGATGGCGGCCATGCGGCTGAACATTCCGTCGGTTTTCGTTTCCGGCGGTCCGATGGAGGCGGGCGTCGTCGGGGATAAACGCTATGACCTGATCGATGCGATGGTCATGGCGGCGGATCCGTCAGTTTCCGACAAGGAAGTCGCCGATCTGGAAATGGCAGCCTGCCCAACCTGCGGGTCCTGTTCCGGGATGTTTACGGCGAACTCCATGAACTGCCTGACCGAGGCGCTCGGGCTGGCGCTGCCGGGCAATGGTACTATCCTGGCGACACACAAGAACAGGATGGGCCTGTTCGAAAAGGCCGCCCAACGGATCGTGAATATTGCGCGCGCCAGGTACGAGCAGGATGATACGTCGATCCTCCCCCGGTCTGTTGCGACACGCGAAGCGTTCATGAATGCCATGGCGCTGGACATCGCCATGGGCGGTTCCACGAATACAGTTCTCCACCTCCTGGCCATCGCCCGGGAAGCCGAAGTCGATTTCTCCATGTCGGATATCGACGGGCTGTCTCGGAAAATCCCCGTGCTGTGCAAAGTGGCTCCCAGTTCATCGTATCACCTGGAGGATGTCAGCCGGGCCGGAGGCATCATGGCGATCCTGGGAGAGCTGAATCGCGCCGGTCTGATCAATCCACTCGTCAAGCGCGTGGATGCCCCGAATCTGCAATGCGTGCTGGAAGATTATGACATCGCAAGCCCGGCCGTGACCGAGGAGGCCCGCCGGATCTACCGGAGTGCTCCCGGCGCCGTGGGCCGCAATCTGACCCTCGCTTCTCAGGAAACGTACTACCCGAGTCTGGATCTGGACCGGAGAGCGGGATGCATCCGCGACGTTTCGCATTGTTATTCCGAGGAAGGCGGCCTGGCGGTGCTCTTCGGAAACATCGCCCTGCAGGGATGCATCGTGAAGACGGCGGGAGTGGATGAATCGATCTTCCGTTTCTCGGGAAGCGCATGCGTTTACGATTCACAGGAAGCGGCTTGTGAAGGCATTTTGAGCGGGGAAGTGAAGGCGGGCAACGTGGTCGTCATCCGCTACGAGGGTCCCAAGGGCGGTCCCGGAATGCAGGAAATGCTTTATCCTACTTCGTATATCAAATCGATGCACCTGGGAAAGCAGTGCGCATTGATAACGGATGGACGGTTTTCGGGAGGGACTTCCGGGCTTTCCATCGGCCATGTCTCGCCGGAAGCCGCCGCGGGTGGTGCGATTGCGCTGGTCCGAAACGGCGATATGATCGCCATCGACATTCCCAACCGGACGATCGATGTGAAAGTGAACGAAAACGAGCTCGAGGCGAGGCGCTCCGAGGAGCGCAGCAAAGGCACGACAGCGTTCAAGCCGCAGCGGCAAAGGCAGATTCCACAAGCACTGCGCGCCTATGCCTTGTTCGCCGCCTCCGCCGACAAGGGTGCCGTGCGCATCATTCCGGAAAACATCTGATGCAATCGATTTGAAAATTGCGTACTCGAGGAAAAAAATCTAGCGGCCTGCCATATGGCGTCGTATGAACTCCTCGGGCGTCATGAAGTTTTCGATCATCGCCTTGGCTTTCAGGTCGTTCACGTATTGCTGGGTAACCTTCCTCAAGCTCGTTTGATCCAGAAGCCGCTTGATGTCCCCTTTGACTTCCTCGAAGGGTGCTTTGCCCGCAGGCTTTTTATCGATCACATTGATGAGGTGAAAGCCGTATTGGGTTTCGACTACTTGAGATAGGGACCCGGGCTCCGCGGCAAAGGCTGCTTCCTCAAACGGCGGGACCATCTGTCCGCGCGTGAAATATCCCAGGTCGCCGCCCTGTTTGGCACTGCCGCTATCCTGCGAATATTTGGCGGCTGCGTCGGAAAACGTAATCTTTTTGGAGTCGATTTCCGACCGGATCTCCTCGAGCTTCTTTTTTATCGCTGCCTTCTGCTCCGGTGTGCTGTTTTTGTCAACCAGCAGCAGGATGTGCGCCGCGTGCACCTGTTCCTTCCGCATGAATTTCGGCGAATTGTCATCGTAGAATTTTTGGACATCGGCATCCGTCGCCAGTGGCGTGCCCTTCACCGCCTGATCAAGCACCTGCTCTATTTTCGAGCTTTCCTCCATTTCTTTTCGCAGCTTGGCATCCGTATAGCCCTGGGCAGCCAGAGCCTTTTGAAATTCCTCCTGGGAAGGAAATTGCTTTAGAATCGTCTGCCACTGTTCCTCAACCTTTGCCTGATCGGGCGCCAGGTTTAGCCTGATCGCTTCTTTATGCAACAGGGTCTCGATGACGATGTTATCCACCGCACCCTTGAACAGAGTTACATTACGATCCTCCTGGGAATTCGACGGCAACTGCTTTTGTCGGGCAAGCAGGCCGACCTGGACAACGACCTGATTTTCGGTGATCGGTTCGCCATTGACCCTCAACACGACGAGATCAGATCCCGCGGTGGCAGCTTGCGGCGCCGGCGTGGGAGCCGCCGGAGTCTGTTGCTGGGCGGGCGCCGCAACGCAGGACACAGCCACGAAAAGCAACACACACATCAGATAGCTTCGAGTCATAGAAAAGCCACTCCTCTTTCCGAAAAACCCTGCCGGATCAGTGCGAATAAATGACGCGGCGTGGAATGAAGATCAAATGAAAGCACGGCAAATTGTCCAATGGTATGCAGCAGATGTCAAGGAAGGAGACAGGGGACAGAAGACAGAAGGAATCGCTATTCGCGAATTGTCTATATTCTGTCTCCTATGCTAGGGCTTGTTCGCGGAGGACCTCGCCCTGGAGTCCCACGACCACGCAGTGGATGGGAATCCGGCGTTTAGCTCGGCTGGCGGCATCGACCACATGCCGAAGCAGGCCGCTGCAGCATGGAACCTGCATGATGACGACGCTGATGGATTTGAGTTCGGCTTCATCGATCAGCGCAGTCAGTTTCTGCTGGTAGACCTCCTGTCCCGCATCGAGTTTGGGACAGGCGATCGTGAGGGTCTTGCCTTTGAGAAAGTCCTTGTGAAAATCGCCGTAGGAAAATGCCGCGCAGTCCGCTGCAACCAGCAAATCCGAATTGCGAAAATGAGGTGCTGCCGGAGAGATCAGGTGCAGCTGGATCGGCCAGTGTGTGAGCTGGGATGGCCGGGAAGATGCATCTTCCGCTCCGCCAGCCTGAGGCCCAACGAAGGCCCGACTCTGCGAGCCCGGGCAGTGTCCGCCCGCGGGTTGGCATGCAGCGCTCTCCTGGGGCAGCTCGACGGCAATCCGATTTTCGCGGAGATAGGCTATTGCCTGCTGGAGATATTCCGACTGGCCATGATTTTTCAGATGCTCGAGATGTGCCTGGAGCACATTCCGTCCCTGAGGAACGATGTTTTCCAGGACGCGGATTTCGTCATACGGTTCCGCCTCGCGCTCTTCCACGGAAATCGCATCTTCCGGGCACGACTTCATACAGGCGCCAAGACCGTCGCAGAGCAGATCGCCGACGAGCCGAGCTTTGCCGTCGATAATCCGAAGCGCGCCCTCAGGGCAATCCGAAACGCATAAACCGCAGCCGGTGCATTTTTCCTGGTCGATAATAATGATCTTCCGTTTCATAAGGTCTTCCTCTCTCCTCGATTCATTCGCAACAACAGGATTCATGATGCCTCGGATCCCTCAAGAGATCCTTGATTCAAATCAAGAAAAGAAATAAAAACTGCTTCCGGAATTGTTTTGAATTATCACCGTACCATGCGAAACTCTGAGGGAAGTTATTTGAGGGAAGCCATATGAAAAAAATAGCATTGTTTGCGGCGCTTGCCGTCGGGACTTGCCTGGCTGCAGTCAATTCATTGGATCAGGCAACGCTGAAAGACTATCTCGCCAATGGCGCGCCATTCAATTTCATCCTCATCGATGTGCGCAGCAGCGAAGAAGCATCGACGGCGATCGGCAACGCCGCCTGTAAACCGTACAATCTCGCCTGGCCGGTGCAGTTCAAGGATGAAATTGGTAAAATTCCGAAGGATCAGGCTGTTATCGTCTATTGTCGCAGCGGCGGGCGCTCCCGCAGCGCGGCGGCGTATTTGAGCTCTGAGGGATATACGAAAGTATACGACGCCGGTGGATTCATGACCTGGGATGGTCCCACCGTCCCGGCTTCCGAGATTCGGCCCGCATCCCGTCTGCCTGAGCCCTCGATGCGGGCGAAAGCAGCCACAAATCCCACGAATTGAATTCGTGGGATTCGTAGCCTGCTTTGGAAATCCTATTTGGGAAGGCGAGCTTTCACTTTTTCCCATGATCCGGTGATGAGAAAGCTCTCGTCCATGTCGCTCACCATGCGTTCGAACTTCTGCATCGGAATGGAGAAGGTCAGCATGTTTGCCGGTAATGCGGGACGGGCGGAAACGTCGAACATTCCAAGCACGGCGCGCGGACGCTTCGAATCAGATTCCAGCAGCGGATACTGAACGATCGTGGAACAGCCGGCGCCCATTGGGCAGAAGACCGCTTCGTTCGTCGGCTCGTCGAAATTGGCAAGCGTAAACAATCCGGAAAGAATATCCGGCGGCGCAAAGAAAATAACGACCAGCGGCTGATCCGCATTTTCCAGCGCGTCCCAGCGCTTGAACACTACGTATTTGGCCGGTGCCTTGAACGTCGGTACGTGCTGGAGAAGGTCTTTCACAAGCTCAGGCGATTTCTTGTACCTCTCCCCCTCGAGTTTTCCAGGGATTCCGCAGGAAAGAAAGTACTCGAATCCCGGCATCAGAGCTTGACTGAAGCCCAGATAGCGTTTTCCTCCAAAACAGGCGATGGATTTGGTGTCGAAGCTCAGATTCTTGCCTTGTCGGATGGCGGCAAGATCGTCGATGAAGCAGTGCTGGCCTTCCGTGATTCTGTGGACCGGAGCCTGTTCGCCGCTGTCCGTATAGTAAAAGGCGATCGGCAGATCAGCTCCCGGAAAATATTTGCTCCAGCGTTGTGTAAATTCCTCTTTCAGCCCTGGTTTCATGATTTTTCCCTCCGGTGACAGTTGCTGAAGCGATCTTAAGCCAAAAACCTGCGCAGCGGAGAATTTATTTGTAAACCAAAACCGCGGGGACGCGTCCAATATAGACAAACGAAAGGACCTGTGCCGTGGATGTTGCGCTGACGCATGTCGCTGATGAGAACGCGGATATTCAACGGGTCGAGCCAGAGGAATTCGACGGAATCGTGGCCCGGCACCAAAGGCAGATTTATCGCATCCTGCTATCCATGGTTCGCGACGACGATGTCGCCGACACATTGACCCAAGAGTGCTTTTTGCGCGCCTTCAGAGAGCGAAACAGTTTCCGAGGCGAATCCAGCCTGTCGACGTGGCTTGTGCGCATTGCCATCAATCTCGCGCACGATCATAACCGGAGCAGGCGTTGGGCTTTCTGGCGCAAAGTGAATCACCCGGAGCGCCTGGAAGCCATAGGAGCGGTGGATTTACACCGATCCCCGGAGCAAACCCTTATGAATAGGGAGTCGGTGGACGCTATCCGGACCGCCGTGGCGAAGCTTCCGGAGCGCCAGAAGATCGTATTTCTGCTGCGTTTCGTGGAGGAAATGTCCCTGGAATCGATCGCCGAGTCAACGGGATTGAAAATCGGAACCGTCAAGTCGCACCTGTTCCGGAGTGTCGAAGCGGTGAAGGCTCGCTGCAACGGGTGTGTTTGACCAGATTTTGGAGCACGAAAATGATGACACGTTTCGATGACGAACCGCCGAGGGAGCGCATCGCTGAGATGAGCTCAGGACAAGGCGAGGAGCTGGTAAAGTCCGGGGAGCTTCAAGACGGAATCACAGTTTTTCGAGACTCTCTCCGCACTGCCGCCGAAAGACCGGAAGCTTTTTGGACAAGCCAGAGAGCCGCAATAACGGAAAACCTGAGACGCGCCGCGCCAACCCTCAGGATGAAGTCGGCGCTGATCTGGGTGCCCGTATCTGTAGCTGCCCTGGTGTGTTTCTTCCTGTTCATGGAGAAGCCCGGGGTCCCTGCACCGGACTTTGCCGTGGGCGCGGATCAGAACCTGCTCATCGACGTGGAACAGGCATTATATCGGGATTGCCCCGAGGCGCTGGCCCCGGCAGCAGCGCTGGTGCAGGAAATTAAGTAAGTCTTCGGAGTTCGGAGTAGGCCGGTTCCCGGTTTGTATTTTGCGGATAACCGGGAACGTTGAATGCTAGGAGGAGATGCATATGAGAACCCGACTGTGTCTGGCATGGCTGCTGGTGATTCTGCCTCTCAACCTGGCAGCCCAGCAACAATGGGCGATGTCGACAACTCCATCGGAATTAGGCAAATGGTGGAAGAATTCGCAGATCGTGAAGCAATTGCAGCTCAAGGAATCTCAGGTGAATCAAATTGAGCAGATATTCATGGGCCATCAAAACAAGCTCGTTTCGGCAAAAGCGGAGCTGGATAAGAGCGAACTGCAATTGAAGCAGCTGATGCAAGCGGAACCCGTACAGGAGTCTCAGGCTCAAAAGGCAATCGAGCAGGTGGCCAAAGCGCGATCAGAACTGGAGAAGGTGAACGCGTCCATGTTGCTCTCTATCCGGATGACACTCTCAAAAGAACAGTGGAACAAGCTGGACACGATACAAAATTCGAAAAAGACACTGATCCTGGCGCCGGTGGTGAAATCTGCCTCCGGCCAGAATTTGCCTCCCGGGTTAAAGGCGATGCAATTTGAGGATGGAATGTATTCCGTCAATGACCCTTCTATTAAACCTCCTCAGGTCATCCAACAGCCGAAACCTCCCTATACGCAGAAAGCGAGAGATGCCAGGGTCCAAGGAATCGTGCTCGTGAATGCGGTCATACAGAAGGATGGGAGAGTTGGTCAAATACGGGTGATCAAGGGACTCGGCTACGGATTGGATGAAAACGTGGTGGATACTCTTTCCAAGCAATGGAAGTTTATGCCCGGCACTCTGAACAATGAGCCGGTGAATGTCTCCGTTGTCATAGAAGTTTCCTTCCGCCTCTATTAACTGCAGATGAACCCCTAATTCAGGCAAATCGGGGTCGGGGTCGGAATCGCTATCGGTATCGAAATTCGAAAGCTCGGAATAAGGATCAAGGCTTTTGAAGAACAAAGATCGACCCCGATACCGATTCCGACCCCGACCCCGATTAAACATGCATGATCGATCACCGGATCTGCCTGAACACCCTGGATACTCTGTATTCCGTGGGATCAGAACTGGAAAGCGCGGTATTCGAGCAGTTCCGAAGACCAGGCAATGTCTGTTTAATCGGAGTCGGGGTCGTCATTTTTTTAACCATGGTCTCGCCTGAAATCCTCGCCTTCACCTTCCTCTTGCCTTCCCGGCAAAAATCGATGAAAATTCGCCCGGAATGAACCTTTCTGTTTTCGAAGGGATCCAATAATTCGAGCCCTGGAGGAAGGGAAAATGAGAATTACAAAACATGCCTGGTATATGATTTTTTGGGCAGTGTTGGTTTCAG
>Ga0335069_10014441_pt1 | contig 11055 bp, 14 predicted proteins | sample Lox_Sample_11_FD_206714 | JGI IMG/M metagenome (GOLD analysis project Ga0335069, IMG submission 206714) | Soil microbial communities from Loxahatchee National Wildlife Refuge, Florida, United States - Lox_Sample_1.1 | ecosystem: Environmental > Terrestrial > Soil > Wetlands | place: USA... | reverse complement strand
TAACCGCGCCAGTGAATGCACCCTTCGTGTGTCCAAAAAGTTCCGCCTCGAGCAAATGGTCCGGAAGCGCAGAACAGTTGACGGCGACCATGCGGGTTGCAGCGCGGTCGCTCGCCAGATGGATCGCGCGGGCGGCGACTTCCTTGCCCGTGCCCGTTTCGCCAGTGATCAAAACCGTCGAACGCCGCTTTCCAACCAGGCGAATCACATCGATCACTTCTCTCATTGCCGGACTTCCGCCAACGAGAATGCTCTTTTCGCTCTCCTGTTGGCTGGACTTCGAACGATGGTGCCGAATGGCGAGCGAAAGAACCTCATGTAACTCAGCCCGACTTACTGGATGCGAAATGTACTGGAAAGCACCTAGAAGCGTTAGACTGACGCCGCGACTTACAACGCCATCCGGTTCGTAGGCGACGATGGGAATCCCGCGGCCGGCATCGCGAAGCTGGCATATGATTTCACCAGAATCGCTTCCGAGCGGCAATTGAACAAGAACCGCGTCAATTCGCGTCGTCCGCAAAATCTCCAACGCCGGAAGTAGTTGGTTGGCGCGAACCATACGGAGATGATTCGGCTCCGGTATGTTCGAGACGGCATCTACTTTCGGAGTAGAGTTATCAATCCAGAGTACACTTTCCACGCTAAGGCTTCCTCTCGTGCTCAATGATCAGGCTAGTTGTTGGTTCTAAGGCTTAACATCGGCTAGTGTCCGAGTTAAGACACCTAGTACTTTTACTAAAACTGTTACGAGAGGCGGCGTGTCTTATGTAGTGAACAATCCCCACATTTGCGGGTATTACAAAAATCGTCAAACTCGGCTTCGGCTCTTCGATAGGTAACTACGAAACATGACCGCGAGCAATTATCAGAAAGAATACGCCACCCAGAGGGTCCTAACTGCATCTCCGATGGAACTCGTCTGTATTCTTTATGAAACTGGGATTCAGGCAGTGGATCAGGCCATCACGGCACAGCACGCCGGTGATGTCATCGAGCGTGGCCGGGCAGTGAGCAAAGCAATCGAAGTTCTGGCGGAACTGCAAGCCTCCTTGCGTCACGACGTCCGGGAAGAATACTCCCGTACCTTGGCTGAGCTGTACACGTATATGCGACTGCAATTGATGCGGGCGCACGCCGAACAGTCCCTTGGCTTACTCAGTGAAGTTTCCCGGTTACTAAGTACTCTATTAGAGGGCTGGAGAGGAGCATTGAAACAAACCAGGTCCGCGCCTGCCGCAGAGTCCTCGGTTACGTCCTCCGATATCGCAGTCCTTCCTAACGATTCGAATCCTTACTCCCCTGAACCTGTATGCTCGGGTTCGGAGTGCCGGAGCTGGCAGTTGTAGGGTTCCCGCGGTCGAGGTTCTTCGTCACCAGCTTGGCGATTCCCAGGCCTCCCCGCGCCGACAGAGCTTGCGCGAGTTGCTGCTCCGCCAATTCCATCGTCATGCCGCCGCTCGGGTCATCACCGGTACCCAGCCAGCCGCCGTCGGACGCGGCGTGTGCCGCCTTCAGTACTTGCCCGATCATGAGTGCTTCGAATTGTTTCGCCGCCTTCTCGACTTTGTTCGGAGGTCCAGCAGCTTGATCGAGTGCTTGTTGGAATGCCGTGTCGGATGCCTGTGTCGGCTGTGAAGCCGGCCCGAGTTGATTCATCGAAAGCAGTGGAGAAGGAAATTGAATGTCCATGGATGTGGCTAAATGACTTCGATCTCTGATTCCAAAGCTCCCGCCGATCGCAAGCTTTGAAGAATCGCAATGATATCGCGCGGTGTCGATCCGATAGACTGCAGCGCGCGTACTAGCTCTTCGACCGTCGCACCCTCTTTCAGCACTACGTTGCGCGCCTTCTCTTCCTTGACGCCAACGGTCGTTTGCGGTACGACCTCGGTGTTGCCCTGAGAGAATGGCGTGGGTTGGGAAACATTGAACGCTGTCTGAATCTCAACCGTCAGATTGCCATGCATGATCGCGACCGGAGAAACGTGGACCTCCTTGCCCATCACGATCGTTCCCGTTCGCTCGTTGATGATGACCTTGCCGGCACGATCAGTCTCAACGGGCAGACGTTCGAGTTCCGCCACGAACTCCGTCGGCCGTGCCGAGAAGCCTGGGGGAATCGAGATCGACACCAGACCCGAATTCTCTGCACGAGCGACCACCGGCGCATTTTCTGCGAAGTGGTGATTTACCGCTTCCGCGATTCGTGCTGCAGTTGTAAAATCGGCAAGATGAAGCTGCAGCCGCACCTGATTCGAAGGCGCGACCGCCGGTGAAATTCGTTCCACAATCGCGCCATTTGGAATGCGCCCGACGGTCGGGTGATTCACGGTTTGGCTGGTTGCGCCCCCGGCAGTGATGAAGCCTCCCGTCACAACCGGCCCCTGGGCAATTGAATAGACTTGTCCATCAATGCCCCGAAGGCTGGTCATCACCAACAGACCTCCCTGGAGACTCGCTGCATCGCCGATCGCCGCCACGGTCACATCGATTCGCGATCCAGGCTGTGCGAATGGCGGAAGCGTCGCCGTTACCATCGCGGCCGCAGTGTTGCGAACCAGCACCTGCGCAGGCGGCACGGTGACGCCCATCTGCTGAAGCATGTTGGTCAGACTCTGGGTGGTGAAGAGCGTCTGACGTTTGTCGCCGGTCCCATTCAACCCAACAACGATGCCGTAACCAAGTAACTGGTTGTCGCGCACTCCTTCCAGAGAGACGAGTTCCTTCAGCCGGACCTGCTTGGTGTCTCCAGCAAGAGAACTTACGATTAGGAGGCTAAAGAGAATGAAACGGAGCGATCGCATATTGATTTAGAAAGGCAGAATGCCCATGATGAGGCGCCAAAGAATGAACGGCCGGCGGATCGCATCGGCGACAACGCCTTTGCCGTTTACTTGTATCTCCATCTGCGCCAACCGATCGGAAGTGACGCTATTAGTGAAATCGAGATCGGCAGGGCGGACGACACCGCGCACCGTAATCACCTGGTTTTCGGAATTCACCTGAACGCGCTTCGAGCCTTCAACGACAAGGTAGCCGTTCGGAAGCACATGGACCACGCGAGCACTCAAGTTGGTGGTCAAAGTCGTGCCGCGGCTGGTAGATCCTTGGCCCTGTAGCTGCGTCTGAGTGTTCGTGTTTGCGAGATTCGCCCAAGGGCCAGTGGCCCTGGTGATACCGCCCGCAGCCGTAATCGCGCTCTTGGCAGTGGACTGGCGTGCAGTCTTCACATCGCCAGTCGCCACCGCGGACGTTGTCTCACTTACGACAATCGTGACCATGTCATCGACACGATAAGCCTTCAAATCCATGGCGAGATTTGCGAAGCGCGCATTGGCAGACCAAGCCGAGCCTTCGGTGTGCGCAGCCTCAATAGACGCATTGTTCTTATAGGCCTCCCTCACGTATTGTTCCAGTGGCGAAGGCACCGGCTCCGCTTCCTTCTTTTTCTTCAACGGGTTCTTTGCAAAACAAGAAATGCAGACCAGGAGAATCAGAACGATGCGCTTCGTCATTGAACCCTCGCTATCAGGCCGCTTACGCCCGCAAGTACGATCGCTTTGCCTTTTCCTTCGACACGCGCCCGGAAAACCTTCCCGCTGCGAGGATTCTTGAGCGAGATCAGATCGCCCTGCCGGCCCGATGTTTGGGCGATAGCGTCGTTGAGCTGCAGTTGAGCCGCGCCGAAGAGGGCGGTCACTTGCACCTGATCGCCGCGCTGGATCAGGAACGGATCCATCAGATCGGTCCGGAATATCGGCAAGCCTTGTCGAATGCCCCGTCGTGGCAGACGGCCAACCACTTCTTCAATGGATCTCGCAATGTCGTTCTGCAGGGGGAAATCTTCATAGGTTTCCAAGCGGATTTGTCCCGTCGCGATAGGACTGTTCGGTAGGAGCGCGGTAGTGGCGACCACGCGCGTCATCGTTATCGACAGCCGGACGCGTGCCCACAGCGCGAATCGCCGCGACTTCGCATACGACACATAACCTCGCCACAGCACTGGTGTCGCGGGGTCGACTGATGCCGCTGCCGACAAGCCGGATACAGGGAACTCAATGCTGCCCTCCGGCGCCAGAGTCTTGCTGAGTGAAAGTATTTCAACCTGGGCATCCGGCGCGCGCAACGATTCCCGCATGGCCATACGAACCGTCGACTCATCGACTGTTTGCAATTTCCACTCAAAGCAGGCTTTCGCCTCCTCTGGCACGGAGACGTGATATCCCGCTCCGATTCGATTTAGCTCCGCGAATTGAAATAATCGGCGCGACCCCGGCGCCGGCGAGTACCCGGCCATCGTGTCCTTAGGTATGGCGGCGAACGCGGGGATTGCACGCGCCAAGTCCGCTCCAGTGATGTGCTCGCCGCGAACAAACTGGCACGATGTTGCATTAGGAAGCATGGTCAATAGGAAAAGCCAGGCCGTCATTGCTTGAGGTTATTCACTTGCTGATACATGTCGTCGGCGGCTTTCACGACCTTAGAGTTCGCCTCATACGCGCGCTGGCTGACGATCAGGTTGACGAACTCATCGACAATGCTGACGTTCGATTGTTCGACATAGCCCTGCAGCAGGCTCCCGAGGCCTTCCTGTCCACCGGGAAGCCCAATCTGGGGTTCGCCTGAAGCATCCGTGGGCTGAAACAGATTCTCGCCGATGCTATTCAGCCCCGACGGATTCGTGAAGTTGGCAAGCTGAATCTGGCCCGCTTGCTGCGCTGTCGTTTGCCCCGATTGCGTGTAACTCACAGTGCCATCGTTCGCGATCGTGATCGAAAGTGCACCCTGCGGAATGGTGATCGGCGGCTCAAGTAAGTCGCCATTCGCGGTTACCACCTGGCCGTCCTTGTTCAGATGAAAACTTCCCGCCTTGGTGTAGGCTAGGTCACCGGCCGCCCGGCGGATTTGAAAGAATCCCTGGCCCTGAATAACCAGGTCCAGTGGATTATTGGTCTGCGAGAAATCGCCCTGCGTGAAGATGATTTCATTGGACGCGGCGCGCGTGCCGAGACCCAGTTGCAAACCCGTCGGGATCGTCGACTGTTGACCGGCCGCCGCACCCGGCTGAATCAGGTTCTGATAGAGCAAATCCTGGAATTGGGCCCGCCGGGATTTGAACCCCGCTGTATTTGCGTTTGCGATGTTGTGCGCGATGTTATCCACGTTGAGTTGTTGCGCCGTCATGCCACTCGCGGCGCTATAAAGTGCTCGAATCATCTTCCTTCTCCTCTGTTACGAAACTCTTGCTACTTCTTCGATCGCTTTCTTGTTCATGTCGCCTGAGATCGTCGCAGCCTTCTGCATCATTTCGAACTGGCGCATGACAGTGACCAGCCGTACAGCCGCTTGCGATGCATTAACATTCGACGCCTCAATCTTCCCCTGGTGCACCTGGACATTCGTCGCCTCCGTTGGAGTTTCTTTGTTTGCGGGCCGAAAATAATTGTTCCCCTGTTTGACTAAGACGGATGGATCCTGAAATTCAACTAAGTTGACTTGGCCGACAAGTTGACCGCCCTGCCGGATATTTCCATCCAAGGATATTTCCAATGGCTTGTTGGGATCTGCTTTCAGCGCCTGCCCCCCGCGGTCGGTTAGGCCATAACCTTCGGGAGTCGCGATCTGGCCGGCAGAGGTGATCTGGAAGCTTCCGTTTCGCGTGTAGAGCGGTCCGGATGGCCCTTGGACAACGAAAAAGCCTTTACCCGAAATGCCAAGATCGAGCGGGTTGTTCGTGGGTTCCAGGGAACCTTGCGAGAAATCGGTCCAAAGGCGCTGGATCATCGGCAATGTCGAGGGCGGCGTGCCATCCGCCTTCGCCGCCTCTGAGGTAAAAAGCGTGTAGAACTCGCCATCGCCTTTGTATCCGCCGGTGGAAGCATTGGCGATATTGTTTGCCAGCATGTCGAGCGACTCGATGCGGGCTCGCAGTCCCGCCGCTGCAATAATACTTACCTGATCCATAGCGTGCATCGTGCGATTGCAAGTCCAGGGCCAGAGTACGCGGCGCGAAAAAAGTTTATAACTTACTTCCACTTTCGCGATGAGAAGCGTGACGCTTACCAATCGATTTCGTCGAGTCTAAGTCGGAGATAGGCGAGTTTCCGACGACCGCGAAATCTAAATCGCTGAATCTCTAGCGGTTGAGCTTTGGCTGCGAACCTGCATTGTTTCGCGCTTCATGGTCACTGCTCCCGCAGGTCCCGGTTTGAGCGCAACAGTTGCGCCGATCGCGGTCACGGCGCCGCCCGATAGCACTCCACAAGCGCAGTCGAAGGTTCAGTTTCACGAAATTTATCAGAACATTCCTGCGAGCAAGGATGGCGAAACCGAACCTGATGCGAAAGAAGGAGGCTCCGGCTCCAAGGACGGTGGACCGAAGCGCCAAGTTCGTGATAATGGCAACGACAAAACGGCCATGGTGCCATCGCTTCTTTCAGGCAACCCGCTGGCACGAACTCCGCTCGTCCTCGCAGTGCCATCACTCGGCCCGGAAGGTGACGGGCCAAAGGACGGATTACAAAGTGAATCGCAAACAGATGTCTCTTCCAAGCCCGATTTGGGAACCCACGCCGGGCTGTTCCACAATTTCAATCCTTTGCCTGCGGCTCCAGTCAATGCTGCTTTACCGGCTGCCAGTAGCATTGCGTTCTCCATCAGACTCAAACCGGAAGCGCCGCCCGCGACGACACAAGTAACGCCGCAACCCGCGAAGCCGAGCGCTCAACCGCTGCGCGAACCGGCCCATCCGTCAGCCCAGACAATCGCTCCACCGACGACGGAACCCGAACCGGTCAATGCTCTCAAAGCGGTCAGCCACATCGATGCGGCTTCAGCACGAGAGTTCTCGGCCTCGCCTGCGGCTATGGAAGTGCGGCCAATGACGAGCGTCTCAGAAGCGCCGGAAGTGCTCCACGCCACGCCGGTCAACGCAATTCACGAGGTGCAAGCGATCTTACCGGAGGCTCCCAAGGTCACGCCGAATGCGGAGATCCTTCTACACCTCCCGGGGAAAGATCAATCGGTCGCCGCAGTGCGCTTGGTCGACCGCTCCGGAACTGTCAACGTCTCCGTGCACGCTTCGGACCCGGAACTACGAAACACACTTCGTTCGAACCTCGGGGAGTTGGCATCGCAGTTGAATGGGCAGGGATTTAGGACGGAGGTCATAAAGCCTACCGTAGTTGCGGCGCACGCGGATAACGCGCAAGACTCTCGCCACGATGGCCAGCGCTCAGCCGGCAACCAACAACAGTCCACCCATGGTGACCGCCAACCTCAGCGCGATCGCCGCACCAACTCGAGCCGCTGGCTCGAAGAACTTGAACAGGAAACGTCCAGCGAACCCAGCACCTCAGGAGGTACCAACTAATGCAAGTCAACGCGACTACCGCCGCGGCAGCAACTACACCAACCACTGGCAACAGCAGCAGTTCATCGCCTACCGACCAGTTGACGAACGAATCAACGTTCCTGCAACTGCTGGTTTCCCAAATCAAGAACCAGGATCCGTTGAACCCCACGGACAGCACACAGTTCATTGGTCAGTTAGTGCAGTTCAGCCAGTTGGAGCAGTTACTCGGTATCAACCAGGGGGTTCAACAACTGGTCACGAATGAACCAAATTCAGCGACACCGCCTACCGGCGGAACAACCACGAATTCCATAGCGCAATAACCCGGAGGAAAGTAAATGTCAGGATTTTCGATTGCCTTAACTGGATTAAACGCAGACACCACCGCCCTCGACGTGGTGGGCAATAACCTAGCCAACTTGAATACGACTGGATTCAAGGGGAGCACGGTTTCGTTCCAGGATCTCGTCGCGTCTCTTGCGGAGTCCTCGAATCAGGTGGGCGCGGGCGTTTCTGCTCCCTTGACGCAGAAGCAGTTTCTGCAAGGCTCCATCTCCCTTTCCGGCGGCGCCTTCGATGCCGCCATCCAGGGCGACGGCTTCTTCGTCGTCACCAACTCGGCTGGCAACACCCTGTACACACGTGCCGGTAACTTTCAACTCGATGCGCAAGGAAATCTCGTAACCGCGAGCGGTGACAAGGTGCAAGGCTGGACGTCGACCGGTGGCGTTCTGAACACAACGGGGACCGTAGGAAACATCACGATTCCTGAAAACTCGATCCAGACGCCAACGCCGACCAGTCAGTTCATCCTGAACATGAATCTCAACTCCGATGGAGTCGTCGGGGATCCAACCGGAACATTCTCCGCGCCGATCCAAGTGGTCGATTCGCTCGGCGCCACCCACACCTTGACAGCGACATTTACCAAGAGCGCCGCTGGCTCATGGAAATACACGGTAACGGTCCCGGGCGAAGACCTTGCATCGGGCAAAGCCGGAACGCCTTCCTCCGTTGCAACGGGCACGATCACGTTCGATGCGAACGGCCAGCTCAAGACGCCCGCAGCGGGCAGCCCAGTCTCGGTAAAACTGACGGGACTCGCTGACGGCGCGGCTGACCTGACCATGAACTGGAACCTTTACAATGCCGACGGCAGCTCAACCATGACGCAGTTCTCCCAACCCTCGGCACTCTCCGGCAGCTCTCAGGACGGGATCGCCGCAGCGCAAGTTACACAAGTCGCCATCGCCAACGGCGGCGAGGTGATCGCTCACTATTCCAACGGAACCCAACAAGTGGTTGGACAAATCGCGTTAGCATCCATCAGCAATCCTGAATCGCTGGTGGCCGTCGGCCAGAACAACTTCGAACTCGGCGGCGAATCCGCCACACCTGCGGTAGGCACTGCTGGAACCGGTGGCCGCGGCACCATTCAAGCCGGAGCCCTGGAAGGTTCCACAGTTGATATTGCGACTGAGTTCACGAATCTGATTGTCTACCAGAGGTCATACCAGGCAAATTCTCGCGTGATCACTACGCTCGACGAACTCACGCAGGATCTGCTTCAAATGAAGCGTTAATCGATGGACCCTGCCCAGCTGTTACACCGTTTCGAAGAATTGCCCTTTGCAGTCGAAGTCGAAGTAGGTCAGTTAGTCATGACCATCGGAGAAATCTTCGAACTGCAGGAAGGCGCAGTATTGCGCACCAATCACCCCGCCGGCGAGCCATTCACTCTTCGCGCCGGCGGAGTCGATCTTGCCACGGCCGACATCATCGTCGTGGACGGCGTAATGTCGGCGCGTATTAACAAAATGACTGAAAAACCAAAGACCCAGGCGAGTGTCGATGGAAATAACTGAGCAAATCGGGATGATCCTGCTCGTCTTCGCGCTCTTGGGCGGGCTGCTTTGGTTTTTCAAGAAGCGCGGCATTGCATCACTGCCCATTCGAGGCCGCGGCGGAAATACCCGGCGGTTGGAAGTACTCGAGCGTGTCGCACTTACGCCGCAGCACGCATTACATCTGGTTCGCGTATCCGGAAAAGTGATTTTAGTCGGTACTGCACCCTCTTCCTGCACCGTCATGGACACTGCAGCGACTAAGGACACTTCTACCGAAAACCCAGAATTGGTTCGAGCTATTCCATGATCAGACGTTTATTCATCGTTTTCTTCTTGCTTATAGCGGCCACAGCGATGGCCGCGCCCGCCGATTCGGGCATTCCAATCCTAGGTTCTGTGAACGGCAAGGCAGGCCTTAGCACGCCAATGCAGATCGTGATCATGCTCACACTGCTGACGCTGCTTCCCGCCGCGGTCATGTCGGTGAGCCCGTTCCTGAGGATCGTCGTCGTTTTGCACTTCTTGCGTCAAGCCCTGGGAACACAGACTACTCCATCCAATCAAGTGACGGTGGGGCTCGCCCTGTTCCTCGCGTTCCTTATCATGCAGCCCGTAGTAATGGATATTTACCACCAAGGTTGGCAGCCGGTTGAAAGCGGACAAGTTTCCTGGCAGCAAGGTTTCGAGGAAGGCGCCAAGCCGCTAAAGACTTTTCTGTTGAAGTTCTCGCGCGAGAAGGACATCAAAACGTGCGTCGAAATTGCCAAATTGCCGCCACCCCGAACTCCACAAGACACCGAGCTGAAAGTGCTGATTCCGGCTTACATCTTGTCTGAGTTGAAGGCTGGCTTCCAGATCGGCGCGGTTTTGTTTCTCCCATTCCTGATCATCGATCTCGTCGTTGCGTCGGTCACCCTGTCCATCGGGATGGTGCAATTACCGCCCGTGATGGTGTCCGCTCCGTTCAAGATTTTGCTCTTCGTGCTCGTCGATGGCTGGAACCTCGTTATCGGATCGTTGATGAAGAGCTTTAATTGAGGAAAAATTTATGACCCCTGAAGCTGCAGTTCAAATTATTAGTCACGCATTCTGGACTTCGGTTGTGCTTTGCGCGCCTCTATTGACCGTGGGGTTTGCCGTAGGCATAGCCGTCAACATCGTTCAGATTGCTACATCGCTGCAAGACTCGGCGTTCAGCACGGTTCCCCGCCTCGCTGCGTTCTTAGGCGGCTTTCTGATGCTGTTGCCCTGGATGCTGAAACAGATCTCCGCTTACGCGATTTCAATCTTTGGCGACTTAGCTCGCTATGCACAGTAGTCCCGTCATATCCCTTCCATTGCTCTACGGGTTCCTGCTCGTATTGGCGCGTATCGCTGGCATTTTCATTTTTCTGCCGCTGCCGGGATTCAAAGCGGGACCTGACGCCGCGAAGGTCGTTCTATCGCTTGCATTGACCTTTGCGCTGTACTCCCGTTGGCCAACGGTTCAACCTGCTCCAGCCAGCATGTTGCAACTCACGGGCTGGGCCCTCATGGAGGCCGGGATTGGCCTCGCCACCGGGCTCGCGGTGGCATTCATGATTGAGACTCTCCTGGTAGCGGCACAAGCTATCAGCACACAGGCGGGATTTTCATTCGCTTCGATGATCGATCCCAATACCGAAGCGGATTCCACCGTCCTTGTGCAAATCGCGCAATTGGCTGCCGGACTACTTTTCTTCGCTTTGGGACTCGATCGCCGGTTACTAAGTATTCTCTCGGCTAGCCTATCCGCTCATCCGCCAGGCACGTTTGCGATGTCTCAGCCGAGGGTAGAAGCCCTGGTCATGCTCGGTTCCGGGGTCTTCAATA
>Ga0335069_10014440_pt1 | contig 11055 bp, 7 predicted proteins | sample Lox_Sample_11_FD_206714 | JGI IMG/M metagenome (GOLD analysis project Ga0335069, IMG submission 206714) | Soil microbial communities from Loxahatchee National Wildlife Refuge, Florida, United States - Lox_Sample_1.1 | ecosystem: Environmental > Terrestrial > Soil > Wetlands | place: USA: Florida... | reverse complement strand
ATGTTTCCCATCACGCGGGCGAAATTGATGATTCCGAAATTCACCGTCGCTTGCTTGTCGCGAATCAAGTCCACCTCGGCCTGGCTTGAGGTCGTCATGCGGACGGGATCGCGGAACTGATCCAGGGCGATCGATACCTGGTGAAGACCCGCACTCACGCCAGAGAAGCGGTAGCGTCCCTCTTTGTCGGTCCAAACGGTCTCCCCGTTATCCAACCTCACCGCAACACCCGCTAAACCGGGCTCCTCCGGATTCCTGGCGCCATTAATATTGCTGTCGCGGAAAATGTGCCCTTCGATGGACCGGCCATGCTTCATCGGACTTAAGCTGAGCGGCATCAGGCTGAACGATTTGGTTGCGCCAACCGAGAAAATGGTCGTTCGCTGGGCGCTTATCTGCCCGGTGTTCACCACCCAGACGTTGGTCATGCTCGAATTCAACTGTACTGTCGGGCGCACATGGTAAGCGAGTCCATATCCAAGATATGGAGTCCAGGACTGCGTCGTGCCACTGGTGGCCCGAACGAACGAAAATGTCGGAGTCACCATCACTTTCTGACCCAGGCGGAATTGGCCCGTAGCGGTGAAGCCAGTGCTGACCGGCTGCGACGCTTCCAGTAGTTCGCGCACCTCCGGAGGCAGGTTGGCGGAAGAAACGAACGAAACCGGGTCTTTCAGGAAGAGTTGCTGGAGCGCAGGAGTCAGCAGGGAGAGCTCTGCATTCACGCGCGACACCAAGGAAGGGCTGGTGCGGCTGTGTTGAAAGCCGAGCATGAGGCTACCGCCCTTGACGGGCAGACTCAGGGTGTCGTTGAACATGAACCGGTCTTCCGAGTTCAACTGCAACGCGTCTTGCAGCGAACCCACGCTGAACTGCGCCGCGTTGGAGATTCCCTTCTTGAACAGCGAGTGCCAGTTGATATCGAATCGATTGCCGGTCGACGCCCCAGTGGCAAAGCCGCCGTTCTGGCGGCTATAGGTGTAGGTCAGGTTCATATCCTGACCTTTCAAGAATCGCAACCACAGACCCGGGCTGAGGTAGTCGGAACTGCCGCCGCGCAAGATGGCGCCCGCTGGCTTGGTGATGGAATGCTCATAGAACACCGACTCGCCAAACCAGTTCGAGTTGCGGAGCATCCACCCGGTTTTGATGAACGACGTGCCGGAGAACAGCGACTGCAACTGGTTCAGCGGGAAGAGCGGTGACGAGGCCGATGCAGCCACGAACGCCGACATGCGATTCCCGGTGTACTCGACTTCACCCTGACCAAGTCCGCCATGATTGCTGATGCCTCCGGTGGCACGAACGTACCATTGCTTTCCTGGCCGGTGAGCCAGGCCGGCGGTCTGCATGAAATTGTTAATGCGGCCAGCTTCCAAACCGAACACATCGATCGGCGCATTGATATAACTCGAATTCGCGTACAAAAGAAGATTGTCGGAATGCTCGCGCTGAAAACTAAATCCTGCTACATCGCGAGTCGAGCCCAGCACCAGGTAGTAGTAAGGGATGGTGGTTCCACCAAAAACAGTGTAGCGATTCCTGTCGCCCTTCCAGGTGACGCTGGCGCCGCGCAGATCCACGGTGTCGTTAAACGAAATTTGGGAAGCATAGTTGCGCGGACCGCCGGTAACGCTGACGTCGAAGTCCAGGGCATGCACATCCACCTTCGGTCCCGTGTAGAAGATGGCGGCTCTTCGGATATTAAAAGGACGGCTTTGGACGACGCTGTTCGACTCAAACTGGCTGGCGAAGTCAAAGCGTCGATCTTCACCCAGCGATTGCGACCAGTTGAAGGAGTTGAGAATGGAGACGCTGGAACCGCTCCCCGCGTTGTTAGCAATTTGCACGTCGGAGCTGAAACTGCCATGCGCCATCTCCAACTGGCGCTGGAGAAGGTAGGGGGAGATTGGCTGCTGCGGACGGGCGGCAACCCGCACCCGGCAACTGACCTGCTTTCCCGCAACGGTTGCGAGGACCACCGTCTCGCCGCGGCTCAACCCGTAAAATTGCAATCCGTCGGCGCTGACGTCGACGCGCGTGATCTCCGGATCGAGCACCACAACGTTAGACGCGCCGGAAACGGAGACACTGCGCGCCGAGTTCCAGTACACCTCAACCAGCGGCGGAAACGAATCCTGAACTTGCGCCGATGCGACCAGCGAGAAAGCCAAAAAAGAGAACACGAGGCCAACGACTGCCCCGAAACTCTTGAATTGGCCGCTTCTCGACATAGTCTGCCTACGGTGCAGCGATCACGAACGGCATCGTCTGCGTCTCGATCCGGTCTTCTCCATAAGAGATGGTGAGCACGGCCGTGTAGTCACCTGGGTCAAGCGCTCCCGACCAATTCACGTGCATGGCGTCTTTCTGGCCAGGCAGGTAACGCTTCATTTCGCTTTCCGCTTTCGCCACCAACTTGTGTTGGGAATCGAGGATCGCCAGACGCGGCAAGGGAAAGACATGGGTGTTTCCCTGGTTGTCGATGGTGAAGCCGAGTTCCAATCCGTGAGTTGCCGACGGTGGCGTAAGCTTCAAATCGCTGACCGCGATCTTGTACTGTTCGGTTGTGTCTGCGCTCAACAGCACCAGGCACCCAATGCGCATGTTGGTGAAGACGGACTTGCCGTCCTTGGTTTTGTCGAACGAAAGCTGCGGCTTGGATTTCACGAAAAGAACAGCGTAGTAGCCGCCCTTGGCATCGGCGGGAGGCGTTACTATTGCCTTCATTTTCTGGCTGCCGTGCGCCGCTACCTCGAAGTGCTCCGGGACGAATTGAATCCAGTTCGCGGCCGAGCGCGGCGAGGTTCCCGGAGCGCCAAACGTCTTTTCGTTGTTCTCGTTGTACCAGAAGTCGGTGATCTCGACGCTCATCTCGACCGCGGCTTCGCCGCTGTTCGCCGTCGTCAGCTCGAACTGAAAGGGCACGCCCGGCTTGAACTTCTCCACCACCTGGGCGGGTGCAAGGCCAAGCGACTGCGCGTACGACACCACCGGCCAAGCCAGGGCGATTATCAGAATTGCGAAAACGTGCAAGGGGAGTTTGCTTTTCATCACGGCACCGTTAGTGTGAAGGTAAGGGTTGCGGTATCGGAGCCATTGAACGCGGTGGCGCCGTTCACATTGGATACGAATAGCCCGAGATAGCGGGTAATGGAGGACCGATCGGTCGCGGCATTCGTAATTTGCGTTTGTGCCCCGGCATTTGTCGAGATCGCGCTATACGGACCGTTCGTAGCGCTTGCATCGTTGAGAATGAGCAGGGCTGGATGTGCAAAGTTTGTACTGACGTAGACCTTGATAGTTCCGGTCGTGGAAGTCATGGCCGAGAATACTGGGTTCAGCAAGTAGGCCGTGTGGTAGATGTTCCCGCCCGCAACCGCTGTGGTGGCCAAGCCCGCTCCCGGACCGATGCCGAGTGCATTCACGTTACCGAAGTTGAGGTTGAAATCCGCGGCGGGGGTAATCGTCGCTCCGCCGGGGGCGGTGCCCAGAGTCAACTGCACTGCATTTTGCAGCGTAGCTGACAACGTCAGCGTCACGGTCTTGTGATTTCCGTTGAATAGGTTCGTGATGGTGAAGGTGATGCGTACGCTGTCGGTGCCGGTAAACTGCGACGCTCCGTTGTTGTCGGGCAGGAACAATGCCAATCCGGCAGTCGAGGTCACATTGTTGGCTTGCGAGGTGATGATGGTGGTGGGCGTCGCCGATGATGTGGACATCACCGAATACTGCCCCGACGCATTACACGGTGAACTCGTCGGACAGCTTTCCACAGTAAAGGCGGCTGGATGCGCGAAATTCGTGCTCACGTAAGCGGTCACACTGGCAGTGCGGGCGGCCCCGCCCAGGGCCGACGTCCTTAGGTGATACGGCGTGTAATACAGGGTACCGTTGCTGAGCACAATGTTGGTTACTCCGGCGCTTGGTGTGCCGACCCCGAGAGCGTTCATCGTGCCGAAGGAACCCGTAAATGCGCCTGCCGGACCGGCAATGGCGATCCCGCCCGGCGCGGTGCTGAGGGTGAGTGTCTGACCTGTTGCTTGGGGAACGAGGAATGCCACGGTGAGAATCAGAGCAATGAGAGCAATCCGCACCTGCACGTACGGCAGTGTGACTTTTTTACCGGCACGGGGATGTTGCCGGTCCTGAGTCCGGATGTTGAACGTCTCTCTCATTACTCCGATTCACGACCATGTTGATCACTGCGTTGAAACTTAAAGAACAGTCAGGGTGAAAGTAACCGTGGCTGTCTGTGCGCCCTGCAGAACCGTCGCACCGTTGGCGGGGGTTACCGCCACACCGATGAAACGCGTCAGAGCGGTTCCGCTCGCCACACCCGCAGCCCCGATGGTATCGGCCGAACCGGTGCTCATCGCAGCGAAGTCGGTGGTCAGCGTCGGAGTGGTGCTCGAGGTTGCGGTCGACGAACGCACCACAAAGATGTTGTGGGGCGCAGCAAAGTCAGTCGTTACCTGGGCCGTAACCGTCGTTCCGGCAAACGCCGTATGGCTGGTATAGACCGGCAGGAGCTGGTAATCCGTCCAGTAGATCGCGTTGGTGGTGCCTGGAGTGACCGGATTGAACTTGTTGCAGGCGCCCGCGTTAACTCCGAGGGCGTCGACATTGCCGAAGCTCATCGTATAGTCCGGAGGACCGCCGCCGGCAGCAACTGCGCAATGCGAAATACCGCCGGTGGTGCCGGTAGCGAGTGTCAAAGACACCGCCTTTTGAATGGTGGCCGAAATCTGCAACGTTGGCGAAACCGTCGCTACATTGGCCGCTTGGGTTCCCGCGAAGGCCCCCATGGATGTCGCCAGTACGATTACTGCGACTAAAAATAGACCCCTTTTCATGCTCTTGCTCCCGAATCTCCCGCGTCCCCTGTGGAGAACACGTTGCTCATGGATTGGCCCGGACTTCATTCGACAAACGTCCCCCAAATCTTGAGAGGAGCATTTGTCGCTTGCCTTGGTCCGGGTCCTGCACTTGGTATTAAGCAAGACCGCTGCCAAATGTCAGCTTGGAAGTCTCAAAATAGGAACTAAGCTAAATGTCTGATAATCATGCGCTTGGGCGACAGTCCCAGATCGGGAAAAGTACCTTCGTAACGTAGATTATCTTTGGATACGACACGTTTGAGACGGTACGTCTCAAATCCCCTTGAGTGAGACAAACTTTCGCTTTCTCGTTGACGAAGAAAATTGTCTCCGGGCAGATGCGCTCTTGAAAATGGTTCAACGAGTGTGTTGTGTTTTACAAAGCACTTAAGAGTTCGGCGACGGTGGGCGTACCGGTAGCGTCACCTCCCTGGTGATTTCCTCACTTGTGCATTCACAGAGCACTGCAATAGCCTTGCGCCAGCCGGGTTGAAGATTGACCGAACGTGCTTGCGGAATTGTTACTTCCGGGGCGTTCCTAAAGCGGCTTCGGCAGCTATAATGAGGACAACCCGACCCAGCGGGAGGGTTGTGTCTTGGAGTTTTTCGTCTATCTAAAGGGTGAAAATTGAGCCAGGGAAAAGAAAAGTTCGATACCAAGCGGCTACCGATGATGCCCATCCGCGATGTGGTCATCTTCCCGTACATGATGACCCCGTTCGTGGTGGGCCGCGAGTCCAGCGTGCGCGCCCTCGAGGAGGCACTGGCCTCCGACAAAAAGATTTTCCTGGCGACCCAACACGATGCCAGCATTGACGAGCCGAAGCCAAACGAGATTTACCAGGTCGGAACTATCGTCAATATCGTCCAGAGTTTGAAGCTCCCCGACGGCAATATCAAGGTGCTGGTCGAAGGCGTAGAGCGCGGCAAGATCCTGCAACTGGTTGATACCGACGGCTATTTTGAGGCCACCGTCCGCACCGTAAAATACACGACCGAAGTCACGCAGCAGGTCGAGACCGCAATGCAGCGGGTGACCTCGCTGTTCGAGCAGTACGTGAAGCTCTGCCAGTCGCTGAACTACGAAACGATGATCGCGGCTGTTCGGATGGAAGATCCGTCGCGGCTGACTGACACGATCGCAGCGAACCTGCAGCTCTCGATTGAAGAAAAGCAGGAGTTGTTGGAAATCTTCGATCCGGCCGAGCGGTTAAACCGCATTGCTGACGTGCTCGACATCGAGATCGAGAAGCTGAACATGGACCGCGCCATCCAGACACGCGTGAAGCGGCAGATGGAGCGAGCGCAAAAAGAGTACTACCTCAACGAGAAGATCAAGGCCATCCAGAAGGAACTCGGACGAGGCGAAAAGAGCGAGTGGGACGAGCTGAAGAAGAAAGTCGACACCGCCGGCATGCCGAAAGAGGTACACGAGAAGGCGTTGACGGAGCTGAAGAAACTCGAAGCGATGCCGCCGATGTCGGCCGAGTCGACCGTGTCGCGCAACTACCTCGACTGGCTGCTCGCCGTTCCGTGGAAGAAGAAGTCGAAAGAAATCCGGTCGATCGATCACGCCGAGAAGATCCTGAACGCCGATCACTACGGCTTGGAAAAGATCAAGGAACGCATCCTTGAATTCCTCGCCGTTCGGCAGCTAGTGAAAAACCCCAAGGGCTCGATTCTCTGCTTCGTGGGACCTCCGGGCGTCGGCAAAACGTCGCTGGGCATGTCGATCGCCAAGGCCACCGGTCGCAAGTTTGTCCGCATGTCGCTGGGCGGCGTACGCGATGAGGCCGAAATCCGCGGCCACCGCCGCACCTACATCGGCGCTCTGCCAGGCCAGATCATCCAGATGATGAAGAAAGCTGGCACGAAGAACCCGGTGTTCATGCTGGATGAAGTCGACAAGATGTCGATGGACTTCCGCGGCGATCCGTCGGCGGCACTGCTTGAGGTGCTCGACCCGGAACAGAACTACATGTTCGTGGATCACTACCTCGACGTCGAATACGACCTGTCGCAGGTGTTCTTCGTGGCGACGGCGAACGTGATGCATACCATCCCGGCCGCCCTGCAGGACCGCATGGAAGTGCTGCGCCTGCACGGATACACGGAACCCGAGAAGCTGGAAATTGCCAAACAGTTCCTGGTGCGCAAACAGAAGGAGCAAGCCGGACTGGAAGAGAAATCAACCACGTTCACCGACGATGCCCTGCTGGCAATTACTCGCTCGTATACGCGCGAAGCAGGCGTCCGTAATTTGGAGCGCGAGATCGGCAACGTGTGCCGCAAGATCGCGCGTCGCGTAGTGCGGGATAAGAACTATAGCGTCACGGTTACGCCGGAGCTGGTGGAAGAGTTGCTCGGAGTGGCGAAGTTCCGTGACACCATGGCGAACGAGAAGAGCGAAGTCGGCCTCGTTACCGGGCTCGCCTGGACAGAGGTTGGCGGATCTATTCTCACGACAGAGGCTTCGGTCGTTGAAGGCAAGGGCGGCAAACCCATCCTTACCGGCAAGCTGGGCGACGTGATGCAGGAATCGGCGCAGGCGGCGATGACCTACGTGCGCTCGCGCTGGAAGCAGCTTGGTCTGCCGCGCGACTTCTACCGCAACTGCGACATCCACGTGCACGTGCCCGAAGGCGCGATCCCGAAGGATGGTCCGTCGGCGGGCATTACGATTGCCACGGCGATATCTTCGGCGCTCAGCAAGATTCCTGTGCGTCGCGATATCGCGATGACTGGCGAAATCACGTTGCGCGGCAAGGTACTCCCGATCGGTGGCTTGAAGGAAAAACTGCTGGCGGCGATGCGCGCGGGCATCACCGACGCGATCATTCCGAAGGACAACGAAAAGGACCTCACCGAGGTTCCCGAAAATCTGCGCTCGGCGATGAAGATTCATCCCGTCGATACCATGGACGAAGTGCTGCGCATCGCTTTAGAGAAACCCCTGCCGCAGCTTCCCGTAGAAGATGTCGAGGCGCAGGCAATTCCGCCGCTTCCGCCCACTGTGGAAGGGCCCACGGCGCACCAGTAAGTTAAGTTTGAAGGACAACGTGGGGCGGACATTCTTGTCCGTCCCTTTTCTTGCAGCTAACCTCTTTCATTAACTTTGACCGCAATATCCGGCTATCAGCGCTGCCGGTCGCTCTGATACAGTTCCCCCACTTGGGGGTACCGAGGATGGACCGTCGTTCGTTCCTTTCCACCACTGCGGGCGTCATCGCCGCTACCGCGCTGACTTCCCTGCCGAGCTTTGAGCAAACATCCGGCGCGCCCGGATTGAGTTGGGAGCAGATTCGCGCGCTGTTTCCGCTCGATCCTACCGTCATCCAGATGTCCGGCTTCTTCCTAACCTGTCATCCGAAGCCTGTAGCGGACGAGATCGAGAAGCATCGGCGAGGGCTCGACGCGAACCCGTTCATGTATATCGAGGACAACGTGGAGAAGCTCGAGCGCGCTGTTCGCGACTCAGTTGTCGACTATTTCGGCGGCGGGTTCGACGACTACGCGATGACCGACTCGACGACCATGGGGCTGGGGACGATCTACAACGGGTTGAAGCTCAAACCCGGCCAGGAAGTGCTGACCACCGAACACGATCACTGGTCTACTCAACGCTCGCTCGATTTCATGACCCAACGCACAGGAGCGACGCTGAAGCGCATCGCTCTGTACGACGACCCGGCATTTGCCGACGCCGACGAAATCGTGTCGCGCATCAGAAAGGCGCTCACGCCGAAAACGAGAATTCTTGCCGTAACGTGGCTGCACTCGTCGTGGGGCGTGAAACTGCCCATCGGACAGATTGCCGACGTCGTCGCCGAAGCAAATCGCAATCGCCATGAAGACGACTACACGCTGCTCTGCGTCGATGGCGTTCACGGATTCGGCATCGAAGATGTCACCATTGAGGACCTGCGCGCCGACTTCTTCATAGCCGGATGCCACAAGTGGATCTTCGGGCCGCGCGGCACCGGACTGATCTACGGATCGTCAAGAGCTTGGAAAGCAGTAATTCCAACCATTCCCGACTTCGACGTGATGTGGCGGCCGTTCGATTTCGCGACTTGGGACGAATCGAAACTACCCAAGGCGGGGTTGATGACCCCGGGTGGCTTCCACTCCTTCGAGCATCGCTGGGCCTTGCCTGCCGCGTTCGCCCTGCATCAACAGATCGGAAAACCACGGGTCGCGGCCCGAATCCACCAGCTCAATTCGCAATGCAAAGAAGCCCTGTCCGGGATCAACAAGGTTCGGCTGTGGACGCCGAAATCACCAGAAATGTCGGCGGGAATTGTGTGTTTTGATATCGACGGCGTGAAGCCGGGAGACGTAGCGAAGAAGCTGCAGGCGAAGCGGATTATCGCCAGCGAATCGCCGTATGTGAAATCTTGTGCTCGCGTGGCGCCGAGTTTGTTGACGATGCCAGAGGATTTGGAGACGATGCTGAAGGCGATAAGGGAAGTGGCGGGATCGTAGCAAGCCGGACACGAATGTCCGGCCCGCCCAGACTAGATGCACTCGACCCAGCGCGGGACCAGCCATAACTCCAGGAACACGTCGGCCCGCTTGTAGGGCGATTTGATTAACCGATCTTCAGGCACTGGCGCGAAGCCCATTGATTTGTACAAGCTGATCGCGGGCGCGAGGACATGGTTCGTCTCCAGGTACAAACGATGGAGTTTGAGGCGTCGCGCGTAGTCGATGACGGTGCCGAGCACTGCGCGACCGATTCCCTGCCCCTGAAAATGCTCATCCACAGCCATTTTTGCGACCTCCATAGTGGTGTCGCTCATCTTCAGGAGTGCGCAGCACCCGGCGGGTTCACCGTCGACTAATGCCATGAAAATCTGGCCGCCCTGGTCGAGGATCTTCTCCCTGGGGTGATTCAAAATCTCGCGATCCTTCTCCTCCAGGAGGAAGTACTTGGAAATCCAGGCTTCGTTTAACTCGCGAAAGGCGGTTTCGTCACCGCGCTGAAAAGGACGAACTGTCCGGCCAAAACTCATCTCCGTCATCTGCGGTTGCGCGCTCATTCCCCCTCCTCACCCTTGATGGAGCCTACTCTAGACAGATTGGCAGCAGACGTCCAATATATTGATTCTCAGTATTGAGATGATCTGCATATGAATACAGAAATCGATCTTCGCCACCTGCGCTATTTCGTGGCCGTCGCTGAGGAGTTGCATTTCGGTCGCGCTGCCGGGCGGCTGCACATCGCCCAGCCGCCTCTGTCGCAGCAAATCAAGCGACTGGAGCGCACTCTCGGCCATGCATTGTTTGTCCGTACTTCGCGGGCCGTTTCGTTAACGGCCGCAGGCAAAGAACTTCTCGACCGCGCCCGCCGCACTCTGACCCGCTTCGAAGAAGATGTTGCGGCCGTGCGACGCGTGGGCCGCGGAGAACTCGGCAGCATCACGATCGCCTTCACGGGGTCGGCCATTTTGAGCAATCCGCTTCCGGAAGCGATCCGCTCTTACCGGCGCCAATATCCTGAAGTTGATCTTCGCTTGCGCGAGATGGCGACGATGGCGCAGATCGATGCGCTCCGCGATGGCACAATCGATCTCGGTTTCCTGCGCGATCCCGGTCCATTCGAAGGCCTGGTGATCGAAGAATTGATGCGCGAGCCCTACGTCGCCGTACTATCTTCCCGGCACACGCTAGCGAAACTTCGAACTGTTCCGATTGCAAAACTCAAGGGAGAGCCGTTTATCTTTCATCGTCGCAGTGCTGGTCCCTTGGCTTATGACCGAACTATGGCCCTGTTTGACCAGGTTGGCGCCCGGCCTGAAATCGTGCAGGAGGCGCCGCAATGGGCAACTGCGATTCGCCTGGTGGAGTCGGGACTGGGCGTGACGATCGCGCCGCTGTCGGTGGCCAAGCTGGAGACCATGGGCGTCGTCTTCCGCCCGATTAACGCAAAGGGTACATTCACGGAAGTGTCGTTGGGACACCGCAACGAGCCATTAATGCCAACGGCGGCTGAATTCATCCGCATTGCGAAGCAGGCGTTTGCAGATAAGAGCTACCGGTCGAGGCTCCGCAGTTCTTAAGGCTCATTCGCCTGCCGGTTGCGCCGTGGCTTTCTTCGTCAGTAACTGCTCGATGGTGAACTTGCCCTTCAAGCCGGGCTTCTGCTTCATCCAGTCGTGATACTGGTGGCAAA